>Ga0070675_100000222_pt1 | contig 36370 bp, 36 predicted proteins | sample KBSM43metaG_FD_65343 | JGI IMG/M metagenome (GOLD analysis project Ga0070675, IMG submission 65343) | Miscanthus rhizosphere microbial communities from Kellogg Biological Station, Michigan, USA - KBS M4-3 metaG | ecosystem: Host-associated > Plants > Roots > Rhizosphere > Soil ... | reverse complement strand
CCCCGGCGCTTCGCCTCCTGAACATACGGATCGTTCAGGTGCTCCTGCATCCAGGCTTTGACGAATTTGTGCTTCTTGGCGGGATTCTGCGGCGCCATTGCGCGTTGGGTCGATAACGGGGGCGTGAAGCTTACCCCATCGCGTGCCGGCCTCGCACGCCTCCGATACGAACTCACTTCCGCCGGTTGCCCGGCATTTGCCGCAAAGGCGCCACGTTTGACTTGCATCAAGGGGTTCACCGCAGTTACGCGCAGGATTGCGCGACGGCCCTCGAGGTCTTATCGGATGTGATGGAGGCTGCATAAGAATGTTTCAGGTTCGCATTCATGGTCGCGGCGGCCAGGGCGTGGTGTCCGGCGCGGAGATGTTGTCGGTGGCCGCGTTTCTCGAAGGCCGGTACGCGCAGGCATTCCCCAGCTTCGGTTCCGAACGCATGGGCGCGCCGGTAATGGCCTTCTGCCGCATCGACGTCCGCGAGATCCGCTTGCGCGAACCCGTCATGGCGCCCGACGCGCTGATCATCCAGGACCCGACGCTGCTGCACCAGGTCGATCTCTTCAACGGCCTGCCCAAGTCAGGGTTCATCCTGCTCAATTCGACGCGCAGCTTCTCCGAACTCGGACTCGAAGCGTTCATCGCCGGCTTCCGCCCCGAAAGGTTGTGCACGCTGCCTGCCACGGAGATCGCGTTGAAGCACGTCGGTCGTCCTGTTCCCAACGTGCCGCTGCTTGCCGCCTTTGCCGCGATCACCGGCCAGATCCGGCAGGAATCGGTGATCAAGGCCATCCGGGAAAAATTTCCCTCCGCGGTCGCGGAAAAAAATGTCGCGGCCGCAGCCGAGGCCTTTGCGTTCGCCAGCAAGCGACCGGAGACGGCCCATGCTTAAGCAGACCGAGGGCTCGCATGCGGTCGCCGAGGCCATCGCGCTGTGCCGCCCGCAAGTGATCTGCGCCTATCCGATCACGCCACAGACGCACATCGTCGAAGGCGTCGGCGAAATGGTCAAGGACGGCACTCTCGTCAACTGCGAGTTCATCAACGTCGAGTCCGAATTCGCCGCGATGTCGGTGGCGATCGGCGCCTCCGCGGCCGGCGCGCGCACGTACACAGCGACGAGCAGCCAGGGACTGCTGTTCATGGCCGAAGCCGTATACAACGCCGCGGGTCTTGGCCTGCCGATCGTGATGACCATCGGCAACCGCGCGATCGGCGCCCCGATCAACATCTGGAACGACCACTCGGACAGCATGTCGATGCGCGACGCCGGCTGGATCCAGCTCTTCGCCGTCACCAACCAGGAGGCGCTCGACTTGCACATCCAGGCGTTCCGCCTGGCCGAGGAGCTGTCATGTCCGGTGATGGTGTGCATGGATGGTTTCATCCTGACGCACGCCTACGACCGCGTGGACATTCCCGACCAGGCGGACGTCGACGCTTACCTCCCTCCGTTCCAGCCGAGGCAGATCCTCGATCCCGCCGACCCGGTCACCATCGGCGCGCTGGTCGGTCCCGAAGCGTTCACCGAAGTGCGCTATCTGGGGCACCACAAGCAGCTGCGCGCGCTGTCGCTCATACCGAAGCTCGCCGCGGAATTCGCCACGCGGTTCGGGCGCGACTCGGGCGGCCTCATCCGCGAATACCGCACCGAGGATGCCGAAACGATCGTCGTGGCCCTGGGTTCGGTGATCGGCACGGTACAGGATGTCGTCGACGAATTGCGCGAATCCGGCGAGCGGATCGGCGCGGTATCGATCTGTTCGTTCCGACCCTTCCCGGTCGCCGTGCTGCGCGAGGCGCTGCAGGCGGCGAAGCGCGTCGTCGTGCTGGAGAAATGCCTCGCCGTGGGCTTGGGCGGCATCGTCTCCGATGGCATCCGCAAGTCGCTGTCGGGAATCCAGCTCAAGGGCTACACCGTCATTGCGGGACTGGGAGGGCGCGCGATCACGGTCTCATCGCTCCGGCAATTGTTCCAGAACGCGATCGCCGACGAGCTCGAGCAGGTGACGTTCCTCGACCTCAATGCCGAAGTCGTCAGCCACGAGCTCGAGCGCGAGGCGCAGGCGCGGCGCACTGGACCAACCGCCGAGGCCATCCTGCGCCGCATGGGCACCGTCGCGTCGCAAATAGGATGATCGAGCCGGGACGCACCATGCCGAACACCATGCAGGAAGTTAAGTTCTACCAGACCGGCACGTTCACCGTCGGCAATCGCCTGCTAAAGGAGAACGAGCGCGCCGTGCAGGCGAACATGGAACGCACCAACTCGCTCAATTCCGGGCACCGCGCGTGCCAGGGCTGTGGCGAAGCCCTCGGCGCGCGCTACGCGATCGATGCGGCGATGCGCGCGACCAACAACCAGCTCATCGCCGTCAACGCCACCGGCTGCCTCGAAGTGTTCTCCACGCCTTACCCGGAGAGCTCGTGGCAGATTCCATGGATTCATTCGCTGTTCGGGAACGCCGCCGCGGTCGCATCGGGCGTGGCTGCGGCCCTGCGCGTGACCGGCCACACGGACACCCGCGTCGTCGCGCAGGGCGGAGACGGCGGCACCACCGACATCGGCTTCGGCTGCCTGTCGGGCATGTTCGAGCGCAACGACGACGTGCTGTACATCTGCTACGACAACGAGGCCTACATGAACACCGGCGTGCAGCGCTCCAGCGCGACGCCGCCGACGGCGCGCACGGCGACGACGATGGCCGTCGGCAAGGAACCGGGCAACGTTTTCGGTACCGGCAAGAACGTGCCGCTGATCGCGATGGCGCACTTCATTCCGTACGTCGCCACCGCAAGCGTCGCCAACCTGCACGATCTCGAATTCAAGGTGACCAAAGCGATGTCGATGCACGGCGCCCGGTACATCCACATCCACGTTCCCTGCCCCTTGGGCTGGGGCTCGGCGCCGGCGGACACGATCAAGCTCGCGCGGCTCGCCGTCGAGACCGGGCTCTTCCCGCTGTTCGAGGCGGAGGACGGCGAGATCACCGGACGCACGAAGATCCGCCGCAAGGCCCCGGTCGAGGACTACCTGAAGCTGCAGAAGCGCTTCGCGCACCTCTTCGGCTCCAAGCCGGACGAAGCGCGCCTCGCCCGCATCCAGGCGAATGCCGACCGCAACATCGCCAAATTCGGCCTGCTCGACTAGCGGACACCATGGAAAAGCCCTACGCCATTACGCTGAAACCCGGCTCGAGCCTGGCCAACAAGACCGGTTCGTGGCGCACGTCGCGGCCGATGTACCTCGACCGGTTGCCGCCCTGCAACCATGCGTGTCCGGCCGGCGAAAACATCCAGGGTTGGCTCTATCCTGCGGAGAGCGGTGACTACGAAACAGCGTGGCGGCTGTTGACTGCCGACAATCCGTTCCCGGCGATCATGGGACGCGTCTGCTACCACCCCTGCGAAGGCGCCTGCAACCGCGGCAAGCTCGACGAGTCGGTCGGCATCAATTCCGTCGAGCGCTTCTTGGGCGACGAGGCGATCAAGCACGGCTGGCAATTCGCGCGGCCGGCATTCGAATCCGGCAAGCACGTGCTCGTCGTCGGCGCCGGGCCGTCGGGGCTCTCCGCCGCCTATCACCTGCGCCGGCTGGGCCACCGCGTCAAGATCATCGAGGCGGGTCCCTTGTCCGGCGGGATGATGCGTTTCGGCATTCCGAAGTATCGGTTGCCGCGCGACGTGCTCGATGCCGAGGTCAAGCGCATCCTCGACATGGGTGTCGTGCTCGAGTTGAACCGCAAGGTAACGAACATCACCGAAACCATGGAAGCGGGCCAGTTCGACGCGGCCTTCCTTGCGGTCGGCGCCCACATCGCCAAGCGTGCCTACATACCCGCGGGCGAAGCGGCACACATGCTGGACGCGGTGTCCGTGCTGCGAAGCATGGAAGGCGAAGAGAAGCCGATGCTGGGGCGGCGAGTTGTCGTCTACGGTGGCGGCAATACGGCGCTCGACGTCGCACGCACCGCCAAGCGTCTTGGCGCCTCCGAGGCGATCATCGTCTATCGCCGCAACCGGGAAAAGATGCCCGCGCATGACTTCGAGGTCGAGGAGGCATTGCAAGAGGGCGTGCTGATCAAGTGGCTGTCGACGATCAAGAACATGGCCGACGAGGGCACGCTTACCGTCGAAAAGATGAAGCTTGACGACAAGGGCTTTCCGCAGCCGACCGGCGAGTTCGAGACGCTCGAAGCCGATTCCCTCGTGCTGGCGCTGGGACAGGACGTGGACCTGTCGCTGCTCGACGGCGTGCCGGGACTCTCGATCAAGGACGGCACCGTTCAGGTCGGCCCGAACATGATGACAGGACATGCTGGCGTCTTCGCCGGCGGCGACATGGTGCCCTCGGAACGTACAGTGACCGTTGGCGTCGGGCATGGCAAGAAGGCCGCGCGCCACATCGACGCCTGGCTGCGTGGCACGGCGTACGACCCGCCGCCCAAGCATGAGGTGGCCGAATTCGACAAGCTCAACACCTGGTATTACGCCGATGCGCCGAAGACCGTGCGGCCCGTCCTCGAACTGGCCCGGCGCACCTCCACATTCGACGAGGTGGTGAGCGGGCTTGACGAGACCAACGCGCTGTTCGAGGCGCGCCGCTGCCTGTCGTGCGGCAACTGTTTCGAGTGCGACAACTGCTACGGCGTGTGTCCCGACAACGCGGTGATCAAATTGGGACCCGGCAAGCGCTTCGAGTTCAATTTCGATTACTGCAAGGGCTGCGGCATTTGCGTGTCCGAGTGTCCTTGCGGGGCCATCAAGATGGTGCCGGAAACCATCTGAAGCGCGCCCCGCACGCGACGTGATTGCCTGACTTCTCGCGTGTCCCCGTCCGAACCGTCTTCGGTCGTGACCTAACTTCCCGCCAAGAGCACTCGGTTGATCTGCATCAACCCGGTTGCGGGGCGATACCTCTAGGCTGCAGCGAAGCTTTAAGGCCGAGCCAAACCTGTGACGCCCGAGCACATTTCATGAACCCTTACGTCGTCTTCCTTCTGTACATGCTGGCGATCCTGGGATTCGTCGCGGTCACGCTGTTGCTCAACCGCATCCTCGGACCCAAGTCGGCTTCGTCGGCGATGAAGCTCGAGCCGTTCGAATGCGGCGCCACGCCGGTCGATGTGCGCAACGTGAAAGCGGTGCCCATCAAGTATTACGCCGTAGCGATCATCTTCATCCTGTTCGACCTGGAAACGGTGTTTCTGTTCATCTGGGCATTGGGCGCGCAGCCTGTCACGGGTTTCATGCTGGTGACTTTCGGCATCTTCATCTTCCTGCTCGTGCTGATCCTGCTCTATGTCTACAAGGCGCGGCTGCTCGAGGCGGTCTCGGAATAGACATGACGCGCACGCCGATACCCATTCCAATCCACTCCGCCGGCAGCGGAAAGTCCGCGGCGTTCGAGTACCTGACGACGAAAAAGGACGAACTGGTCGGCTGGGCGCGCAAGTTCTCGCTGTTCCCCTATCCGTTCGTCACCGCATGCTGCGCAATGGAGTTCATGGCGGTGAGTTCGTCGCCATACGACACCGACCGCTTCGGCGCCGCGCTGCCTCGCTTTTCGCCGCGCCAGGCCGATCTGCTGATGGTCGTCGGAACGGTGACGCACAAGCAAGCGCCGGTCCTGTACCGGGTCTATGAACAGATGTGCGAGCCGAAATGGGTGATGGCCTTCGGTGTCTGCGCAACGTCCGGCGGCTTCTACCAGAACTACGCGGCCGTGCAGGGCATCGACAAGATCATTCCGGTTGATGTCTACGTCCCGGGCTGCCCGCCGCGCCCCGAAATGGTGATCGACGGCATCATGCAGCTTCAGGACAAGATTGCGCGGTCGCGGCACCCCATCGTGACGAAGACCTTCTGATGGCGGCCGTGCTCGGGCCACTGCAGCTACGCCTGGCGCCCCCCGATTACGAGGTGACGCTGGCTCACGGCATGCTCGTCGTGCAACTGCCGGCGGCGCGCCTGCTGGAAACAGTGCGAATCCTGAAGTCCGAATTCCAATTCGATCTCTTCCTCGACGTCACCGCCGTGGACTGGCTCCCACGGCAACCGCGCTTCGAGCTCGTCTACCACTTCTACTCGACCAGTCACTTCGCACGCGTTCGCCTCAAGGCGCCGGTGACCGACGCGGATCCGACTGTCGACTCGCTGGTCTCGCTGTACGGCTCGGCCGGCCTCATGGAACGCGAGTGCCACGACATGTACGGCATCGCCTTCCGCGGCAATCCGGACCTGCGTCCGATCCTGCTCTACGAGGGCTTCGTCGGGCACCCGTTGCGCAAGGACTATCCGAAGCTTCGGGAACAGCCGCTGGTCCCGTATCGAAAATAAGCGGGAACGACCTGAAATGGCCCTGGAAGCGAAGCTGCCCGAATTTACGTTGCCGAACCCGGTCCGCCCGGCGTTCGACACGACGGGCCACGACGATCACGTCATCGTCAATATCGGTCCTTCGCACCCGGCCACGCACGGAACGGTCCAGATCATCGCCGAGCTGGACGGTGAGCGCGTCGTGCGCACCGACGTGCATTGCGGCTACCTGCACCGCGGCTTCGAGAAGGAGTGCGAGTCGCACACCTGGCATAACCTCATCCCTTACGTCGACCGCCTCAACTATGTATCGGCGCTGATCAACGATTTCGCCTACTGCGAAGCGGTGGAGACGCTCGCCGACATCCGGATCACGCCGCGCTGCCGTCACCTGCGCACGCTGCTGTCGGAATATTCACGCATCGTCGACCATTTGACGTGTGTCGCCGCCGGCCTTATGGAACTGGGCGCGATGACGGCGTTCCTGTACCTGGTCATGGTCCGCGACTATATGTACGAGCACCTTGCCGACCTGACCGGCGCACGCGTGACCTACACCTACGGCCGAATCGGCGGCCTGGCGCGGGACCTGCCGGACGGCTGGCTCGCCAAGCTGGAGATCATCCTCGACAAGTACGAGATGTTCATCGGCCGTGTCCATGGCCTGATGGACCGCAACCGGATCTTCATCGACCGCATGCGCAACGTCGGCGTGATTTCCTCGGCCGACGCGGTCAACTGGGGCTATACCGGTGTGATCCTGCGCTCGACCGGCGCCCCGCGCGACCTTCGCCGCGATACGCCTTATCTCGCCTACGCCGACCTGGATTTCGAAGTACCGGTGGGCATCAACGGCGACAACTACGACCGCTACTACGTCCGCATGTGCGAGATGGACGAGTCGGTGCACATGATCCGGCAGCTGGTCGACACGCTTCCCGCGGGCCCGATCAATGTGGACGACCACCGTTTCACGTTTCCCGAGAAGAGGCTCGTCTACACGGAAATCGAATCGCTGATAAATCACTTCAAGCTGGTGATGGACGGTCCGCAGGTGCCGGCGGGCGATGCCTACGCCGCGCACGAATCGCCCAACGGCGAGCTGGGTTTCTACATCGTGAGCACCGGCGGCGGGGTCCCGGCCAAGGTCCACGTGCGCGCGCCGAGCTTCGTACACATGGGGGGCGTGCACAGGATGCTCGATGGATACCAGCTGGCGGACATCGTCCCGACGTTCGGCTCGATCAACATGATCGGCGGCGAATGTGACAGATGAGTGACAGGTGAGCGACCGATGAGCGCCGCATGAAACATCTCATTCCTGAATTCGAGAAGCTGAAGGCTCGCTTCCCCGCGGGATTCGAATCCTCGCTCGTGCTGCCCTGCGTGCGCCGCATCCAGGAGGACCGCGGCTATGTCGCTGACGACGACATCGCCGGCCTGGTCGAATACCTGGGCGTTCCGCGCATCCAGATCGAGGAAGTGCTGTCCTATTACACGCAGTTCCGACGCAAGCCCATCGGCCGCTTTCACCTGCAGGCGTGCCGCAACGTCACCTGCTCGATGCGCAGCGCGGAACGCCTGATCGACCACTTGTCACAGAAGCTGGGCGTGGCGCCCGGCCAAACGACGCCCGACGGAGTCTTCACGCTTTCAACGGCCGAGTGCCTGGGATCGTGCGGCACGGCACCGGTCGTGATGGTCAATGACACGTACCACGAGAACATGAGTATCGAGAAGCTCGACGCGCTGCTCGAGGAATTGAAGGGGCAAGGCTGATGCCCGGCAAGCAGCTGCTGATGACGTTCCCCGTCACGGCCACCTCGCACACGCTTGCCGACTATGTCGCGCGCGGCGGCTATGCGACGCTGCGCCGCGTGCTGACGCAGTTGAAGCCGGAAGACGTGACCAAGGAAGTCAACGCCTCGGGCCTGCTTGGCCATGGCGGAGCCGCGTTCCCGGCCGGCCGCAAATGGGGCGTCGTCCACCTCAACGACAACCAGCCGCACTTTCTGTGCGCCAACGCCGACGAAGGTGAACCCGGCACGTTCAAGGATCGCTGGATTCTCGAGAACGCGCCGCACCTGCTGCTGGAATCGATGCTGATCTCGTCGTTCGCGCTGCAGGTCCGCAACGCGTTCGTCTACATCCGTGGTGAATTCGACCTGCCGTACCGGCGCCTCGCCGCCGCCGTCGAGGAGGCTTATACAGCCGGCTGGTTCGGCGAGCACATCCTGGGCACCGAGTTTTCCTGCGACATCGTCGTCTATCGCGGCGCCGGTTCGTATGTGTGCGGCGAGGCGTCAGGACTGCTGTCGTCGCTCGAAGGCAAGCGCGGCTACCCGCGCAACCGCCCGCCGCGGCTCACCGTGCAGGGTCTCTACAAGCGTCCCACGGTCGTCAATAACGTGGAGACGCTGGCCAACATCACGCGGATCATCGCGGAGGGAGCCGACGCCTACAGGAAAGTCGGGACGGCCAAGTGCCCGGGCACGCAGCTCGTCTCGATATCCGGCCACATCGCGAAGCCCGGAGTCTATGAAGTCGAATACGGCTACCCGATGCAGCAATTTCTGTTCGACGACTGCGGGGGGATGCTGCCCGGCCAGAAATTGAAATGCATCGTCCCCGGCGGGATTTCCACCAAGGTGCTGACGGCCGCTGAAGTCGAGCCGCTGACGTTCGACCACCAGTCGTTCGCCGGCGCCGGCTCGTCGCTGGGGTCGGGCGGGATGATCGCCATCGCCGAAGGCACGTGCATGGTGCGCCTTCTGCAAGTGATGCTGCGCTTCTACCACCACGAATCCTGCGGCCAGTGCACCCCATGCCGCGAAGGCATGGGGTGGCTGCACCGGATCATCGACCGCATCGTCGCCGGCGAAGGCCAGCCCGATGACATCGACAGCCTCTACCGTATTTCGCGCCTGCAGGACGGCATGACGATTTGCGGCATGGGCGACGCCGCCGGCTACGCGACGATCGGGATCCTGGACAAGTATCGCGACGAATTCGAATACTGGGTCGCCAACAAGCGCTCGAAGCTCGCCGGCAACCTCGAGGGAACCGTCCATGCCTGAGATCTTCATCAACGGGCAACCGGTGCAGGCCGAAGCCGGCCAGACCGTCATGCAGGCGGCGCTGGCGAACGGCTTTTACATCCCGTACTTCTGCTGGCATCCGGAGCTGTCGATCGCCGGCAATTGCCGCATCTGCACGGTCCAGGTCGAAGGCCGCAGCTGGGTCGAGATCTCCTGCAACATGCCCGTGACGGAAGGCCTGCACGTGCTGACCGACTCCGACCTGGTGCGCGAGCATCGCAAGGCGACGATGCAGTTCATCACGCTCAACCATCCGGTCGACTGCGGCATCTGCGACAAGGCCGGCGAGTGCACGCTGCAGGACTATCACTTCGCGTACAACGGTTCGGCATCCGTTTCACGCGAGCCCAAGGTGCACGCGACCAAGTTCCACGACCTGTCCGAGCGGATCCTGCTCGACAATGAGCGTTGCATCCTGTGTTCGCGCTGCGTGCGCTTCACGCGCGAGATCTCCAAGTCGAACGCGCTCGGCATCAAGAACCGCGGCGACGTGTCGCTGGTGCGCGCCGCCGACGATTCGCCGCTCGACGCCGATCCCTACTCCGATAACGTCATCGACATCTGCCCGGTCGGCGCGTTGCTGTCCAAGCCTTTCCTGCACAAGGCGCGCGTCTGGTACCTGAAGCCTACGCCATCCATATGTCCGGGCTGCGAGCGCGGCTGTTCCGTCAACATCTGGCACCGTAAAGCCGAATGGCATCTGCGCGCGCTGGACCCTGCGCAGAACACCAGCATTGCGCGTGTTACGCCGCTTGAAAACCCCGCTGTGAATGGCCCGTGGATTTGCAACAAGGGCCGCGATTTGGCGCAGGTATTCGAACGTCCTCGCGCCGACCGCGCGATGCAGAAGGGCAAGCCGGTCGAGCTCGCATCCGCGTTGCTGGCCGCACGCAACCTGATCGGCGAAGCGAAGCGCGTCGTGATTTTGGTGTCGAGCTGGGGATCGAACGAGGAACTGGCGGCCTGTCGCGATGCGCTGAACGGGCGTTTCGCGACGTTCATCAAGCGCGACCACGCACCGCTTCCCGGCGAACGGATCGAGGACGACCTCCTCATCCGCCCCGACAAGAATCCCAACACCGCCGGCGCCCGCGCGCTTTTCGGCGAGGCGAGCCTGCGCGAGCCGGCGTTCGAGCCGGACACGGACCTGGTGCTGGTGTGGGGTGAAGGCTGCAACTTCGCGACGCTGCCGGCCGGGGCAAAGATCATCTTTCTCAATTCGTACCTGCAACCGGAGAACGGGCACGCCGATGTGTTCATCCCCGTAAGCGTCCAGACCGAGCGCGCGGGAACGTACACGAATTTCGCCGGCGTCGTGAGTGCTTTCGAGCCCTGCTTTCCGAAACAACCGACGGTTGCCAATGCGCAGGATGTGTTCGCGGCGTTTACCCAGGACGCGGTCGCACGGTCATGATCCAGGACCTCGTCATCTACGCCGTCTACATCGGTTACGCGCTGGGCGTGCTGCTGACGTTCGGGACCGTGCTGACGTGGGTCGAGCGTAAGCAGGCCGCCGTCATGTCGGACCGCATCGGCGCCAACCGCGCGTACATCCGCATCCCGTTCACGCAGATCAAGTTCGTGTGGTGGGGGTTGTTCCACGGCATCGCCGACGGTCTCAAGATGCTGCTGAAGGAGGATTGGAGACCCAAGTCCTACGACTGGTATGCGTACGCGGTCGCGCCGTGGGTCGTGTTCACGCCGGTGCTGCTGGTATTCGCGGTCATCCCCTTCGGCGGCATGCTGGACCCGGGCCGACTGCTGCAATCGCTTCCCGCCGCATCGGCGTGGTTCGAAGGCCGCACTTATCCGATGCAGATCGCCCGCCTCGATGCGGGACTGCTCATCGTCTTCGCGTTCGGCGGCATGTCGATCATCGGCGCCATGCTTGCGGGCTGGTCGTCGTCGAACAAGTTCTCGATGCTGGGCGCGTCCCGCGCCGGCTCCCAGATGATCTCCTACGAATTGGTGATGGGCCTGACGGTGCTTGGCCTGATCCTGATCTACGGCACGCTCGACCTCTCCGCCATCGTGCAGCAGCAGTCCGGGATCCTGCTCGGCTTCCTGCCAGCGTGGGGCGTGTTCTACCAGCCGTTTGCCGCGGTGCTGTTCATGGCGGCCGCGATCGCCGAGAACAAGCGCATTCCCTTCGACCTGCCCGAGGCCGAATCCGAGTTGATCGCGGGCTTCTACACCGAATACAGCGCGATGAAGATGGGCCTCTTCATGTTCGCGGAGTTCATCGAGATCGCCATCGTCTCGGCGCTGTTCACGACGCTGTTCCTGGGTGGGTACAACCTTCCCTTCATGTCCGACGCCGGATTCGCATTCCCGGGAAATCACGTGGTGCCGATGTCCCACGGCGCCGTGGTCGTGACGCAGCTCGTAGTCTTCCTGGGGAAGGTCCTGCTGATGTCGAGCTTCCAGATCCTGATCCGCTGGTCGCTGCCGCGCTTCCGCTACGATCAGGTGCTGAGCTTCGCGTGGAAATTCATGCTGCCGCTGGCGATCGCCAACCTGACGGTCACCGCTGTCGCCGTGTGGGCGCTGACGCCATGAGCACGCCGGGCCGTCCCAAGGGCGAATACCGGAGCGCGCAGCGCGAAGGTAGTCCAGTGAGCCGTAAACCCCATGTGCGCAAGGTCTACTGGAACGAGCCCACGATGTCATTGTGGGAACGGCTCTATCTGTTCGAGATCATTCGCGGCCTCCTGATCACCGGCGGCGTGTTCCTGCGCAACATGTTCAAGTGGATGACCGGGCGCAAGGGCGCGCTGACGACGTACTACCCGGAGGAGACGCGGACCGATTACGCCGCAGGCAACCGCGGCAAGCACATCCTCACGCAGCGGCCGGACGGCAGCCCGCAGTGCATCGCGTGCAACATGTGCGCGACCGTATGTCCGGCCCAGGTTATCGAGATCGACGCCGCCTTCGATCCGACCGACCCGGCACATCCGAAGTACCCGTCCCGGTTCGAAATCGACTATTCGCGTTGCATCTTCTGCGGCCTGTGCATCGAGGCTTGTCCCGAGGATGCGATCCGCATGGTCAAGGAAACGCCCGGACTGCCCACGGGCGACCGCGACCACATGTGGCTCAACCTGACCGAGCTCATCACGTGGCACCCGGCGAGCGATGTCGCCAAGCCCTACCCGCCGCGCAATGCCTCCTCCACGGTGCTCGATCCCACGTCCAAGCCCGAGCACACGCAATGATCAATTCGCTGCTTGCCCACCTGGACACTGCGCTGATCTACGCGTTCGCGCTGTCCGCGTTCGTCGGCGCGGCACTGATGCTGGTGTTGCGCCATCCGATGCAGGTCGCCATGGCGCTCATCTCGACGATGGTGTTCCTGGGCGGCATCTACGGCCTGCTGGGCGTGCACTTCATCGCCGCGTTCCAGGTGCTGATCTACGTCAGCGCGGTGATGGTGTTCATGGTGTACGTGATCATGCTGCTGGACGTGCGCGACGTGTCGTTCACGCACCGCTTCTCGCGCTGGCTCTTTCCGGGGATCGCCTTCGGCACGCTGTTGTTCGCAGCACTGGGTTACGGACTTGTGCTCGGCGTCGACCGTCTGGCGACGACATCCGCGTCCTTCGGGCTTGCGCAGTTCTCCGCCGCGTTCCTGTCGGAATACTGGCTGCAGTTCGAACTCACGTCGGTGTTGCTGGTCGCCGCGGTCGTCGCAGCGCTCGCCGTGATCAAGGGCAGCAGGAGGCGCGACCGTGGATAGGATGCAGATCCTGCTGCTGCTCGCGATGGCGCTGTTTGCGCTGGGCCTCATCGGCGTCATCGTTCGCCGCAACCTGCTCGTCATGCTGATGTGCATGGAACTGATGCTCAACGGCGTCAACTTGAGCCTCGTCACCTTCGCCCAGCAAACCGGAACTTCCGCCGGCGCGGTGCTGGTCTTTCTGATCTTCGTCGTCGCGGCGGCCGAAATCGCGATCGCCATTCCCATCGTGCTGGTGCTGGTTCATCAGCGACGCACGCTGGACGCGGATGCGTACGTGGACTTGAACGGATAGGCGCAATGCTGCTCACGCTGATCGTCCTGCTGCCGCTTGCCGGGTTCTTCGCCAACGGCCTGTTCGGCAACCGCCTCGGGAAGCCGTTCGTCACCGTGGTCGGCTGTGCCCTGCCCCTGCTCGCCTTCGCCATCGCCATCAAGTCATTCCTCGACCTCCTGGCCGGCGGCGGCGCACCGATTGTCGAGACGGCCTTCACTTGGGCGCGCATCGGCGGGCAAGCCTTCGACATCGCGTTCTGGTTCGATCGCCTGAGCGCCGTCATGGTGCTCATCGTGACCGGCGTGGGTTCGCTGATCCACATCTATTCAATTGGCTACATGAAGGAGGACAAGAGCTACGCACGATTCTTTGCGTACCTCAACCTGTTCCTCTTCTTCATGCTGCTGCTGGTGCTGGGCCGCTCGCTCCTCGTGTTGTTCGTGGGCTGGGAAGGCGTGGGGCTGGCGTCCTATCTGCTGATCGGCTTCTGGTTCGAGGAGGCCGACAACGCGCGCGCCGGCAAGAAGGCCTTTATCACCAACCGCGTCGGAGATGCTGGATTCCTGCTCGGCATGTTCCTGCTGTACTGGGCGACGGGGACACTCGAGATGGACAAGATCAACGCGGCGTTCATGGGTCCCGCCGCGCCGGCCGTCTCGGCGAGCCTTGTCGGCATCCTTCTGTTCATCGGCGCATCGGGCAAATCCGCGCAGATCCCGCTGCACGTCTGGCTTCCCGACGCGATGGCCGGCCCGACGCCGGTTTCCGCGCTGATCCACGCGGCGACGATGGTCACCGCCGGCGTGTACCTGGTCGCGCGCATGTCGGGCGTCTACATGCACGCCGAGGCCGCCTCGCAAGTGGTTGCCGTGATCGGCCTGGCAACGGCCTTCTTCGCCGCCACCATCGCCGTCACGCAATACGACATCAAGAAGGTGCTCGCGTACTCGACGATCTCGCAGCTGGGACTCATGTTCCTGGCGCTCGGTGTCGGCGCCTACAGCGTTGCGATATTCCACGTCTATACGCACGCGTTCTTCAAGGCGTGCCTGTTCCTGGGCGCCGGCAGCGTCATCCATGCGCTTTCCGGCGAGCAGGACGTGCGCAGGATGGGCGGACTCGCGCGCAAGATCCCCGTCACGTTCGTCACATTCGTCGTAGCCACCGCCGCGATCGCCGGCATACCGCCGCTGGCCGGCTTCTTCTCCAAGGACGAAATCCTGTGGTTCGCCTTCGCCAGCAGCCGGGGCGGTTCACCGGTCCTGTGGGGCGTCGCGTCCGCGACCGCGCTGCTCACTTCGTTCTACATGTTCCGGCTGGTCTGGCTCACGTTCCTGGGCAAGTCACGAATGGAGCCCAAGGTCGAACATCACGTGCACGAGTCGCCGAAGTCGATGACGGGCGTGCTCGCGGTCCTGGCCGCGCTGTCAGCAGTCGGCGGCTTCCTCGCGCTGCCGCACTTCCTGGAGCCGATACTGCCGCTGCCGCCGGTGCCGGAGAGCCTGCATCACTTCGAGACGCCGCTGCTGGTCACGTCGATCGCGATTGCCTTCGCCGGCTTGGGGCTGGCAGCGTACTTCTTCGGCAACGGTGCCGTTCGCGCGGCGAGAACGCGGGAAAGATTCACCAAGCTGCACCGGATCCTCAGCGGCAAGTATTTCATCGACGAACTCTACGATCGGCTCCTGGGGAGGCCGCTGCACTGGATATCGGAAATGGTGTTCCTGCGCGCCGGCGACCGGTTCCTGCTGGACGGATCGCTGCACGGGCTGGCGAATCTGGCGCGGCGCACGGCGGGCGCGTTCTCCCGTGTGCAGACCGGCAACCTGCATCTGTATGCATTCTTCGTCGTCGCGGGCATGGCCGCATGTCTGGCCTGGAGCTTCCGTCATGGCTGACGCGACGCTGCTCAACATCGTCCTGTTCCTGCCCGTTGCGGGAACGGTGCTGCTGGTGTTCATTCCCAAGGGGTTCGATAGCGCGGTCCGCTGGACTACGTTCTGGGTGATGGTGCTGCAACTGGCGGCGACCGTCGTGCTCTACGTTCATTACGACGCCGCCGTGCCCGGACTGCAGTTCGAGACGCGCATCCCGTGGATCCCGGCCTGGGGTGTGTATTACCAGATCGGCCTCGACGGATACAACGTCTTGCTCGTGCTGCTGACGGCGTTCCTGGGACCGCTCGTGGTCGCCGGCGCGTTCAGTGCCATCAAGAAGGACGTCAAGCTTTTCTACGCCATGGTGTTCCTGATCCAGTTCGCGATGCTCGGGACGTTCGTCGCGCAGGACCTCTTCGTGTTCTACCTGTTCTGGGAAACGATGCTCATCCCCATGTTCCTGATCATCGGCATATGGGGCGGCGAACGGCGAATCTACGCCACGATCAAGTTCTTTCTGTACACGGCGTTCGGCAGCATCCTGATGCTCGCCGCCGTCATCTACCTCGTCTACTCGCTGCAGGCGACGACGGGCATCACGTCGTTCGCGTTCGCCGACCTCAATCGCATCGAGCTGCCGCTGTCGGTGCAGCTCATCCTGCTGTCGGCATTCGGGCTGTCCTTCGCGATCAAAGTACCGATCGTCCCGTTCCACACGTGGTTGCCCGATGCGCACGTGGAGGCACCGACCGCGGGCTCCGTGATCCTGGCCGGCGTTTTGCTGAAGATGGGAACGTACGGCTTCATGAAGCTGGGTTTCCCCCTGTTCCCGGATGCGACGCGCTACCTGTCGCCGCTGCTCATGACGCTGGCCGTCGTCAGCATCGTGTACGGCGCCTGCCTGGCGCTTGTGCAGAACGACATAAAGAAGATCATCGCGTACTCGTCGATCAGTCACCTGGGTTACGTGATGCTCGGTCTCATCAGCCTCGACCTGATCGGCATTCAGGGCGCGATCATCCAGATGGTCAGCCACGGGCTGACGGCGGCCGGCCTGTTCCTGATGGTCGGGATGATCTACGAGCGCTGCCACACGCGCGACCTCGCGGCCTATGGCGGGCTGGCCAAGCTGCTGCCCGTCTACTCGGTGTTCTTCATGATCCTGACGCTGGCGTCGATCGGCCTGCCGACCACCAGCGGCTTCACCGGCGAATTCCTGGTCCTGCTCGGCGCGTTCAAGGCGTCCTGGCCGCTATACCTGAGCGGCAACGTGTTCCCGCTCGCGCTGTCCGCAAGCGCGGTGCTGGGCGTCGTGCTTGGCGCGCTGTACATGCTGCGGTTCGCGCAGCGCTTCCTGTTCGGCTTGGCCAAGGCTCCGCACGCGCCGGTCGCCGATCTGAACCTGCGCGAGAAGCTCATCCTCGCATCGATCGTCGTCGCGGTGTTCGCGATCGGCTTGTATCCGGATGAGCCGCTCCGAAAATCCGAACTCGCCGCGAAGGAATTCCAGCAGCGGGTGACGAGCGTGGCGATTCCCGGGAGTGCGCGATGAGCTGGCTTGCCGTACTGATTGCGTTGGCGCCGGAAAACCTGCTGCTGGCAGGCATCGTCGTACTGATCGGCGTCGAGATCTGCGCGTCCAGTTCCAGGGCGGCGCTGGCGCTTTCGTGTGTCGCCGTGGCGGCAGCCGCGATGGCGGCAGCCTATCTCTATGTCCGCGGGTATGCGGCGACGCCATTCCCCGGCCATTTCTCCATCGGTCCGGCCGGTTCGCTCGCCAAGGCAGTCGTGCTCGCGCTGGCGCTGCCCGTGCTGCTCCTGTCGCGCGACGATTTCCGCGAGGACGGACAATTCCACATCCTGGTATTGTCCTCGCTGTACGGCTTCTGCCTGCTGCTCTCATCGGACAGCTTCCTGACGCTCTTCCTCGGGCTCGAAATCATGGCGCTGCCGGTATATGTGCTGGTGCTGCTCGCCTTCAAGCGACCCGAAAGCCCCGAAGCGGCGCTCAAATACCTGATCCTGGGCGGCACGGCGACGGCGATGTTCCTGATGGGCGTATCGCTGCTCTACGGCGGCAGCGGCACGCTTTCGATCTCGGTTTTCGCTGCCGCCTTGAGGTCCGCGGACACGATGGCCATGGCCGGCGTGACATTGATCCTGCTGGCGTTCTTCCTGAAGGGCGCCATCGTCCCGTTCCACGCCTGGGCGCCGGACGCGTACGAAGGTGCGAGCATTCCGGTCACCGCGTACATGGCGACGATCATCAAGGCCGGCGTGCTGCTGGCGGCGCTGCGCCTGTTCGGCACGGAAGTCGTGTCGCGGCCGGTCGACGACCTGCTCGCGTTCCTGCCGCTCGTCTCGATCGTCTGGGGCAATCTCGCGGCGATGCGGCAGACGAGCTTCCGCCGGATGATCGCCTATTCGTCCATTGCGCACGCCGGGTACTTGTTCTACGCGTTCCTGGGCGATGGCGCCGGCCGATTCCAGGCGATCGTGTTCTACCTGGTGGCGTACGGCCTGATGAACCTGCTGGCGTTCGCTTCCCTGCCCGCGGGCGATGACGACGCATCCCGCGACCGGCTCGACAACCTGAAGGGATTGTTCCAGCGCCGTCCCTATGCGGCGCTGACGATCGGCATGGCTATGCTGTCGCTGGCCGGCATCCCGCCGTTCCCCGGCTTCGTCGCCAAGTTCCTCATCTTCAAGAACGTGATGGCCGCCGGGTACACAACCTATGCGGTGCTGGGCCTCATCGGCAGCTACCTCGGCATCTACTTCTACCTCCGGGTCATCCAGTACATGTTCATGAGCGCGGACGAGCCCGCTGAGCAAGGGCGCGCCACGCGGCGCGCGGCGATCGGCGCCAGCGTGATTTGCCTGGTGCCGGTGCTGCTGGTCCTGGTGTTTCCGGGTTGGGTGCTCGCGAGGCTGTAGCAGCGCGCGGCGAATCAACGCGCGGACCCGCGCGGAGGCGGGACGCCGGTCAGGTGCCGGCCCGCTTTGCCACGGGCGAGTACATATCCAGCAACTGCAGCCGCGTCCCTTGCAGGCGCTCGGATACCACGCCCAGCATGCGGTACATCAGCGCGAAGCCGAAGGACGGGTCCTCGCGGCAGGCCTTGAGCAAGGCACCGCCGTCGAACGCCAGCGCGGCCGTGCGCTCGAGCGCGCGCGCCTGGAAATGCTTGCCCCGGCCCATCAGGATGGCCGACCAGCCGAGTTCATCGCCCGCCGTGAGTGTCTGGATGCGGAACGTATGGTCGGGCGCCTCGATCTCGAGCGCCACGCGTCCCGCCACGATCAGGTAGAACTCATGGCATTCGTCTCCCTCGTGGAAGATCACCTGGTCGCGCGCGAATTCGACTTCCTTCGCGATACTCGTGAGCAGTTCGATGTGCTCGGGCTGGAATTCCTCGACAAACGGGTGCCTGCGCAGCACTGCAAGCAGTGTTTCCTTCGTCATTGCCGGTCTCCTCTGATCGACGGTTCCGCCCGGACCGGGCTAGTGTACTGCCGCGCGACCGAGCGTCGCAGCCCGCGGGCATGACGTGGATCAAGGTTGGTTCCGGTGCGCTGCACACGCCGGCGCGGCACAGCAACACCGCCCCGGCGGCGGCATTTGATGCATGTCAACGGAAGTGCCGCGCCGGACAGCACAATGGAGCCCAGCGTCGGCCGCGCTCCCGCGGCCAGCGCCGCCTGTTTCGGGAGACGCCAATGAACTCGACCACGGACGTCATCGCCGGCGTCGGGCTCGCCGACGCCAACGCGAAAAGCCGCTGGCCCGCGCGCCTGGACTGGATGCAGAGCGCATCCGGCCTGCTGCTGGCGCTGTTCATGTGGGGACACATGTTCTTCGTTTCCACGATCCTGATCAGCAACGACGCGATGTGGACGATCACGAAGTTCTTCGAAGGTTACTTTATCTTCGGGCGCTCGTATCCAGTCATCGTGTCATGCGTCGTCGCCGCCGTGATCTTGCTGGTCGTGCTGCACGCGATGCTCGCCGTGCGCAAGTTTCCGATCAGCTGGCGGCAATATCGGCTGTTCCGCGGCCACATGAAACTGATGCGGCACGAGGACACCACGCTGTGGTTCTGGCAGGTGTTCACCGGCTTCGCGCTGTTCTTCCTCGCGACCGTCCACCTTTACGTGATGCTGACGCGGCCGCATCTGATCGGTCCGTTCGAGTCTGCCGACCGCGTGTGGAGCGACCGCTACTGGCCGCTGTATATCCTGCTGCTGCTCGCCGTCGAGTTCCACGGCGGCATCGGGCTCTACCGTCTCGCGGTCAAGTGGCAATGGTTCGGCGGGGCGGCGCCCGACGCGATGCGAAGGCGGCTGAAGACCTTCAAATGGGCGCTGACCGTCTTCTTCCTGGTGTTGGGTTTCGCGACGCTCGCCGCGTACATCAAGATCGGCATCGCGCACGCACCCAGCTACGGCCAGCCGTACGTGCCGGCGGCGTCAGTACCCGGGGGAGGCAAATGAAGATCGTCTACACCGACGTACTCGTCATCGGCGGCGGTCTCGCCGGCCTGCGCGTCGGCATCGGCGCAAAGCGGCGCGGCCACGACGTCGTCATCATCTCGCTGGTGCCGCCCAAGCGTTCGCATTCAGCGGCCGCCCAGGGCGGAATGCAGGCGTCGCTCGGCAACGTGATCAAGGGCCAGGGCGACAACGAGGACGTGCACTTCGAGGACACGGTGCGCGGCAGCGACTGGGGCGCCGACCAGCGCGTCGTGCGGATGTTCGTCAACACCGCGCCCAAGGCAGTGCGCGAACTCGCCGCGTGGGGCGTGCCCTGGAGCCGCGTGCGCAAGGGAGATCGTGAAGTCATCATCAACAACCAGAAAGTAACGATCACCGAGCGTGACGAAGCGCACGGGCTGGTCGCGCAGCGCGACTTCGGCGGCACCAAGAAATGGCGCACGTGCTACGTCTCGGACGGCACCGGACACGCGATGCTGCAGACGATGAGCGACCAGGCGATCGCGGCGGCGATTCCCGTGCACGAGCGCACCGAGGCAATCTCGCTCATCCACGACGCGGGCCGCTGCTATGGCGCGATCGTCCGCGACCTGGTCACGGGAGAACTGTGCGCCTATGTCGCGAAGGCCACGGCGATCACCAGCGGCGGCGCCGGCCGGCTGTACCGGGTGACGACAAACGCAGTGATATGCGAGGGCATCGGCAGCGCGATCGCGCTCGAAACCGGCGTTGCGACGCTGGGCAACATGGAGGCCATGCAGTTCCATCCCACCGGCATCTTTCCTGCGGGGATACTCGTCACCGAGGGCTGCCGCGGCGACGGCGGTCTGCTGAAGGATGTCGACGGCAGGCGCTTCATGCCCGATTACGAGCCCGAGAAGAAAGAACTCGCGTCACGCGACGTCGTCAGCCGGCGCATGGAGGAGCACATCGCGAAGGGCAAAGGGGCGAAGAACCGCTTCGGCGAGCACCTCTGGCTCGACATCACGTTGCTGGGCGAGAAGCACATCAAGCACAACCTGCGCGAAGTCTGGGAGATTTGTCACCACTTCCTCGGCATCGATCCGGTCAAGGACTGGATACCGGTGCGTCCGGCCATGCACTACACGATGGGCGGCGTGCGCACCGACTACACGGGGCAGAGTCCGACGCTCAAGGGGCTCTTTGCCGCGGGCGAAGCGGCATGCTGGGACATGCACGGCTTCAACCGGCTGGGCGGGAACTCGGTCGCCGAGACGGTCGTCGCCGGCATGATCGTCGGCGAGTACGTCGCTGATTTCTGCGACAAGGCCGCCAACGACGTCGACATACCGACGAAGCTCGCCCAGGAATTTCTGCGTCGCGAACAGGCACATCTCTCCGGCCTTCTCACCGGCAGCGGCACCGAGGATGCGGCGGCGCTCAAGGCCAGCATGCAGGAGATCATGACCGCGAAAGTGGGCATCTTCCGTCGCGGTGAGGACTTGGCCTCCGCCGTCGACGAACTGCAGCAGCTGCTCGTGCGGAGCCGCAACATCGGCCTCAAGTACAAGGCAGGCGGTTCCAATCCGGAGCTCGTCACCGCCTACCGCGTGCAGAAAATGCTGAAACTGGCGCTGTGCGTCGCCTACGGCGCGCTCACCCGCACCGAGAGCCGCGGCGCGCATTTTCGCCAGGACCATCCGCGCCGGAACGACGCCGAATGGCTGAAACGTACGCTCGCGACCTGGCGAGGCGACGCCACGCTGCCCACACTCAGTTACGAGCCGCTCGATGTGAGAGCGATGGAACTGCCGCCGGGCTGGCGAGGCTACGGCGCGAAGGACTACGTCGACCATCCGGACACTCCGGCGCGCGCAGCGGACGTCGAAGCCTTGAAGCAAAGGATGGCAGGCGCATCGCGCTTTGCCGTGCAGGAGGCGCTGATGCCCTACGGCGCGCTGCTTCCCGAGCGGTTGCGGGGACGCAACGAGCGAATCGACGAACGCTTCGAGGCCGCAGAATGAACACTGCCAAGGTCGTGAAAATTGTTCCCGCATCCCAGGCCGGTGGCAACGGAGCCGCCCACCGCGCACTGAAGATCCACGTCTTGCGGCACAACCCGCAGGACCCGGCCAGCGTGCCGCGGATGCAGACCTACGATGTCGAGGAAGCCGACGGCATGACGCTGTTCATCGCGCTGAACGAGATTCGCGAGAAGATGGATGCCTCGCTGCAATTCGACTTCGTCTGTCGCGCGGGGATCTGCGGCAGTTGCGCGATGGTGATCAACGGACGGCCGACGCTGGCGTGCCGGACGCTGACCAAGAACCTTCCGACGGAGATCACGCTGGCGCCGCTGCCTTTCTTCGAACTGATCGGCGACCTGTCGGTGGATACCGGCAAGTGGATGCGCGGCATGAGCGAACGCCTCGAAGGCTGGCTGCACATGAAGGACCCGAATCCCGACATCTCGCGCATCGAGGAGCGGATGGATCCCGACCTCGCGGACAAAATCTACGAGCTCGACCGCTGTATCGAATGCGGCTGCTGCGTCGCCGCCTGCGGCACGGCGCGCATGCGCGAGGATTTCGTCGGCGCCGTCGGCCTGAACCGGGTCGCCCGCTTCCGTCTCGACCCGCGCGACGCGCGCACCGACGCCGACTACTACGACGTCATCGGCGACGACAACGGGGTGTTCGGCTGCATGTCGCTGCTGGCCTGCCACGACGTCTGCCCGAAGAACCTGCCTCTTGCCACGCAGATTGCGTTCATGCGGCGCAAGATGGTGAAAATGGCCTGGGGCAAGTAGACTGACGCGGGATCTTCCGCCGCCGCCCGCCAACCATTCCCCCTCAGATGCTGATCCCGTTTCAATGGATCGGCCTGTTCGCCACGGCGACGGTGTTCGCCGTCATGTTCTCGATCGGGCTGATGCTGGGACGCGAGCAGATCGCAGCCGCCATGCAGCGCCGTATCGTGCTGCTGGCCGTCATTTTCGCCGTCGTCGTGCCGGTGCCCGCGCTGGCGGTGCTGGCGCTCAAGTTGTTCGGCCTTACCGGACCCATTGCCGTGGGCATCGTGCTCATGTCGATCTCCCCCGGCGCGCCCATCGCGCTGCGCCGCGCGCTGGATGCGGGAAGCAGCCGCGAATTTGCGCCGGCGCTGCACGTTGCCATCGTGGTATTGGCGGTCGTCACGGTGCCGGCGTCCGTCGCGATCCTCGACTGGATCTTCGCCAGGGGTTTCACAGTCACGCCGTTCCAGATCGGGCGCCAGGTTTTCCTCGCGCAGCTGCTTCCGCTGATGCTGGGGACAGCGCTGCGCGCGGCGCGTCCCGTGCTCGCGGGGAAGCTGCAGCAGCCGATTGGACGGATTGGCAATATTCTTCTTCTGATACTCACCGTGCTCGTGCTCGTCGACTTCCCGCCCATAATCGCGGAGGTTGGATGGATCCCGACGGTCGCCGGCATCACGATGACCGTTGGCGCGCTCGCGATCGGATCCGCCGTTGCCTGGCGGGATGCCGAAGTGCGGCCGGCCGCCGCCATCGCGGCGGCGATGCGCAATCCCGGCCTCGCACTCGTCATTGCGACCGCGAATCGCGCGCCGCCCGCGGTGACTGCCGCCGTGATCGGCTATGCGCTCGGCCTGGCGGTAACGATCATCGGCTACGTGCAATGGCACAAGCGGCGCAACTAAATACCGCCGTGGGCCAAGTTGGCGTATTGCTTTAGAGTCGTCAATGCCGCCGGGCTTGGCACTACGGCAAATCGTACGCAAACGACATTCTTCCGGGAGAGAGAGCATGGGCGTTCGGATCGAAAGAGACTTCCTCGGCGAGAAGCAAATACCGGAAGATGCCTACTACGGCGTGCAGACGCAGCGCGGGAAGGAAAACTTCCACATCACGGGCATCCCGATGTCGCTGGAGCCCAACTTCGTCAAGGCATTCGGCTACGTGAAGAAGGCCGCCGCGCTCGCGAATCGCGATCTCGGCGTGCTCGACGCGACGATTGCCGATGCCATCGCCGGCGCCTGCGACAAGTTGATCGCCGGCGAGATGCGCGACCAGTTCGTCACCGATTTCATCCAGGGTGGCGCCGGAACGTCGACCAACATGAACGCAAACGAGGTGATCGCCAACCTGGCGCTCGAGCAACTCGGCCACAAGAAAGGCGAATATCAGTTCGTCAACCCGAACGATCACGTCAACTTCGGGCAGTCGACCAACGACATCTATCCGACGGCATTCCGCCTGGCTCTGATCCTCCGCCTCGATAGCTACACCGAAGCGCTGCGCCAGCTGCAACAGGCGTTCTTCGCCAAGAGCAGGGAGTTCAACCACGTGTTGAAGATGGGCCGCACGCACCTGCAGGACGCCGTCCCGATGTCACTGGGACAGGAGTTTCACGGCTGGGGCACGACGCTGGGCGAGGAAGTGCAGCGGATCATGGAGGTGCGAATGTTCCTGCACGAGATCAATCTGGGCGCGACGGCGATCGGCACGACAGTAACGGCGGCGCCCGGCTACCCCGAGCTCGCGACCCGGCATCTGTCCGAGCTGACCGGACTCAAATTCATCCTGGCCGGTGACCTGATCGAGGCGACGTCGGACACCGGCGCCTACGTGCTCCTGTCCGGCGTACTGAAGCGGACGGCGGCGAAGCTCACCAAGATCTGCAACGACATACGGCTGCTGGCTTCGGGGCCGCGCTGTGGTTTCAACGAGATCCACCTGCCGCAAATGCAGCCGGGCAGCTCGATCATGCCGGGCAAGGTGAATCCGGTGATTCCGGAAGTCGTGAACCAGGTCAGTTTTCTGGTGATCGGGCTCGATCTCACGGTGACGCTCGCCGCGTCCGCCGGTCAGCTTCAGCTCAACGTAATGGAACCGGTCATCACCTTCGCGCTGTTCACGTCGATCGCGACGATGGAGCACGCCGTCGACAGCCTTCGCGTCAACTGCATTGATGGCATCACCGCCAATACCGAGCGATCACGCGACATGGTGCTCAACTCACTCGGCATCGTGACCGTGCTCAAGCCGTCGCTCGGTTACAAGCAGTGCGCCGACATCGCGCGAGAGGGTTACGAGACCGGCAAGTCGCTGCACGAGATCGTGGTCAACGAAAGGAAGCTGTTGACGCAGGAGAAATGGGACGAGGTGTTCTCGTTCGATAACCTGATCAGCCCGAAGTTCGAACGCTAGCGGTGAGCCCGGGCGCCACGCTCGCGGAGTGCGGCGCTACAATGCCGGGCATCCGCGATCGCACGGGAAATGTCATGCCTGAGTCGAATGTCACTCGCGCCGCCATCGCGCTGGTCACCCTGTGCATCGCCGCCGCCAGCCTGTCTCATGCCGCCGGGCCGGCACCGTTCATCGTTCCGGATGAAATCACGATGCCCAGCGGACCGGACGGAGCCGCAATTAACCTGGGCAAGGCGCTGGTCACCGAAACGAAAAAGCGGCTACCCCACAATGTTGGCAACGGCCTCAACTGCTCCAGCTGCCACTTGGGCGGCGGAACCGTGGCACTCGCGGGGCCTTTTGTCGGCCTCTGGGGCGTTTTCCCGGAGTATCGCGCGCGCGGCGGCGCGATCGACTCGCTGCAGGAGCGGATCAACGACTGCTTCCTGCGGTCGATGAACGGCAAGCCGTTGGCGTGGGACTCGGCGGAGATGAACGCCATCCTGATGTACATCCACTGGCTGTCGACCGGCGTGCCGACCGGAACGTCCGTAACCGGCCGCGGCATGGGCAGCGTCGACAACACCCTCAAGCCTAACGCCGCCCATGGCAAGCTGGTCTATGCCGAAAAATGCGCGAGCTGCCACGGCGCCAGCGGTGCGGGCATTGCCAATCCGGCGGGCGGTTACGTCTTCCCGCCTGTCTGGGGCAATGCATCGTTCAATGTCGGCGCGGGCATGGCGCGCACCTACACCGCCGCGGCCTTCATCAAGCAGAACATGCCGTTGGGGCAAGGCAACACGCTCAGCGACCAGGACGCGATCGACGTGGCCGAATACGTCACGCATCAGCCGCGACCCGCGTTCGCCGCAGCCAAGGCCGACTACGCGAAGGGTCCCAAGCCCGGCGACGCGCGAAACTAGACCTTACGCCGTCAGCTGCACTCGACGTGGCGCACCTTGCAGGTTGCCAGCACCTCGTCGGGATCGCGCTTCCACCAGTTGTTCGCGGAAAAAATCTCGACCTCGTGGCAGCCGCGAAAACCGGCTGCCTCCATCCACGACCGCAGCAGGCGAAGATCGATGACGCCGTCGCCCATCATGCCGCGGTCCGTCAGCAGGTCGGTCGTCGGCACCAGCCAATCACAGATGTGATAGGCGAGGAGACGCGACGGACTCGCGCCGCCCGCGCGCTGGATCTCGCGCTCGAGATGCGGATCCCACCAGACGTGATACACATCGACCGCGATACCGAGTCCCGGCCCAAGTTCGTCGCACAGATCGTTGGCGTGTTCCATCGTGTTCACGCAGGCGCGGTCGGCGGCGTACATGGGGTGCAACGGCTCGATCGCCAGCGGCATCCCGGCATCGCGAGCGTACAAAAGGAGTTCGCCGATGCCGTCGCGCACCATTTCTCGTGCGCCGGCGAGATCCTTCAATTCGACTTTCCCATCGCGGCCGACGGGAAGCCCCCCGACGACCAGGATCAGGCATTGCGCGCGCAGCGCAATCGCTTCGTCGACCGCGCGCCGGTTGTCGTCCAGAGCCGCCCGCCGGCCGTCGCGATCGGTCGCTGGAAACATTCCGCCGCGGCAATAGCCGCTAACGACAAGTCCAGCGTCGCGGATGCACGCTGCGGACTCCTTGAGGCCAGCGGCCGCGACCTGGTCGCGCCACGGCGCAATGCCGCGGATGCCGTGGCGGGCGCAACCGTCGATGATCTGCGGCAGCGTCCACTGCTGCCGCACCGTGGCGGTATTGAGCGAGAGCAGGCCCGGGTCCGGTTCGCTCATGTTCCCGGTTTCATGTCACCACGCGCGAATTCGAGCGCCTGGGTAGTGGTGCGATACTTGGCGATCATGTTGGGGACCTCCCAATCGGGCAAGGCGCCCTCCTCCACATAACCCAGGAATTGCGTGGCGACTTGAGCAAAGTGCGCTTCGTGGCCCACATGATAGGCCGCCGGAATTGCGACCTGCCATGCATCGCCCGCACGCTTCAAGTCGACGCCGGGAAACGTTTCGCATACCTCGCCGATCGAAGCTTGCAGCGCCAACGCAAGTTCAGCGGCGCCCGCGGCCGTCGCGGGCTCGATGGTCAGCACCGGCTGCCAGTCTTCGGCCGCGCCCTGACGAATGACGAGATTCGCCTTCGAGCCGCGCATCACCGAGAAGTGCGTGTCGCCGGCGCCTTCGGGGGCCTCGAAATTCCAGAGCACGGAAACCTTGGCGTGCACGCCCTTGATCTTGTAATTGATCTCCCCGTTGGCATAGGTGTGCAGGTTGCCATTGGCCTGGACATCGTCGCGCAGGTAGGCCGGAAAGGTTTGCAGTTGCGTCACTCGCTCGAACTGCGCGGGCGTGATTTCGGTGGGCCACCGCCGGGCGCTCAGGATGCGAATGTCCCGCGGGAATTCCAGGATCTCGCCGGGGAAGCTCTCCCATTGCACGAGGTCGACTAAGTGCGTCGTAATGTCGACGAGGCCCTCCCCCTGCTGGCGCACGTCGAAAAACCAAGCCGGCCGCTTGATTGGGGCACCGGAAACGAGCTTGGAAAAATGGTGAACGCTCTCTTTCGTGACGGCCGGATTCTCCTCGGTACCGTGCAACAACGTGCCGAACACTGCTGGAACGCGCGAGAACGCCTTTTGCAGCATCGTGGTGATCTCGTGGCGTTCAGTCATGATGTCGTAGAGCAGGACATCCTTCTTCCCGGCAAGCGCGAATGCCTCGCGCAACGACTCGAAACCCGCGGAGTCGATCGCCATCGGCTTGTCGGCCAGCACGTTCATGCCCGCACCGATTGCGCGGGTCAGGTATTCGGTCTTGCGCCGGTTGTTGCCGGCGATGACGGCGACGTTGCCGGCCCGATCGGCACTGAATCGATCCAGAAAATCCGGACTGGCATGGACCTGCATTTTCCAGGAAGTCGGATCAACCGGTCGCGCGTTGTAGCTTTCGATCTTGCGCAGGTAGTCGCGCAGGTCCGGTCCTTCCTCGGCATACACATGCACCGTCGCGTCGACATTGGCGTACATAGTCTTCTGCAGCAGCGCCGCATGGAAATGCCCCGGATCGAGGATGACGAGTTGCATCGTTGCTTTCATCGCGCTCTCACGCTTCGATACCGTTGATGTCGAGGAATGCGCGCATCCGTGATGCGGCGAGTCCGGGATCGCGCAGCAAGTTGGCGGCGTCGGCGAGCCGGAACAATTCCGCCAGGTGCAAGACACTGCGCGCGCTTTGCTGCCCGCCCACCATCGTGAAGTGCGACTGGTGGCCGTTGAGCCAGGCCAGGAACACCACGCCTGTCTTGTAGAAGCGCGTCGGCGCCGCGAAGACGTGCCGCGACAAGGGAACGGTCGGCGCAAGAATGGCGTCGAACCGCGCGCGGTCGCCGGCCGCCAGTGCCGTCAGCGCCGCCGACGCGGCAGGAGCGATCGCGTCGAAGATACCGAGCAGCGCGTCGGAGTGCCCGGTTGCGTCACCGCCGATGAGCGCGGCGAAGTTGAAATCATCGCCCGTATACATGCGCACCCCCGCGGGAAGGCGCGACCGCAACGCGATCTCCTTGGCATCGTCGAGCAGCGACACCTTGACGCCATCCACTTTCGCCGCGTTCGTGTTGATCACCGCGGCACACACGTCCGTCGCGCGAGCGTGGTCGGGGTCGCTCGCGAGGCCGCCCGCGCCGACCCAGTAGCCGGCCAGTGCGGGGTCGAACATCTCGCCCAGCCAGTGCAGGATGACCGGGGCGCGTACCTGCGAAAGCACGCGGTCGTACACCTTGGCGTAGTCGTCGGGGGTGCGTGCCCACGCTGCCAGTGCGCGGCTTGCCATCAGGATGATGCGGCCGCCCGCCGCTTCGATGGCGGCGCACTGTGCCTCGTAGGCCGCGACGATTTCGCCCAGCGAAACGCTGGCCCCCGCGGGAAGTTGATCCGTTCCGGCGCCGGAAAACACGACGGCGCCCGGGATGTCCCGCGCTTCGCGCACGCTGCGCTGGATGAGTTCCAGCGACGTTGGCCAGTCGAGCCCCATGCCGCGCTGCGCGGTGTCCATGGCCTCGGCGACGCCAAAGCCATGCGACCACAGATGGCGGCGGTAAGCGAGCGTCGCATCCCAGTCGACCGCCGTTTGCAGCCACGGGTCGATGGCGGCACGCGGATCGGCGACGACGTGAGCCGCGGCGAAAGCCACGCGATTCCACCGCGGTGCGGCCGATGGCTCGGGCCAGCCGGCCGCCGCGCGCAGAGTGTAGGTCCCGAGCGTGCCGTCGACCTGCGGCAACTTGATTGAATTCATCGCGGCCGGCCCTCGAGCGGAAGTGCGGGCACGTCGATGAAACGACGCTCGCGCCAACTCTGCAAACCGAGTTCGGCGAGTTGCACGCCTTTCGCGCCCTCCAGCAGGTTCCACTGGAAGGAGCCGCCGTCGACGACGTGGCGCAGGAACAGTTCCCACTCGACCTTGAATGCGTTGTCGTAGACGCGGTTGGCGGGAACCTGCTGCCAAGTATTGTAGAAATCGATGGTCTGCGGCACATCCGGATTCCACACCGGCTTGGGCGTCGCGGCGCGCGGCTGGATGCGGCAGTCGGTCAAGCCGGCGACCGCCGAGCCGAGCGTGCCATCGACGTGGAACGTGGCGAGGTCGTCGCGGCGCACCCGCGTGCACCAGGAGCTGTTGATTTGCGCGATGATGGGTACATTAGCACCGCCGTCGAGTTCGAACGTCGCGTACGCGGCGTCGTCGGCGGTGGCCGCGTAGGGTTTGCCGGCCTCGTCCCACCGTTGCGGAATATGCGTGGCGCCAATGCACATGACGCTTTTCACCGCGCCGAAGAGATTGTCGAGCACATAGCGCCAATGGCACAGCATGTCGACGATGATGCCGCCGTCGTCCTCCTTCCTGTAGTTCCAGGATGGCCGCTGCGCGGGTTGCCAGTCGCCTTCGAACACCCAGTAGCCGAATTCGCCGCGCACCGAGAGAATGCGTCCGAAGAACCCCGAGCCGACGAGCATCTTCAGCTTGAGCAGTCCGGGCAGCCATAGCTTGTCCTGCACGACGCCGTGTTTCACGCCTGCGGCTTCGGCGCGCCGGTAGAGGTCGAGCGCTTCGGCTACGGTCGGGGCCACCGGCTTTTCCGTGTAGATGTGCTTGCCGGCTGCAATCGCCTTGCGGATCAGCTCCGGGCGCAGGCCCGTCGATGCGCTGTCGAAATAGATGGAGTCGTCGCGGTCGGCGAGCGCGGCGTCGAGGTCGCTCGTCCAGCGCTCGATGCCATGGGCGCGCGCGAGCGCTTCGACCTTGGCGGGATCACGGCCGACCAGTATGGGGTCCGGCATGATGCGGCGTCCGGGGCCGGCCGGAACGCCACCCTGGTTGCGGATCGCGATGATCGAGCGAATGAGGTGCTGGTTGGTGCCCATGCGGCCGGTGACGCCGTTCATGATCACGCCCAGGCGAATGGTTTCCACGATGCGGGACTCCCGATATCGGTCAGGGGGTTGAAGTTGGCGGCGCTGCGCGGCGTTTCATGCGGCCCAACAGGCGCGTGACCACGGGAAACTTGAGCAGGATGACCAGCAGGATCGAAATCCACAGCACCGCCGAAATGGGGCGCGTGAAGAATGGTCCGAGCTCGCCGTCGGACAACACGAGCCCGCGGCGGAATCCCTTTTCCATCAAGTCGCCGAGCACGATCCCCAGCACCAGCGGCGCGACGGGATAGTGGAAGCGTCGCAGCGCATATCCAAGCACGCCGAATCCCAGCATCACCCAGACGTCGAACAGCCGCTGCGAAATGGCGTAGGAACCGACGACGCACAGCACGAAGATGATCGGCAGGATGATCGGCTTCGGGACCATCAGCACCTTGATCAGCAGGTTGGTGAGCGTGAGGCCGTAGATCAGGATGCCGATCGTCGCGAACATCATCATCGCAACGACGTCGTAGACGAAGGTCGGGTTCTCGACCATGATCATGGGGCCGGGCCGGATGCCGTGGATCAGCATCGCCGCCATCAGCACGGCCGCGGGTGCGGAACCCGGAATTGCGAGCGTCAGCACGGGAATGACGGCGCCCGGCACGCAGGCGTTGTCGCCGGTCTCCGCCGCCATCAGGCCATCGATCGACCCCTTGCCGAACAGATCCTTCTCCTTGCTCACCCGTTTGGCGGCGGCGTAGGACGACCAGGCGGCGACGTCTTCGCCCACGCCGGGCAGGATGCCGATGAACGTGCCGATGACACCGGAGCGCAGGATCGTCCGCCAATACTTCGTCACGTCCTTCAGTTTCGGAATGACGGAATCGAAAGGGCTGATCTTCACCGGCGCGGGACGCTCGCGCACGGCCATCAGCAATTCCGCGAAGCCGAACGCGCCGACCAGCGCGGGCACCAGATTGAAGCCGCCGGCAAGGTCCCGGCTGCCGAAGCTGAACCGGTCGTACGCGTAGATCGCTTCCTGCCCGACTGCCGCCGTGAAAATGCCGACCAGTCCCGCAATCCAACCCTTGAGCGGATCGTCGCCGGTGAGCGTGCCGGCGATGATCACGCCGAACAACGCGAGCCAGAAAAACTCGTACGAACCGAACTTGAGCGCGAGATTGCCGAGGATGGGTGTGAACAACGCGAGGAAGAACATGCCGATCAACGTGCCCAGCACCGAACCGGACGTCGCGATGCCCATCGCACGGCCCGCGTGTCCCTGCTTGGCGAGCGCGTACCCGTCGAGGCACGACGCCGCCGACGCCGGCGTACCGGGGATGTTGAGCAATATTGCCGAGCGCGAGCCGCCATAGATCGCGCCGACGTACGTGCAAATGAGCACCAACAGCGCCTGGTTGGACGGCATCTTGATCGTCAGCGTCGTCATCAGCGCGACGCCCATCGTCGCGGTCAATCCGGGCAGCGCGCCGATGATGACGCCAACCAGCGACGACAGAAGGATCAGCCCCAGCGACAGCGGATCGCAAAAGCTCCAGAGCGAATGACCAAATGCAATGAGGCCTTCGAACATGGGGGACCTGGCCTTCGCGGGCGCGGCCTTAAGGCAGCCGCACGTAGAAGAGCTGCTCGAATACCAGCGTAACGAGGATTGCGGTGATCACGCCGCAGGCCAGCGCGACGAGAAATCCGCGCAGCACGGTGCCTGTGGCCTTGCGCCCGGTGTACTGGAACACGAACACGAATGCCGCGACGAACAGCGCCGTGCCCAACCAGAACGGCAGGCCACGGCCGACGAGCAGCAATGCGTAGACGAAGAACATTGCCGCAGCCAGCGCGAAGCTCGACACCGGCGCATAGTCGGTGTCGTCGGCTTCAGCGGCGTCCCAGCCGATCCGTTGCGCGCGGCGCCAGGACCGCAACATCAGCACGCCGCCGAGCACGGCTAATAGCGTGCCAACGATGCCGGGCCAAAGTCCGGGTGCGGTGTGCAGCGTCGCGCCTTGCTGCACCATCCGATCCATCTGCCACGACAGCACGGCGATGATGCAGCCGAACATCGTCCAGGCGACGCCGCCCTGCAGGTCGCGTCGCGGCGACGACGGGAAGATATCGGTGCTCACGATTCAATGGCGCAGGGGCCCACTCCGACCGATGCTATGTCAGGTACGGGTCCTACCCTTGACTACGGACGCGGAATGCCCAGCGCGTCAGGCGCGACTTTCGCCTTGCCTGTGTCGGCGGCGGCCCAGGCGTTGGCCTGCACTGCCGGGAACACCGCCTTCTGCGCGTCCGCGCCTGCGTACGGTGAGAACTGCGCGCCACGGGCCGTGGCATATTGTTTGAGCGCCGCCGAGTTGACGATCTGCTCTGCCCAGATCTTCTCGATGGTCGCGATCACTTCGGGGGGCACGCTTTTCGGGATGAAGATTCCGAAATAGTTGGCGGGCGCCTTGAAGCCTGGCACCGACTTGGTCAGCGGCTCTATGACCCCGTAGCCGTCGATCTCGACCGGCTTGTCGCCGATGACGGCGAGCGCACGGAGCTTCTTGCCGCGGATCATCTCGGCCTGCTCGACGGTGAGTTGCGTCGTCGCGTCCGTCTCGCCGGCCACCGTGGCGACGACCGCCGGATTGCCGCCGTCGTAGGTGACGTGCTTGTATTTGACGCCGGTCGCCTTGGCAATGGCCTCCATCGCGCTGTGGCCGCTGGAGTTCACACCCGCCGTCGCGACGCTGATCGCTCCCGGCTTGGCCTTCATCGCGTCGATCAACTCGGTCGGCGTCTTGTAAGGCGTGTTGGGATTGACCGAGAGTGTCGAGACGTTGGCGACATTGAGGAAGAGGGCCCAGTCGCCGATTTTCGTGTCGAGCATGCCCAGCACCGCGTAGGTGCCGAGATCCTGTGCCGCACCGGCGGTCCAGGTGTAACCATCCTTCGCCGCCTCGAGCGCATTCTTGGTTCCGATCGAGCCGGACGCTCCAGGCTGGTTGACGATGACGACCTTCTGGCCGAGCGCTTTCTCGATCTCGGCCGCAGTCACGCGCGTGACCTGGTCGGTCGAGCCGCCGGCCGCCCATGGCACGATGATCGTGATCGGCTTCGTCGGCTTCCATTGCTGCGCCGACGCGGCGGGAACCATCGCCATCACCGTCAGCGCGGCTGCGATGACCAACACTACGCGTTTGCTGCGATCCATTGCGTCCTCCATTGGATGGTGTGTTGCCGGCGGGACCGGTCAGGCGCTTGGCCGGCCGCCGCTCTCGTTGTGGTAACCGGCTGGTTAATTATCTTAGCGTCCGGGCCTGCCGAAACGCAAGGCCCCGGCTCGCCCGCGCCTCATTTGCGTGCCAGATAGCCCAGTGTGAATTCGACCGCGTGAGCGAGCCGGTCTTCCTTGGCCGCTGGGGCCAGCAGATCGCGCCCGAATATCGTCGACAGCGTGTAGTTGTTGGAGATGTAAAAGTAGCCGAGTGCGGCGATCGAGACATAGAGCTGGACCGGATCCACACCCCGCCGGAACACCCCTTCGCGAACGCCGCGCTTCAGGAGTTCGTCCAGCGTGGCGACCAGCGGCGAGTGCATCGCCAGGACCTTCTTCGACTTCTTGAGGTGCCTTGCACGGTGCAGGTTCTCAGTGTTCAGCAGCGACATGAACTCCGGATGGGCGAGGAAGTAATTCCAGGTAAAGACGATCAGTTGCTCGACGCCCCGTACAGGCGGCAGTTCGAGGAGGCGCAGATTCTGCTCTTCCGCCCGGATGGTCTCGTATGCGCGCTCGAGCACAGCGAGGAATAGCGCCTCCTTGCGCCCGAAGTAGTAGTACAGCATCCGCTTGTTGGTCCTGGCCCGATCGGCAATTCGGTCGACGCGCGCGCCCGAGAGACCATGGCGTGCAAACTCGTGGGTGGCGGCGGCGAGGATGGAAGCCTTGGTGCGCAGCGCGTCGCGCGTCGGTCGCGCGGCAGGTACGCGCGCGTCGGTCGCGACGTGGATCGGGGACTGACGGGCGCTGCGCAATTGCCTTGCCGTTGGCGTCAGCGGCCCCGGCCCGATCTCACGAACTCGAGCGACGCCTCAAACAACGCAAGGTCCTTCTGGTAGTCGGCGGCGTCGGTGCGATCGATCTGTATCCATTCCCGTGTGCTCGCTACGCCACCTGGATTGAATGGGCCGACGTTGTCCATCGAGAACTGCAGCTCGGTCGCGGTGGTCACGGGAAGTCGCAGCCCGACCCCTTTGCCGCTGATGCACGCGAACATCTTGTCGGAGACGAAATAGGCGTCGAGGCCGTTGATCGCTCTTGCGCTGACGCCCGGCAACGCAAGAAGCAAAGCATCGAGCTGCGCCTTGCGCGGGGATACGGGTTTTTCGCTGGCCAATGGATTTCCGCCTCTTTGGATTTTAGAGCAGCAATTGCATCCGCAGCTTCTCAGAGGTCATCCGGCATGCAACGGCCGCGGAGGGCAAGGTCCTATCGTAGCGGCGTTTGGCCGTTCGCGCGAATGGCGCCGCCGGTCACGGGGAGTTCCATTGCCTCTTCGCGCCTTCTGGAACCTCGCTCGGCTCCAATCCCATCCGCGTCGCGCCAAGCAGCCCGGCGATGGTCGCGTCCTTTTCCTGCCAGAGCGCTTGCAGCCAGTGCTGGAATGCCTTGCGGTATTTCGGGTCGCGCGCGTAGTCTCCGCCGCGCAATTCGGCGGGAATGGGCACCTGTCGCGCCCTGACGACGACATGGTGCACGTTGCCGCAGAGGAACTGCCAGAACGTCGGCGCGCCTTCGGGATAGACGATGGTGACGTCGAGCAGCGAATCGAATCTTCCCCCCAGCGCACCCAACGCCAGCGCCAGGGCGCCCGCCTTGGGGCGAAGCAGATGTCGATAGGGCGAATGCTGCGCCCGGTGCTTTGCGTGCGTAAAGCGCGTGCCTTCGGCGAAATTCATCACGCTGGTCGGCACCAGCGCAAACTTCTCGCACGCCCGGCGCGTGGCCTCGATGTCGTCGAAGCGCTTTTCCGGGTGTCGCTTGAGTTGGGCATCGGTGTGGCGGCGCATGAACGGGAAGTCCAGCGCCCACCATGCAAGTCCGATCACCGGAACGTAGATCAGCTGCCGCTTGAGAAAGAACTTGAGCAGCGGTATGCGGCGGTTCAGCAGGTGCTGCAGCACCAGGATGTCGACCCATGACTGGTGATTGCAGTTCACCATGTACCAGCCGCGATAGGGAAGGTCTCCAAGGCCGGCGACATCCCACCGGGTCCGCTGCGTGAGCTTCATCCACGCGCTGTTGCCGGCCACCCACCGCGTGCCGATTCCATTCAGAACACGGTCGATGGCGGTACGTAAGCGCCTGGCGGGCACGGCCAGCTTGATCAGCGCGAAGAAGAACAGGAATGCGCACCAAAACAGCGTGTTCAGTGCCAGGAGCGACGCCGCTACGACGCCGCGGACTAGAGCCGAAGGACTCAGCTCTTTTCCTCGAAATGCTTGCGCCGCTGTACCTCGGGCACGAATTCCTCCTCCGGTCCAGCGCGTTGCGCGTGGACACCGGGCTCCAGGATTGAACCTACTCCAGCCATTTCCTCGGCACGTTGACCGTGATCAACGCCAGGCCGCGGCAGGAAGGCAAGGTGATGGCTCACAATACTTGCACCCAGTTTATAGGACCGGGACACCATGGACGACCGCAAGCGATTCACCACCGGCAATCCAATTTGGCGCAGCGATGACGGCGCGCCGGTTTCGTGTCACGAAAAGATCAAGGTCATGAACGAGAATCTGGCCGAGATCCGGCAGATGGCCCAGGACGCGTTCGAGGATGCGCTTCTCATGGGGTGCAGCGAGGCACAGGTACGCGAGGTGTTCGTGGCGGTCATGCGCGAACTGCATAATCCGTACCCGCCTGCGGATTCATGATTCGCGCGGCGGCGGGCCGAGGGGCGCCACCCTCCCATCACCCGGATGTTGCGCACCCGC
>Ga0070675_100000221_pt1 | contig 36485 bp, 30 predicted proteins | sample KBSM43metaG_FD_65343 | JGI IMG/M metagenome (GOLD analysis project Ga0070675, IMG submission 65343) | Miscanthus rhizosphere microbial communities from Kellogg Biological Station, Michigan, USA - KBS M4-3 metaG | ecosystem: Host-associated > Plants > Roots > Rhizosphere > Soil ... | reverse complement strand
CCCGAATAAGCCGGCCGAATATCCGTTGCCGCCTTCACTGAAGGCTCGTCTGCTCTTCGATATCACTTCAAATCGGATCGAGAACGAGAATGTCCTCGTCGTTGGAGGCGGGGACACCGCCGCCGAATATGTTGAGAACCTCTTCAGGCAAAACAACACTGTTACGCTCTCTTATCGAAAGGCCGAGTTCGCCCGCCTCAATGAACGTAATGGCTCCTTGCTACAGGGAATGGAACAGCGAAAGGAAGTTCGAATTCTCCGATCTTCTAATATCGGAAAGATCGAAGACAACGCTGGCCGGCCTCGCGTTTATTTCAACGAAGATCACTTCCCAACAGAAACTTTTGATCGCGTGATCTATGCGCTCGGCGGCACAACGCCCTCGAATTTTCTCCGCACTCTGGGCATCGCATTCAACGAGATTGGGCCGATGTTCGACTCGCACGGCGAGACTAATGTGCCGGGCCTGTTTATTCTCGGAGACCTCGTCGTCGGACCGAAGGGTGGCAGCATCATTACGGCTTTCAATTCGGCCGTTCACGCCATGCAGCGTATTTGTGAAGTCTATTTAAAGTGCGGACCGTGTGGCCCGGAGGGCGATAGAGTCTAAATGCCCCGGCTTTTGGTGGCCGGGGCACTCGAGATATGAAGTGAACTCTATTGCTGGTAGGACATGTATAAAGGTCGGCATACGCGATGGTGGGTGCAATCGAGGAACTTTTGCGAACTCATAAAATCTTGGACTCCGCACGGGAGTCTCTTCCCTTCTGAATTTCATCGACGATGTTCCGCGTCAAACAATCGGCTGCGATCAACTGAGCGCCCTGCTGGGACATCGTCGCTAAAAGTGCCTGCCCCGGACTGTCGATAAAAGTAACGGACCGCAAATCGACGACATAGTCGCTCCGGGGGGACTGAGCTGTGTCGACCCAAACGCGGGTCACTTCCTGTACCCATGGGCCTGCGAGTTTGCCCTCAAGCTTTAAAGTGATCGTCTGGTTCTGATTTGTCGTCGTGACTTTCAGCATTGCGGTCCCAAAACGTTACGCCGTACATCCTGCACTGAAGATTCCAAATCTAAACCTTTGAATTTAAAGAAGGATGCCGCCGAGTGCCGAAGATTAAATTGCCGAAATATCGGCAAATGACCCCAGTTCGTCAGGCGGAGGGAAGAGAGGAGCGCGTAATTCCGAGCTTCTTCATGCGCGATTGGAGAGTTGTGCGCTTCATTCCCAGACGGTTCGCCGCTCCGTTGGGCCCGCTGATGGTCCAACCGGTGGCACGAAGTGCGTCGAGGATGTGCTCACGCTCAGCGTCCTCCATCGTTGTGGGTTTCGTATTCGGTGCGCCGTCTACCGGCACAGCTGGGGTCGTGAACGCCAGTTCCCATACCGGCGCATTGAGATTCGTTCCCTTTGTAAGAATCACGGCACGCTCGACGAAGTTCTCCAGTTCACGAATGTTTCCTGGCCAGTGGTACTTCATCATCTTGTGCATCGACTCTTCGGGGACAGTTTCGATTCGCTTGTTCATGCGTCTGGAAAGTTTCTGCGCGAAGTATCGGACGAGCAATGGCACATCTTCAATCCGTTCTCGTAGCGGCGGAGCAATGATTGGAAAAACGTTCAAGCGATAGAACAAGTCACTACGGAACTCGCGATTGCTCACCATGGCGTCGAGATCGCGATTGGTGGCGGCGACGAGGCGAACATTGGTATGGATGGTGCGTGTAGATCCCAGTCGCTCGAATTCCTGCTCCTGCAGCACGCGAAGCAGCTTGGGTTGCAGCTCGGGCGGAATGTCCCCCACTTCATCGAGGAAAAGAGTGCCGCCATCAGCCAACTCGAACCGGCCGATCTTCTGCGCAATTGCGCCGGTGAACGCCCCTCGTTCATGTCCAAAGAGCTCGCTTTCGAGAAGGCCGGCGGGGATCGCGGAGCAGTTCAGTTTCACAAATGTGTGATTATTGCGATTGCTCAAATTGTGAATCGCCCGAGCGATGAGCTCCTTGCCAGTTCCCGTCTCGCCAAGGATAAGGACGGTTGAGTCTGTGCCGGCCACGTTCTCGATCTGTTGCAGAATGCGGCCGAGAGCCTGGCTCTTGCCGACAATCTCGTCGAAGTTGAATTCGGTGCGTATTTCATCTTCGAGGTAAAGCTTTTCCTTGGCGAGCTTGTTCTTGAGCTCGCCGATCTGTTGGAAAGCCAGTGCATTTTCAACGGCGATGGCAACCTGAACAGAGATCTGCACCATCAGTTCCACGTCCGACTCCGAGAATGCATCGACCTTCCGGCTTGCCAGCGTCATTGTCGCGATTGGGCCCTGGTTAGAGATAAGCGGTACAGAGACGCCAGAACGTAATCCTTCCTGAGTCACGCGCTTCGACACATCCGAATTGAACTCCGGCGAGTCAAAATCCTTGATCAAGAACGGCTTTCGCTCCGTGAAGGCTTTACCGGAACGTGAACCCTCCAGCGGAACATCCATGGCTTCGCGAATTAGTCCCGAGCCTGTTGGAAAGTCGAGGGCGTAAAGCTTGAGGCGATTCCGCTCTTTGTCATGAAGGGCGAGACTGGTGTAGTCGTTGTGCAAAACCTCTCGAAGTGACTTCGATATCGCCACGAACAACGCCTTCAGGTCCAGATTGGAAACCAGGGCATTGTTGATGCGCAGCAGTAGCTGGAGCCGATCGCGTTCCTTGCGCAGCTCTGCCTGATACGTTTTCGCATCCTTGTAGTGGAGCGCATTGTCGACGGCTACGGCCACCTGCCTTGCAACGAGCTGCAGGAAGTCCACGTTCTCTCGTGGATAAGCATCGTGATGCAAACTGCAAAAGGAGAGAGCGCCCAGCCTTCGCACAGGGCTGGTTAACGGCAGCGAGCAATAGGATTTAACTTTGAGATCCCTGAGGTTCTGGAAAAGTGTCGGGTACCGGGCGTCGCGGTCCACGTCGGATGCGATGAATGGCTGCTGCGTCTTCCATGCCTCCCCGGCCGGAGACTCATCCACACGCATCTCATACCCTGCCGCAATGGGTGTCTGGATCGGCGTCTCCATGGCTTGCACTCGGAGGACATCGCGCAGGGGATCATGGAGGAGCAGGCCGATATAATCGAACTGCACCGCCTCCTGCAGGCGGACAGAAAGATCACTGATCAGTTCCGGCAAATGCCGGTTAAGTGCAATCGATTCTGAAACCTGAAGGAGGGCGCGGTACTGCTTTAGTCGAAGTTGGCTCGGATCGACAACGCCTTCTTTTGCCATGTAGTTTCAAAGAAGGATAGCACACTTGACATTCCCCGCCCCCGATGCCGAAATAGTGGTTCGCGAGTTCGTTTGGGTTTCCCGATCGATTCGAGAAGTGGAGTTCCCTTTGTCCAACGCACCGCGTTCGGTGCTACCCAAGGTCGTGGTAGCAACCAGCGCCATGCTGTCGTTCATCTCCTTTTGGAGAGCGGCAGCCATCGTTCTAAGCGACCTGGCTTCTTCCGCTTTCTACGCAGGTGGGATTGCCGAGAAAGCGATTGGAAGAAGCGCCCCCTGGTTCATCCTCGGTGTCATGTTCTTCAGCTTCGCCGTGCGCTCCGTGTACATGGAGAGTTGCAGCATGTATGTGCGCGGAGGAGTGTACGTCGTCGTTCGCGACGCCATGGGACCGTTCATGGCGCGGTTATCCGTTTCCGCACTCATCTTTGACTACATTCTGACCGGCCCGATTTCTGCGGTCAGCGGCGGCCTCTACCTCGGGCACCTGCTGAACGAGATCAGCGACTTGTTGAACGCCGGGGTCCAGATTTCGCCGTCGACCTTCGCCATGATTTTCGGTCTCGCAGTCTCGGCCTACTTCTGGCGCAGTAACATCAAGGGCATTCACGAGTCGAGCGGGAAGGCGCTGCGCATCATGCAGATCACGACGGTCATGGTCGTCATGTTTCTCGTGTGGTGCGGCATTACTCTGCTCACGCGCGGCCCGGCACAAATTCCGCCGGCCCCGCTTCCATCAAATCTGACTTTCACCGATGAAAGCGCCGGTTGGTTGCAGGGCACATTTCTGCTCAGGATGTCCGCCGTTGCGATCGTCGTGGCATTTGGACACTCGCTGCTCGCCATGAGCGGGTTTGAGACGCTGGCACAGGTCTACCGTGAGATCGAAACTCCGAAACTAAAGAATCTCAAGATCGCGGGAACGATTGTTTGCGTTTTTGCAGTATTTTCGACCGGAGTCATCACACTGTTGGCGGGCATGATCATTCCCGATGCGCAGCGAGCGGCATATACCGACAATCTCCTGGGCGGACTGGCCATGCATCTCGCGGGGCCCCAACTCTTGCGCCTCGCATTCCACGTATTTGTTGTGGTGGTTGGTGTATTGATTCTTTCAGGCGCCGTGAATACTTCGATTATCGGGGCGAACGGCGTATTGAACCGTGTGGCGGAAGATCACGTCCTGACTCCGTGGTTCAAGAAGCCTCACCACAAATACGGAACGAGTTATCGGCTGATTAACCTGATCGCCCTGCTGCAGGTTGCCACAATCGTATGGAGCCGTGGTGACGTGATTCTGCTCGGCGAAGCCTATGCGTTTGGCGTCGTGTGGAGTTTCTTCCTGAAAGCGCTGGGCGTTCTGGTTCTCCGGTTCAAGCGAACCGACCAGGAGTATAAGACGCCACTCAATATCACTATTGGCGGCCGGGAGTATCCCATCGGGCTTGCGATTACAACGCTGACTCTGCTCTTTGTCGCGTTGGCCAACCTCTTGTCCAAGCAAATCGCGACAATTTCTGGTGTGGGCTTCACACTGACGATGTTCTTCGTATTCACTGCTTCCGAACGGCGGATTGCGAAGCGTCTTCACGCCACGAAGAAAGGCCTGGAGCAGTTTAACCTCGAAATGCAGCCTGAAGTTGCCGGTGAATCCGTTCATGCTCGTCCGGCATGCATTCTCGTGGCGGTTCGCGACTACAGCCGCATGTCGCATTTGCTCAACGTTCTTGAAAAGACCAACCTGCGTCGTCACGACATCGTTGTTATGACAGTACGCGGCGTGTCGACCGGCGCGGCTGAATACGAGCTCGGTCAAAATCAGCTGTTTACCGACTACGAACGGGAACTTTTTACGCGCGTCGTCACGATGGCGGAAAAAGAAGGGAAGACGGTGGACCTGCTCGTCGTTCCGGGCGTAAATCCGTTCGACGCGATGGTACAGACTGCCTCGAAACTGCAGGCCTCTCGTCTGGTGACGGGAGTCTCAGCGAAGATGGACTCCGAAGAACTCGCAAGGCGCATCGGAAAGGCGTGGGAGAATCTGCCCGAGCCTCGGCATGCCTTCTCTCTGGAAATCATCACGCCCGGCAGGCCTTCGACGTTTGTGAACCTTGGCCCCCATCCGCCTCGACTTTGGCCCGAAGATGTCGATATCGTGCATGAGATGTGGCTTGAGGTTAGCGACCAATATGCCGGCTCTAAAGTGCATCATCGAGACATTGTCGGTGTCGCGCTTCGACGTATGCAGAAGGATTTGCAATCCGCGGAACGGGATGAAGTGGTGAACGACATCCTGGAAGAACTCTCTCACCGAAAGGACACACAGAAGAGCGCAGCCACTGAATAGGGGCGCCGTCATGTGTGGTATCGTTCGACCCTGGCAATGAAACGGTCTAATAGATTCAAACTCAAGCTGCGTGAACTGAACATGGTGCTTCAGGGACTTGTATCGACGAAGCACCCGATGCTGGCCCACATTATTCCCACGCGCCGTTGCAACCTGTCGTGCGGATACTGCAATGAGTACGACGATTTTTCGCCACCAATCCCAACGGACACGATGCTTCGGAGAATCGATCTCCTTGCGGGGCTTCGCACCGCCGTTGTGACCTTGAGCGGGGGCGAGCCGCTGCTCCATCCGGAAGTCGAAGCGATAATCCGCCGTATCCGCTATCATGGAATGATCGCCGGAATCATCACCAACGGCTACCTGCTCACGCCGCAAAAGATCCGGGCGTTGAATGACGCCGGTCTTGAACACCTCCAAATCAGCATCGACAACATCCAGCCGGATGATGTGTCAATGAAGAGCCTGAAGGTTCTCGACAAGAAGCTGGAATTCCTCGCTGAACATGCCGAGTTCTCCGTAAACATTAACTCTGTCATCGGGGGCGGTATCCGCAATCCGGAGGATGCGCTTACGGTCACGAAGCGTGCTGTCGGATTCGGGTTCGCGAGTTCGGTAGGAATCATTCATGACCACACCGGCGGGTTAAAACCGCTCACCGAGCGCGAGCGCCGTGTCTATCAGGAGATCAAGGGGTACGAGACAAACCGCGGCTATTCCAGCATCAACTGGTTCCAGGAGAACCTGGCTCGAGGGCAAGTGAACGACTGGAAGTGCAGAGCGGGCGCCCGGTACCTGTACATTTGCGAGGACGGCCTGGTTCACTACTGCTCGCAACAGCGCGGCCATCCGGGAATTTCACTCGAGAACTACACGGTTGACGATATTGAGCGGGAATACTTCACCAAGAAAGACTGCGCACCCTCCTGCACCATCGGCTGCGTTCAACGGGTATCTATCGTAGACGATTGGCACGATCCACAGCAGACCTGCTACGCCGCTGAACACTAGGCGATTAAGGCTGACCGCCGCCGAAAAGAAATTTGAAATCGGACGAGTCCGGAATTGGACCGCCAGGGTGCGTAAGGTGGTCCAATCTGAGATCTTGTAATTTCGGTTTTGAGTTCCCCGGACTCGTCCAATTTCAAATTCTTTGTCTTTCTTGCCCCCTACAATCACCCTCTCCCTAAACACCGAGGATGTGGTATCCGCCGTCCACGTAGATCACTTCACCAGTGACTCCGCGCGAGAGGTTACTGACCAGGAACAACCCGACGTCCCCAACCTCGTCGATATCGACGGCTCTTCGCAGTGGCGCTTTCTCGGTGTGGAGTTTGATCATTCCGGAAATACCGCCAACGGCAGACGACGCGAGCGTTTTTATAGGGCCCGCGGAGATGGCGTTCACGCGAATGCCGTGAGGGCCCAGATCGTTGGCGAGGTACCGAACTGTGGATTCAAGGGCTGCCTTTGCAACACCCATCACATTGTAGTTCTGCACGACGCGTTCGCTGCCAAGGTAAGTGAGGGTTACGATCGACGACTGCCGGCCCTGCATCAGAGGCATGGCCGCGCGGGAAACCGCGACCAGGGAGTACGCGCTAACATCCAGAGCGGTCTTGAAATCGTCGCGTTTCGTGTCGGCGTACATGCCGTCGAGAGCCTCACGGGGAGCGAACGCAAGCGCATGCACGAGAAAATCGAGGTGGCCCACCTGCTCTTGAATACGGCCCATTGTTGACGCAATTTGGTCGTCATGCGAGACGTCGCACTGAAGCAGCAGGGGATCTTTGAGACTCTCTGCCAGTTCCGTGACGTTTTCGCCCAGGCGCTCGCTCTGGTAGGTCAGCACGACACGGGCTCCGGCCTTGCTGACAGCGTTCGTAATTCCCCAGGCGATCGAACGCTTGTTCGCGACGCCCATTACCAGTCCGGTCTTGCCTTCAAGAAGCATCGGCCAAATCTATCACAACTTTACGCGTGCTATACTCCGGCCATATGCCCGAAGCACGGGACGAGCTTGCGGAGATCATCCGCACGAATTCACTGCGCACCGGCGAGTTTGTTTTATCCTCAGGAAAGAAAGCCAACTACTATCTCGATTGTCGTATGACAACGTTACATCCTCGTGGAGCGTTGCTCATCGCCCGGCTAATTCTGCAAAGAATCCGCCAACTGTCGATTCACGCCGACGCGGTTGGCGGACTGACGCTGGGCGCCGATCCAATCTCGGCCTCGGTTGCGGTGGTCAGTGAGCTTGAGGGTGCCCCTCTGCGCGGCTTTATTGTGCGTAAGGAAGCGAAGGCGCATGGGATGCAGCGCTTCATTGAAGGATGGGATGGCTTGCCTGGATCGCGTGTCGTTATCGTCGATGACGTGTGCACGACAGGAGATTCCATTCTGAAGGCATGTGAAAGAGCCGAGGAGGCCGGGTATGTCGTCGCGGCGACGTTCTGTGTCGTCGATCGTGAAGAAGGTGGCACTCAGGCGATATCGAAGCGATATGCCTTTTACCCCCTGTTTACAGCCAGGGAACTTCTCAGCTCGAAATGATCGCTGCTTTCACGTCCACAGTTCTCCTCGCTACTCTTCTTTTGCAGATCGCTGCTGGACCACAAACAGTTCCGTATTACATCTCTGACGGCACCGGAATTGCCGGCTATGACGCGAAAGATGGGGAACTTGCGGTTTATGCACTGGAGGCGTGGGGCCGCGAGAGCGGAAACCGCCTGAAATTTGTTCGAGCGAAGAACGAGTCCGAGTCTCTGCTGCGTGTGCGATGGATTGCGGCTAGTGAAGGGCAGTTTGGCGAAATGCAACGCATCGACGGTAGGGATGGGGCTGTCGTGTTTATTTCACCCGGTGTCAGCAGCATGGGCGAACCCTTTGCTTCGCGCGCAGGACGTGACCGCCTCTTCAGGGATACTATCGTCTACCTAACGTGCGTGCATGAGATCGGCCACGCTCTGGGGCTTTCGCACACCGCCAATTTCGAGGACATCATGTATTACTTCGGATATGGCGGTGATCTCGCGGCGTACTTTCTCCGTTATCGCAACAAGCTTCAGGCTCGCAACGATATTCCCAGGTTTTCGGGTCTTTCGGCGAATGACATTGCGGTTTTGAAAAAGCTTCATTGAGACCGTGCTGATCGCGGAAATTTCGAAAAACTACAAAAGCGGGTTTCGAGTCCACGCTTCCCTGCAGATTGGCCTTGGTCCGGAGGTGACGGTGCTGTTCGGCCCGTCAGGTTCAGGCAAAACGACAGTGCTTCGATGTATTGCCGGTCTTGAAAGCCTCACGGCCGGAAGGATTCACTTCAAGGAGGAAGTCTGGGCTGATGTGTCACGGCATATCCATCTGGCACCGCAGCAACGCTCGGTTGGATATTTGTTTCAGGACTACGCCTTGTTCCCCCACTTAAGTGTTCGCGAAAACATCGGGTTCGGCCTTGCGAATGTGTCGAAAAACGAACGTCAAAGCCGCTCGCGAGAGATTGCCGAGCGGATGCAAGTCCTGGACTTGCTGGACCGTCGCCCGGCAGAATTGTCCGGCGGAGAACAGCAGCGCGTGGCACTGGCTCGTGCTGTTGCCTGCGGGCCGGAGTTGCTGCTTCTCGACGAACCGCTGTCAGCTCTGGATGGTCCCACGCGCGAGCGGGTCAGAGAAGAACTTGCGCGTCTTCTACAGACGCTGCGCCTTCCCGCAATTGTCGTTACCCACGACTGGATTGACGCCCTGCGCTTGGGAGACAACCTCGTCGTCATGAGCAACGGAACGGTGCTACAGGCGGGAACGCCGCAGGATGTCTTCGCGCGGCCGCAACACACCGATGTCGCGGCCGCTGTCGGTATGGAAACGGTAGCGGCCGGATCGGTCATCGAGCGAGGCAACGGATCCGTAACTCTGCGCGTAGGAAGCGCGGAGTTGATCGGAGCGGATCCGCAGGACAATCTGTCGGAATACTTTGTCTGTATCCGCGGTGAAAATGTAACCCTGGAGACAGGACGTGCTGGCCAAAGCAGTGCGCGCAACCACATCCCCGGGATAGTGCGTGAAATCGCTCCGGCCGGATCATTGTGTAGAGTGACAGTGGATATCGGGTGCGACATTGTCGCCCTTGTGACGCGTCAGGCGCTGGAGGATCTGAGCCTCGCTAGAGGGTCCCGGGTCTTCGCTGTCTTCAAGGCTTCCGCGGTGCATCTGATCGGCCGCCATACTGCGTAAGCCGCCGTTCCCTGCCGACTACGTTTTCCGGTTTCGGAAGTCTAAAGGCCCTATTTTGGGATAGGATGTCAGACGCATGTTTTTCCGAAGACTCGCTGTGACGCTCGCTCTTTGGGTAATCGCTCTTCCGTTATTTGCGCAAGCCCCAGTCGCCAGGAATCTCGATTCGGCTCTCGCGTTTGAACCAAATCGTGGCCAGGCTGCTTCAAACGTTCGATTTGTGTCGCACGGCAACGGACACAGTTTTTTCCTGAACGACACAGAAGCTGTCCTGAGTTTTGCGAACCCTGCGCTGGCTGTTCGGATGAAGCTCGTTGGCCAGAACCCCCATCCTGCGATTGAAGGGATCGGTTTGCAGCCGGGTTTTACCAATTACTTTCATGGTAATGATCCCACCAAGTGGCTGAAGTCAGTTCCGCAGTTTGCAAAGGTCAAGTATGGCGGCGTCTATCCCGGCGTTGATCTCATCTACTATGGGAGCGGCCGCCAGCTGGAATACGACTTTCGGATTCAGCCTTTTTTCGAGCCCTCTTCCATTGAAATCGAATTCGACGGCGTCAACGGTATTTCACTGTCGCCCGATGGCGACCTGATCCTTGCGACGTCCGCTGGCGAAATTCGCCACCGCCGCCCCATTGCATTTCAGCGGCGCGGCGCCGTCCAGGAACCCGTTGACGCACGCTTCATTCTTCGGGATCACCGTGTGGCATTCGACGTTGGCCGGTACGATCGAAGCCGCGAGCTGACCATCGATCCGAAACTGGTTTGGTCTTCATACATTGGAGGGACGGGTAGCGACCAGGGCAATGACATTGCTCTTGATGGCAACGGCAATGCGTATATCACCGGCTTCACCCAGGACGGCGCTTTGATATCCGAGGACGAAAATCCGCAAGTGCCCACATTGCAGCCCGATCCTCAAAAGCGGTTTGAAGCATTCGTAACCAAGCTCAGTCCGTCGGGCACCGTGATTTATTCGACTTATTTCGGGGGGACTCCCCCCGCTGCAACGAGTTCCCAGACCGTCGATGATGAGGCGCACAGCCTCGCCCTGGATCCGTCGGGAAATATCTTCGTAGTGGGTTACACCTTCAATAACGACTTTCCAATCGTCAACGGGTTTCAGGCGGCCTCGGGGGGAGCACAGGAAGCCTACATCGTCAGGCTCGAAGGCAGCAGTGGGACGCTTCAGTTCTCGTCGTACCTGGGCGGCAACCAGAGTGACCGTGCCTTTGGTGTCGCGGTCGATGCCCAGGGAAACGCCTATGTGACGGGATCGACTCTTTCTGGGAACTTTCCGGTCGTCAATGCCTTTCAATCCCGATTCGGTGGGGGGCTGCGCGATGCATTTTTAACCAAAGTCACTGCCGCAGGCACCATAGGCTTCTCGACCTACCTGGGCGGAGTCGGCGATGAGCAGGCGTATGACGTCGCGGTCGATTCTAACGGGGAGATCATTCTCACCGGGTACACCACGTCTCTGAATTTCCCGATGTCGCATCCTCTCGTTGGTACCTACCGAGGCGGCATCGACGACATCTTCATCACAAAATTCAACAGCACAGGGAGCGCGCTGGTTTTTTCCACATATTGGGGAGGATCAAATTCCGATAACGGTGTGCGTCTTGCCGTCGACAAGAACAACACGATCTATATAACGGGAACCACCTCATCCGGCCTGGATTTCCCTCTGAAGAGTCCCGCTCAGATCTTCAATGCCGGAATGTATGACGCGTTCCTGATCAAGATGCATCCGGACGGACAGGACGTGGATTTTTCGACCTTCATCGGAGCGGAAGACATAGACAGTGGAACAGGTATTGCCGTTGACAATAACGGTTTCATCTACGTCTCGGGCTTCACGAAGTCGCTGGGGTTCTTTGCGATCAATGCCATAGGTGGGTTTCTGCGCGGTCTCCAGGACGGTTTCGTGATGAAGATAGCATCCGATGCAACGCACGTCGTCTATTCGACATTTCTCGGTGGCTTCGGAGTTGAAGGCGCAACATCGCTTGCGGTAGACCCGGCTGGGAATGCGTACGTCACGGGATTTACAACGTCCCTGGTGGACTTTCCCGTCTCATCCGATGCCTTTCAAGCCAAGAGCGCTGGAGGGCAGGACGGGTTCGTCGTCAAGATTAATTCGGATGACGTCAAAACGAGTGTTCCGATCGCTTTCCCGATGAACGGCGGAGCGAGCTCGTCGACCGCCGGGCAGACAGCTCAGGTGACATTTGGTTACGCTTCTCTTGAAGTTACTGGGAACGCTTCTCCTTCCGGTCTTGCGATCATTGACCTGAGAAGTGCTGGAACTCTTCTGAACGAAGTGACGTTGCCCGCGCCATTCCCAACGCCTAACGGTGAGGTCTATGTGAACACCACCGTCGGCAACGCGACCGCACTAACGATGGTGAATCGAAGCGATGAAGAGGCCTCCATTACCGTTTGGTTCACTGCGAACGGAGGAGGAGGTGCTGTCACGGAGCAAACATTCACGCTCGCGGGGCACGCTCAGATCTCTGGCTTTGTTTATGCGTCTCCGTTCAATATCCCTGTTAATCAGGTTGGAACGCTTGTCTATGCGTCCACGACTCCACTCTCTACAATCGCTTTGCTGGCGGGATCCGGTGGCACTCCTGTAAACGTGTATCTGCCGATCATCAATCTCAACAGGGTGAATGCCAATCCCATTACGATTCCTCAATTTGCAGACGGAGGAGGTTGGTCCGGCCAGATTCATCTCGTCAATCCCAGCGACATGCCCATTTCAGGAGAGATTCGGTTCTTTAAAGCAGGTTTGCCCGGCGAACCGGGAATGCCTGTGGAGATGGTTACTGACAGAGGGACGGGTTCAGTGCTTTCGTATTCGATAGAACCGCATGAGAGCGTTTTATACGGTACTCACAGCGAAACTGCTGACATCGTTGCAGCGTTTGTAGATGTTGTTCCGACGTCTGGATCGTATGCTCCTCTCGCTTACGCAATCTTAAGCTTCACTGAGAATAATTCCCTCGCAGTGACTGTCGAAGGAGTGGAACCTGCTCCAGAATTTAAGATGTACGCAGAAATCACCGGAGACTTTCCAACGGCACTTGGAACCATGCCTGCCGTGGCGCTGGCGAATTCATTAGATTCGCCGGCAACAGTTACGCTCAAGCTCATTGGCTTCGATGGAACGGACAGCGGATTGTCGTCGGTGATTACTCTGCCACCCCGGGGTCATTTAAGCAGGTTCCTCAATGAGATTCCTGGCTTTGAGAATCTGCCTCACCCCTATCTCGGCATCCTGTACGCCACCACGTCGGACGCTGGCGTCACATTTGCGGGGTTCCGCGCTCGTTACAACGAACAAGCACAGTTCATGATAACGTCCACCGGACCGCTGAAGGACGTCGGCGAATACGGCCCGGTCGTGTTTCCTCATCTGGTTGATGGCGGCGGGTATGCCACACAGTTCATCGTCATCAATGGAAGGGGAAACTCCGGTGCAGTCGGAGCAATTCGATATCTCGATCAATCAGGGAATCCGCTTAACTTAGCGGTTCTTCCGTAGTCGTTCCCTTCAAAAAGATTGCTCCAAGGGGAGGCACCGTAAGCGAGACGGAGTTCGGACGCCCGTGCATTGGAATCGCCTGAGCCATCGTTTTCCCGAGATTGCCGAAATCCGCGCCGCCGTAGTGTTTTGCGTCACTGTTGAGAATCTCTTTCCAGGCGCCGGCCCAGGGAACACCGAGTCGATAACCCATCCGAGGCACTGGTGTGAAGTTGAGAACAACGAGAATTGCTTCGCGATCCGAGGCGGGCCGGCGAAGGAACGCGAGCATGCTCTGGTCCGTATCGCTGCAATCTATCCATTCGAATCCCCTGCCGTCACAATCCAGTTCATGGAGGGCGGCTTCAGCCCGATAGGCATGGTTCAGGTCCGAAACCCAGCGTTGCACCTGGTGGTGCGATTGAAGACCAAGCAGATGCCAGTCCAGGCTGCCATCGTGGCTCCATTCGCTCCATTGGGCAAACTCCGATCCCATAAAGAGCAGCTTCTTCCCTGACTGGGCAAACTGATAGGCAAACAACAATCGAACGTTCGCGAACTTCTGCCAGAGATCTCCGGGCATTCGCCCGAGCATGGATCCTTTTGAGTGAACGACTTCGTCGTGGGAAAGAGGAAGCACAAAGTTCTCCTGGAACGCGTATATGATTCGGAACGTCAGCAGGTTCTGATGGTATTTTCGATGAACGGGATCGAGAGCCATGTACTTCAGCGTGTCGTTCATCCATCCCATATCCCATTTGAGCCCGAAACCGAGTCCGCCAACGTACGTCGGCCGTGACACTGCCGGCCAGGAGGTGGATTCTTCCGCGATCGTTTGTACGTCCGGATGGGCCTTGTAGACCTCCGTATTGAACCGCCGGAGGAACTCCACAGCTTCGATATTCTCCTTTCCGCCGTAAGCATTGGGAATCCACTCCCCTTCTTTGCGCGAGTAGTCCAGATAGAGCATCGATGCAACAGCATCTACGCGGAGCCCGTCCATGTGGTACCGCTCCAGCCAGAACATCGCGGAACTCAACAGGAAACTACGGATTTCGTGACGGCCGTAGTTGAAGATGAAGCTGTCCCAGTCTTGATGTAGACCTATTCTCGGATCGGCGTGTTCGTATAGGTGTGTGCCATCGAAAAATCCCAATGCAAATTCGTCCGTTGGAAAGTGCGACGGCACCCAATCGAGAATCACACCAATGCCGCGCTGATGAAGGTGATCCACCAGGTACATCAGATCCTGCGGTGTGCCGTATCGGCTGGTCGGCGCAAAGTAGCCTGTCGTTTGATATCCCCAGGATCCGAAGAACGGGTGTTCCGTAATCGGCATCAGTTCCACATGGGTGAATCCCATGTCGATGACGTAATCCGCAAGCGGGCCGGCAATTTCACGATAACTCAGCGATCGGTTGTCTTCTTCTGGGACTCGCCGCCATGAACCGAGATGAACTTCGTAAATGGATATAGGGGCATGGATGCTGTTGCGTTCTCCACGGCCGGCCATCCATTTCGAATCTCCCCAGCCATACGCAAGCTCCCAGACTTTCGATCCCGTGCGAGGCGGCGTTTCAGCGTAAATGGCGAAGGGATCCGCTTTATCTACGGTGTAGCCATGAAATCGGGATGTGATACGAAACTTATACGTATCCCCGGCATTGACCGCCGGGATAAAGGCTTCCCACAAGCCCGATTGTTGACGGGCAACGAGAGGATTCGAAGCGGGGTTCCAATCATTGAAGCTGCCAATAACAGATACGGTTTTAGCGTCAGGAGCCCAGATCCCGAACCAGGCGCCCGTTTGTCCTGAGTGCTCTGCGATGTGGCACCCCAGATGATCATAGAGACGGACGTGACTGCCCTCATTGAACAAATAGAGGTCTCGGTCGCTGAGCAATGACATTAGGGTTTCGCTCTGTCGCAGTCCTATCGTGAAAACATGGTTTTCAGCCGACGCAAACGCTCCATACTGTACCTCATTCGCCGCCGCCAGTTTGCATGTTCGGTCGTTGTTGAGGGAATGTTCTGCGGTTTCGTTTCACCCCAGAGATCTTCAAGACTGTGAAGAACGATTTCGGCGCGGCTCCGTTCCAGGAACTGCACGCATCCTTGAAAGATGTCCTTGCCGAAAACTTTTTCGAAGGCCTTCCGCACTTTTCGCCGGTCTTTTTTCTCGATCGCTGCTTCCTTCGAGGTAAGAAAGCCGAGCTTTAGCCGAGCATCGATATCCTGCCCCTCGATAAACGCGCGAAAGGGAAACATGTCGTGCGTGTTCAAGCTCGCCACGGAACCTGTTGGCGGATTTCTCAGCGCCTTCTGAGCCGAACCGACGGCCGTCTCATACTGCGCCACATAGAGTTGCTTCACATTGTGCTTCGCCATGGACGCATTAACTTCTGCTGGAACCACTCCCAGGTTTTCTCCAACGATCCCCGCGTTTGCGCGATGCGCTTCGAGGCTGAGAATGGCATACATTTCTGTCGCCGGATATCGGACATACACACCGCGATCTCCCGTCAAGCCTTCCGGAATCCAGTACAGGCGATGAAGTCCCATCACGTGATCGATTCTCAACAGGTTTGCATAGCGCAGGTGATTTCGGATGTAAGCGATGGCATATCTGTACCCATCTTCACGCATGGCTTGAGGATGGGTCGGCTGGAACGCCCAGTTCTGACCGGTTGTAAAAACCGGATCGGGAGGCGCTCCACCACTCATTCCTTTCACAAACAGGCCGGGATATCGCCAGGTATCGAAACTGTCCACGTGAAGTCCCAGAGGCAGATCAAGGTACAACAAGCAACCCGCGTTGCGGCTTTTGACGGCGAGATCGCGGAGCTGCGTTTGAGTCAGCCATTGGACATAGAGATGGTATTGTTCACCGGCACTACTGGCGCTGGAAATTTCCTTCCTCCAATCATGCCAGCCGCGACGCTCCGTGTCGGTGTGCGCTCGAAAACGTGCATATTTTCGAGCCTCGGGATTTTCTGCGAGGAAACGAGCGAACGCCTTCCTCCGCTCCTCGTTGCCGCTTTCGAAAAACTCCCGCGACATCACTTCCAGAACACGCCGTTTCGCCCGCATCGTGTTCCGATAGTCGACGAGAGTGCCTCGAGCGGGAGGCGTCTTTGACAACAGCCGTCTCGCCTTCTGAGAAGAAAACAACTCCGGCACTCGCGAGAGATCGATATAGAACTCGTTCCAGAACAGGCGGCTAATGGGTGAATACGGGCTCGGTTCGAAGGGCTCCTCAAGAAAATTTGCCAACAAAGGAAGGGTGGAGACCACTCGCCCCCCTCTCTCGGAAGTCCAGTCGATGAGTGATTCCAGATCGGTCAGGTCACCGGCGCCAAGGCTTCTCTTCGAATGCAGAGCGTAGACTGGTGCAAACACACCCCATGTCTTCCCAGAGAACGGAAAATGCGCTCGCATTGGCGCAGAAATGAGGAGGCTTTCGTTGTCTGCACCTTTCGACGAGACACGAAGCTTGTGATATCCGGTCGGAATCGGAGATCGCGGGGGCCACTGTGCGATGTTGCCGTCCTCAAGAGTCAGCGTTGCTTGTGAGTTGGGGAACAGCTTTGCTCGCTGCGGTTGAAAATGTCCGTCCCACGCAACGATTACGGGATCGACGGCTCGCCGTGCAAGAGCCTCGCGTTTCTCTGCAAGGGCTGAAGGGACATCTCGCTCCGTCGCGATGGGCGCGCCCAATGCCTGAAGCGCCAGAAGCACCGATTCGGTGTGTGCTTCGTGACGCCGCTTGCGCATGTCGACATACGACGTCTCGACTCCATAGAGTCTCGCCAGTTGCGTTAGTGCCGAGTTCAGATAATTCCCAACGTCTGTCCAGGTTGCCAGCCCGGGAATACTCTGGCGGTGTCGGCAGCACGCATATGTTTCTTGAGCACTTCGGAAAAGACGTCACGAAAATCCGTCGTCAAAGCCAGATCGCGCCCTTCAAACAGCTGTTCAGGTGCGAGTCCCGGCCATTTGCCGTAGACCTTGCCACCCTTTACCGGACCGCCCATCACAAACAAGGCGCTTGCATGGCCGTGGTCGGTACCTCCCGAGCCGTTCTGCTTGATCGTCCGTCCAAATTCGGTCATCGTCAGGACGACGACGTTCCGCATTCTATCGCCCAGGTCGTGGTAGAAAGCCGAGAGACCCTCTCCATATTCGCGTAGCCGCTGATTCAGCTGGCCCTGCTGGTTAGCGTGAGTGTCCCAACCCCCGATGTCCAGGAAGCCAACCTCGAGGCCGACTTCAGCTTTGATCAATTGAGAAACCTGCAGAAGGCTTTGTCCAAACTGGCCATTCGGATAACGCGCGCCATTTTCGGGCTGGAACCGCTGCGGATTGGCACTTTTCAGCATCTTGATGGCGTCGAACGTGGAGTTGCGCCACATTGCCTCGAACGCGGAGTAAAGATCGCTGCTGGCGCCCTGCCTGGGATTGCCGCCGCGGACATCGAAATCCTGAATCTTTGACAGCGCAAGAGCTGGAGCGGATCCCATCAGCGTTCGTGGCATCTTTGAGTCCAGAGCGATAGCTCGAAACGCGGTGGAATCGGTCTTTGGTGTTCCTTGCAGGTAGCGATTGAGCCATCCATCGGCAAGACTCTTGTTGCCGGGCGCACCTGCTTCCATGTAGTCCTGCGCATCGAAATGCGATCGCGTGTTATCCGGCGAACCGACAGCATGAACTACGGCGAAATGACCTTCGTCGTAGATCGACTTCAGCGGACTTAGCGAAGGATGCAATCCAAAGAAGCCGTCCAGATCGATCGCAGTTTCCGCCCCTTCCCGGCTCGGTGCCTGGACTGCGATCTGCGGGCGGGCCCTGGCATAATTACGATCCCCAAAGGGTGGAACCACGGAGATGCCATCGGCGGCTCCGCGCTGAAAGATCGCAATCAGTATCGGTCGATCGATTGAGGGAGCAGTTCCCTGAGCCATCGCTGCGCGAACGAGAAAAGACGGAGCTGCAGCGAAACTCGCCATAGCAAGTCCGCTCGATTTCAGAAAGTAACGGCGTGATAGTGACATGGGGCACCTACCTCTTCTGAAAATCAGGCGAGCCAAGAAAAAGCGCGGCGGCCTGAGCATCCTTGAATCCGTTGAGGCTGATTCGCGTGTCCGGAATCCTGCCGGACGTGAGGGTCACAGCAAAGTTCAATCGCGCGATGAGTGCACCGTCGCTCATCCAGAAATCGGTTCGATCCGGAAAGCCGGTTGGCGCCTGATATTGATAAAGCGGCTGGCCCATCTGCCCGATCATGCGTCCGATTTGCTGGTTGCCGCCGGTATCTCCGCCGAGGGCGCGTATGGAGGAGACCACATACTCGAAGGGAGACTTCATCTTCTGCCCGTAGTTTTCGGACGACATGAATTCATCCGAGTAAAAGATCGTTCGCAGCATCTCGCGGATGTCTCCATCCGTCCTTTTGTATGTCGCCGCTACCTTGTCGACCAGTGCCGGTGGAGGATTGTCGCTGACAAACCGGCGCACCAGCTTCGTGGAGATGAAGCGCGCCGTGCTTGGATGATCCGCTAGAATTTCGATGACGCGGAGGCCGTCCTGGATGCCTCCGTTGGGGGGGATTCTGTGTCCCAGCACGGTCTTCTCGCCGCGATCGTGCATCTGCGGCCGGAAAACGAACGAGCCATTCATCCTCGGCTGGTCGATTGTCCAGCCCGTCAAAGCCCGCGCGACTTCAGTGACATCCTTCTGCGTGTATCCGCCATCAACTCCCAGCGTGTGAAGTTCCATCAACTCGCGAGCGTAGTTTTCGTTGATGCCGGGCATGCGCTGCTTGTTATTGGGATTCGCCCTCTTGCGGAACTGCTCGACGGCCGGACTCGGAGTAGATGAAAGGTGGTTATCCAGGTAGAAGAGCATTGCCGGGCTTTGCGCGGTCGCCAGCAGCAGGTCTTTGAACTTGCCCATCGTATGTGGCCGGATAACATTTATTTCGTAATCTGTTGTCAACCAGCGGTCGGCGCCCTTGTCCCAGAAGACATTGAAGTGGTTGAACCAGAAATCGGTCATCACTTCCTGGAGCTGGCGCTCGCTGTATACACCACGGATGACCCGGTTGGAGATGAGCTGTTGCAGCAATTGCGGCGGCCGCTGCAGCTTGTTCTCCATCATATATTGCTGCAGCTGAGCTCTCGCCTTGACTTGCTTCTGCTGTTCGACCGCGGGGTCGGCGTTTGGGTCGATTGCGCCCGTGTTCTGGTTTGGATTTCGAATTCCAAGCCGCCGTGCGAGTTGTTGAGGATCCGGGAACTGCTCGAGAAGTTTCGAGCGGCTCATGGTGAGTGAATTCAGATCACCGACCTTGTCTTCGGCACGCGAATCGCTGATGCGTTCCGGACGAAGCTGCTCCTCGATATAGGCTTCGATTCCAATTTTCTGGACCCGCTCGACATCGCCCGGGCGAGCACCAAATCCCAGCCGATTAAGGACATGCGTGATTTTCTGATCTTCTGAAATCCTTGCTGGCGCAGGACTTGCAGTCGCCGTAACTAGAAGGAGAGGCAGAAGAACCAAAACAATGGGGCGAATCGTTTTGTCTCTCATGGCCAGATAGACCAGGGGAGGAGCGCCTGGGTTTAGGGATTTTCTTTTGACTCGTCCTCCAACCCTTCGGCAAAGTTATCGATTTCCGGCTCGTTAACATTATCGCTGTCGTCATCCATGCTATAGACCTGGCCACTCATGCGCTCTTTGAGCACCTTCTTTCCACCCTCCGGCCGAAATGTCTTCTGATTGCGATTCTTGAAGGGCTTCGCATCAGGGCCGAATTTCCGGGCGTGCTTATCGGCTCGACCCGGGTCAAGAGCGCTGGGGTCGGGACGATCGAAGTCTCGTGGGGGCGGGGGACCGCCGGGCCCGGACGGACGAAATCCTCCCGTCGCAGGGGGCCGAGGGCCGGGCCTGAACCCACCGCCGCCGCCAGGCGCCGGGGGACGGGCTTCCTTGGCGCGCGCTTCATTCACAGCAAGCGGACGCCCCTTGAATGGTTGACTGTTGAAGAGCCGAATTGCCTCTTGCGCGTCTTTGTTGTCGTTGAACTCGACAAAGGCGAAGCCCCGCTTTCTGCCGGTTTCGCGGTCGAGTGGAACAAACACGTTGAGTACAGTACCCGCAGTTGAAAAGTGCGTGCGGATATCTTCTTCCGTAGCGTCGTATGGAAGGTTTCCAACAAAAAGCCGGACGGGCATGTTACCTCTTGAACGCTCTCACAGGTGTGCCGGTGTCGGGGATTCCCAGATTGAAGAATTAATCATGCGTAGCCAATCTTACTGAAAATGCGTACGGAGAGCAATTTCCCAGAAAATATTTACCTTCAATTCATACCAGCCGGGTTCCCTAATTTCGCGGCGCATTATACCTGATTGCCATGCCCACAATTGCTCGACTATGCTCTGGGCGGAAAAATGGCTGCATGAGTGGGAACGGAGCGTACAACATTCGTTACGTCGGCTTCGAAAGCCTGGCTGATGCGCGGAGGCGTATGGAATACGCAATCACAGCTCAGGGCTTGCCCCCTCGCCGCGTCACTGTAGAGATTCCCGCAATCGCTTTCAGCGGTCCAAACCGAGTCTCGTTTCAGGAAAGCGCCGCAATTGGCTACGAGAAGGTACGGCAGGAACTGGCAGCCGGCATCGCTTCGGACAGTGCGGTCGCTTTTGTCCTCACTGCTGAGGATATCGAGGCATACCGCCCTCGACGGCGAGCCGCAACAAGCGCAAAGAAGACATGACTGACACGGCGCGATCCTTTCACGATTTCGAGCAGGCCGGGTGGGAGAGAGTAGCGGAGGAGTACGACCGTCGTTTCGGTGAACTCACTTCGCAATCGATCGCGCCGCTGCTCGACGCCGCAGGCGCGGCTGCGGGTGTACAGTTGCTCGACGTTGCATGCGGGCCCGGATATGTCGCTGCTGCAGCATCGCGCCGGGGCAGTAATGTCCTCGGAATCGATTTCTCATCAGCCATGGTGTCCCGGGCATCCCATCTGTATCCCGATCTTGAATTTCGGTTCGGAGACGCGGAAAAACTTGATCTTCTCCCTGCCTCCTTTGACGCCGTCGTCATGAATTTCGGCATGCTGCACCTTGCGAATCCGGAGAATGCGATTGCAGAAGCCTTTCGTGTCCTGAGACCTGGTGGGCGCTACGGTTTTACGGTGTGGGATGTGCCGGAGCGCGCGCTGGCGTTCGGCATCATCCTTCAATCCATTCGACTGCACGGCAAGATGGAAGTCGGACTTCCTTCAGGCCCGCCGTTCTTTCGCTTTAGCGATCCGGAAGAAAGCAAGCGCGCGTTGGCCGCAGCCGGATTTGTGAACGTGCAGACTCTGCATGTGCCACAGATCTGGAGAATCGAATCCGCTGAGGATCTTCTGACAACGTTTCGGGATGCGGCTGTTCGCACGGCGGCATTGCTCAATCTGCAGACGCCTGCCGCGCTCAAGAAGATTCGTGAAGAAATAATCGCACGCGCCGAGGAATATCGTCGTGGCGATTCCATCAATCTGCCAATGCCCGCAGTGCTCACTAGCGCGCTTCGACCAGCAACCTGAGCCCTATCTTCGTCGAGAGTTGCCTTGGGGCGAGGGAGAAGACGAGAGTTCCCGTCGAATGAATACACGGTTCCCCGCCTGCTTCGTTCGAACGCGAATCTGACTGTCGGTCTTGCTACCGTCTGACGGGTAAAAGCCCAGGGTATATTGGCCGCGAAGTTCCGCGGCGATTTCCGCCAATGCCGAGTCGACACGGACCAACGTCTCTCTTAAGTGCATTTCGAAAACGACGGCGCGTCCGCCGGTTTCCTTCGTGAGCATGTCCAGGAAAGGGTGCGTGAGGTCGATTGTTCCGCCCGGGCCGCTAGGCGCGGTGGGGAGCGTGCCGAAAGCATGACAGGCCGCTGTACAGGGATAACCTGGAGGATACTGCGGCCCCTGGCTCGAACCGCGGATTGCGAACGCGAATATGGGGACCTCGGCTTCCCGCACTCGTTTCGCGAGCTCAGAAAGATCGCCTCCAAAATACGCGTCGGTCATGACGATCAGCCCGCGCTTACGAAGGCTGGCTCTCTTTATTTCCTCGAGCGCCTTTGGCAAAGCGTTAATTATTGTGGTCCCGGCCTGCCTCGGATTATTTGTGACGCGAGTCAGAGCGTCTTCAAGCTTCCCTCGATCCTTCGTAAAGGCCTGCTCAACCCGAAGGCTGCGAGCAAACGACATCAGTACCGTCTCGTCATTGGGCTTCATCCGTTCGAGTAGCAGGCGGGCCAGGCCGCCCGCTGCAGTTACAGCCGAAATCGTGCCGCCCGGCATCGTGCCCATGCTTCCCGTGTTATCTATGAGAATGCCGACGCTGATAGGCTCATCCGAATCATCGGAGAAATGCACGATCTTCTGCGGAACTCCTCCGTCTTCGAGAATAAAGTCGTCGGCTTGCAATCCCCGGACGATAGCTCCGGACTCGTCTCGGACTGTCGTCACAACCTGCTGAAGCTGGACGTTGACCCGAATCGTCGGCTCCTGAACTGCGACCATCAAGGTGAGTAGTGCGACGTATGCTTTCATCCCCTGTTCACTGCGCGATGTATCCCGTTCGATATTGAGTCAGGCGGTAAGCTTTGTTTGAGACGCCGGCTTCGAGAGTACGAAAGCTGCGGTCTGGCGGCCTGGCGGAGAGAAATTCGAGGGTGTAAACCTTTCCAATGCCCAGTTCCAGATGGAGATCACGGTAAAGGGCGAGCGCATCCTGTGGGGTATTCCCATAGAGTACGCGGCCTCCTGAAATTTCGGTCAGTTGCGTGAGGCGGGCTCGTACTGCTTTCACGTAGTCGCGAATCCCTTCCGTAGAGCCTGGATACAGACCGCTGATGCGGCGGCCGACGACAGCGGGGCCGAACTCAGGGTCCTGGTCGCTGTTGATGACGATGAAGTGCAGCTTCACACCACTTTGCGCCACAAGACTCAAAGCTGCCGCGAATTCCTCAGCCTCCCCGTCATCGACTATCCCGAATAGAGGGTCCAGCACCTCACGTTCCTGGAAATCGCGAAACCAGCGCGGGGAGAGGCGCCCATCTCGGCCATCTGTAAAAATGACAGCCGACTTTCGACCGTTCGTGTTCGAGAATTGTGTTACAGCCCAGCGAAGCACTCCGTAAATGTCCTTCTGTCCAGTTGGAGGTTGAAGAACATCGCCGGCGTTGAGGCGCAGAGGACCGCCTTTCGCTCCTCGCCAGGCGAGCACCATCTTTGGCGAGTCTTCAAAAACCCCAATGGCAACGCGATCCTGGGCCCTCAACCGCCCAACGAAGCTCAACGAAGACTGAAACAGACGGCTCCATGCCGCGCTGACGTCTACCTGCTGGTCCCGACGACTATCATCTTTGAGCCAGGTGAGATTGTGGTCGAAGAGTAACAGGACGTTCTGTGGCGCGCTCGGCGATACCACGTTGAGGACAGGGCGAACTTCTCCGTCCTCTCGAACGACGAAATCCTCTTTGGCCAAAGAAAGCGCGGGCGTACCTGCACCATCCACAACTTCCACGTCGAGAGAAACAGGTGAGACCGGGACCTGGGCTGAGGTTCGCGTAATCTCGGCAGGTGTCGACGTACTCGTCGTGGAACCGGAGCGATAAACGGTGAAACGGACTCGATGGTTTCCCAGCGCGAAGGGATCGTTCGGTCTCGACGGAGCTTCTCTGGTGATGACGATCGAATTGTCGCTTGTCACATGCCCCGAATATTTCAGATGCTCCAGGTTCTTGATGTTAATACCTCTGCGCGCGACTCCCGGTCCCGGAGAACCAGGCGGGAGAATCTGTTCGAAAGTAAACGTGTCGCCATCGACGATGCCGTTCGTAATCGGAAACACAGCGGGTTCAAAGAAGTATTCCCAGTCTGAGGCAGTCCTTGCTTTGGAACCAGGGCCCAGGATCACAGAGCCTGTGAGCTTATTGCCGTTCGATCTCAAATCCAGCGTCAGCTGCTGCCATCCACGGCTTCCAGTCCAGAGCCACTTACCGGTAAGCGTGTTCTGCGCCTGGAACTGAGCCGAAGAGGCGACGAGTAATAGCGTTCCGAGCAGCAGCTTCAGTCTTGATGGTGCCAGCATCGGATGAAAGCCTACTTTAGGCCTGCTTAGACTCGCAATGTTGCGATTCGGTATCAGGTCGAATGCATGTCTCTGCCGAACGCGATAACATTTCCGAGAACGAGAATTGCAGGGGAGGACAGTCCGGTCGCTTGGGTATGGATTTTTCCAAGCGTTCCGATACGCACCTGCTCGTCCGGCCATGTAGCACGGGAAACGATCGCGGCGGGAGTGTGGGGATCGCATCCGTTGGACGTCAGACTTTCAGTGATGGCGGCAAGCCGCGCCAGACCCATCAGCACCACGACGGTCCCACGCGCCTTCAGGAGATCTCTGGCGGCGCGCCATTCGGGTGTGTCGAAGCCTGCCGATTTCGATCCGGTGATGACAAGAAATCCGTGCGTGTAGTCGCGATGGGTTAACGGAATGCCGGCAGCTGCCGGAGCTGCAGTAAAGCTGCTGACCCCAGGAATGACCTCAAACGGAACTTGCGCTGCCTTCAGAATCGCCACTTCCTCTCCTCCGCGCCCGAAGATGAATGGATCTCCACCTTTCAGCCGGCAGACTTCGTTGCCCTCACGGGCATATTTGATCATCAGGCTGTGGATTTCTGCCTGTTGCTGATCCTCGTGGCCAAAGCGCTTGCCCGCGTCAATGACGATCGCTTTGGGACGCGCCTCCGCAAGCACTCCGGGATGTATCAAGCGATCATGAAGGATGACGTCGGCATGGCGTACACATCGCCGCCCTTTGACCGTAATCAGGTCAGGATCACCGGGACCTGCGCCAACAATGTAGACGAAGCCACTCTTCATTGCAGGCCTTCAATCATGCGGCAAACCTTCTGCAATGCGGCTGCGTCGTCGCACTGGGAGATCCAATCGAGAATGCCCGAGTTAACAATTCGCTCGAACGCATCCTTGCGTCGCGCCGGATCTGTAAACCGTGCGTGAACCTCATTACGGATTGCACCGAGAATGCTTGCCGCGCGACCAGCGTCTTTTGTGACGACACTTTCGATCTTTGACTTCAGCGCGGCAGCCAACGCTGGACTTTTTCCGGAAGTGGAAATCGCAGCAATGACATCACCGTGACGGACGACCGCTGGAACAATGAAATCGCACAGTCGCGGCTGATCAACAGTATTGATCAGGATGCCGTGCGCGCGCGCCAGGGCGGCAACGCGCTCCTGCGTTTCCACGTCATCGGTCGCCGAAATCACCAGCAGCACATTCTCAAGATCGGCCTCTTCGAACTTTCGCCGCTCGGTTCGAATGGATCCGGCGGCCGCCAGCTGCTTCAGGTGAGCCGTCAAATCGGGAGCAACCAGGGTGACTGCGGCTTCCGCCTGCAGAAGTGAATCAACTTTTCGTTCGGCGATCGGCCCCCCGCCGACAACGAGCACGGGTCTGTTTCGAAGCTCTATGAAAAGCGGGTAGAACATTACCGTTTCCGGTTTGCAACGAACTCCGCAAGCGCTTTCACCATCGGGCCCATCTTCGGTTCCGAAGGTGCAACATGCGGCTCCACTCCGGCCTCCTTCAGCGCGCGCGAGGTCACTTCTCCAACCGAAACAACGACAACGGCTTTCTTGAATCTCTTTCTGAACTTTGCGGGATCAACCAGCGCATCCGCAGCTCGAAACAGAAAGGGAACTTGCGTCGCGCTGGTAAAGGTGATGGCGTCAATGTCTCCGCTCAGAATTTTCTTCACAAGGTCTTCAATTGCCTGTGTGTCACTTGCCTGTGTGTAACTGTAGATCGAAACACCCATGACGGTTGCACCCTGTTTTTGAAGACTGGCATGAAGATCCGGGTTCTCGTTTCCATACAGCTGAACGAGGATCGTCTTGTTCTTGAGGGGTTCCCGTGAAAGAGTCCTGACAATGCCCTCTGTAGTCGCAGCCTCTGCCACCAGATCGGGTTCGATGCCGGCGCGCCTGAGCGCATTCACAGCCTTGGGCCCGCGCGCGACAATCCTGGACCGCGCTACTACGTCCGGCTTGTTGACCGCTTTGAAGAGAATGTCCACACCGACGCCCGTGTAGAAAACGATGTAATCAACCTGCATGTTCTCGCAGATGGAAATGAATCGCCTCGCTCCGGTGGAATCTTCAATCGGTGTTTCCTTGAGAAGCGGACAGGAGAGGACGCTGGCGCCCTGGCGTTCCAGGAGTTGCGTGAGTTGCTCGGGATATCGATTCTCAGTGATGGCGACACGAATGCCATCAAGGGGACGCGGCATAGGTCTTAGGATACACGATGTTCTGCATGGGAAATTCGAAAGGTCGCCTCGGTTGAAGAACGAAGTTAGTTAAAACGCGACGCCGCTAATACGAATCGTCAGCCGGTCTCGAGTTGCCATCTTGACGGCAGTGAGGGTCGCGTTAGCTCCGAAAACCTTCACAAGTGCGGGTTTGATGACTTCGAATGATTCGACATTGTTGGGCGCGAGCAGCCGGTCGTTGGAGATAAACAGGAATTCGTCCCGGCGCAGGCGGATGCGCCCTTCGAGGCCGGGTTCAGCTTCGATCAATGCCGCTGCCTGCAGAACAGCTTTCAGACTTGCGCGCAGAGTTTCCTCAAAGCTGCCGGCCGGTTGCTTTCGAAAATAGACGAGGCCGGGGAGTCCTTCTCCCATCTCGGTGCTGAAATTCCCTTCATGCCCGACCAGCAGAATGCCCGGTCCATGGTAGATATGGCTGTAGTCATGGACATCGATGAGTTGATGCTTCTCGACGGCTTGCTTCTGAATCCACGAATGGAAAATCGGAACGAAGTTCTTTCCCTGCATGGCTGCAGGATCGGTTACGAAAAGCTTGAGACCGAAGCGTGAAAGTTCCATCACCGGGCGCCACGCTCGGCGAGAATCTCGTGACCCCGGTAGACGGCATCCACAAAGAGTTGAGCTTCTTCCACAACCCGGTGGGCATGATCGTCTGAGTGATTCGACGGCGGTGACGCGTGACGGATAAAAAGGTACTGCGCAAACTTGTTGCCGGCGTAGCGATCTCCCCAGATGTTCGTCTCGAAGAAACGCTGCCGAAACTCTTGAATTGTGGAATCCGCTTCATCCGGAGCTTCGGGCCATTGCGCACGCACCAATGACAGCGCAGCCTGAAGCATCGCCCTGTACGCGTTCTGGTCAGCGCTTGGGAAATCGCCGGCTTCGAGATGAAGCTGAGCCTGGAACACCAGTCCATCTGCTGCGGCCAGGGCGAACTGCGCCACGGAGATCACTTCGCCGGCGCACTCTCCAACGCCCATATCGCCAATGGTGTATTCGCGCGGATCACCCCAGTCGGAGTAAAAAGACGGATCCACCTCGTAAGGAGGAATCTTGGTAAGGTCCTCGAGCATGGCCCGCAGGTCTTTCTTCCCGACGCGCTTCAGGAAATCCTGAAACGATTCATTGGCGGTTCTCTCGCGAACGTAGCGGTCTGTGACGCGATCGATAACTTCGGGAATGCGCTTCGATGGTACGCGGACGAGCGGCAAACCATACGCGCCTGCGTTATCCTGCCATTTTCCCCCGAGAACGACTTGAAAATGGGGAACCTTCCGGTTGCCGACGTTGATCGACATGCCGTAAAACCCGAGATCCGCAATGTGATGCTGGCCGCAGGAATTAAAACATCCGCTGATCTTGATCCGCAGATTCTTCACGGCTTCATCCAGCATGAACGATTTCGCCGCCAGCCGGGTTCGCAATTCCCCGGCAAGACCACGCGAAGAGGAAATGCCCAGTTTGCAGGTGTCTGTTCCCGGGCAGGCCGTGACGTCGACAATAGTTCCGGCTCCGGGAGCGCTCAATCCGATACGCGTGAGTTCCCGATAGAGATCCGGCAGATCCGTTTCGCTGACCCATCGAAGCACGATGTTCTGCTCGACGGTGGTCCGGACACTGTCGCCGCTGAAACGCCGCGCCAGTTTCGCGAGTTCCCGCATCTGCCACGACGAAAGATCGCCGAGAGGCAAGGTGATTGACGCCACGACGTACCCTGCCTGCTTTTGGCGATAAACATTCGTCGCGTACCACGCGTCGAAGCCTTCCGGGCGTTTTTGCCCGTTGAGAAACGTTGGTGGCTTTAAAGGTTTGTCGGCGTACTGTTGGACGCCCTCGAGGTATTCAGTCCAGCGAGGATCGGGCTGCAGCGTCTTGCGCTCTTCTAGAACGAGCTTCTTGAATTCTTCTATTCCTAACTTTGCTATCAGGAACTTAAGACGAGCGCGGTCTCGCTGCTTCTTTTCGCCGAGCCGCGCGAAGACTCGCGAAATTGCCTGGGTCGTCGGGAGCAGTTCCTCTTCAGGAAGAAATTCCTCAAACAGTTTTGCATTGTGGGGTACCGCACCCAATCCGCCTCCCACATAGACTTCGAACCCGCGCCGAACCTTTCCATTCTCAACCCGCGTGGCGGCGATCGCGCCCAGGTCGTGCATGTTCACCAGAGCGCAGGCTTCCTGGCGGCAGCCGGAGAAGGCAATCTTGAACTTGCGTCCAAAGTTCTGCGCGTCGGGATGTCCCAGCATGAACATTGCCGTCGTCTTCGCGTAGGGGATGACGTCGAATGTCTCCGTGTTGCAGACTCCCGCAAGCGGGCATGCCGTAACGTTGCGAATCGAATTGCCGCAGGCTTCCCGTGTCGTGATGCCTACTGCCGCAAGACGGCGCATGATCGTGGGAGTGTCCTCGATGTGGACAAAGTGATACTGAATGTCCTGACGCGTCGTGACGTGGAGCACCCCGTCGGCATATTCCTCGGCCAGATCCGCCAGCACATCCATCTGGTCCGGGTTCAAGCCGCCGAACGGAATCTTGATTCTCTGCATGCCGGGAGCATCCCACAGTGTCTCCGGCCCCTTGGTCAAGTCGGAGTTGTAGTGAAGTTCCTGGGTGCGGATACCATCGTGGCGATGGCCGTTATCATAGCGCTGCCCGTAACATCCCCGTCGTAACCTGGTCTCGGCAAAGACTTTCTCGTCGAGTTTGCCCTGCTTGCGCAGGGTGATTTCAGTCTCGAACTTGTCGATTTCAGCGGCAAGTTGGGGATCCATACGGTCGGCCAGTTTCTCTTCCCAGGTAGGCATTACAGAACTCTCTCGCTTTCGTAGGATAAGAAACGATTGTTTCGTGTTTGGGACCTGTTGTCAACGGACGGGGCTCTCCAACGCCTTTCTTCAAGAAAGGCACGTTTCCCAGGACATCCCTCCTCTCAACTGCCTCCACTGCCCATCGTGCTCGGCATCCGGACCGCAACAGCCTCGGCGCGAACCGTAACGGTTGCCTCAGCCGAGACGGTTAGAGTAACGATGGCTTTCCGTTCGCTTCGCTCCTTAACTCGTCCCCGGATCTCCAGTTCCACTCCCAGGGGCGTTGGCTTGAGATACTCGACATGCAAGGACGCGGTGACGTAGCGCGGCGCCGGTCCCTCGCCAATCCGCCGGCCAGCCGCGAACTCTGCAGCCGCAGCTGCCGTCGCCATCGCGTGGCAATCAACGAGTGATGCCAATAGCCCGCCATAGACGAACCCGGGCACGGATATGTGCTGAGAGGACGGCAGAAAGTGGGCGACGACATCCAAATCGTCTATTACAAAACTCTTCAGTTGATGACCGCTGGAGTTGTGCCGGCCGCAACCAAAACAGTGTGCGAAGTCGTCTGGATACAGATCCTGGATGGCGGTTGTCGCGGGTTTGCTCACGATAGGATCCTCGTCCATAAGATAACGCAGTCGGTGTCCAGTGTGACCATCGGCGTCATGGAATTCCGGCGTCAAAAGCTCGAAGCTTTGAAGCACTGGCGCCCTTGGCGTATATTTCGCTGTGAAAGCCGCTTTTTCCAGCGGCCCTTCCATTTGCAAAGGAGCCTTATATGAAGAATTACGTCTCTTTGAAATCCGTTTCGTTGTTACTGTGCTTCGCGCTGTTTTCAGGAATCCTGGCGGCGCAGGCGCAAAGTTCGTCTCAGTCCAAAACGCCTGCGCCTGGAGCGACCTCGAAAGCTCCAGCGACGCCGGCAACGCCGAAGGCCGCCGCATCAAAAGAGCTGATCGATCTGAATTCGGCGACAAAGCAACAGCTGATGACACTTCCTGGAATCGGCGACGCTCTTAGCCAGAAAATCATCGACAACCGTCCCTATCGGGCCAAGAACGAGCTGACTCAGAAGAAGGTCATTACGGAGAAGGAATACGACAAGATCAGCGATCTGATCATCGCAAAGCAGGGAGCGGCTTCCGCGGCCCCCACTGCAAAGGCGACGCCTGCGACTCCGTCGAAGGCTCCAGCCTCCACGCCCGCAAAGAAGTAAACCTGTTGTTCATCTGATCACCACTGCAGTACAGCGCCGGCAGTAATCAGGCCGGCGCCCGCTGCGGTAAACAGGATGTGATCGCCCGCCTTTAGTTGGTCTCTTTGCACAGCATCCGCAAGCGCAATCGGGATTGTGGCTGCAGAGCTGTTTCCGTACTGAGATACAACATTCACAGTGCGTTCGGAGGGTATTCCGAGCTTTTCACCGGCGTCCTCAATGATGCGATTGTTCGCCTGATGGGGAATCCACCACGTGATACCCGATGCGGTCATCCCAGCCTGCTTCAATGCCGCTTCCCCTGCCTCCACCATCGAGTGAACTGCCTGTTTGAACAGGGCCGCGCCACGACGCATGGTCATGAGGTTTTTGCCTGCATGCAGGGTCTCCAGCGTGAGGGGTTCACGAGTTCCGCCGGCCACAATACCAATCGCGTCATACGCGGAACCATCGGATCCCAGGAACGAGCCTAAAAGAGAAGTTGGCTGTGAAGGAACAATGACGATAGCGCCGGCGCCATCGCTGAACAGGGCAACGGTAGCCGGATCGTTTTGATTTACGCGCCTTGTAAGGATGTTCGCGCCGATCACGAGGGCAGCTCTATTGTTGGCATCTGTCCAGTGGCTCGCCAGCACAAGAGCATAGATGAATCCGGAACAGGCTCCGGCGAGATCGATCGCGCCAGCGTGCAGATTCAGATGGTGCGCTACCAGCGGCGCGGTTGGCGGCAGAAGGTGATCCGGCGTGCTGGTTGCGAGAAGGAGGAGGCCGATGTCGTGCCGATGAATACCCGAGTTTCGAATCGCGTCGGCGCCAGCGAGCACCGCGAGATCGGAGGTTGCCTGATCCGGACTTGCCGTCGGACGACGGTGGATCCCAGTGCGCCGTTCAATCCAACCCGGCTCCAGGCTCAGACGGATTTCGACTTCCGAGTTGGACGCACTGTGGGGTGGGATTGCGGATGCGGCGCTAACGACTTTCATCGCTTGTCCAATTCAAGGAGGACTTCGGCGATCTGGTCGAAGGCCCAATCGACTTCCTCATCCTTAACGGCATACGGCGGCATGAAATAAAGAATACTCCCGAGCGGACGTAGAAGGAGACCGCGGTGCAGGAATGCGTCGTAGAGATACGGGCCGATCGAGGAGAAATAGCCCGAGCCTGCGGATCCCTCACCCGGCGCTTCGCGCCACCCTCTCCCGGAGGGAGAGGGGCTTGCCCGCCGGGTGAGGGATTCATCAAGTTCGATGGCACCTACCCCGCCAATCCCCCGAACGTCCCCTACAATCCGCATCCCGCGCAATTCCTCCAGCCGTCGCCCGAACTGCTTCTCCATCCTCCCCACTCGCTCCAGCGTTTTTTCCTTCCGAAACAGCCCGAGACTCGCCAACGCCACAGCGCATGCCAACGGATTTGCCGTGTACGAGTGCCCGTGAAAGAACGCCTTCGATCGGTCGTCATCCAGGAAAGCTTCGTATATCTGTTCCTTTACGGCAGTCACCGCCAGCGGCAAATACCCGCCGGTCAGACCCTTCGACAAACAGATCAAATCGGGGCTCACCCCGGCGTGCTCGCACGCAAACATCTTTCCGGTTCGCCCGAATCCCGTGAGGATTTCGTCCGCAATCATCAACGCGTTGTACTTGTCACACAGGCGTCGCACGCCGGACAGAAATTCCGCCGGCCAGACAATCATCCCTCCCGCACCCTGAAGCATCGGCTCGACAATCACGGCGGCAACAGCGTTTGCTCGTTCTGCCAGGACACGCTCGAGATTCCCCAGACAATCGATTGAGCACTCGGATCGCTTCAGGCTCAGCGGACACCGATAGCAATAGGGCGAGTGCACGCGATGCACAGGAAAGAGGAGTCCCTCGAAGGGTTTTGAAAATCCCGTGAGCTCGCTCGCTGACATCGCGCCCACTGTGTCGCCATGAAAAGCATGATGCAACGCGACGAACTCTCGCTTCGCTCTTTGTCCGCGGTTCTGCCAGTATTGCAAGGCCATCTTTAGCGCAACTTCAACCGCAGTCGATCCGTTGTCGGAGTAAAACACCCGTGCCAGCCCGGCGGGAAGGATCTCAAGCAACTGTTCCCCAAGGGCGACTGCAGGTTCGTGCGTTGCTCCCGCGAAAACTACGTGTTCAAGTTGCGCCGCCTGAGCGGCAAGCGCGCCGTTCAATTCCGGGTGCGCATGCCCGTGAATGTTCACCCACCAGGACGAAATGCCATCGAGGAACCGCCTGCCGTCGTCCGTGTACAGATAGACGCCTTCGGCTCGCACGACTGGAAGCGCCTCCGGCGCCGTTTTCATTTGGGTGTACGGATGCCAGATGCAAGCGCTGTCGCGGCGTGTAAGGTTAGTGTCTTTCGTCATTCGAAATAGCCGGCGAGTTTCCGCTGTTTGTCGAAATCCGCTGTTGACCATGCCTCGAATGTTTCCGCTGTCATCTGCGTGAAGTGAGGCATCTCACCCACCACGGCGACGGAACCAAATTTTTCAATGGCCTCTCTGTTGGCCGTATTGTTTGGTCCCACCATGACGACACCGGCAACCTTCAACATTCGACGGCGGAGTGACTCAACTGTTAGGAGCGTGTGGTTGATCGTTCCCAGCGTAGAACGCGCAACAATCAGCGTGGGCACACCGAGGGTTTCGATCAAATCAACCATCGATTGCGATTCATTAATAGGAACAAGGACTCCGCCTGCACCTTCCACAACCCAACGTACGGAGTCTGGTTGGCCTTCCACTCGCTGCATAACATCGGAGATCGTGACCCGGATTCCGCTTAGTTCGGCGGACAAATACGGTGCGAGAGGCCGAGGCAGCCGGATTCCCGACGGATGTATTTCGTCTTCACAGCAGTGACCCAGTTCGCGGACGGTTCTCGTGTCGTCATCGATTTCAATACCCGTCTGGATCGGTTTCCAGTACTTGAGAACCCGAAGCTCTCGGTATCGATGCATCAAGGCCGCCGCTACCGTGGTTTTCCCAACCCCCGTGTCTGTTCCCGTTATGAAGAGACCACGGAGCATTGAGTCACTCGTTGTACGGCGTTAGCAAAGCGTTGAAGGATCGGTTCAGTCAGAGTGGCGTTTACCGAAACACGCAGGCGAGCGGTGCCGGGTGAAACAGCCGGAGGTCGAATGGCGCGCACATCAAAGCCTTCGTTTTGCAACTCCGCGGCTACTGCTGTCGCGCGTGCGTTGTCTCCAAGGATGATTGGGATGACTTGGGATTCCGATCGCCCGATATTGAGGCCGCGTTCGATCAGAGTCGCTCGTAACTGCGCGCTCAAATCCTGAACGCGCTTTCTGAGTTCCGGTTCGTTTTCAATCACCGAAATGCTTGCATCGAGCGCTGCTGCGATAGAAGGTGGCGGCGCCGTCGAAAACATGAAGGACCGGGCACGCTGGATTAGATAGTCCACAGCCCACGACATCCCCGAAACGAAAGCTCCGCAAACACCAAGCGCCTTTCCCGCGGTATCGACGGAAAGAAAGATTTCCTCAGCGCATCCCATCTGCTCGACCCAGCCTCTGCCGCGAGATCCGTAGACACCGACCGCGTGGGCCTCGTCTACGATCAATACGGTTCCTGTTTCCCTGCAGAGCTGAGCATAGTCTGCGAGCGGTGCGAAGTCTCCGTCCATGCTGAAGAGCGACTCTGTTATCAGGAATCGTTGGGTGTCCTGCGGCGCCGATCGCATCCGCCGCGCCAGATCATCAACATCGCAGTGCCGGAACTTGATGCGTTTCGCGCGAGATAATCGAATGCCGTCGACAATGCTGGCGTGGTTCTGGGCATCGGTGAAAATCGTGTCATGACGTTCCAGGAACGTCGCCAGCACGCCGAGATTGGCGGTGTAGCCGCTGCCGAAGTAGAGCGCCGCTTCACTGCCTTTGAACGCAGCGAAACGCCGTTCCACCGCAGAAAGCACGGCCCGTTCGCCGCGCAGGAGCCGCGATGCAGTGGATCCGCAGCCTTCCTGCAGAACAGCCTCAGCCATGCGCTCCTTGATGGTCGGATGGTTCGCAAGACCGAGGTAGTCGTTAGAAGAAAGGTCAATCCCCGATGGGATCTGAAGAACGCGACGCAGACCAGACTCCTCGAGTTCTCGAATGCGGCGGCGAACTCGTTCTTCGAATGCAGCCGTTCCCGGCACGGTCAGACTCCCTGGACGGCGGCGTCGGAGAGTTGCGGCATCAGCTTCATTCCGAGCTTGTCGAGCAGGGTTCGGTCGGCGTCCGCTTGAGGATTTGACGTGGTCAGTAGCTTTTCGCCCATGAAAATCGAATTTGCGCCCGCAAGAAAACATAGCGCCTGCGCCTCCTCGGAGAGCGCGAGTCGGCCTGCGCTAAGCCGGACCATGGATGAGGGCATGAGAATGCGCGCCGCAGCGATTGTGCGTACAAGTTCCAACGGTTCAATCGACGCTTCGTCGGCGAGGGGAGTTCCTTCGACCCGCACGAGCATATTGATCGGCACGCTTTCCGGATGCGGATTCTGAATCGCGAGTTGACGCAGCAGGCCGCAGCGTTCGTGTCGTCCCTCACCCATCCCGATGATTCCACCACAACACACCGTGATCCCGGCCGTGCGGACGCGGGCCAGCGTTTCGAGGCGATCCTGATAGGTTCGCGTCGAGATAATGTTGCCGTAGAACTCGGGGGACGTGTCGAGATTGTGGTTGTAGGCTGTCAGGCCGGCTTCTGCCAGCAGGTCTGCCTGTTCCTGCGTCAACATACCCAGCGTGCAGCACGCTTCCATTCCAAGAGCGCGAACTCCGCGAACCATTTCAACAACCTGGCTGAATCTCGAATCCTCGGGGACGTCACGCCACGCCGCACCCATGCAGAACCGCGTCGCGCCCTGCGCTCGCGCGTTGGCTGCTGCACCCAGCGCTTCCCGGACGTCCAGCAGGCTCTGCGAAGTCAGGCCGGTGTCGTAGTGCGCGGATTGGGGACAGTAGGCGCAATCCTCAGGGCAGCCGCCTGTTTTGACGCTGAGCAGAACACAGCCCTGAACTTCGTCACTCTTGTGGTACTTCCGATGAGCAATCTGGGCGCTGAAGATAAGCTCAGGAAGGGGGAGGTTGTAGATGCTCTCTATCTCGGCGACACTCCAATCGTGCCGCAGTTCTGAATTTGCCATTGCGCTGGAAATTATACCGGCAGCGGAAAAAATTCGAAGGATATAAGGCAGAGCGGAACCAAAAGCCGTACGCGTGTTGCGCCATTTTCGAGTAAAATTCCCGTTTCGTTCGCAATCATACCGATTCTGGGAGGAGTCAGATGGAAAGAAAACGCCTGTGCCTGGTCGCTGCTGTGGCATGCCTCGCAATCGCCATACCTGCCTTGGCGCAGTTTGGACATCCGCTTAAAGGTAGCTGGAGCGGTGAATGGCGAGAGAACGCCACCACAGAGCACCGCATCCTGCTCGAATTCAAGTGGGAAGGCAAATATGGCGTGAACCCCGAGGGCGGCACCATCACAGGAACTCTGAACCCTGGAACTGACTCCGCACCCATGAAAAGCATCAAACTAACTCCGCCGCCCGGCGGCGTGCCCAATGCGGATGCCCCGTGGGAACTGCACTTCGAATCGGAGATCAAGGATGCCGCGGGCGCACCCGTGAAGGTTGTCGTCGATGGTTTTATGGAAAACATCGGCGCTTA
>Ga0070675_100000220_pt1 | contig 36582 bp, 29 predicted proteins | sample KBSM43metaG_FD_65343 | JGI IMG/M metagenome (GOLD analysis project Ga0070675, IMG submission 65343) | Miscanthus rhizosphere microbial communities from Kellogg Biological Station, Michigan, USA - KBS M4-3 metaG | ecosystem: Host-associated > Plants > Roots > Rhizosphere > Soil ... | reverse complement strand
TCGCCAACTACGACGGCTCGACGGAGGAGCCGCGGCTCCTGCCCGCGCGGCTGCCGTTCGTGCTGCTCAACGGCGCCAGCGGCATCGCCGTCGGCCTGGCGACCGAAATCCCGAGCCACAACCTGCGCGAGGTCGCGGCCGCGGCGATCGCCCTGATCAAGGACGAGAAGCTCGCAGACGACGAGCTGGCCAAGCTGCTGCCGGGGCCGGACTACCCCGGCGGCGGCCAGATCATCAGCGCTCCCGAGGAGATTCGTGCCGCCTACGCCACCGGCCGCGGCTCGCTCAAGGTGCGCGCCCGCTGGAAGATCGAGGACCTGGCGCGCGGCCAGTGGCAGGTGGTGGTCACCGAGCTGCCGCCCGGCACCAGCGCGCAGAAGGTGCTGGAAGAGATCGAGGAGCTCACCAATCCGAAGGTCCGTGCCGGCAAGAAGGCGCTCGGCAGCGAGCAGCTGCAGCTCAAGGCGACCGTGCTCGCGGTGCTCGACGCGGTCCGCGACGAGTCGAGCAAGGAAGCGGCGGTGCGCCTGGTGTTCGAGCCCAAGACCAGCCGGATCCCGCAGGACGAGCTGCTCAACACGCTGCTCGCGCACACCAGCCTCGAAAGCTCGGCGCCGATCAACCTGACGGTCGTCGGCGCCGACGGCCGGCCGACGCAGAAGGGCCTGCGCCAGCTGCTCGTCGAGTGGATCGGCTTTCGCCTCGCGACGGTGGAACGGCGCTCGCGCCATCGCCTCGGCAAGGTCGCGGAGCGGATCCACATCCTCGAAGGCCGGCAGCTGGTGCTGCTGAACATCGACGAGGTGATCGCCCTGATCCGCAGCGCCGAGGAGCCGAAGGCGGCGCTGATCGAGCGCTTCGCCCTCAGCGAGCGCCAGGCCGAGGACATCCTCGAGATTCGCCTCCGCCAGCTGGCGCGGCTGGAGGCGATCAAGATCGAGCAGGAGCTGAAGGACCTGCGCGGCGAAGAAGCGAAGCTGCGCGACCTGCTCGCCAGCCCCGCGGCCCTGCGGCGAACCGTGGTGCGCGAGATCGAGGCCGACACCAAGGCCTTCGGCGACGAGCGGCGGACGCTGATCGAGGCGGGCAAGCGCTCGGTCGCGGAAGTGCGGATCGTCGACGAGCCGGTCACGGTCGCGGTCAGCCTCAAGGGCTGGGTGCGGGCGCTGAAGGGCCACGAGGTCGACCCGGGCCAGCTCGCCTTCAAGGCCGGCGACGCGCTCTACGGTACCTTCGGCTGCCGCAGCGTCGACACCCTGCTCGTCTTCGGCAGCGACGGCCGGGTCTACTCGATCGCGGTCGCGGCGCTGCCGAGCGGCCGCGGCGATGGCCAGCCGGTGACCTCGCTGATCGATCTCGAGCCCGGCACGCAGCCGGCGCACTACTTCGCCGGAGCGGCGACGCAGATGCTGCTGCTCGCCGGCACCGGCGGCTTCGGCCTGCTGGCGCGCGCCGGCGACCTGGTGTCGCGACAGCGCGGCGGCAAGGCCTTCCTCGCGCTCGAGGGCGACGAGAAGCCGCTGCCCCCTTCCACACTCACCGAAGCCACGAATCGGGTCGCCTGCCTGACGCTCGACGGCCGCCTCCTGGTCTTCGGCCTCGACGAGTTGAAGGTCCAGCCCAAGGGCGGGCGCGGCCTGACGCTCGTCGATCTCGATCCGAAGGACGCGCTGGTGAGCGTCGCCGCGTTCGCCGCTGCGCTGCAGGTGCTGGGCACCGGTCGCGGCGGCAAGGCGCGCGAGGAAGTCCTGCGCGGTGCGGCGCTCGAGCCGTACCTCGGCCGCCGGGCGCGCAAGGGTCGGCGCCAGGATGCCATGCAGAAGGCGATGCGGGTCGTCGCCGCGAGCAACGCCTGATCCCGCGCGTCGCTACGATCGGACCTTTCGCATTCGCACCCCACACCGAGGAATTCCATGAAGAAGATCGTTCACGACACCACCGACGCGTTCGACCAGCGGCTCGACATCCTCCAGGCGGCGCACGTGCCGCAGATCGAGATCGATGCCGCGATCGTCGTCTACGAGCGGCTGCGCACGGCGCAGTCGATCTGCCAGGCCCTCGTGCCGGGCGCCTATTCGGAGACGGCGGTGTTCGCGCTGCTCGAGGCGATCAACGACGAAGTCGCGCTGCACACGCCGATGGAGTGACCGCCGGCGAAGGCGCGCCGTTCAGGCGCGCCGCAGGGCGACGATCGTCAACGCGCCGAAAAGGACGAAGAGCGAGCCGGCCCAGAGGGCGTAGGGCACGCCGAGCAGCGACACCGCCGCGTCGGCGCAACTGGCCCGCGCTTCGAACACGCTGGGGATCAGAGCGTTAAGCCCGGTGGCATTGACGATCCGGTCGGCGAGCGTCAGGTTGCACGAGGCCGACTGCGCGGCCACGAACTGCTGCCAGAGGGCTGCGGCGAGACCGGCGGCGGCCAGCATCAGGCCGAAGGTGCCGGCGACACGGGTGCCGGCCGGCCCCCGCCAGACCAGGCCGAGCAGCGCGAAGGCGCCGATCGTCACGAACACCAGCCGCTGCAGCGTGCACCAGGGACAGGGCTCCATCCCGAAGACGTGCTGCGACACCAGGGCGAAGCCGACGGCAGCGAAGCAGCCGATGGCGATCAGGGCGAACAGGGGGCCGTTTCCGGGTCCCTGTGACAGCGGGCCGAAGGTCGGGCGCCCTCGTCGGGCGGCGTTCATTCGCCGGCGGCGGGTCCGGCGACCTGGGCGATCAGCTCGATCTCGACGCAGGCGCCGAGCGGCAGCTGGGCGACGCCGTAGGCGCTGCGGGCATGCGCGCCCTTGTCGGCGAAGACCTCGCCGAACAGCTCGGAGCAGCCGTTGGTCACCAGATGGTGCTCGGTGAAATCCGCGGTGCTGTTGACCAGGCTGGTGAGGCGGACGATGCGTTCGATCTTGTCGAGGTCGCCGACCGCGGCGTGCAGCGTGCCGAGCAGGTCGATGCCGACGGCGCGCGCCGCCTTCTTGCCGGTGGCGACGGTCATGTCGCGGCCGAGCTGCCCGACCCAGACCTTGCCGTCGCGCTTGGCGATGTGGCCGGAGAGGAAGACGAGCTTGCCGCTGCGCACGAAGGGCACGTAGGCGCCCGCCGGAATCGCGAGCGGAGGAAGGGAGATGTCGAGATCGGTGAGGCGGTCGTAGATCGAGGACATGGAGCGGGCAGTCGGCGGTCGGGCGGTCGCAAATCGTACACCCCTGGCCTCTACACTTTGAGCGATGCGAGCGCCGGCCACCGGAAGCCGTCTGGCCGCGCTGATGCTGGCGTGGCTGGCGGGCGTCGCGGTCCAGTTGCAGGAGCGCTCGCTCCAGTCGTCTTCCCTTTACGTCGGGGTCGCGGCGGCCGGCGTCATTGCGCTCGTCGCCGGCTTCGCCTGGCGCCGGCGCGGCTTCGCCGCTGCCATCCTGGCGAGCGCGGGTGCGCTGCTCGCGGCTTTCGGGCTGACCGGTGCGCAGGCATCGCTTCGACTCGGCGACGCCCTCGTGCCCGCGCTCGAGGGCCGCGATCTCGTCGTGACCGGCGTCGTCGCCAGCCTGCCGCAGGCCGGCCCGAACGGCCTCCGGTTCCGCTTCGCGCTCGATGCCGGATCGCGCCGCAACGAAGCCGGCGAGCTGCCGCCACTCATCGTCCTCGGCTGGTACAGCGGCTTTCACGAGGACGCGGCCTTGTCGCAGCCGCGGCGCGAGCTCAAGGCCGGACAGCGCTGGCGGTTCGCGCTGCGGCTGCGCCGGCCGCACGGCAACCTCAACCCGCATGGCTTCGACTACGAACTGCAGCTGTTCGAGCAAGGCGTGCGCGCCACCGGCTACGTGCGCGACGCGCCGCCGCCGCAACTGCTCGCCGAGGCGGCGGGATTTCCGGTCGAGCGGCTGCGCCAGCGGGTGCGCGATGCGATCTACGCCGCCGTGGCCGACCGGCGCGCCGCCGGTGTGCTGGCCGCGCTCGCCGTAGGCGACCAGGCCGCGATCGAGCGCGAGGACTGGGACCTGTTCCGCAATACCGGCGTCGCTCACCTGATGTCGATCAGCGGCCTGCACATCACCATGTTCGCCTGCCTCGCCGGCCTGGGGCTGGGCGCGCTCTGGCGGCGGAGCCGCCGGGCCATGCTGGTCTTGCCGGCGCAGAGCGCGGCGCGCTGGGGCGGGCTTGCGCCGGCTGCCGCCTATGCCGTCTTCTCCGGCTGGGGCGTGCCCTCGCAGCGGACGATCTGGATGCTCGCGGCCGTCTGCCTGCTGCAGGGGGCCGGGCTGCGCTGGCCGTGGCTCCTGGTGCTGCTCGCGGCCGCGACGGTCGTGACCCTGCTCGACCCCTGGGCGCTGACGCAGCCGGGCTTCTGGCTGTCGTTCGCGGCCGTCGGCCTGCTGATGGCGTCGACGATGGCACGGCCTGTGGCCGAAACGCCGCCGGGCGACGCCGCGTCGGAGCGACGCGGCTGGCTCGGTCGCGTGCTGGCCGCGACCGGCGCCGGCGGGCGCACCCAGGTCGTGGCGACGCTCGGCCTGACGCCGCTCACGCTCGTCTTCTTCCAGCAGTTCTCGCTCGTCGGCCTGCTCGCCAACCTGATGGCAATCCCCGTGGTCACCCTCGGGGTGACGCCGCTCGCCCTGCTCGGCACGCTGGCCGCGCCGCTCTGGTCGCTCGGCGGCGCGGCGGTGCAGGGGCTGGATGCCTTTCTGGCGATGCTGGCCGGCATTCCCGGCGCCGTGCGGATGGTGCCGGCCGCGCCGCTCTGGGCCCAGCTCGCGGGGCTGGCGGCGGCCGGGCTGGCGACCTTTCCGCTGCCCTGGCGTGCCCGGCTGCTGGCGCTGCCGCTCGCCCTCGCCCTGCTGATCCCGCCGCGGACCTTGCCGGCGGAGGGCAGCTTCGATCTTCTCGCCGCGGATGTCGGCCAGGGCAGCGCCGTCCTGGTCCGCACCCGCGACCATGTGCTGCTGTTCGATGCCAGACCGCAGTACTCGCGCGAGAGCGACGCCGGGCAGCGGGTGCTGGTGCCGCTCCTGCGCGCCCGTGGCGACACGCCGCTCGACCTGCTCGTCCTCAGCCACCGCGATCTCGACCACGTCGGCGGCGCCCGGGCCGTGCTCGCCACTCTCGGCGCCGAAACGGTTTCGAGCTCGCTCGACCCCGGGCATCCGCTGACGGCACTGGCGACGCGAACCTCCCGCTGCGAGGCCGGCCAGCGCTGGCGCTGGGACGGCGTCGATTTCGCCCTCCTGCGACCGGCCGTCGACGACTATGGGCGCGGCCTGAAGCCGAACGGGCTGTCGTGCGTGATCCGCGTTGCCGGGGCCGGGCGCAGCGTTCTCCTCACCGGCGACATCGAGCGCGACCAGGAGGCGCTGCTCGTCGCCGAGCATGGAAGCGGGCTGCGCAGCGACGTCCTGATCGTGCCCCACCACGGCAGCAAGACCTCGTCGTCGCCGGCCTTCCTCGGTGCGGTCCGGCCAACGGTCGCGGTCGTCCAGGCGGGCTATCGCAATCGCTTCGGCCATCCGGCGGAGGAGGTCCCGACGCTCTATCGCGAGCGGGGTATCCGTATCGTCGCCAGCCCGGCGTGCGGCGCCTGGCAGTGGCAGGCCGATGGCGAACTCGGCGCCGTGCGCTGCGAACGCGACGCCGCGAGGCGTTACTGGCAGGCAACTCCCGAACCCTGAACGATTTGCCCGTGCGACACGAATATTCGTCGAAATCCGCGGTCTTCGAACGAATGTTCGTGATCGCCGGTTTTCGGCTCGTTTAGCGCCTAAGCTCGGGCCATGCCCAAAGACACCGTGACCGCTCCGATGGAACCCTTCACCAGCGACGAGGAGACTGCGCTGTACGAGCGGCTCGATCGCCTCTCCGTGGCCGAGCTGGCCAGCTATATCGGCTCGGCGAAGAGCTCGCTCGGCAACCGGGCGCTGAATCCCACCTGGCGGCCGCGCGTCGAGCTGGCGCTCAAGCATGCCGAGCTCGCCTACGTCCGCGAGGAAGCGGCCGCCGCGCGGATCGCCGCCGAGCCGCCCGCGGCAGTCGTGGCGCCTGCCGCCAAGCCGAAGAAGACGGCGAAAGCCGCGGCCGACAAGGCGGCCGAGTCCGCCGAGTCAGTCGAAGAGCCCGACGAGGAGTAGTCCCCCGCCGGCGCCGACGGCCTCCCGGGGGTGCGTGGCGCGGACTTTGCTACCCTCCCACGACGGAGGGCATGGAATGGCAGTGGGCTTCGACGAGATGCGCGGGGAGGGCGGCACGGTTCGCGAGCACTACCGCGGCTATGACCGCTGGCTTTCCGAGCAGCCGCCGCAGGTGATGCTTTCGCGGCGGGAAGAGGCCGAGGTGATCTTCCGGCGGGTCGGCATCACCTTCGCCGTCTACGGCGCCAAGGACGAGGACGGCAAGGGCACCGAGCGGCTGATTCCGTTCGACCTGATTCCCCGGGTGATTCCGGCGCACGAGTGGCGGGAGATGGAGCGGGGGCTGCGCCAGCGCGTCACGGCGCTGAACCGTTTCATCCACGACGTCTACCACGGCCAGGAGATCCTGAAGGCCGGCATGGTGCCGACCGAGCAGGTGATCGGCAACGCCCAGTTCAGGAACGAGATGCGCGGCGTCGACGTGCCGGGCGGGACCTACTCGCACATCGCCGGCATCGACATCGTCCGCGCCGCCAACGCCGACGGCAGCGGCAGCTACTACGTCCTGGAGGACAACCTGCGCGTGCCGAGCGGGGTGAGCTACATGCTCGAGAACCGCAAGATGATGATGCGGCTCTTCCCCGAGCTGTTCAGCCGGCATCGGGTGGCGCCGGTCGCGCACTACCCCGACCTGCTGCTCGAAACCCTGCGCTCGGTGGCGCCGGCGGCGGTGAACGACCCGACCGTGGTCGTCCTCACCCCCGGCATGTACAACAGCGCCTACTTCGAGCACGCCTTCCTGGCGCAGCAGATGGGCATCGAGCTGGTCGAGGGCCAGGACCTGTTCGTCAAGGACAACTTCGTCTACATGCGGACGACGCAGGGTCCGAAGCGGGTCGACGTGATCTACCGCCGGGTCGACGACGACTTCCTCGACCCGCTCGCCTTCCGCAAGGACTCCACCCTCGGCTGCGCCGGGCTGCTCTCGGCCTACCGCGCCGGCAACGTCACCCTCTCGAACGCCATCGGCACCGGCGTCGCCGACGACAAGTCGATCTATCCCTATGTGCCGAAGATGATCGAGTTCTATCTCGGCGAAAAGCCCATCCTGGCGAACGTGCCAACCCACGTCTGCCGCGAGGCCGACGACCTGGCCTACGTGCTCGACCACCTGGGCGAACTGGTGGTGAAGGAGGTGCACGGCGCCGGCGGCTACGGCATGCTGGTCGGGCCGGCCTCGACCAAGGAGGAGATCGAGAACTTCCGGGTCGCCTTGAAGGCCGATCCGTCGCGCTACATCGCCCAGCCGACGCTCGCGCTCTCCACCTGCCCGACCTACGTCGAGAGCGGAATCGCGCCGCGGCACATCGACCTGCGCCCGTTCGTCCTCTCCGGCAAGACGGTGCAGATGGTCCCCGGCGGCCTGACCCGCGTCGCTCTCAAGGAAGGCTCGCTGGTGGTGAACTCGTCGCAAGGCGGCGGCACCAAGGACACCTGGATCCTCGAGGCCTGACCGGAGACGATCATGCTGTCACGCACCGCCGACCACCTGTTCTGGATGGCCCGCTACATGGAGCGGGCCGAGAACACCGCGCGCATGCTCGACGTCAACTACCAGATGTCGCTGCTGCCGCAGTCCGAAGCCGCGGCGGAGCGCGGCTGGCGCGGCCTTCTGAGCATCAGCGAGCTCACCGGCGACTTCGCCAAGCGCTACGGCGAAGTGACTCCGAAGAACGTCATGGACTACATGGTGAGCGACGCCGCCAACGGCTCGTCGATCCGCAGCTGCCTGATGGCGGCGCGGGAGAACGCCCGCGCCGTCCGAGGCACGCTCACCACCGAGGTCTGGGAGACGCAGAACCAGACCTGGCTCGAGTTCCAGCGCATGGTCGCGACCGACGCCTTCCAGAGGAGCCCGGGAGAGGCCTTCGAGTGGGTCAAGTTCCGCTCGCATCTCTCGCGCGGCGTCACCGTCGGCACGATGCTGCAGGACGAGGCGTTCCACTTCCTGCGCATCGGCAGCTTCCTCGAGCGCGCCGACAACACGGCGCGCCTGGTCGACGTCAAGTTCCACGCCGTCGACAGCGAGTTCTTCGGTTTCGGCTCGGCCACGGGACTGCGCCGCGATCGGCTGGCGATCCTGCAAGCGCAGGCGCAATCGCAGGGCGCCGTGGCACCGGGCCCGGCGGCCGGCGACGGCAACGGCAAGGACGTCGAGTTCGATTTCTATCACTGGTCGGCGGTGCTGCGCTCGGTCTCGGGCTTCGAGGTCTATCGCAAGGTCTACCGCAACGTGATCCGCCCGGAGCGCGTCGCCGAGCTGCTGATCCTGCGCCCCGACATGCCGCGCTCGCTCGCCGCCTGCATGCACGAGGTGGTGTCGAACCTGCATCGCGTCGCCAACGAGCAGTCGAAGGACACGCTGCGCCTGGCTGGCCGGCTCGACGCCGACCTGCAATACGGCCGCATCGACGAGATCCTGGCGACCGGGCTGCACGCCTACCTGACCCAGTTCCTCGAGCGGGTCAATGCCCTGGGCGTCGGCATCAGCCGCGACTTCCTCGTGCCGGTCGCTGCCTGAAAGCCCCTGAATGTCGATCCACGTCGCGCTCAACCACGTCACCCACTACAAGTACGACCGGCCGATCCACCTCGGCCCGCAGGTCGTGCGCCTCAGGCCGGCGCCGCATTCGCGGACGCGCATCCTCAGCTATTCGATGCGGGTCGAGCCGACGACGCACTTCGTCAACTGGCAGCAGGACCCGCAGTCGAACTACCTGGCGCGGCTGGTCTTTCCCAAGGTCACCACCTTCTTCCGGGTCGAGGTCGACCTCGTCGCCGAGATGGCGGTGCTCAACCCGTTCGACTTCTTCCTCGAGCCGAGCGCGGAGAAGTTTCCGTTCCGCTACGCGCCGGAGCTCCTGGTCGAGCTCGAGCCCTACCTGCTGAAGGGGGCGGCGACGCCGAAGTTCGTCGAGTACCTGTCGGGCATCGACGTCAGCGAGCGGCCGACCAGCGGCTTCCTGATGGACCTGAACCAGCGTCTGCAGAAGGACATCGCCTACCTGATCCGCATGGAGCCGGGGGTGCAGGCGCCGGAGCAGACGCTTGTCAACGGCAGCGGCTCCTGCCGCGACAGCGGCTGGCTGATGGTGCAGCTGCTGCGCCACCTCGGCCTGGCGGCGCGCTTCGTCTCCGGCTACCTGATCCAGCTGAAGAGTGACGTCAAGTCGCTCGACGGGCCGAGCGGTACCGAGGTCGACTTCACCGACCTGCACGCTTGGTGCGAGGTCTACCTGCCGGGCGCCGGCTGGATCGGCCTCGACCCGACCTCCGGCCTGTATGCCGGCGAGGGCCACATCCCGCTCGCCTGCTCGCCCGAGCCTTCGTCGGCGGCGCCGATCAGCGGCGAGATCGAGCCGTGCGAGACGACCTTCGAGCACCGGATGTCGGTGCGCCGCATCTGGGAAGCGCCGCGGGTGACGCTGCCCTACAGCGACGCGCAGTGGGCGGCGATCGACGCGCTCGGCCACCGGGTCGATGCCGACCTGGCGCGCCAGGACGTGCGCCTGACGCAGGGCGGCGAGCCGACCTTCGTCTCGATCGACGACCGCGAGGGCGGCGAATGGAACACCGAGGCGATGGGCCCGACCAAACGGATCCTGAGCGTCGAGCTGATGGAGCGGCTCCGGCAGAAGTACGGCCAGGGCGGCCTCCTGCATTTCGGCCAGGGCAAGTGGTATCCGGGCGAGCAGCTGCCGCGCTGGTCGCTCAACCTCTACTGGCGCAAGGACGGCGAGCCGCTCTGGCACGATCCTGCCCTCTGGGCCGACGAGCATGGCGATGATGGCGCGACGGTGGCGACCGCGGGCGAGTTCCTCGAGCGGCTGGCGATGCGCCTGGGCGTCGAGCGCGACAACGTCTTCCCGGCCTACGAGGACGCGTGGTATTTCCTCTGGCGCGAGCACAAGCTGCCGAGCAACGTCGATCCCTTCGATTCGCGCCTCGCCGACCCGATGGAGCGGGCGCGGCTGCGCCGGGTGTTCGAGCGCGGCCTCGATGCGCCGGTCGGCTACGCGCTGCCGGTCGGCGTCGACGAGCGCCGGCCGGGACGCTGGCTCTCCAGCCGCTGGTACCTTCGCGACAACCGCTGCTACCTGATTCCCGGCGACTCGCCGATCGGCTACCGGCTGCCGCTCGATTCGCTGCCCTGGGCGGCGCCGGGTGACATGCCCTGGCTGCATGCTCCAGACCCGACACAGCCGCTCCCGCCGCTGCCACCGCGGGCCCCGATCCGCCACGACGACGTGAGCTGGCATGCGACCGCGGAGCCGCGCCACGGCGACGGCGGCGAGCATCCGACGCCGGGCGGCACGCATGACGTCGAGGCGCCCAGTTCCCGGGCGGACCGGCCCGAGATCGCGACGTCGCAGACGCCGTCGATGCCGGCGACGGTATCTCCCACGGCAGCGCGGGCGGCGACGGCGTCGCCGCGCGACCTGCAGCCGTTCGAGTCGGCCGGCTTCGTCGTCCGCACCGCCATCAGCGCCGAGCCGCGGGAAGGGCGGCTCTACGTGTTCATGCCGCCGACGGCGACGCTCGAGGACTACCTCGACCTCGTCGCCGCGGTCGAGGACACGGCGGGGGCGATGCAGATGCCGGTCATCCTCGAGGGCTACGAGCCGCCGCGCGACCCGCGCCTGCAGGTGCTGCGGGTGACGCCGGATCCGGGCGTGATCGAGGTCAACGTTCATCCGTCGGCGAGCTGGAGCGAGCTGGTCGACATGACCACCCATCTCTACCAGGTCGCGCGGGAAACGCGCCTCGCGACCGAGAAGTTCATGCTCGACGGCCGTCACACCGGCACCGGCGGCGGCAACCATTTCGTGCTCGGCGGCGCCACGCCTTCGGACTCGCCGTTCCTGCGCCGGCCCGACCTGCTCGCCAGCATGATCTCGTACTGGCACAACCATCCGGCGCTGAGCTACGTCTTCTCGGGCATGTTCGTCGGCCCGACCAGCCAGGCGCCGCGCGTCGACGAGGCACGCAACGACTCGGTCTACGAGATCGAGGTCGCGTTCGCCGAACTGCGCCGCGTTGCCCAGGCGGGCGCCGGCAAGTCGCCGCCCTGGCTCGTGGACCGGCTGCTGCGCAACCTCCTCATCGACGTCACCGGCAACACCCATCGTGCCGAGTTCTGCATCGACAAGCTGTTCTCGCCCGATGGCTCCACCGGCCGGCTCGGCCTGCTCGAGATGCGCGCCTTCGAGATGCCGCCGCACGCGCGCATGAGCCTGGTGCAGCAGCTGCTGATGCGCTCGCTGGTGGCGAGATTCTGGGCCGAGCCCTATCGACCCGAGCGGCTGGCGCGCTGGGGCACCGAGCTGCACGACCGCTTCATGCTGCCGCACTTCGTCTGGGAGGACCTGCGCGATGTCGTCGACGAGCTTCGTGTCTTCGGCTATCCGCTCGAGCTCGAGTGGTTCGCGCCGCACCTCAACTTCCGCTTTCCGCTGCTCGGCGACTTCGCCGCCGGCGGCGTCGAGGTCGAGCTGCGCATGGCGCTGGAGCCCTGGCACGTGCTCGGCGAGGAGAGCGGTGGCGGCGGCACGGCGCGCTACGTCGATTCCTCGCTCGAGCGGGTCGAGATCAAGGCCACGGGACTGGTCGGCGAGCGCCACGCGATCACCTGCAACGGCCGGCGCGTGCCGCTGCAGCCGACCGGCACGGTCGGCGAGTTCGTCGCCGGCGTCCGCTATCGCGCCTGGAATCCGCCGTCGGCATTGCACCCGACCATCGGCGTGCAGGTGCCGCTGGTGATCGACCTGGTCGACACCTGGATGGGCCGCTCGCTCGGCGGCTGCCAGTACCACGTCGCCCACCCGGGCGGCATCAACTACACGAGCTTTCCGATCAACGCGCTCGAGGCCGAGGCGCGGCGGCTGGCCCGCTTCTTCCGCACCGGCCACACCCCGGGGGCGATGAAGGTGCCGCAGGAAGTGCCCAACCCCGACTTCCCGCACACCCTCGACCTGCGTCGCCCCGTACAGTAGGAGCGATGCCCCTCCGCTCGCCGTGGACGCCGAGATGCTGACCAGGCTGCTTGCCGGCTATGCGGCCCAGGGCGATCGCTACGACGAGCTGCTCGCGGCACCCGGGGCGCCGCGGCCGCACTGGGATGCGTTCATGCGCTCGCTCGCCGAGCGCGGCGAGCGCGAGGTGAGCGACACGCTCTCCTTGACCGAGCGGCAGATCCGCGAGCAGGGCATCACCTACAACGTCTACGAAGACGCGATGGGCGCGAGCCGGCCGTGGGAGGTCGATCCGATTCCGCTGCTGCTGCCGGCCGAGGAATGGGCGCAGATCGAGGCCGGCATCGAGCAGCGCGCCGACCTGCTGAACCGCGTGCTCGGCGACATCTACGGCCCGCAGGAGCTGATGAAGAGCGGCGCGATCCCGCCGCCGGTGGTGTTCGGCCATCGCGGCTTCCTCGGACCGGCGCAGGGGCTGATGCCGGTGAGCGGCATGCACCTCCTGCAGTACGCTGCCGACCTGGCGCGCTCGCCCGACGGCCGCTGGTGGGTGGTGAGCGACCGCACGCAGGCGCCCTCGGGATCGGGGTATGCGCTCGAGAACCGGCTGGTGGTCTCGCGCGTGTTTCCGCAGATGTTCCGCGAGCTGCCGGTGCAGCATCTCGCGTCCTACTTCGACGCCCTGCGCTCGGCGCTGCTGCGCTGGGCGCCGCGCGGCGACGGCCCGCCGCGGATCGTCCTGCTCACGCCCGGGCCGTACAACGAGACCTACTTCGAGCACGCGCTGCTGGCGCGCTACCTCGGCTTCGCGCTGGTCGAGGGCAACGACCTGACGGTGCGCAACGACCGGGTCTGGCTGAAGACGATCGACGGCCTGCAGCGCGTGCACGCGATCGTTCGCCGCCAGGACGACGACTACTGCGATCCGCTCGAGCTGCGTTCCGACTCGGCGCTCGGCATCGCCGGCCTGACCGAGTGCGCGCGCCGCGGCAACGTCCTGCTCGCGAATGCCCTCGGCTCGGGCGTGCTCGAGTCGGGCGCGCTCCTCGGCTACCTGCCGAAGCTGGCGCGACGCCTGCTCGGCGAGGAGTTGCTGCTGCCTTCGGTGGCGACCTGGTGGCTGGGCGAGCCGGCGGCCTTCGACGACGCCTTCCAGCGGCCGGAGCGGCTGATCATCAAGCCGCTGGAGCGCTCGCCGAGCGAGCGGCCGATCGTCGTCGAGGACCTTTCCGAGGCCGAGCGCAAGTCGCTGATGGAGCGCATCGCCGACCGGCCGCAGCACTACGTCGCGCAGGAGTGGGTGCATGTCTCGCAGGCGCCCGTGTTCGAGGGCGCGGCCGGCGAGGCGTTCGCGGCGCGCACCGTCGGCCTGCGGGTGTTCGCGGTGGCGACTCCCGAGGGCTGGCGGGTGATGCCCGGCGGCCTCACCCGGGTGGCCGGCGAGGAGGACTCGCGCGTCATCGCAATGCAGCGTGGCGGCCGCTCCAAGGACACCTGGGTGCTCTCGGACGAGCCGGTCAACGCCTCGTTCTCGCTGCTCTCGCAGACCGTGACGTCCGAACACCTGGTCGACTCGAATGCCACGCTGGCGTCGCGCGCCGCCGAGAACCTGTTCTGGTTCGGCCGCTACGGCGAGCGCTGCGACGGCTCGGTGCGGCTCCTGCGCGTCGCCCTCGGCCATGTGCTTGACGACTCGGGCGGGCGCAGCGCCGGCGTGCCGCCGGCCTGGGAGCTGGCGCGCCAGCTCGGCCTGATCGATTCGACCGCGAAGAACGTGCCGCGGCAGCTGCGCCGGGCCGCGACCAGTCCCGAGGCGGCGCTCAACCAGCGGCTGCGCCAGCTCTCGCGCGTTGCCTTCAGCCTGCGCGACCGGATGTCGGCCGACCACTGGCGCACCCTCAACCGCGTCATCGCCGACCCGGTGTTCAGCCGCGAGCCCTCGCTGCCCAACACCCTCGTCTGGATCGACCGCGCGATCACCGCGATGATGACGCTCTCCGGCTTCGTGCTCGACGGCATGACCCGCGGCATCGGCTGGCGGTTCCTGTCGATGGGCCGCCGGGTCGAGCGGCTGGCGACGATGTGCGCCGCCCTCATGGTCGCGATCGAGGATGGCCGCGGCCACGATCTCGACTGGCTGCTCGAGCTGGCCGATTCGAGCGTCACCTATCGCTCGCGCTACCTGGCGGCGCCGGAGTGGCTGCCGGTGCTCGACATGCTCGTCCGCGACGTCGCTAATCCGCGCTCGCTCGCTTTCCAGGCGAAGGGCTTGGCGGAGTACATCGCCAAGATCGAGGCGAGCCAGGGTCCCTTCGCCGGCGAGTCGCTGGCGCCGGCGCACACCGCCCTTCGCGCCTTGCAGCCGGCCGATCTCGACCCCGACAGCGCGCTGCTGATGAAGACCCTGGAGCAGTTGCAGCGGGCGGCCTTCGCAGCGTCGGACGACATCTCGATGAAGTTCTTCTCGCATGCGGTGACGCGCAGCGTGCTGTCGCTGGTGGCCTGATGGATATCGAGCGCTACCGGGTCGAGCACGAGACGCGCTATGCGTACCGGGTGCCGGTGTCGCAGTCGTGGCAGCTGGCGCACCTTACGCCGCGCGAGCTTCCCTGGCAGCACGTGGTCGAGCACGAACTGCGGATCGAGCCGGCCACCGACGAGCGGCGCGAGGATCGCGACGCATTCGGCAACGGCGTCACCCATTTCGCGGTCTACGGGCCGCATCCGCTGCTGCGGGTGCGCATGTTCTCGCAGGTCGAGATCGGCGAGCGGCCCGACCCGGCTGGCGCCGAGCCGATCGCCTGGGAGGCGGTGCGCGACACGGTGCGGCGCGAGCCGGTGCAGGACGACCTCGCCCCGGCGCGGCTCTGCGAGCCGAGCGCGCTCGTGCCCTGGTCGGAAGCGGCGCGTGCCTACGCGGCGCCGAGCTTCGCTCCCGGCCGCGACTGGCTCGAAGCGGTCGTCCACCTGCGCCGCCGGATCCATGCCGATTTCGAGTTCGAGCCCGGCGCGACCACCGTCTCGACCCAGGTCGACGAGGTGCTCGAGCAGCGCAGCGGCGTCTGCCAGGACTTCGCCCACGTGATGCTCGCCTGCCTGCGCGGCCAGGGCCTGCCGGCCCGCTACGTCTCGGGCTACCTGCGCACCGATCCGCCGCCGGGACGGGCGCGGCTGCTCGGCGTCGATGCCTCTCACGCCTGGGTCGCGGCCTGGTCGCCGCACCACGGCTGGGTCGAGCTCGATCCGACCAACGACACCCGCGCCGACCAGCGCTACATCACCCTCGCCTGGGGCGCCGACTTCGCCGACGTCGTGCCCTTGCGCGGCGTCATCCTCGGCGGGCGCGGGCAGAGCATGGGGATCGCGGTGAGCGTCATTCCCGAGCGGGAGGAGAAGACGCTCCCCCGTTGAAGGGCGCGCCTCGCGGGGGTGCCGAAACGACCGTCGGCGGGATGGCGCGACACCGGCGGGACCGGGAGACTGGCGGCCTTCGCCACAGGAGCCGCCCCATGTCGATTGCCCTCGCCGAACCGCTGTCGCTGCTGCCGATCGAGAACCCGCCGGCGAGCCGATCGGCCCCGGTCGGTCCAGGCTGGTTCGATTCGAGCTGGGAGCTGCGCTCCGGGCTGCAGGTGAAGGAAGGCCTGCCGGCCGACCTGCCCCTGCAGGGGTGGATCGAGGCCTGGCTTCAGCTCGTGGGCGGCGGCAGCGGGCTGTCGCTGAGCGCGACGTAGAGCCAGGCCCGGGCCTTGTCCCAGCGCCGCCGCACGGTGCGGTCGGTGACGCCCTGCAGTTCGGCGATCTCGGCCTCGCTGTAGCCGCCGAAATAGCGCATGTCCACCAGCTCGGCGAGCTCCGGGTCGATCGCCTCGAGCTCGCGCAGCGCCTCGCTCACCCGGATCAGCTCCTCGCTGACATGGGTGTCGGCGACCTCGAGCGCGGCGTCGCCGCCGAGCGTCTCGTGGGCGGCGCCGCCGCCGCGCCGTTCGGCCAGGTGCTCGCGGGCGCTGTCGATGATGACGTTGCGCATGGTCCGCGCCGCATAGGCGAAGAAGTGGCGCCGGTCCACTAGGCGCAGCTCGGCGGCATTGACGAGGCGCAGGAAGCTCTCGTGCAGCAGCGTCGTCGTGCCCATGCTGTCGGCGCGGCCCTGCTGGCGCAGCCGCGCCCGGGCGATGCGCTTCAGGTCGGGGTAGAGCGAGGCATAGATCTGGTCGAGCGCACCCCGGTCGCCGCCCGCAGCGAGCTGCAGCAGGCGGGTGATCGGCGGCGGCTCGGCGGCGCCGGCTTCGGCTGCGGGGGTGGCCATGGTGGTCCAAGCGTAGCGGTGCGCCCGGTGCGCGTCCACCCTTTCGACGGAGCCGGCGCCGCGGTGTCCGCTTCACGCCGAACGGCTCGTACTCCTTCCGGACGGGATGAATGGTTCATCTCGCGCAGGGGCGGCAGCCGCCGCGGAAGGAAACGACATGAAATCGCAGAAGAAGGAAAACGGCGCGGGACATGTGTTTCGCCTCGTGCCGCATTCAGGGGGCAAGGTCCTGGTCGGCCTCGCCGCGGTGGTGGCGGTGAGCTCGTTCGCGTTCCTGGTGTTCGGCCCCCTGGCCGATCAGCGAGCCCTGGCGCTGGCCGGTTACGAAGCCGGCTTCGCGGCCGCCGCCAGCGCGCCGCAGGCCGAGCAACGCCTGGCGGGGATGGCCCGGCGGGAGCTTTTCGAGCCCCGCTAGGCCCGGGCCGCTCGCGGAATGCGGGCGGTCCTGTCCGCTTTCGCCGGGTCGATGCGTATTGCTCAGCAGGACCCTCAGGAGAACGCGACCATGAACCCCTCGACACCAGCCTCACGCCGCCCGGCACGGATGCTTCGGCCGCTGCGCACCGCGGTTGCCTGGGCGGTTGGGCTCGCTTTGGCGCTCGTGCTGGTCGCGATAGTGACGGCCGGGTCCATCCTGGGCTGGCCATCGGCCACCGCTCCCGACCTCTACGGCGAGGCAAATGCCGCCGGGCCGGTCGTCCGCTTGGCGAAAGCCGTGGCCGCCGGAAACGGGCTGGCCGGCAGCCAGCGGCCGCTCGGAATGCTCGGGGCCGCAGGCGGCACGGTGACGATCGCGCTGAGGGCGATCTGGCCGGCGCACTCGGGGAGCACTCCCTAACCCATCGTTCCAGGACGCTTGCCGCGCTCGCCGCACGCAACGTATTCTTGGCCCCTCACTTACCCGCCGAGGCCATGATCCGGGATTCGGTCATCGATTGGCAGGAACTGTCCGCTCTGTACGAGCAGGCCGACGAGCTCGACGAGGCCGGGCTCGCGGCGTTCCTGACCGAGTTGCGGGAACAAGGGCATCGCTTGCTGGAGCAGCTCGAGCGCATGCTCGCCGCCCGCAAGCGCATCGCGACGGATCCCTTTCTCGAAGCTCTCCCGCGACTCTTCATTCAGACCACGCCGACGTCGCAGTGGACCGAAGGAAGCGTTGTCGGCGCCTATCGCCTGATCCGCCCGATCGGCGCCGGCGGCATGGCCGAGGTCTGGCTCGCCGCACGCGCCGATGGCGCCTTCGAGCGCCAGGTGGCGGTCAAGCTGCTCTTCGACCACCCGACACGGGCGCAACGGGAGAGCTTCGTCGCCCGCTTCAGGCGCGAGCGCGACATCCTCGCCTCTCTGCACCATCCCAACATCGCCGCCTTGCACGACGCTGGCGTGACCGCGACCGGGCAGCCGTGGCTGGCGCTCGAGTACGTACAAGGCGAGCCGATCACGACGTGGTGCGATGCCGCGAGCGCCAGCATCGCGGATCGACTGGACGTGTTTCGCCAGGTGCTCACGGCCGTCGAGCATGCGCATGCCAACCTCGTGATCCATCGTGACCTCAAGCCGTCGAACATCCTGGTCACCGGGGCCGGCGAGGTGAAACTGCTCGATTTCGGCATCGCCAAGCTCCTCGAGGGCGACGCCGACGCGGCTTCCCCGGGCGACAGCGAGCAGACTCGCCTGGGCGGCCGGCCGCTGACCTTGCAGTGGGCCAGCCCCGAGCAGCTGAGCGGGCGGCCGCTCACGACCGCGTCGGATGTCTGGTCGCTCGGGGTCGTGCTTTACGAACTGCTTTGCGGGATGCGGCCGACCGACCGCGACCCGCCGTTGTCGGCCGCCCATATCCAAGACGCCATCGTCGCCGGCGATTTCATCGTTCCGAGCCGGCGTCCGGCGAGCGACGCCGTCGCTGCGCGTCGCGGGTTGCGGCCGCGAAGGCTGGCGGCGTTGCTTCGCGGCGATCTCGACGCGGTGGTTGGCAAGGCGCTGAGTGTCGAGACCGCGCGCCGCTACGGTTCGGTGGAGGCGCTGCGCATCGACCTCGATCGCTGGCGTGCCGGCCGCCCCGTCCTCGCCCGGCCGACCAGCCTCGTCTATCGCATGCGCAAGTTCTATTCGCGGCACCGGCTCGGCGTCTGGTCGGGAGGCGCGGCCTTGTCGGTCATCGTCGGCCTCTCGGTGGCGGCGCTGGTGGCCGAATTCGCGGCCCGGAACGAGGCCAGGCGCGCGATCGCCTCTCGCGGATTCGTCATGGACATGTTCCGGATTGCCGATCCCGAGCATCTCCGCGGCCGCGACATCAGTGCCGGCGAGCTGCTCGATGCCGGCCGGCGCCGTGCGCTCGAGATCTTCAGCGAGCAGGCCGAGCTGCAGGCCGACGTGCTGCGCCAGATCGGCCTGATGCAGGGCTACCTGGGCGACTTCCGGGGCGCCGAGCTCAACCTGGCGCAAGCCGCCGTAGGGTTCGCGCGCGCGGGCCGGGAGCGCGACTGGGCTGCAGTACAGCTCGATCTCGCCAATCACGTCTATCGAGCGGGAGACCTCAAGCGCGCCAATGCGGCGGTCGCGGCTGTCGAGGCAAGAGGAGATGTCCTGTCGAGCGACCCTGCACTGGCCGCGCGCTACTGGGCGATGAAGGGTGTGCTCTCCAGGGCCATGCGCGACATGCCGACAGCGGTCGAGCAACTGAAGAGCGCTGCCGCGCTCGCTGCCAAGGCCCATGGCGACGATCACGTCGAGACCATCGATGTCTTGCGGGAGCTCGCGGACACCTACAGCGAGGCCGGTCGATTTGCCGATGCAGAAGCGACGCTCGCGATCGCCTCGACGCGCGCGCAGCGCAACCCGGCGGTCGGTCGTCGCGACGTGTTTGCCATCGACTCCGATCTGGCCATCACGGCGGTTCAGGCCGGTCGATATTCGGGCAGCATCGAACGCCTGCGCAGCCTGATCGCGCGCTGCGACGTCGAATTCGGCGCAAGTGACGAGCATTGCGTCGTCCTGGTCAACTATCTCGCCTGGCTCGCGCTTCGTCTCGATGATCGCGCGACGCGCCAGGTGCTGCTGCCTCGACTGACCGCGATCGCCGGCAACGCGGGATCTCCCTGGCGACAGGCGGGCAGCAGCAACCTGACCGCCGAGATCCTGGCCGTCGATGGACGGCTGTCGGCTCAGCCGGGGCTGCTCGCGCAGGTCGAGCGAAACGCCGGCAACGAGGCGCTGCCGCCTCGTGACCGCACCCAGGCGCTGCTGACGATGGCCCAAGCTGCTCTGCGCGCCCGCAACCCGGTCGAGGCCGAGCGCCTCGCCGACCGGGCCATCGCCTTCCAGACGACGCTGGCGAAGGCCGATCTCGATCTGCTTGCCAAGGCGAAGCTGTTGCGCGGGCTGGCGCGCCACGCGCTCGGCCGGGCGGACGATGCACTGCTCGACATCAGGGCGGCAACGGTCGACTTGAATTCGGCAGTCGGCGCCGAGCATTCGCTCGCGCTTCTCTACCGTTGCAACGAGGCCGCGGTGCTCCGGGATCTCGGCCGTCGCCCGGAGGCCATTCGCATGCTCGAGCAGTCGATCGCATCGCTGTCGCCGCAGGTCGGCCAGGCACCGGTGATGGAGCGTCTGCAGCGTCAGCTTGCCACGCTCAGGTCGGCGGCGGACAATCGCGCGCCCCTTTCTGCGGAGCCGGACTTCTTCCTCTGACGGGGCCGGCGACGAATTCAACCAGCAACCACCGGAGAACGACCATGGCCACGAGACGATCGACTCCCGCGAAGAAGGCGGCCAAGCCCAAGGGGGCTACCCTGAAGCAACTCATCGCTCGCACCGAAACCGTGGCCGACAAGGTCGCGCTGCTCCTCGGCGAGCTTCGGCGCCTCGAGAAGCAGGGATTTGTCGTCACGGGCCTGTCTTCCGGCTCGACCCTGAAGCAGAACCCATAAGGCTCCCGACGGGACGCACTGGGCGCAGCCGTGCCGGACCGGCCGAACAAGATCGACGTCGGCATCGTCCTCGGACGCGCCGGCGTCGGCTTCGACGAGGATTCGCCCGAGCAGGTCGAGGCCTGGCTGCGGACGTTTCTTCCCGACGAGGTGGTCGACCGCGGCGTCCAACTGCTCATTCGAGCAGGTTTCGAGATCATGGGACGGTCGAAATGCACCTTGTCCCTGCGGGCAACGCCCGAACTGTTCGAGCGCTACTTCTCGTCGAAAGTCGTCTGCACGCGGGTATCGGGGACGAGAGGAGGGCCCGGGACCCTGGTCTGCAGGATTGCCGACGGCGTCTTTGCCGTACCTGACCAGGTCAAGGACCTCGTCGGTACCGTGACCATCCAGCCGGCGAGCCGCCCACTCGCTGGTGTCAGGGCGACCCCTCCATCGGTCCCGGGTGTCTTCTTTCTCGATGTCATGAACGACGTGCCCCGGCTGCTGAACGCGCCGGCAGTCCATGCCGCCGGCATCACCGGCGCCGGGGTGCGCCTGACGATGATCGATACCGGCTTCGAGCACAGCCATCCGTTCTTCGTCGCGAACGGCTTTCGCTCCGAAGTGCTTCTCGCCGGAAACGCTCGATCCAAGGGGACGGATTCCAGCGGTCACGGCACGGGCTGCTCGGCCAACGTGTTCGCGATCGCTCCGGGGGTCGATTTCACGGGCGTCAAGCTCGGGGATGACGTCGATGGCGTGGAAGGGAGCGCCTCTTTGCTGGCGGGATTCCAGCGAGCGCTGGGCTTCGATCCCGCTCACCGGGAGTCCCGAACGGGAAGGGACGCACGACCGTTGCCGCAGATCATCTCGGTCAGCGTGTCCTGTGGGGAGATGCCGGGCACGCCGCCATGGCACTCGCTGCCGGAGGAGCTGACGCCGCTCGAGGCCTGCGTTCGGGAGGCGGTGCTCGCCTCCGGCATTGCGGTCGTCGCGGCGGGCGGCAACCAGGGCGAACGCGCGTTTCCGGGGCAGATGAAGAGAGTGATCGCCGTCGGCGGCGTCTTCAAACCGAAGGACGGACCCTTGCGCGTTTCCGAATTCGCCTCGGCATTTACCAGCAGGGTGTACGGCGGGCGGGAGGTGCCCGACTGCTGCGGCTTGTGCGGAAACGGCGAGCATGCCGACTACATCATGCTGCCGGTGCCGTCGGGTTCCGATCACGACGTCGACTTCGGCGTCTTCGACGGCACGACGAAGCACGACGGCTGGGCTCGCTTCAGCGGAACATCGGCAGCCGCCCCGCAGGTGGCAGCGGTGTGCGCTCTCATGCTGGAAAAGAATCCCGGCCTGACACCTCAGCAGCTGAAGAGCCGGCTCGAGGCCTCGGCGGTCGATGTGCAGCACGGCAAGGCGGCCGGCATGGACGGCGACGTCGGCCTTGCAGCCGGAGTCGGCCCGGACCGCGCGACCGGCGCCGGCCTGGTCGACGCCAAGGCCGCGGTCGACCTGGCCTGACTATCCCGGGCCGCGTGCCGCCCGCACCGCCTCCCCGAGCTCCACAACCGCCATCGCGTAGTAGCTCGACCAGTTGTAGCGCGTCACCGCGTAGAAGTTGCTCGTCCCGGCAACGTAGCTCGGCGCCGCCGCGCCGTTTTCCAGCTCGACCAGGGCGAGCGCGCTGTCGACGCCCGCCGCCTCGGGCGGCAGTACCGCGCCGCGGGCCTGCATCTCGGCGGCGCTGAAGGTCGGCACGATGTCGGGCACCAGCAGCGCCGCCCGGTCGGCGGTGTCCGTCGGTGGCTGGACGCTGAAGCGCACCGGCAGGCCGCGCTTCCAGCCGAACTCGGCCATGTAGTGGGCCACGCTGCCGATCACGTCGGCGGCGCTGTCGTGCAGGTTGACGTGGCCGTCGCCGTCGAGATCGACCGCGTACTTGTTGAAGCTCGAAGGCATGAACTGCGCCATGCCGATCGCACCGGCGTAGCTGCCCTTCCAGGCGAGCGGGTCGACGCCCTCGCTGTGGCACAGCACGAACCAGTTTTCGAGCTCGTCCTTGAAGAAGTCGCTGCGGTCCTTGCGGCCGACCGGGAAGTCGAAGGAGAGGGTGGCGAGGGCGTCGATGATGCGGAAGGTGCCCATCTGCCGACCGTAGATCGTCTCGACGCCGACGATGCCGACCACGATCTCCGGCGGCACGCCGTAGGTCTCCTCGGCCATCGTCAGCCATTTCTCGTTGGCGTTCCAGAACGCGACGCCGGCGCGGATGCGCGTCGGCTCGACGAAGCGCGCCCGGTAGGCAGCCCAGTTCTTCGCCGTGCCCGCCGGCGGCGGCATGATGAAGCGCGCCACGTTCGGCACGAAGCGCGACTGCTCGAGCGCGGCCCGTACCCAGGCCGGATCGAGCCCGCGCCGCTCGGCCAGGGCGTCGGCGAAGGCCATCACGTCGGCGCGCCGGCCGTACGTGACCAGGTCGGGAACGCCGTCGTCGCCGATCGCCGCCACCTTGCGCTTGGTGCTCTTCTTCTTTGGCGCCGGCGGTCGGGGATCGACCTCGACCGACTTCTGCAAGGCGAGGGCGGCGGGCGCGGCCAGCGCGGCGAGGGTGCCGCCGCCGATGACCAGCGCGCGGCGAAACGGGGAACGGAGCATCGCCCCGATTATCGGGCGAGGAGGCTGCGCAGGCGCCGCGAGTCGGCCGTGAAGCGACGGGTCAATGCCGCGTCCGGGCGGCTCGCGGGCGCCCGGCCGTAGCGCTGCATCTCGAGCGCATCGAGCGCCGCCGCGAGCGGCTCGCCATGGGCGCCGAGCCGATCGCGCACCCGACTGGCGAGCGTGCGCGGCGCTTCGTGCGGCGCCGCGGCGATGTCGAGCGAGCGCAGCGCCCGCTTCAGCCGCTCGAGCTGGCGCACCCAGGGGTCGACGCGGTGCCGGTCGTGCCAGGCCCAGGCGGCGCCGGCGAGCGCCAGCGTGCTCAGCGTGCCGATCAGCAGCAGCGCCAGGTCTTCCCAGTCGGGCGTGGCGAAGCCGATGCTCTTCAGCACGTCGAGCTGCTGGCCGCGGGTGTAATTGAGGACCCACTGGTTCCAGCGGTTGTTGACCGCTTCCCAGGCGCTGCGCAGATTGGCGAAGAGCTCGGGGTTCATCGCCGCGAACGCGCCCGCCACCAGGCCCGGCTGCGCCTCGAGGCGGGTGCTCCGGCCGATCCGGTCGGGGGCGACGGCGCCGGTGGGGTCGGCGCGGATCCAGCCCTGACCGGTCTGCCAGTACTCGGCCCAGGCATGCGCCGAGCTCTGCCGGACGATGAAGTAGCCGTCGACCGGCTCGGTGTCCGAGCCCTGGTAGCCGGTGACGATGCGCGCCGGAAAGCCGGCGGCCCGCATGATGACCACATAGGCGGCGGCGAAGTGCTCGCAGAAGCCGGTCTTGCGGTCGAGCCAGAACTCGTCGACCGCGTTGCGGCCGTATTCGCCGGGCGACAGCGTGTAGTCGTAGCCGCCGTCGCGGATGTGGCGCAGCAGCAGGTTGGAAAAGCCGGCCGCGTCGAGACTGCGGTTCGCCGCCTCGGCGCGCAGCGCTTGCGCCCAGGCGAGGGTGCGCGGGTTGAAGCCGGGGGGCAGCTCCAGGCTCTCCTGGATCTCGCCCGAGCGGCGCGACACGCTCAAGGCGTAGCGCGGATAGGCCTCCGCCTTGATGCGGATGCGCTCGTAGATCGGGCGCTCGCCGAGCCATTGCAGGTCTTCGCGGCGACTGAGGCGAAAGCCCTCGATCGGCTGGATCTCCGTGGTCGCCTCGAGCAGCGGCACCGAGGCGACGCGCAGCGGCTCGAGCGTCGCCTCGTAGCGCACCGGCTCGCCGCTCGGGCGGATCGCCGGAAAGCGGTCGGGCACGCCGGGCGGCGCGAACGGCAGGCCGAGCGGCCGCCACTCGATGCCGTCGAAACGGGTCAGCACCGGCCCGCGGAAGTACATCTGCGAAGGAAACGGCCGGGCGCCGTCGAAGCGGATCCGCATTGCCACCGACTCGTCGCGCGCCACCTCGGTCATCGAGCCCATGCGCATGGTGTTCGACAGGCCCGTGGTCGAGATGCCGTCCTGCGGCACGCCCCAGAGCGGGCCGATGCGCGGGAACAGCACGAACAGCAGCGCCATCACCGGTGCGCCGAGAAGCGCGGTGCGTGCCGCCAGCCCGGAGGCCTGGCGCAGGCTCGGCTGGCCCACCGGCATGTGGGCGAGAACGAGTGCGGTCAGCAGGCCCCAGATCGAGATCAGCATCGCCACCGCGACGACGAGCGTCTGCGAGTAGAGGAAGTGGGTGAGGATGATGAAGAAGCCGAGGAAGAAGACGACGAAGGCGTCGCGCCGGGCGCGCAGCTCGAGCGTCTTCAGCGCCATCAGCGCGACCGCGAGCGTCACGCCGGGCTCCTTGCCGAGCAGGCTGCCGTAGGTCCAGTAGGTCAGGCCGATGGCGACCGTCAGCACGGTGATCAGCACCCACTTGCTCGGCAGCGGCCCGCTCTCCACCGCCAGCTGCCCGCGCCAGAACAGCACCAGGCCGGTGAGGCCGATCGTCCAGCCCGGCAGGTGCGGCAGATGCGGCAGGACGGTCCCGCCGATGACGGCCAGAAGGAACAGCGTGTCGCGGGCTTCGCGCGGCAGGCGCTGCCAGCCCGGCCAGCGGGGGAGAAAGCGACGCGGCAGGACGGCGCTCATGCCTGCCAGAGCGCCAGGGCTTCCAGGCAGTGGCGGCGCTGCACCTCGCCCCCCTCCGGTGGGATCTCGAGGCCGGGCAGGCGCAGGCCGAAGTCGCTGCCGACCCGCTCGGCGGCCAGCGTCCAGGCGGCGAGCCGGGACAGCCGCTCCTCGGGCGCCATCGGTCCGCAGGCGGTCCAGTCGAGCCAGAGCTCCTGGCGCGCCGAGACGCTGGTGTCGCGGCTGACCAGCTCCGAACCGGTCTCGAGCGCCTGCGCCGCCTTCTTCCACGCCACCAGCTTCATCGGGTCGCCGCGACGGTAGGCGCGCACCCCTTCGATCTCGCCGCTCTCGCTGTGCCGCGAGCGGGTCGGGCCGCCGACGATCGGCCGGGCCGAGGGGGGCGGCGGGGCATTGGCCTCCGGCCGGGGATAGACCAGCAGACGCGCCGCCGGCCGCCACACCGTCCAGGCGCGGAACAGGCCGAGCGGGAAGCGGGTTTCCGCACTCAGCGTCGGCACCTCGCGCAGCCCGCGCGCGGCGGGCACGAAGCTGACGTGCGCCGTCGCCTGGCCGCCGCCGGGCACATCGGTCCAGGCCAGGGTGGCGCCGGGCGCGTCGAGCAGGCGCAGGCCGATGCCGAAGCGTGGCGTGCCCGGGCTGGTCATGACGATGTCGAGCACCGCCGGGTCGCCGGCGAACGCCGCTGCCACCGGGCGCAGGTGCAGGGTCAGGCCGCGCAGCGTGCCGTGGGTGATGTGCATCGAGACCACGCCGCTGCCGGCGAGGAGGAAGGTCAGCACGTAGCCGAGGTTGAGCTGGTAGTTGATCGAGGCGATCAGCAGCACCAAGAGGGTCAGGGCGAACATCCAGCCGGCCTTGGTCGGCAGGATGTAGACGTTGCCCTGGGTCAGCGTCTGGCTGTCGGTGCGCGGCAGGCGCTCCTGCCACCAGCGGCGAAACCGCGCCCGGGCGAACGCCGCCGGATTGAGCGCGCCGACCGCCTGGGCAGGGCTCACTGGTGCACCTTCGGCCTTCGGCCGGTCCCGCCGAGCGGGACGGAGCGCCGCCTTCGGAGCGGCCGTGCGGCGGCGCTCACGGCAGCGGCACGGCCTCGACCATCGCCCGCACCTGCTCGCGCCGGCCGCGCCCCGCGCCCGCGACCGGAACGAGGCGATGGGCGATGGTCTGCGGCAGCACGTATTGGACGTCGTCGGGGGCGACGTAGTCGCGGCCGCCGAGCAGGGCCCGGGCGCGGGCGGCGCGCAGCACGGCGATGCCGGCGCGCGGCGACAGGCCCTCGACGAACCAGGCGCCGGAGCGGGTCGCCTGGATCAGCGCCTGCAGGTAGTCGAGCAGGGCATCGGAGGCATGCACCGCCTGGACCGCGCGCTGGGCGGCGATCAGCTCGGCCGGCGTCATGACGGCGCGCAGCCGGGCGATCGACTCGCGCCGGTCGGCGCCGGCGAGCAGCTCGCGCTCGCTCTTCTTGTCCGGGTAGCCGAGGGTGATGCACATCAGGAAGCGGTCGAGCTGCGATTCGGGCAGCGGATAGGTGCCGATCTGGTCGGTCGGGTTCTGGGTGGCGATGACGAAGAACGGCGCGGGCAGGGCCCGGGTCTCGCCTTCGACCGTGACCTGGTGCTCCTCCATCGCCTCGAGCAGGGCGCTTTGCGTCTTCGGCCCGGCGCGATTGATCTCGTCGGCGAGGAGCACGTGCGCGAACACCGGGCCGGCGTGAAATACGAACGCTTCCTTGCCCCGCTCGTAGACGCTGACGCCGATCAGGTCCGATGGCATCAGGTCGGCGGTGAACTGGGTGCGCGAGAAGCGAAGGCCGAGCGAGACCGCGATCGCGTGCGCCAGCGTCGTCTTGCCGACCCCGGGAACGTCCTCGATCAGCAGGTGGCCGCCGGCGAGCATGCAGGCAACGCAGTCTTCGATCTGGGCCTGCTTGCCGACGATAATGGTGGCGATCTGGCCGATCAGCTCGGTCAGCTGGTTCCGCGAAGGTGGGGTCATCCGGCCACGTTACTAGAAAACATGACGCCGTCAGGGTCGCTTCTCGGCCGGCCGGTGAAATTCGACAGTCCAATGACAACCGCTTACTACAGCCACCCCGACTGCCGCGGGCACAACATGGGCGAGGGTCATCCCGAGTGCCCGGAACGGCTCGACGCGATCGAGGACCATCTCCTCTCTACCGGACTCGGCACGGCGCTCGAGCGGCGCGATGCGCCGGTGGTGAGCCTCTCCGACCTCGGCCTGGCGCACGAGAGCGGCTACGTCACCGAGCTGAGCGACGTGCTGCAGCGGATCGCCGCCGACGGCCGGCCGCGCCACCTCGACGCCGACACGATCGCCGCCGCCGGCACCTGGCAGGCGGTGATGCGCGGCGCCGGCGCCGCCGTGGCGGCGACCGACGCGGTGATCGACGGCGCGGTCGAGAACGCCTTCTGCGCGGTGCGGCCGCCCGGCCACCATGCGACCCGCGGCCAGGCGATGGGCTTCTGCTTCTTCAACAACGTCGCCGTCGCCGCGCGCCACGCGCTCGACGTGCGCGGCCTGGCGCGGGTGGCGATTGTCGACTTCGACGTCCACCACGGCAACGGCACCGAGGACATCATCGCCAACGACGACCGGGTGCTGATGGTCAGCATCTTCCAGCACCCGCTCTATCCGTACAGCGGCGCCGTACCGCTCGGCACGAACATGGTCAACGTGCCGGTGCCGCCGTACACCCGGGGGCCGCAGGTGCGGGCGCTGATCGAGGAGAACTGGCTGGCGCCGCTCGACGCATTCCGGCCCGAGATGATCTTCATCTCGGCGGGCTTCGACGCGCACCGCGAGGACGAGCTCGGCCAGCTCGGCCTGGTCGAGGCCGACTACACCTGGATCACCGAGCAGGTCAAGGCGGTGGCGGTGAAGCACGCTCGCGGCCGGATCGTCTCCTGCCTCGAGGGCGGCTACAACCTCAGCGCGCTGGCACGCAGCGTCGCCGCGCATCTGCGAGTGCTGACGGCGGCATGATCCGCAGGCTCGTGCCGGAAAGCGCCGGCTGATGGCGGCGGGTGGCCTTTTCAATCCCCAGGATCTCGACGAGCTCGTCGTTTCCCTGACCAAGCCCGGTGCGCTCGCCGAGCTGGGCGTGCTCTTCGTCTGTCTGCTGGCGGCGTGGCTGGTCGTGCGGCTGCTGCGCGGCAAGGAGCCGCGTCCCGACTCGGTCCTGTTCGGCGCGCGGGTGATCGACGGCGTGCTGTTCCCGGTCCTCGCCCTGGCGTTCGCGTTCGCGGCGCGCCTCGGCCTCGAGACCATGATCAAGCCGGCGGTCTTCCGCCTGGCGATCCCGATCCTGGTCTCGCTGTTCGTCATCCGCCTCACCGTCCGGATCCTGACCCGAGCCCTGCCGGCGCTCCACTGGGTCCGTATCGTCGAGCGCAGCGTCTCCTGGCTGGCCTGGATCGCGGTCGTGCTCTGGGTCACCGGCGTGCTGCCGTCGGTGCTCGACGCGATGGACGACGTGAAGTGGAAGATGGGCGCGACCAAGGTCAGCCTGCGCAACGTCGTCGAGGGCACGATCACCGCGGGCATCGTCCTCATGATCGCCCTGTGGATCTCGGCGGTGCTCGAGCGACGCCTGCTCCGCAACGCCACCGGCCACGACCTGTCGCTGCGCAAGATCGCGGCGACGCTGCTGCGCACGGTGCTTCTGTTCGTCGGCCTGATGTTCGCGCTCTCGTCGGTCGGCATCGACCTGACCGCGCTCTCGGTGCTCGGCGGCGCGCTCGCCGTCGGCCTCGGCTTCGGCCTGCAGAAGATCGCCGCCAACTACGTCAGCGGCTTCGTCATCCTCGCCGAGCGCAGCATCAGCATCGGCGACATGGTCAAGGTCGACAACTTCGAAGGCCAGGTCAGCGACATCCGCACCCGCTACACCGTCATCCGCGCTCTCAACGGGCGCGAGGCGATCATCCCCAACGAGACCCTGATCACCACCCGGGTCGAGAACTCGTCGCTGGCGGACCGGTCGGTACTGATGCAGACCACCCTGTCGGTCGCCTACGGCACCGACGTGCGCAAGCTCCAGCCGGTGCTGCAGGGCGCGGTCGCCGCGCTGCCGCGGGTCATCGACAAGCCGGCGCCGAGCGTGCAGATGTCGGCCTTCACGGCCAGCAGCATCGAGCTGACCGTCAACTTCTGGATCGCCGACCCGGAGGCCGGTCAGGGCAACGTCAAGTCGGAGGTCAACCTCGCGGTGCTCGACGTCCTGCGCGCCGAGAAGATCGTCTTTCCGTCGGCACAGCAGACGGTGCTGGCGCTGGTCTCGAAGGACGCGGGGCCGAGCGTCGAGCTTGTCGATCCCGCGGCGTCCGCGGAGGCCGCGACGTCCACAACTTCCGACCCGACGGCGTCCTGAAGGCAGTGAAAGTGCTGGCCGCGGCCGGCCGGCCGTTTGGCACACTCCGGGGATGAAGTCCCTCCTCTTCGCCTTCGCCCTGGGCGTCGCCGTGCCGGCCCTGGCGCAGATCCGTGCGCATCCCGAGGCGCACATCCTGCGCAACGCCCCGCCGGGCACCGAGGAAGAGACGCCGGGGGTCGCGCCGCCGGTGAACCTGCGCCCGACGCAGCTGCTGCGCTGTCCCGACGGCAAGGGCGGGATCACGCTCCAGGACACGCCCTGCAAGCCGGCGACGGAGCCGGCCGGCGCTCCGGCGTCGGCACCCGAGGTCATCGACCTGACCCAGCTGCAGCCGCGGCCGCAGGCCGAGGCGCCGGCGCCGCGCGTCGACGACGCCGGGACGAGCCGCTGGACCAAGGGCGTGCTCTACGGCACCGGCAAGCTGGCGCTGCTGCTGGCCGCCGTCTACGCCGTCTACCGCCTCGGCCGCTACGCGCGCGACCGGTTCCAGGAGCGCTTTTCCCCACCGGAGATGCCGAGCCGGGCGCCGCGCCGCGTCCGCTAGCCGACGCTCCGGCGCTGCGCCTCAGCGTGGTGCCGTCATCGTCGTCAGGTGCAGGTACAAGGCGCGGACGTCGACCTCGTTCAGCTCGCGCAGGGAGACGAAAGGCATCACCGTGCTGACCGCGCTGCCGTCGGGACGCTTGCCGGTCTTGAGCATGGCGGCGAACGCCGCCGCATCCGGATAGCGGCCCATCACGCTGCCTTCGCCCGGGGCGAGGCGGGCCGCGGCCGGCCAGTCCGGCGGAGCGCCGGCGATCTTGCCGCCGCTCAGGTCGGCGCGATGGCAGCCCATGCAGCCGTTGGCGACATAGGCGCCATGGGCCGCGGTCACGCCTTCGGCGACCGGCTGGGCCGGCGCCAGGCGATGATCGATCTTCTCGGACGCGTCCTTGAACACACCCGCGCCGTAGAGCACCCGCACCGGCAGCGGCAAGCGGATGGTGGCGCCTTCGCCGGCCTTCGGCGGCAGCTGGCGGATGTAGGCGACCACGGATGCGAGGTCGGCATCGGTGAAGCGGGCGTATTCCTCGCTCGGCATGATCAGCGCCGGCCGGCCGTTCGGCTTGACGCCGTGGCGGATGGAGCGCACCCAGTCGACCGGCTGGTAGGCGGCGGTGACGCCGCCCGGCCCGGCGGTGAGGTTGGGCGCACGGATCAGCATGCTCTTGCCGTCCTCGACCACGACCCCGCCGCTGCCGTCGCGGCCGTGGCAGTCGCCGCAGCCGCGTGAGCGGAACAGGTAGCCGCCGCGCTCGACGCTGGCCGCGTCGCCGGCCAGCGGCACGGCGACGACCGCGACGTCGACATGCCGCACCAGCTTGCGGTCGCCGAGCGTCGCCAGGGCGAACACGGCGACGACGGCAGCAACGACGAGCGCCGCGACGCCGAGCAGCGTGCGCTTGATCCAGGTCTTCATGGTTCTCCCCCTCCCACGGTTGATTCTCAGGAGCCGATGGCCGGGCTGACGCCCGCCGCTGTGGCCAGCTTGGCCCAGCCGGACGCGTCGAGGTGCGGTCGCAGCATCGACATCATTCCGAGCAGCGCCTCCGGCGGCAGCTCGGCCTTCATGCCGCCGATCATCGCCGCGCGCTCGGTCGGCGTCGAGGCCGGCAGCATCCAGCGCGCGGCCAGCTCCTTGTCGGCCGGGCCGAGGCTCGCCATCAGCCGGCCGTGCAGCTCGATCAGCTCGCCGTCGCCGTAGTGCTGCCAGAGCAGGGCGTTGTGCACCGTCTCCTCGATGTGCATGTGCTGCAGGTTCTCGGCGACGAACAGGGCCAGGTGACGGTACAGGCGCAGCGCCAGCGCGCCGGCGGCATGCTCCGGAGCGCTGCGCAGCGCCGCTGCTTCCTCGCGCAGGGCGGCGATCGATTCGCCGTGCTCGACGTGCTCCTCGGCGACCTTCGCCGAGCCGGCCGGATGGCGCGCCTCGATCGCCGTGTGGACGAAGGTGTTCTCGTGGCGCAGGTGGTCGGCGCAGAAGCCGAGCAGCTGCTCGAGCTGATCGAGCGCCTGGTCGCGATCGGCCGCATCGGCGACATCGATCCGGCCGAGGCGAACCAGCGTCTCCGCCATGAACGAGCGCATCGCCTTGTGGATGCCGGTGTAGAGGTCGAATCGCGGCGCGCCGGGGCGCGAGGCAGCGGTGCGGGAAGGCATGGTGGCGGTGCTGAGGGCGGTGTTCATGGCGGCGTTCCGGTGGCTGCGGCAAGGACGCCGCGATGCCCGGCAGTGTTGCCGCCGGGGTGCCGCGGAGCATCGCCCGAAGGAGCCATCGGGCCGGCCAGGGCGGGCCATCGGCGGCTCACATCGCCGCCGGCGCCGCGCTCACTCGGCGGCCTGGGCAGCGTGCTGTCGGTACCAGGCCGCGGCCTGGCCGCGCGACTGCAGCACCAGCTTGTCGAGGATGTTGGCGACGTGGCGCTTGACGGTGTGCGGGCTGAGGTCGAACGCCCGGGCGATGAGCTTGTTGCTGTCGCCGGCGGCGATGTGGCGGAGCACCTCGAGCTCGCGCGGGCTGAGCGCCGCCGGCGAGGCGGCAGGCGCTGCCAGGGCACCGGTGCCGCTGCTCGCGACTCCGGGCGAGCGCGGGGCTGGCGGCGCCGCCACGGGGAGCAGCGTCGCCCAGGCGCGCAGCGTCGCGATCGCCGCCTCGGGGAGTCGCCCCTGCCAGTCGGCGCCGGCCAGCGCGCGCAGATTCGCTGCGCCGAGCATCAGGACGCCGGCGCCGGGCTGGCCGTCCCGCGCGGTCGCGGCCAGAGCCTGCTCGACCGACGCCGCCGCGTCGGCGACGCGGCCGAGGCCGAGGAGCACGAGCGCAAGGCGCAGCCGCACTTCGGTCGTCTGGCCGTAGACGCTGAGCGCGTCGGCGTCGGCAAGGGCCTCGGCGTAGGCAGCGACGGCCTCGTCCGCGCGGCCGTCGTGAGCGGCGAGGCGCGCCCTCGCTGCGGCGCGGTGGCTGGCGAGGACGCGCTGCATCGTCGTGTTCAGCGGTCGCGGATCGTCGGGGATCTCGGCGAGCAGGGCACGCGCCCCCTCGGCGTCGCCGAGCAGGTCGGCAATGCGCATCCCGTGCAGGCAGTAGTAGATGTGGACGAACGAGCCGGGCCGGTAGCCCACGTCCGGATCGTCGAAGGTCTTCATCAGCTCATCGAGCGCGCTGCGCGCTTCCGCCGCCCGGCCGTAGAGCGCATGCAGCATCGGCAGCAGGGCGTAGACGAAGACGCGCACGTTCGGTGGCGGCCCGAGCCAGCGGGCGTCCGAATCGGCGAGCTCCACCGACGCCGCGGCGACCGCGACCTTTCCCGCCGAGAGCTCCTCCCACCCGCGCAGCGCCAGAGCGAGCGCGCGCAGCGGCGTCGGCATCTCGGGCAGCACGCGCAGCGCCCCGGCGGCGAAGCGGGCGAGGGGCCGGTCCATGCCGGGCATGCCGCACTGCATGCTGCGCGGAACGCAGTGGTACCAGAGGGGAATGTTGGTGCTCGACTCGAGCGCATCGATGACCTCGCCATAGCGCTGTCCGAGGACGTCGAGCCGGCCTTCGTCGAAGGTCTGGTAGGTACGCGTCATCGCCAGGAAGGCGCGATCGTCGATGCCGAGCGGCTCGGGCGGCGGCGCGTCGACGCGCTGGCGTGCCTCGTCGGTGAAGCCGAAGCTGCCGTACGAGATCGCCTCGTAGAGCCCGGCGCGCCAGGCGCCCAGCCGGTCGCCGGCGCTCTCGTAGGCGCGGCGCGCCTGCTCGGCCGCCTCGCGCATGTTCGGCCAGTCCCAGCGGGCCCAGGCGCAGAGGCAGCGGATGTGCGCGAGCCGGCCGGAGCGCGCATGCAGCGGCGGCGGGAACTGGTCCAGGAGGCGCAGCACCGGTGCCGCGCCCACCGTGGTGATGATCCGGCCGCCCGCTTCCGCGAGCTCGACCTCGGCCTCGGTCCAGTCGCCGGCGCGAATGCGGTAGCCGATCCGGCGCACCAGGTCGGGCTCGCCGGCAGCGGCGCGGCGGTGCAGTTCGGGCAGCTCGTCCGGCATCTCGCGGCGCAGCCGATCCTGGAGGAAATCGCGGAACAGGTCGTGCAGGCGCAGCGTCGGCTCGGGGCCTTCGAGGACCGAGACGAAGAGGCCCCGGCGCTCGATCTCCTCCAGCCAGTGCGCCGCCCGCGGGTCGGCGGCCACCGCGGCGCAGCGCGCCGAGGTCAACTCGCTCAGCACCGAGCAGCGCAGGAGAAAGGCGCGCAGCTCGGGCGGCATGGCGCCCAGCACTTCGGCGAGCAGGTAGTCGAAGACATGGCGGTCGCTGCTGCTGTCGCCGACGCCGGCCTGACGCCGGTCGATGCTTGCATCGGCGGGGATCGTGGCCAGGCTGTTCACCGCCAGGCGCAGGCCGACCGCCCAGCCCTGGGTGCGCTCGAGCAGGCGCCGGCTGGTCGAGGCCGGGTCGACATGCGCCGGCAGCTGCGGCAGCAGGGCGCGCACCTCCTCGAGGCCGAAGCGCAGGTCGCGTTCCCGGAACTCCGCCAGCTCGTCGTGGGCGCGCAGCCGCGGCAGTGCCAGCGGCGGCTCGGTCCGGGTCGACAGGACCACGCCCCATTGCGGCGGCAACCGCTCGAGCAGCAGGTCGAGGAACTCGAACACCGCCGGGTCGCGGATCCGGTGCGCGTCGTCGACGACGATCAGGCCGCGCTCCACGTCGCAGGCGGCCAGGGTGTTGAGCAGCTCGCTGGTCACCGCCCGGCGATCGCTGCGACTGCCGCCCGCCATGGCCACCAGGGCTTCCGGATCGGTGCGCCAGGGCGGGTCCAGGGGCTCGAGCGCGGCGCAGAGGCAGGCGAGCAGGCCGAGCGGGTCGTCGCCGGAATCGACCGCGACCCAGGCGACGGAAGCCCGGCCGGCGAGCCGGGAGATCAGGCCGGTGAGGGCGGCGGTCTTGCCGAACCCGGCCGGCGCCGCCAGCAGCACCAGGCGCTTGGCCAGCGCCGCGTCGACCAGGCGCTGCTCCAGCGCCTCGCGACGAACCAGGCCGGCGCGGGGGCGCGGGGCCTGGATCTTGGTCAGGGCGAACGACGGCGAGGCCATGGCAGGAAGAGAGGGAAGGGGATATTTTTGCCCAGGACCAAGTGCCCGGCCATGCTTGACGGCCGCGCCGATTGCAGGTGGGCGCCTTCTAGAATGGGTCGATGGCCATCTACCGTCTCGAAGATCGCATTCCCCGGATCCACGCCAGCGCCTGGGTCGCCGACAACGCGACCGTTGTCGGCGACGTCGAGCTGGCCGAGGACGCGAGCGTCTGGTACGGCGCGATCCTGCGCGGCGATAGCGCGCTGCTCCGCATCGGCCGGCGCTCGAACGTGCAGGACGGCAGCGTCATCCACGCCGACGAGGGCATTCCGACGACGCTCGGCGACGACGTCTCGATCGGTCATCTCGTGATGCTGCACGGCTGCACCATCGGCGACGGCTCGTTGATCGGCATCGGCGCGGTCGTCCTCAACCATGCACGCATCGGCCGGCACTGCCTGGTCGGCGCGCGTTCGCTCGTCACCGAGGGCAAGGAGTTCCCGGACGGCTCGCTGATCATGGGCTCGCCGGCGGTGGCGGTGCGCACCCTGGGCGAGGCGCAGATCGAAGGCCTCCGCCGCGCTGCCGCGCACTACGTCGGCAACGCCGCGCGCTTTCGCGCCGGGCTGGCGAAGATCGGCTGAGCCGGAGCTACTCGAAGCGGAGCTCGACGGCACCGAGGTCGCTGAATTCGGCGCGGTAGAGACCGGGCCCCGGAACGAAAGGCGCGCCGGTGCAGCTGCCGGTGGTGACGATGTCGCCGGCGCGCAGGCCCGCGCTTCCCGCCGGCTGAGCATTGGCGAGCATCACGACCGTGGCGAAAGGGTCGCCCTCGAGGATCGCGCGCGGGCTGCCGAGCGCCAACTCGCGGGCCGGCGGGCCGGGCGCTGCGGCGGCGAGGACGATGTCGACCTCGGCGAAAGCGATGCCTTGCCAGTCCTCGAAGCGCGGCCCGCAGATCAGGGCGCCGTTGTTGAAGCCGTCGGCAAGCTCCGCCAGGGTGCCGCTGCCGGCCGGCCAGCGCGGGTCGACGATCTCGATCGCCAACCGCATCGACTCGATCGCTGCGGCCACCTCGTTACGCGAGTAGGGCTCGCTCGGTCGCGGCGGCAGATCGCGACCCAGCTGGAAGGCGATCTCGCACTCGATCTTCGGCGCGATGAAGTCGGCGAAGCGCAGCGATGCCGGCCCCAGGCTGGCGTCGCTGATCATCGCCAGCGGAATGGCCGAGGCGATCGGCTGCGCCACGCCCAGGGTGCGCCGTTGCTCGGGCGTGATCGCGGCGATCTTCCAGCCGGCGCCGCCGCCGAGCTCGGCGATGACGGCCGCCTGCAGGCGATAGGCTTCGCCGAGATCCTCAGGCCGCCAGGCGGGCGGGCACTCGGGGATCGCGCGGGCGCCGCGCCGCGCCTGCACCAGCGCGGCCCGCGCGGCCTCGAAGTCGGCGCGATTCATGCCCGGCCGGGCCGGCGTTGACGGCTCATTTCAGGCGGTAGCCGCAGACGCCGCAGAAGACGTCGTCGGCGGTGACCGGCGACAGGCATTGCGGGCAGGTCGAGGCCACCGGCATCGCCGGGGCGGCGGCAGACGGGGTCGGGGGCGGCACATACGCAGGCGGCGAGTAAGTCGGCGGCGAGTAGGCCGACGGCACCGTCAGCGGCGTGGTCGGGGTCGGCGGGACGTCGTCGAACGACAGGTCGATGTCGGTCGAGGTCGCCGGCGTCGGCGGGGCGTAGGCCGCAGGCGGCGCGTAGGCCGGAGGCACGGCGTTGGGCGGCGGTGCAGCGGCGAACGTTGCGGCCGCGGCGCCACCGGCCACCAGGCCGGCGGGGTTGTAGGGCGGCTGCATCGGCGCAGGGGGGCTGTAAGGCGGCTCCTGCATCGATGCCGCTGCCCCCGGCGCAGGCGGCGTCGGCGTAGTGGCGCGATTGGCCGCGGCCCGTGCCTTCTCGCCGAGATCGCTGGCACGGCTGCGCGCCTCGTCGAGCTTTTGCCGCAAGGCCGCCTCGGTG
>Ga0070675_100000217_pt1 | contig 36989 bp, 32 predicted proteins | sample KBSM43metaG_FD_65343 | JGI IMG/M metagenome (GOLD analysis project Ga0070675, IMG submission 65343) | Miscanthus rhizosphere microbial communities from Kellogg Biological Station, Michigan, USA - KBS M4-3 metaG | ecosystem: Host-associated > Plants > Roots > Rhizosphere > Soil ... | reverse complement strand
CCACGGCGACACGTTACATTCCGCTCTTTGGCACCGGAACGGTGGCCAGCAGGCGCTCGATGATCGCGTCCGAGTTAATCCGCTCCGACTCGGCGTAGAAGTTGGTCATGATGCGGTGGCGCAGAATCGGTTTGGCCAGCGCCTGGATGTCTTTAATCGAGACGTGGTAGCGGCCATGCATCAGTGCGCGCGCTTTGCCGCCGCGCACCAGCGCCTGCGAGCCGCGCAATCCGGCGCCCCACTTCACCCATTTGTCGATGAAATCGGGAGCACCGGTCACGCCTGGACGCGATGCGCTGACCAGCCGCACCGTGTAGCGCGCAACCTCTTCGGCAATCACCACCTGCCGCGCCAGATCCTGAAACTGCAGGATGTCGGAGCCGGTCAGCACGCGCTGCGGCAGCGCCCGATCGGCACCGGTGGTTTGCGTCACCACGGTCACTTCATCGTCCTCGTTCAAGTACTGAATGACGACGTTGAACATGAAGCGATCGAGCTGTGCCTCGGGCAGCGGATAAGTGCCTTCGAGCTCGATCGGATTTTGCGTGGCCAACACGAAAAACGGCTGCTCGAGCGGATAGGTCCGGCCCGCGGCGGTGACGTGAAATTCCTGCATCGCCTCGAGCAACGCCGCCTGGGTTTTCGGCGGAGTGCGGTTGATCTCGTCGGCCAGGATGATCTGCGCGAAAATCGGCCCCTTCACAAAGCGCAGCCGCCGGGTGCCCTGCTCTTCGTCGAGAATCTCGGTGCCGGTGATGTCGGAAGGCATCAGATCGGGCGTGAACTGGATGCGCTTGAATTCCAGATCGAGAACATCGGCGAGCGTCTTGATCAACAGGGTCTTGGCCAGTCCCGGTACCCCGGTGATCAGTACGTGGCCTCCGGTGAACAGCGCGATCAACACCTGCTCGACGACTTCGTCCTGACCGACAATGACCTTGCGAAGTTCGGTCAGTATCCGCTCGCGTCCGCCAGCAAGGCGATCCGCGCCGACGGTACTGACAGTACTGACCGGGGCTGCCGACGATTCCATGTCCGTCCTTAATGTGTGAGGGCGTAGACGATCTCGTTGATCCCCATTCGGTACGCCAGTGCGGTGTACTTGATGTAGCCAGGATAGGCTTCGGCGTTCGACCACTCCCAGCCGTCGCCCATGTCGGTGTTGAAGTTGATGAACACCATCGGCCGGCCGGTGTCGTCGAGAATCGTCCGCAGATGCGGCACGACACCGCCTTTTTCCCACGAGCGGCCAGCGAGAAACGACCCGAGACCGGCCACTTGTGGAAAACCATCCAGCTTGTAAAAGCAGCTGAAAACCGGATGGTCCTTCGGGATCTCGACGATTTCACGGTCGGGAAACAACCGCTTCATCTCGCGTACGAACGCATCCCACTCGAATTGACCGTGGAAGTCGTCCATGTAGGCAGATCCGCCGCGCAGAAAATATTCGCGGAGGGTGGCGAGGTCGGCTTCCGGCAGTTTCATGCTGCTCGGTTCGACAAAATAAATCCACGGGTACTCGAACAGCCGCGGGTCGTCGATGGTCAGCAGAATCGGATCTTCGACCTGGATCGCGGTCGCCGTTTTCACTCGCCGTGAAAGGTTCTGCTCTGCGGCCGGTGCGTCGATGCCCCATGGCTCGCCGTAAAAGTCCTGCGGGATGTGGGTACCTTCGGTGGCGTAGTGATACTTGATGCGAACGAAACGCCACTGCAAGCCGGCATATTTATTGTCCGGTGCAGGACCGAGCTGCGCGTCGAGATTCGGCTGCAACGCCGGAATCATCGCCATCAGGCCGGCCAGCGCCAGCGCGGCCCGGACTCTCATCGCGCGTCCACCAGCTTCAACAGCAGTTCCTGCGCGCGTTCGTAGGACGGCGCGATTTCGAGCGCGGCAAGCGTGTGTTTCTTCGCGTCGGCCTTGCGGCCGCTCTTGTAATAGCTTTCCGCGAGATCGGTAAGGGCCGCGGCGCGGTCGACCGGGTTCAGCGCCAGCGCGGTGCGGAACTCGCGCGCCGCCTGCTCGGCCTCGTTCTTCTGCAGCGCAAGCCGCCCGAGCGAGGCGTGCGCCTCGCCGTCAAACGGGTCGATCGACAGGATCCGCTCGTAAACCGGCGTCAGCTTCGCCGGATCGGTGACATTGGCCTGACGCAACAGCCCGGCCAGTTGGCGGGCGGCGTCGACGTTATTGAAATCGTTCTTCACCAGCGCGGTCAGGCTGGCGATGGCGCGAGGCTGATCGTTCTTCTGCACCGCGATCGCCGCGATCTGCTCGTGCGGGTTGCCGGCGCCGCGCGCCATCGGCACCAGCGCCGCAGCACGCTCGAACGCCTGCACCGCTTCGTCGAGCTGGCCGTCGCGGCGCAGCGCGCGACCGAGTGCCACCTGCACGGGATAGCTGCGCGGATTCTCGGCGGCAATCGTCTTCAGCGTGGCGGTCGGCGTCTTGATCAGATCCTCGACACCGTCCGGCACGACCATCGCGCGCTTCAACGCGCCGAACTTCCGCTCGATCGTCTGGTCGAACCCGGCCTGCATCTGCTCGAAATCGGTATTCAGCGTCGCCTTGAAGACCGCTTCGGTGTCGCCGCCTTTCTCGAACCCGCGCACCAGCGCGCGCAAGGCCCGCTCGCCAAACGCGCTGACGATGTGCTCGACCAGCAGCGACGCCTGGTAGTACGCCAGCGAAATGGTTTTTGGATTCTGGAATGCGGCGTTGAGATCTTTCAGCTTCAGGACTTCGCCGCGGTTCAGCATGCTGGCGAATTCCATTTCCATCTCGCGGCCCCAGTCGTCGCGGTGCTGGGTTTCTTCGTAGACCGAAATGCCTTCCGACAGCCATCGCGGCAGACGCTGGTTCGACATCTGCAGCGTGATGACGTGCGCCAGCTCGTGCCACAGCGTCGCTTCCCACTGGAACTCGCCCGGCCGCGCCCGCGGCGAATCCATCGTCACGACGCGACCGAAACAGACGCCGAGCGCGCCGATCATCCCCGGCAGGCCGAAGGTGCGGACCGCAAAGTCGTCGTGCTTCGGAAAGACCTCGACCAGAATCGGACCCTTCGGCGTGAATTCGTACTTCGCGGCGAGCGTCTTCAACGCCTGCTGCGCCAACGGCATCGCGTATTCCTGGAGGACCGGCGCTTCGTCCTTGTGCAGTTTCATCACGACGTCGCCGTCGCGGACCGTCACGAATTTCTCGAGACCATCCATCATCTGCAGCAGGTTAAAGGTGACGACGTCGTAGCCATCGAGCTTGAACGACGCATCGAGCGCCGTCCGGGCGCCGGCTTCGTCGCCCGTTCGCAGCAGCTGAAGGCCGAGATCGGCGAGCGTTTGCGCATCGTTCGGCGTCATCGACAAGGCGCGGCGCGTCAGCGTCACTGCCTCATCGAAGCGATAGTTGTGCGCGGTGATTTCACCGGCGATCCGGAACACGTCGGAGTACTTCGGCGCCAGGGCGAGGGCCTTGGCGACCGCCGCGTCAAATTCTGCCGGCTTGTCTTCGTTGAACGCGACGGCGGCGGTCAGCGCGTGGGCGTCGAGGCTGTTCGGATTGGTCGCGAGCGCCTTGGCAATTTCCTGCTTCGCCTCGTCCAGCTTGCTGGAATCGATCGCCTGTTCGGCGAGAAACAGATGCGCTTCGACCGACGAGGGATCCACCTCGAGCACCCGTTTGGCAAGGGCGACGGCTTGCGGCGGGTTGTCGTCGGCGAGCGTTCGCGCGGAGCCGATCAACGCCGGCAGCCAGCGGGCGTCGTATTGCAGCGCCATCTGGTACGACTTGATCGCTTCCGGCTTGTTATATTTCTCGAGGAAGAGGTCGCCCCACGCCGTCTGGATTGCGGCATCGCCGGGCAATTCGGAAGCCGCTTCGCGAAACGCGGCGTTCGCTTCCTGGAAGCGGCCGAGCGCCCGCAGCGCGCGCCCCGCGCGCGCCACTTCGCGGCCGTCAACGCTGGAGTCGGCGAGCGTCGCGACTTTCGCCAAGGTGACGGCGCCTTCGGGACGGGTCAACTGGTGTTCAAGCAGACCGAGCTCGAGCGCCGCGTCGCTTTGCGGCGCCCGCTGCACCACCGGTCGCAGCAGCGCTTCGGCGTCGCTGTAACGGCCGCGCGCGATCAGGCCGCGCGCTTTGATCGCAGCGACATTCGGATCGCGCAAGTCCAGTCTTTCCGTCGCCGCGTCGACCTCGTCGTAGCGGCCCTCGATCAGTGCGCGCAGCGCGATCTGGAAAGGAGTTTGCGGACGCCGCGGTACCGACTGGGCGGTTCCATACGCCGACAATGCCGTGAAAACGAGCGTGACCAGAAGGAGCGAGACGGAAAGCCGTCGCGTGCCCGACATTTGCTCCGATTATAGGCTGCAAGGCGGGTGCCGTGCGGATGAGGCGAGCGCCTCATCCTCCACGGAAATCCGCTGTGAGATCAACATGCCAAATAAGACGACGGCGAGCGGTCCAGAGACGGCGGCGCCGGTCATCAACGCCACGCTAACCAGCTCGCCAACCACCGCTACGTAGTTTGGGTGGCGCAAGAATCGATACGGTCCACGCGCTACAAGCGTCGCATTGGGGATCACGACCACGCGAAAGGTCCAGAACGGCCCGAGCGTCAGAATCGCCCACCACTTGACCGCTTTTGAGACGACGTAACAGATCAGGCCGGCTAGCAGCCACGGCCGCGATGGACCCACGCGCAGCGCCCCTTCGAACAGCATGGCGATGAATGCCCCCGGATAGGCGAGCTGCATCCATCGATACACGGCGATGTCGCCCGGCGGTTGGATCCCCCCATGGCTCCGCTGCGCGCGTTCGTTGGCCGCAGCGCGACGCGCCTCGATCAGCATCGGCACGACGATCAGCAGGAACAGAACCACGGTCACTGCGCTTATCTGACCCCGGATCCGACCCCGGATCTGACCCCAGGTCGGACTCCGGATCCGACCCCGGCCGCGACATGGCAGTCGCCGGCATGGGCGATCACTGCGCGCAGAACCCCTGGAAGGATGCGCGCGCCGAGCGCCGCCGCCTCGACCGCGCGCGGCGAGGCGACGAGCGCGCGAAGTACCCGGTTGAATCGCCACTTCTTTGCGAACGCGCTGGCGCGCGCTGCCGCGAGCGCCGTGTGGACACCGTCCCAACCGTTAGCGAGGACGCGCAGCGCCGCGTCGGCGGCCAGTTCCCCGCCGCGTATCGCGAAGTGCAAGCCGTCGCCGGTCATCGGATCGATGAAGCCGGCAGCGTCACCGGCCAGGATCAGGCCGTCGATCGAGCCGCCGCTCGGGTCCACCGCCAACGGTCCGAGAACGACCGGTGGCGCAACGAACGTCGCGGCCGCAAAGCGATCGCGAAGTCCAGGGTCAGACCGGAGACAACTCGCGATCACCGCCACCGGATCGCGGAACTGCGCGTCGGGACCGAACATTTCGCGCACCACGCAGACGTTGGTGAGGCCTCCCGGTATCGGGGCCACGCCGATGTAGCAATTCTTGCGCACGTGCATCTCGCCGAATTGTCTGGGGTGAGAGCCGAGACAATTGTCGCTGGCGGTTGTCTCGGGCCTGACGCCAGACACATACGCGCCGACGGCCCAGCGGCGAGGACGAGCGGGGTGCCGCGAGAGGCCGAGGCCGAACGCGAGAACCGATTTCCGTCCATCGGCGCCGATGATGACCGGGGCGTCGAGCCGACGCTCATAGCGGGCGCCGCCGGCCCCGTCGACGATGACGCCGACGACCCGCTGTCCGTCGCGCGACTGGCGATCGTCCGCCACCACCGCGCGGCGGACCGCTGCATGGTGGACCTCGCAGCCGACGTCAATCGCCGCTTGCAACAGAATCGCATCGAGCTCGCGGCGGACGATGGCACGGCCCTGCAGCGAGCCGGGGTAGCGACCGACGATTTCGACGCCGCCCTCGCCGCTGACGATCATCCCGTCGACCGGTAACCCGCGAACCTCGATCGGATCAGCGACGCCCAACCGTCGCAGCAGCGCGAGCGCGCCCGGGTTCAACGTGTCGCCGCACAGTTTGTCGCGCGGAAACCTTGCGCGTTCGAGTATGCGGACGCGGGCGCCGGCCCGCGCGGCGATCAGGCCGGCCACTGCTCCGGCCGGACCGCCACCGACAATCACAACGTCAGGCGCGCCCAAGAACGACCGCACTGTTCTTCGATCCGAATCCGAGGCAGTTGCAGAGTGCCGCGTCTACTTCGACCCGGCGCGCCACATTTGGCACGACGTCGAGATCGCATTGCGGATCCGGATCGCGGTGATTGATGGTGGGCGGCAGCAGGCCCCGCTGCATCGCCAGGGCCGCGGTGACAATTCCGGCCGCGCCGCTCGCCCCTTGCGGATGGCCGATCATCGATTTTACCGACGACCCGGCGACGCGATCGGCATGGGAGCCGAACAGCTGCCGCACGCAGCGCGTTTCCACCGCATCGTTCAGCTGCGTCGACGTGCCATGGAAATTGACATAGCCGATTTCTTCCGGCGACCGACCGGATCGCTCGATCGCCAGCGACATCGCGCGAATGATTTCTGCGCCATCCGGCGCCATCTGCACGCGGTGATACGCGTCGCAGGTCGAGCCGTAGCCCTCGATCGAGGCGTAGATTGTCGCGCCCCGTGCGCGCGCGCGATCCTCGCGCTCGAGCACGATCATCCACGCGCCCTCGCCGAGCACAAACCCGTCGCGCCCGCGATCAAACGGCCGCGATGCTTCTGCCGGCCGATCGTTGTACGCCATCGACACCGCGCGCATCCGCGAGAACCCGTAAATCATCCCCGGAGTCACGCACGCATCGGTGCCGCCCGAGATAATCGCGTCGGCGTCACCGGATCGGAGCAACGACGTCGCGTAGCCGATCGCGTCGGTCGAACTGGTACAGCCGCACGACAACACGTGACTGACGCCATGCAACCGCAGTGAAATCGACACCTCACTGGAGACCATGCCGACAATCGATACCGGAATCGCATAGGGGGTGACTTTCTTCCCCCGCTCGACGAAAAAGTCGTAGTACTGCCGCTCGCCAACGTCGATCCCGCCGCCGCCGCTGCCGACGACGACGCCGGCGTTCGACTCGCCGATTTTCAAGCCGGCATCGGCCCACGCTTCGCGCGCGGCGATGACACCGATCAGCGCGGCGCGCGAGTAGCGTTTCGGATCGGCGCGATAGTCGGTATCCCAGATGTCGTCACCCGCGAACGCTGGCAAGTCGTCGATGCTGACGTCCTCGACGGTAGCCGCAACGCGCGAGCCGAGTTCCGAAGTGTCGAACTGAGTGATCGCACGGGTTCCGCTGCAGCCGCGGCTGATGCCGTCCCAGAAGCGCTCGCGACCGACGCCAAACGGCGACACGACGCCGACGCCGGTGATCACCACGCGCGGCCGAGCGCTCTGCGGCATTTCGCCCCCTATACTAATGACGCCATCCGGCACGGACAACACCGCAGATGACGAAGCTGATTGCCTGGCTCGGCGGCGCCTGGTTCGTCGCGTCTCTGGCCCTCACCGCGTGGTGGTACTTTGCCGCCAGCGGACAACCTCGTCCCTTTGCCGGCTGGACGCCGCTTGCCGTCGACACGCTGCTGGTGACGCTGTTCGCCGCCCATCACAGTCTGTTCGCACGCGAACCTGTCAAACAGGCACTCACCTTCATTCCCGCCCCGCTGCTTCGATCATCGTATGTGTGGGTTGCCAGCCTGTTGCTGATCCTGGTGCTGCTGCTCTGGCAACCGATCGGCGGCACTCTCTACGCCGTCACCGGCCCGAGCCGCATCGTCAATGCCGTCATGCAGGCACTCGGCCTGATCATTATTGCGCTGTCCGTGTCGGGCCTGGATCCGCTCGAGTTGGCCGGCATCCGCCAGGTGATTGCAGCACGCAACCCGGAACCTTTCCAATCTTTGCAAATCAGCGGCCCGTATCGGTGGGTGCGCCACCCGCTTTATCTCGGGTGGATCGTAGCGCTGTTCGCGACCGCTCGGATGACCGGAGATCGTCTCGCGTTTGCAACGCTGACGTCGCTCTATCTGGTGCTGGCGATTCCGTTGGAGGAACGGTCACTGTGGCAGAGTTTTGGCGACGACTACGCGCGTTACGCCGCGCGCGTGCCCTGGCGGGTGTTTCCGTACGTGTATTGATTCTCAGCGATTGAAATTCGGCTCGCCGTCGTCATCCATCGACATGGCCGGAACCTTGGCCTCGCTCCCTTCGAGAAACACCATGGAATGCTGGGACGGGACGTCGAATTTCTTGCCGCAGGTCTTGCACGTCACGGCATCGTCGACACGGATCATGTAGTCGCGCAGCTTGGAGTACAGCGCCCGATCGCGCTCGTCGGCGCCAGGCGGGATGCGATCTTTCTTCGTCCGGACGACCCAGCGCATCTGGTACTCGTTTACACGCTTGCACCGCGGACAGGGCAGCTTGTCAGTGCGGGTTTCGTTCCGGTTATTGAAGAAATCGCGTTCGTCCAGGGCCATAACTGCATCTTACTACCGGCCCCTGTGAAGAAACCGCTCGTCTCGGCCCACGTACACAAGTACTTAGCTGCAACGTCTCGCGCTGTGCTCACGGTTGCGCTCCTGCTGGTGACCTTGGCCGCGCTGGGCGCACAAAACTCGGAGACCGGCGCGATTACGGACGAAGTCAAACTGGAGCCCATATCCACTCGGAGATGAGCGCGACGATCATGGTGTTCGACCATCAGTACGTCGTCATCCCGCAGGTCAGCGGTCAATTCGAACTGGCGAACCTACGACAGGCGACTACACGCTGGTCGGCTGGCAGAACGAGTCGGCAAACATACGATTCCAGTGCACTCGAGCGCTGCAAGATGCGAACGTCGTTCTAAGCTTGCCGGTCGAGGACAACCGGTGACGGCGGGATCATCAGTTCGCGGTCTCGGTGGTGTGGGCACAGCGCTGGCGCTGAATCAGAGGTAACATTTTGCCCCATGCCGACCTGGTTCCGCATGGGCACTGCGCTGACGGCCTGTTTGATTTCCTCTTCGGTTTTCGCGCAGGCTCGCGCCACCGCGATCGCCACGTCCCGATCAGAATTCAACGAACTGCGTGCGTGGGATCAGCGAATCGATAGTTTGATTCGTTCACGGGATCTGGTGGTTCGCGAATCGATGCGCGACACGATGCTGCCCGAACGCAATCATGAACGGCTCGATCAATACATCCGCGGCGTCCGCGTCGTTGGCGGTGACGTGACGCGGCAGTCGGCGCCCGACGGCACGGTCTCGCTGTTCGGAATGATTCACGAAGGCGTCGATCTCTCGACCGTGCCGCGGCTGACATCGGAGGAGGCGGGCGAGGCGCTCCGGAAAGCCGGCGCAGGAACACTGCGAGGCGATCCCGAGCTGGTCATCCTGCCGCTTTCCGATGGCTACCACCTGTCGTATTACGGGCAAGTGATCACGGCGGTTGATATCGTCAACGTGTTCGTGGACGCCGCCAGCGGCTCGTCGCTTCGCGTCTACAGCGAATTCACGACCGAAGTCGGTTCCGGCAAGGGCGCGTACGGCGACGACAAGAAAGTGGCGACGAAGCCCTCGGCCGGCGGCTTTATTGCGGACGATTCACTTCGGCCGGGCGCGATCACGACCTACGACATGCGAGGCAGCTTCAGCCGGACCGAGTTATTGCTCGACGGCGTGGTTAGCGCGGCAGCCAGCGACGTCGCATCCGACTCGGACAATGTCTGGACCGACCCGACGGTCGTCGATGCTCACGTTTACAGCGGTTGGTACTACGACTATCTGTTCAAGCGGTTTGGCCGGAGCGGTACGGACAATCGCAATCTGCGGATCGCGGTCTATACCCACCCGGTGCGGGTCGAGGACATTGGCAGCGCGTCGCCGGACGTTCTCGGCTTGTTCTACGTCAACGCTTTCTACTGTGGGTCGTGCAGCAGGGACGGCCGCGGGGCGGTTCTCTTCGGCGAGGGCGCGCCCCGCGGATTCTTTGGCAACTTCGAAGTCAAACCGTTCTCGGCGGCACTCGACGTTGTCGCCCACGAGTTGACCCACGCCGTCACCTACGGCAGTGCGCGTCTGAACGGGTTCCCGCTTTCCGAGGCCGGATCGCTGAACGAAGCGTTCTCCGACGTGTTCGGCGTTTCCACCGCCTTTTATTACCTGCCGGCCGGCAACGCCGCCATGCAGGCGAGTTATTTACTGGCCAAGGATCTCACCCAGCCGATCGGAGGAGCGTTCGTCGCCCGGTCGCTTGCGGATCCGCGTTCGACCGGCGATGCGGACCATTATTCGCAGCGGAACATCGGCGGCGATCCGCACGCCAACGGCGTGATTCTCGGTCACGCCTTTTACCTGGCGATCGAAGGCGGCACGAACCGGACGTCAGGGATGTCGGTGCAAGGCGTCGGCGCCGCCAATCGCGAACAGATCGAGAAAGCGTTTTTCCGCGCGCTGACCATGTTGTTGCCGTCGAATTCGACGTTCGCCCTGGCGAGGGCCGCGACCATTCAGGCGAGCCGCGATTTGTACGGCGTCAACAGTACCGCCGAACGCGCGATAACGCAGGCCTGGGACGCCGTCGGCGTCCAACCACGAACGACGCCCACTGCAACCTTGGTCGTCAACCCGCCGACGGCAAACGCGCAAACCGCGGCGACGTGCGGCGCCAACCCGAGCTGGATCGTCTACAGCACGATGTCGGCTGGCGCCAGCAATCTGCGAATTACCAGTTGGACCAGCGACGACTTCAACGCGGCTGGCACGCTGATCGACCACTCCGTCTATTCGCTGTCGAATTACGCCTCGTCGTTTTCGTATTGTGGACCGGCCAGCACGACGCTTCTCGCACAGGCGGACGCGTGTGCCGCGATGTGCTGGTACCTCAATCCGGGTGTCACGACCGGCAGCACCCAACTCAACTTCACCGCGGTGGACGATACGGGTCGTACTTTGAACTTTTCGACGCCACGTGTGACGCTGCGATGACACGACTGTCGCGAAACGTCTGCGGAGCGCTGCTGCTCACCCTGGTTTGCGCGGTGCCCGAACCGGCATTCGCCCAGAACCGTCGCCCACCGCTACGGCCGCCCCAACCGCCGCCAACGCCGACGCATCCAACGTTTGGCACGTTTTCTTCAGGGGCCACCGGTCACCGTTTTCTGACCGTCGGCGGCGCCTTCGAACTGCCGTCGACCTTCAGCGTCGGCATCCGGCCGCTCGACTTCGTCGAGCGCGCCACCGTCGACACTCGCTACTCGACCAACGTGCTCCCGGGTTTTGACATCGGTGGTGGTGCGACCGTGTGGCGTCAGCTGGCTGTCGGAGCGGACCTCGAGCGTGTCTGGAAATCGGGCAGTGGCGAAGTCTCGGCGGAGGTGCCGCATCCATTTTTCTTCAATCGGCTGCGCGCCGTGTCCGGCGAAGCATCTTCCCTGCAACGCGCGGAAACCACTCTCAACTTCCAGGCATTGTGGTCACTACCGATCGCCCCGCGGATCGATCTGGGATTTGGCGGCGGACCTTCGTGGATTTGGCTGCAGCAAGACCTCGTCCGGGACATCACCGTCGCACAGACTTACCCCTACGACACCGCGGCGTTTCGCGATGTGATCACCCAGCGCGACACCGAGGGGAAGCTCGGATTCAACGTTGGAGTGACACTAGACTATCGGTTCGCGCGGCGGTTGAGCGCACAGCTGACCACGCGCTATTCGCACGCGCGCGTCCGATTCGACTCCGCCGATACCGGCAGCATCGATGTCACTGCCGGCGGGGTTCGGATCGGCGCCGGCCTTCGCATTCCGTTTTAGAGGAGACCTCAGCATGCTGTCCCGTCGTTCGTTCATGTGGTTGACCGGCGCTGCCGCGGCGCTGCCGATCGTCAAAGTATCGGCGCAGCGCGGTGGCGGGAATGCACCCGCAGGTCCATTGCCGCCGGCGATTGCCGCCCTCACCTCGATGCGCGACCGGGCGAAACCGATCACCGCCGACGAACGCAAGGGCCGGCTCGAACGGGCGCGCCGTCTGATGAACGAGCAGAAGATCGACGCGATCATTCTCGCGGGCGGGACGTCGTTGAACTACTTCACCGGCATCCGCTGGGGCAATAGCGAGCGGCTGACGGCGGTCGTCATTCCCAAGGTCGGGAATCCATACATCGTCACACCGGCGTTCGAAGAGGATCGCACGCGCGAACAGCTCGCGGGCGGGCCGGTGGAACACACCGACGTCGCGATCTGGCAGGAAGACGAGAGTCCGTTTGCGCTTGTCGCGCAAGGGCTGAAGGACCGCGGCATCGCGACTGGCCGGATCGGCGTGGAAGAAACGATGAAATTCGTCTTCGCCGACAGCGTCGGCGTCACGACGCCGGCCTTGAAAATTGTCAGCGCGACACCAATCACCGCCGGCTGCCGGATGATCAAGGACGCACACGAAGTGGCGCTGATGCGCCTCGCCTGCGAAGCCACGCTGAAATGCTACGAGGCGGTCTTCAAGTCGTTGCAGCCAGGCCTGGCGCAGAATCAGGTGGGCGGACTGGTCAACGCGGCCTATGGCCGGCTCGGCTTTCCAGGATTCGCCAGCATTCAGGTGGGCGAGTACACCGCCCTGCCGCACGGCTCGGTGACGCCGCAGACGATTCGCGAGGGCACGATCATCATGATCGACGACGGCTGCACCGTGGAGGGCTATCAGTCGGATATCACCCGCACCTTCGTGCTGGGCAAGGCCACCGACAAGATGAAGCAGGTCTTCGACATCGTCCATCGCGCGCAAACGGCAGCGTTGAAGGCGGCAAAACCTGGCGTGGCGCTCGAAGATATCGACGCGGCAGGACGCAAAGTCGTCGTCGACTCCGGCTACGGACCCGGCTTCAAGTACTTCACCCACCGCCTCGGACACGGGATGGGGATGGACGGCCACGAGTGGCCGTACCTGGTGAAGAACAACATGTACGGCTGGGACAAGGCCGTCAAGGCCCAGGCCGGCATGGTGTTCAGTGATGAACCCGGGATTTACATTCGCGGCGAGTTCGGCGTGCGGCTCGAAGACGACATGCACATCACGCCGGACGGCGCGGAGCTGTTCACACCACAGAGTCCGTCAATCGAACAGCCATTCGGATAAAAAACAGAACGCCGAGGCCGCCAAGGACGCGGAGTATTGCTGTTCTGCGTTCTCGGCGCGCTCGGCGTTCGTTTCTTGCGTCAGTCTTTTGTGCAGGTCACCAGCGACCAGATCCGCGGCACGTTCACCTTTTCGATCGACAGCGGCTTCAATTCGGCCTGCGCCAGGAACGCGGGCAGGTCGAGATCTGATTTGAATCCGATGTGAACCGTTGCTGGTGAAATTCCGCGCTCGATGCGGGCGACGAACGCGTTGCTGCTGAGGAAATGATTGAGGATCACAATGCGGCCGCCGGGTTTGCAAACCCGGCGCATTTCGCGCGTCACCGCGACCGGGTCGGGCACGACGCTGATCACGTAGGGCGCGTAAACGATGTCGAAGGTGTCGTCGGCGAACTTCAGGTTCGCCGCGTCCATCTGCATCAGCCGGACGTTGCGCACGCCTTTGCGCGCGATGCGGTCGTGCGCTTTTTCGAGCATCGAACTCGAAAGGTCGATACCGGTGACGGCGCAGTCGCGCGGATACAGCGCGGCGTTGATGCCGGTGCCGACACCAACTTCGAGGACACGATCGTCTCGCTTGATGCCCATCCGGCGGATGGCATCGACGCGTCCGGGATGCAACACCGGACCAAACACGATGTCGTAGACGGAAGCAAGTTTCTCGTAAACGTTGGCAACGAAATCGTTCTCAACCGCAGTCACCGACAGCGCACGCGTGGCAGCGTCGGATCCCAGTATCTCGTCGTCTTCGGGCAGCGAACGATCAGCGTCAAATAAGGCCATCAATGACCTCGGCCCAGCGACTATACACATTAGCTCTAGCGAAGTCCATCAATCACTCCCAGCGCTGCATCGATATCGCCTGATTGCGTCGACACCTGTACGCCTTGTACCGACCCTCGCAACTCGCGTGCGATTTCACGTGCAATCGTGATCCCTTCCTCTGCCGCCTCGGCGGGACGTTCGGTGCGGCGCATCCGCTCGAGTAACGCATCAGGAACGCGAACGCCCGGCACTTCGTTGGCCATGAACTCGGCATTGCGCGCGCTTTCGAACGGAAAGACGCCGGCCACAACCGGCAAATGCGCGTGCTCGATGCGCTTCAAGAACATTTCAAATGCTTTCACGTCGAAGACCGGCCGTGTCAGCACAAACTCGGCGCCCGCCTCAACCTTGTAGTCGAAACGCCGCAATTCCTGATCCATATTCGATGCGGCTGGGTTAACTGATACGCCAACGTGGAAGCGCGTCGCCGCGCCGATCGTCTGGCCGCCGACGTCGCAGCCATGATTCAGTCGTGAAACCACGTTCGTCAGGCCGATTGAGTCCACGTCAAACACGGCCGTAGCATCCGGATAGTCGCCAACTCGTCCAGGATCGCCAGTGATCAGCAGCAGATTGCGCAAGCCCATCGCGTGTGCGCCGAGCAGATCCGACTGAATGCCCAGCAGGTTTCGATCGCGACACGAATAGTGGAGGATCGTTTCGATGCCGGCGTGTTGTTCGATCAGCACTGCGAGCGACAAGGCACTCAACCGCGCGCCGGCTCGAAGACCGTCGGGGATATTGATCACGTCGACCCGCTGCGCTTGCAGCCGTTTCGCCCGCTCGACGATCTGATCGGTCTGAAATCCGCGCGGCGGCGCCAGCTCCACGGCGACGACGAACTTGCGGTCCTCGAGTGCGTTCGCGAGATGAGATTTCTGACGACGCGGCACCGGCGGCTCTTTTCCAGCCTGGCCAACCTGGCCCACCCGGCTCGCCTGCGCGACACGTTCTTCCTGGCTCACTCGTCCTTCTTGGCCGTCATGGCCGCGAAGCACCGCCGGTGCGACGCCGCGCACGGCCGTCTTGATCTGGCGGATATGCTCCGGCGTCGTGCCGCAGCAGCCGCCAACGACGCGGACGTTGTGCAGGATGAAGCGCCTCGCATAGCTCGCCATGTAGTCGGGCGAGCACAAGTAGATGTTGCGGCCCTCGACGTCGCGCGGCTTTCCGGCGTTCGGCTGCGCCGACAGCTTCCGCGTCGTCACCGCCGCCATGCGTTCGATGGTATCGAGCATCGGAGCGGGTCCGACGGCGCAGTTGACGCCGATCACCGTGGCGCCGCGCCGTTCCAGTTCCGGCGCAAAACGCTCGGGTGGTGTGCCGTCGAGCGTGTTGCCGTCTTCTTCGACGGTCATCTGCGCCAGCACCGGCAATTCCGACACGCTGCGGACCGCATCGAGCGCGGCGCTGATTTCGCTCAAATCGCGGAACGTTTCAAGGATGAAGAGATCGACTCCGCCGGCGGCCAGCGCCTTCGCCTGCTCGCGAAAGTACTCACGCGCCTCGTCAACGCCGGTCTTGCCCCACGGCTCGATCCGGATACCGAGCGGCCCGATCGCGCCGGCGACGTACGCCTTGTCGTCGGCCGCGTGACGCGCGATTCGAGCGCCCTGTTCGTTAATCGCGTGCAGCTTCTCGGCGAGACCAAACGATCCCAGCTTGATCCGATTCGCGCCGAAGGTGTTCGTCTCGATGATGTCGGCGCCAGCGCGCACGTACTCCTGGTGCACTTCGGCCACCAGGTCGGGCTGCGTAATATTCAGCGCGTCGAAGCTCTTGTTGATGAAGACGCCCTTCGCGTACAGCATCGTACCCATCGCGCCGTCGCAGACGAGAACACGCGATTCGAGGGCCTCGAGAAATGGCTGCTTCAAGTATCCAATCTCTCCGTCTTGAACGTCTCGGCGTTGATCAGCAAATACGACTTGGTCACCACGTCGAGCCCGATCGAGCGCACGTTCTGGCGCACCGTGTCGGTGAACTCGTGGTGGTGGCCGAACAGGTGCAGCCGCGGTTTCATCGCCGCGAGTACGTCATTCAGCACGGTCTTCCCTGCGTCGATCCGCCGCCCGGCCGGATAGAACGGCCGCGGCGCTTCGTGCGTCAGAAACAGATCGATGCTCGCCAGTCCCTTGCACGTCACGACTTCGTCGCGGACGAAGTGACGCCGCTTGTCGTCGCGGCTCTTGCCAAGCTTCAGCGTCGCGGCGGCCGCCTTCCGTCCTCGCGACGGCGGCAGCGCGGCTGCCGGCGTGTTGTACCAGCTCGGCGCGAACGTGCCGCCAAGCGCGGCGACACGCCATGGTCCCACCAGGTGCGGCCCACCGTTGGCTAAATAATGCAGCGTCGGCGCGAACGCTTTTCCGGCCATCGCGCTGGCAATCACGTCGAAGTCTTCGTTGTTGCCCTTGATCCAATAGAGCGGCGCCGCCGGCTGAAAGTACTCGCCATCGTTGCTGGCGACATCGCCGACACAGACCCACACCGGCACATCGTTGTGACGCGCCATGATGCTTTGCACTGTGTCGAAGGCGCCGTGAATGTCGCCGAGGGCCCCGATCAACATGAAGGGGTGGGTCTACCAGGTCAGTGACCTACCTGGCCTGCGCGCCCTATCTACCTGCAGATCCAGACGCCGGTCCGGCCGTAGCTGCCGGCACCAGCAAGTCGGTCTTGTCCCAGACGAAGTCGTCCTTGCTGTAGACGGCGAGCTCGTAGTCCTTGCCCATGAAGATCGCACCAACCGGACACGCTTCTTCGCAGTAACCGCAGAAGATGCACCGAGTCTTGTGGATCTGGTAGACCGACGCGTAACGTGGCCCCGCCTGGACCGAACCGTCGTTTTCCGCCGCCTCGAGGTAAATGGCATCGGCCGGGCAGGCAACCGAGCACAGCCCGCAGGCAACGCACTTTTCCAGCCCGTTTTCGTCGCGCATCAGCACTTGCTTGCCGCGAAACTTCGGGAACATCGGAAACTTCTCGTCCGGATAATTCACCGTGATCGGCTTCTTGAACAGGTGCTTCAGCGTCGTGGCGAACCCGATGACGAAGGGGCGAATCACAGCCATTTGCTCCCAGTTTACCCGCCCGATAAGATCAATGTAAACCAATGCAGGGGCCGTTCTTATCCGAGCAGGAGCTACTGACGACGCTGGTGGTGAAAATCGCCGTGATGGCGACGCTCGCGACCATGCTGGTGCGCTACCGCCGGTTCCGGCACATCCTGATCTTTGAGCGGCGCGCCTGGCCCGACCGCCTGACCTTTGCGCTGGCGCTAGGCATTCCTCTGGCCGGCAGCGTCGCCGTACGGTTGCTGCTGAACTACAAGGCAGCCGATCTGACGCTTGAAGGCGCCTTTGTCGCGGGCCTCATCGCCGGACCCTACGCCGGCGCCTTGGTCGGCGTGATGGTCGGGCTGCCGCCGCTCTTCGCGCACGAATGGGGCGCCCTGGCGTTTGCCGTCGGCTGCGGCTTTGCCGGCGGCGGCCTGCGCGAACTGTGCCCGACCGAATCGATCTGGCACTTTTCGCCGTTCGTCTTCACCACCATCCACCGTCGCGTCTGGCAGATGATCCGCTCGCTGCAAGTGGACTGGCAGGTCGTGCTGATTCTGGCGCCGCTGGCGCTCGAACTGCTGCGGTTCTACATTTCATGGCAATGGGAACGCCGGCTGTTTCACTTCCCGGTCCAATCGCTGACGATGCTGTTAGCCGTGCTGCTGGCAACCGTGCTCAGCGTCGCGACGCCGATCAAGATCTGGAACAACGCGCGCATCGAACATCGCCTGCAGGAGCAGGAGAAGCTGCTGCTGGCCGCGAAGATCGAGGCGCTCGCCAATCAAATCAACCCTCACTTTCTCTTCAATACCTTGACCTCGATTACTTCACTGATCCGGACCCAGCCCGATACGGCGCGGATGTTGATCACGAAACTGTCCGGTTTGCTGCGGCGATTGATGCGCAGCACCGATCATTTTGTGACACTGCGTGAAGAACTGGAATCGGTTGACGAGTATCTGGATATCGAAGTCGTCCGCTTCGGGCCACAATTATCGGTTGTGAAAGAAATTGCCCCCGGTTTGCTCGACGTCGTCGTCCCCAGCATGATTCTTCAGCCGCTGATCGAAAATTCGATCAAGCACGGCCTGTCGAGCAAAGTCGGCGGGGGCCGCATAACGATAAAAGTGCTGCGTCGCGACGGCCACGCCGTGATCGAAGTGCACGACGATGGCCTCGGCATGAGCGAGGACCGGCTCGAGAATGCCTTTGGCGGCGGGATTGGTCTGAGCAACGTCAACGAGCGGCTGCGAACCATTTACGGCGCCCACTATCAACTGAAACTGACCAGCGTGCCCGGCGAAGGGACGTGCGCACAGGTGGAGATTCCGGAAATGGCGATCGCCGAACGGGTAACGGCGTAACATGGCGGACTTGCGAACGGTTCTGGTGGACGACGAGCAACTGGCCCGCGACGAGCTCGGATTCTTGCTCGGGCAGGTCGGGGGCATCGAAGTGATTGCCCAGGCCGGCAATGGCGTCGAAGCGCTGTCCACGATCGATCGTCTGCAGCCCGATCTGGTGTTTCTCGACGTCCAGATGCCGGGATTGACCGGATTCGAAGTGGCGCGACGGTTGCTCGATACCCGGGCGCCGTCCCACATCATTTTCGTCACCGCTTACGATCAGCACGCCATCGAGGCGTTCGAGGTCAACGCGGTGGATTACCTGCTGAAACCGGTCGAACAGACGCGACTGCAGGTCGCCATCGACCGGGCGCGCCGGCGCATCTCGGTCGAGCGTGTGCTCGATCGCGGCACGTCGAGCGTCAACACCGACCAGCTCGAAAAAATCGTTCAGCTGGTATCCGAGCGCCAGAGCCGCCGGGAACGGCTGGCGATCAAGATCGGCGAGCGGTTCATGCTCGTTCAGGCGGAAGATGTCTTGTACGCGTCGCTGCGAGACGACGGGATTGCCGTCGTCACGGAGCAGCACGCCGGGACGTCGAACTATCGGACGCTCGACGAGCTGCAGGATCGGCTCGACCCGAGCGTTTTCTGGCGGGTACATCGCTCGCATCTCGTGAACATCAACAAGATCAAGGAGATCGTCCCTTGGTTCAGCCGGAACTATATCCTGCGGATGAAGGACGCAAAGTCGACGGAAATCCCGGTCAGCCGGACCCAAACCAAACGGCTCCGGGAGTATCTGAAGATCTGAGCGTTCCGATTCGCAGTGACGAGGCGGCCCTGATGCCGCCCGTGTCGACGCCGCCGCCCGGCATGCCGAGTGCGCCGCCGCAAATCGCGGACGCACAGAACCTCCGCATGACCGGCCCCGGCATCGGCATCGCGCAGGTGAAAGAAGAATTGGTCGCATGGGTCAAGACGCTGGTTTCGGCCGCGGTCTACGCGATTCTGATCGTGACGTTCGGGGTCCAAGTGGCGCGCGTCGAGGGCCAGAGCATGGCGCCGACACTCGAAGACCAGGACCGGCTGATCGTCAACAAGCTGGTGTATCGGATCGGCGAGCCACGCCGCGGCGACATCGTGATGCTCTACTACCCGCTCAATCCCGAGAAGTCGTTCGTCAAGCGGGTGATCGCGGAAGAGGGCGATACGGTGCGGATCGTTGATGGCCGCGTCTACGTCAACGATATTCCGCTCAAAGACGACTACGTCCCGTCAGAGTTTCGCAGCCACGACGATTGGGGCCCGCAGGTGATTCCCGAAGGCTATTACTTCGTGATGGGCGATCACCGCAACAACAGTTCGGACAGCCGGCACTGGGGCATGGTGCCGAAGAAATACATCATCGGGAAAGTGCAGATTCGCTGGTGGCCCGTGCCGACGGCGCGGGTCTTCTGAAACTGAGAACTGAGAACTGAGAACTGAGAACTGAGAACTGAGAACTGAGAACTGCAAACTGAAGTTCAAAAGTTCAGTTCTCAGTTTTCAGCTCTTAGTTCTAAGTTTCACTTCAAACACCTTCGGCCACAGCTTCCCGGTCACGAAGATGCGATCGCGCTGTGCGTCGTAGGCGATGCCATTCATCGTGCCGCCTTCGGCATCGACTCGTGCTCGTTCCGCGGACGACAACAAGCCGCGCAGGTCGATCATTCCGGTGACCTTGCCGCTGTCGGGCGCAATCCGAGCGACGTAGTCGGTCAGCCAGACATTGGCGAGCACTTCACCTTTGACGAACTCGATCTCGTTGAGCTGGCGCAGCGGCGTTCCGTCGGCGGTCACTTTGACGCGTCGCTTTTCGGTGAAGGTCAGCGGATCGAGAAACCGCAATTCGTTCGTACCGTCGCTCATGATCAGGTTGGTGCCGTCCGACGTCAGACCCCAGCCCTCACCGGGATAGGAAAACTGCTTGCGCGGTGCGAACGTCGTCTTGTCGTAAACCAGCGCAACGTGCGATTGCCAGGTCAGTTCGAACAGGTCGTTTTTGAAAACCGTGATTCCTTCGCCGAAGTGTTCGGACGGCACATCGCGCTTCTGCAACACCTCGCCGGTTTCCAGCTTCGTTTTGCGAATCGACGAACGGCCGCTCAGCCCGGTGCCTTCGTAGAGAAACCCGTCAACGAACTGCAGGCCTTGCGTGAACGCGTTAGGGTCGTGCGGATAGACGTGGACGATCTCGTAGCCGAAGGTCGGGAGGTTTCCGCCCGGTAGCTGCGGCGTGGCGAAGCCAATGGCCCGCATCGTCAAAACGACCAGGGAGGCGAGCACGAAGCCACGAAGACGCGAAGACACGAGGTGAACATTTTACAGCAGCGTCTAATAGCCTGCGGTTTTGTCGACTTGATTGAGCAGGGGCTCACCACGCTCGAACCGGTGGAGATTATCCGCAAACAACGCGACCAGCGGCGTCCAATAGTCCTGCATTGCCCCTGAAGTGTGTGGCGTCACCATGACGTTCGGCAACTCCCAGTACGGGCTGTCAGGTTCGAGTGGCTCGCGGGTGAACACATCCAACGCCGCACCGCCAAGCTTGCCGGACCGCAGCGCCTCAATCACCGCCTGGTCGTCGATCAGTTTTCCGCGCGCGATGTTGATGAGGATCGCGCCGGGCTTCATCCGTTCCAATTCACGCCGCCCGACAATCTGCTTCGTGTCGGGCGTGTGCGGGACCGCCAGCACGAGAATGTCGCTGTTTTCGAGAATCTCAGGGAGGCGATCGGGCGGGTAGACATGATCGACGCCGGCCGGAGGCGGATCGTGCGCTCGGCGGCGAATCGCTGAAATCCGAATGCCAAACGGCGTCGCCAGCTTCACGATTTCCATGCCGATCGAGCCCAATCCGACGATTCCCATGCGCAACCCGTCCAGGGTGCGAACGCCGGATCCCGGTCCTTCCAGTTCGTCCTGCGCCCAACGATGCGCCTGCTGGGCGCGCAGCGCTGCCGGTAGCCGTCGCGCCAGGGCAATCGTCGCGCCGATCACGTGCTCGGCGATCGAGCGCGCGCGGATCCCGCGGGCGCTGGTGATCACGACCGGGCTGGCCAGCAGTTCCGGAAACATCAGGCTGCCGACGCCAACCGCGGGGCTCTGCACCCAGCGCAATCGCGTCGCGGTCGGAAAGACGTCGCGGTCGATGAATGGCGTAAAGGCGACGTCGGCCTCAGGCAGTTGCCGTCTGATGGTTTCGCGATCCCAGGCGTCAAGGAATGTGTGCTGGGGAAATTCGGACTGGAGCTGCTCGACAAACGACCGGGGGATGACCCAGACCGGCGCGGGCGAAATCACGCCGACCAGGACGTTCATCGCGCCCGGTAGGTGCCGCTGCGACCGCCAGACTTCATCATCAGCCGGATGTCGCCAATGACCATCGATTTGTCCACCGCCTTCACCATGTCGTAGATCGTCAACGCCGCCACCGCCACCGCAGTCAGCGCCTCCATCTCGACACCGGTTTGCGCGACGGTCTTGACCCGCGCTTCGATGTCGTAGCCGCGCGCTGTCGGTAGCAGGTCGACGTGAACACTCGACAGCGGCAGCGGATGACAGAGCGGAATCAACGCTGAAGTCTGCTTCGCGGCGAGGATGCCTGCCAGCCGTGCGGTCTGCAGCGGATCGCCCTTCTTCACTTTTCCGCGTCGGATCTGCCGCCGCGCCTCGGCCGACATCCGAATCGAGCCTCGCGCGATTGCCTCACGCGCGGTCACCGGCTTGTCGCCGACGTCCACCATCTTGACGCGTCCTTGCGCGTCGACGTGCGACAATCCGCCCGCGCCCAAGGACTTCGTGGGCTTCGGCGAGGCAGGCCTACTCATCGTCCTCATCCGCCTGCGCCAGGAAAAACGACAGGCTCTCGAGCGATACGGTCAAATCGACGCCCTTCAGTTTCACACCGGGCGGGATCTGCAGCGTGCCGGGCGAGAAATTCAGCACCGCCTTGATGCCGGCGGCGACCACCAGGTTGAGAACGCTCTGCGCCGCTGGAGCCGGAACGGCGATGACGGCGATCTTGATGCCATCTCGTTTGGCAAGTTTCTTCAGCTCGTGTATGTCGAGAATCGGCACGCCGCTCTTGGATTGCTGGCCGACTTTCTCGCGCAGGGTGTCGAACAGCGCCGCAATCTCGAAGCCTTCCTGGCGAAATCCCGCATAGTCGGCCAGCGCCAGTCCGAGATTGCCGGCGCCCATGATTGCCACGCGCAGTTTGCGATCGAGTCCGAGAATCTGCCGGAGATGCCGCTTCAGATCGCGAACGTAGTAGCCGACGCCGCGGACGCCGAACTCGCCGAAGTAGGCGAGGTCTTTGCGAATCTGCGCGGCATTGAGATGGAACTGTTCGGCGAGCGCCTGGGAGGAAATGGTGCGGACGCCGGCGCCATCGAGCTCGTTGAGACAGCGGAGGTAGACCGACAGGCGATTGGTCGTAAGTTCTGATACCTGATCCGCGGTCTGCCGGCTGGCGGGGCCCTTCGTAGCGGCGCCCGCCGCTTTGTTCGCTGTTTTCACAAGCTTGCCGGATTGTAACAAAAAAACCGCATGTTACACTCCGCGCATATGGCCACCGTCTCGCCGTCGCCAGGCTTTCAGCCTTACGTTCCCGCCTCGCAATCCCCTGCGGAATTCACGCTGAAAGCGATCGTGATCGGCGCGATTTTTGGCTTGATCTTCGGCGCGTCGACTGTGTACCTCGGGCTTCGAGCCGGCCTGACCGTCAGCGCGTCGATTCCGATCGCGGTGCTGGCGATTTCGGTGCTGAAAAAACTCGGCGGATCGACGATTCTCGAAAATAACATCGTCCAGACCATCGGCTCCGCCGGCGAAACCGTCGCCGGCGGCGTCGTCTTCACGATTCCGGCGCTGATTTTTCTCACGCCCTACGGTCCCAGCTACTTCAGCTACTTCCAGATCACGATGCTCGCGCTCGCCGGAGGCATTCTCGGCGTGCTGATGATGGTACCGCTGCGCCGCGCGCTGATCGTTAAGGAACACGGCATCCTGCCCTATCCGGAGGGTGCGGCCTGTGCCGACGTGCTGGTCGCGGGCGAGCGAGGCGGACAGTTGGCTGCAACGGTCTTCACCGGGCTGGGCATCGGCGCGCTGTGGAAGTCGCTATCGTGGATTCTTCAGCTGTTTCGCACGGTTGTTGGCTACGGCATGAGCCGGACCAGTTTCTTTCCGAACGCAACGCTCAACGTCGACATTTCGCCCGAGTACATGGGCGTGGGCTACGTCATCGGTCCGCGCATCGCGGGCGTGATGTTTGCCGGCGGCGTGTTGTCGTGGATGGTGCTGCTGCCGTTGCTATCGATCGCCGGCCGTTACATGCCCGGTCCGTTCCCGCCGGTACCGGCCAGTGGACTGCGGATCGATCAGATGAGCGCGCAGCAGATCTGGAGCGCCTACATCCGTTACACAGGGGCTGGCGCCGTGCTCGCCGCCGGAATCATTACGCTCTGTCGCACGATTCCGACCATCGTATCGTCGTTTCGCGACAGCATGAAAGACTTTGGATCCGGGCGCACGGCCGGCAGCGTGCTGCGAACCGAACGCGACATTCCGCTTAGCGTCGTGCTGGTCGGTTCGCTTCTACTGGCGGTGTTTCTGGTGGTTGCGCCGAAGCTGCCGACCCAGGGCAACATTCTCGCGGCGGTTCTCACTATTATTTTTGGCTTCTTTTTCGTGACCGTGTCGTCGCGAATCGCCGGGTTGATCGGCACCTCGTCCAATCCCATCTCGGGTATGACCATCGCGACGCTGATTCTGACCTGCTCGATCTTTGTCGGCATCGGTTGGACCGGTGATTACTACGCGCCGATTGCGATTTGCGTCGGCGCCGTCGTCTGTATCGCCGCCGCCCAGGGCGGCGGCACGTCGCAGGACCTGAAGACCGGATACATCGTCGGTTCGACTCCGCTCTATCAGCAGTTGGGGCTGGTAATCGGCGTCGTCACGTCCGCATTCGTCATCGGCATGACGACGCTGTATTTGCACCGCGTGATGGGGATCGGCTCGACTGCTCTTCCGGCGCCGCAGGCGACGTTGATGGCGACGATCATCAAAGGGTTACTCAGCCAGAACCTGCCGTGGGGCCTGGTGTTGGTGGGCGTTTTCATCTCGGTCACGTTGGAGCTTTGCGGCATCCACTCGCTTTCGTTCGCAGTGGGCTCGTATCTGCCGATCGCGACCACCGCGCCAATTTTCGCCGGCGGTTTGGTGCGCGCCTATGTCGAGCGTAAGACCGGAAAATCTGAGGAATCCGAAGTCGGCGCCGGCACGTTGTTCAGTTCGGGCTTGATCGCTGGCGGCTCGCTCGCCGGCATCCTCTATGCGGTGCTGTTCGGCCGCAACATCATCCACGACGCTGAAGAAGTGACCGGGCCGGTCCCTTTCATTCATGAAGGAACGAGCGGGATGGTCTTTGGCGCCCTGCTGTTCGTGGCCCTGGCAGTCGTGCTGGCCAGGGCGGCGCAGAAGAGGATTCGGTAGGGAATGGAATGGGGACTGGTGATTAGGGATTAGGGATAGGGATTAGGGATTAGTGGCGGCAGGGATTGGTGTGAAGCGAGTGATTCGTGGTGCCGTGGTCGGTGTCGCCCTGGCTGTGACGGCCATCGCGCAGCCGGCGGTGCGGCGGGCGACTAACCTCGCGACCCTGGTGGCCTTTCCGGGCTTCTATCACGGCCATCCGGTTGTGATCGTCGCCAAAGTCGGGATCGAGAACAATCAGCTGCGCGCTTCGGACGATGGCGGGTCGGTGCGGCTGATTTTCAAGGGCAACGCGCCTGACGGCACCGACGAAGTCCGTGGCGAATTCTGGGACCTCGGCCGGATGAAACCGGACGATCCGAAGCTGACCGGCTACGACCTGCGCGCGATGTTCGGCGTCGATCCTGACGGCGCGTGGCCGCGCCAGGGCGAAATCCTGGCGATTGTCGCAACCGCGGTCACCGCCGCGACAACCCCGCCGGCGCCGTCGATCCGCGCGATTGTGCTGAATCCATCGCGTTATCTCGATCAAAAAGTAACGATCACCGGGCAGTTTTCCGGACGCAACCTGATGGGCGACATGCCGGCGGCACCGGCCAAGAGCCGCTACGATTTCGTTCTTCGCTCCGCCGACGCCGCACTCTGGATCGCAAACATGCGGCCGAAGGTGCGCGACAGCTCGAACAAGGAAATCGAGCTCGGTCTCGACGCCCGGATCGACACCGCGCGCTGGCTCGAAGTACGCGGAACCGTTCAGCAGGTGCGCGGGTTGATGGTGTTGGATGCGGAAGCCGGCTCGTTGAAACTTTCGAGGCCGCCGCAGGAAACGACCACGACCGAAGAACCAATTCGCGTGCCGGCCGGTCCGCCGCCGGAGGTGGTGTTCAGCGCGCCAACCGACGAAGAAACCGACGTCCTGCAGACGGCCAGCGTGCGCATTCAGTTTTCACGCGATCTCGACCAGCCGACGCTCCGCGGCCGGATTCGCGCGCATTACCTCGAATCGCAAACCGTGGAGCGGGGCGAACCGACCACACCATCGATCGAGTTCACCACTCAATACAATTCCGCCAATCGCGTTCTGGAACTGAAGTTCGCCAAGCCACTCGAGCGCTTTCGAACGGTGATCGTCGACCTGTTGGACGGGATTAAAGGAACAGACGGCCAGCCGCTGAAACCGTGGAAGCTGACCTTCTCGCTCGGTGGGTCCTAAAATACAGCCGAGCGAGAGAATTGCCGGCGGGCGGAAACGGGTTTCAGGAGCGAATTCAGTGCCGTGCGCCGCGGCTTTTCCGGATCGGCCCATTCGCTCCGGAAACCGACTCCGCACACCGGCAAAACTCCCTCCAGCCCTGGGACTGGTGGAACGCTCGCGCACCCATTAAGGGTGCGCTCGATGTCACTGGCCTGCGGTCGTTTTGCCGAGTTCCTTGAGCGGTGTGCTCCGAACGGTTTCCTACGCGAACGGGCCGATCCGGGCCCGCGGCGCCGCTCATCCTGTGCGCGTTTCGTCCAGGCGCGCGGGCCGAGGCAAGCCGTCTCGCGCGGCGGGCCGTTATGGAGTCGGCCGCCAGCGTCAGGCGGAAAAGCGATACGAAGTGAGTCCGGCAGCGGGCTGCTGACAGGCGTAGTTGGTGGCGTTGTCCGAGACCTCAGTCCTTAGTTGCTGGTTGGTCGGGCTTGTGGGCCCGCTGCGGCAGGGCACGAGCAGCGAACGAGAGTGAGCTTTTCCCACCTCCGCTCGAGGGCCCTCGCGCGAGCTACGGCGGGGCGCCGTAGCGCTTCGCGCGAAGGCGGCCGGCCGACGGAATCGGCACGCGGCGCGAGATGGCTTGCCTCGATAGCCGCGCGCGATTAGCGGCCCGGCCGACTTCTACGGCGTCCGTACTCTCCAAAGCCATCAGCCATCTAAGGCACTATTCGGAAAGGCGTCAGCGTTTTTCGACTGCCCGACGAAATTTCGACGAGGTAGTCTCCCGGACTGAGCGGAAATAGCGGCACTTGCGTCGTGAACCAGCGCGAGCCGTCAGCGTCGTCGCGGGTGTTGGCGGTGAGTGGCACTGCGTTGATCGGCTTACCCGTGCGATCCAGCATCCTCGCGGTTGGCGCTGCGGTGCCGACGGCGGGCACTTCGATCCGCATCTGCTCGCTTCGCCTGAATCGCAAATCAGCCGTCGGCACTTCCTTCAGGCCGGTAAATGGGCCTTTGCGAATCAGCATGCTGCCGACGGGTTCGGGCGCCGCGGGCAGCGCAAGCGGCAGCATGTCGCCCGACTGTGCCATCTTCGAGGCCGCGATGGTGCGCACGTTGATCGTGTAGTCGCCAGGCTGTAACGCCTTCGCAGGCGAGAGACTCACTTTGAACGATCGCGTCCCCGCCGGAACCGAGGCGTGCGCCGATGCCAGCGTCTCGCCTTCCTGCGTCAGGCTGATGTCGGCCTCAGCGCCCGCCTTCCAGGTGTCGGCGGTACCAAGTTCGCCGACCAGCCAGACGAGCGGCTGGTTATCGGCCTTCCAGGCGGCGGTCGCGCGCAAGCGCAGCGACGTTTCGCGCGAGAACGCAGAGAGCGGCCGCAACACCGATTCCATCGCGAGCGCCTCGGCTTCGGCGGGCGTCGGTGCACGGTCGGGATTCGCGTCGCGCGCGATGCGTGCCACTTCCGCCGGCGTCGCCGCCAGATAGCCGCGCCGCGCTCGCACCTGAACACCAGCGCGCTTGACGCGTACGTTGATCGAATGGAACTTCCCGTCCAGCGGACCGCTTGAATAGTAGCCAAGCAAGTAGTACGAACTCAGATCGTCGACCACGCGCCGCAGTCCCTTCGCGAGGTCGTTCGAATCGACTATCGCGAGACCGTCGGTGTTTTCCGCCAGCGTACGCAGCGAGGTGAGACGCCCCGCGAGCATCGCACGGTCGGCCGGCAGCGGCGTCGGCGGCGGTGGCTGACCCGGCACGTCGGTACGCATGATCGGCGTGTCGAACACGGCCAGGCCGCGTGGATCGATCGGATAGAACGACGCGTTGGCGCGATTCGCTTCTTCGAGAACGTCGCGGAATTCACGATCGTTGTCGATCTGGGCGAGGTTGACACGATCGATATCGCACGAATCGGACTCGACTGTGTTATTGGGCGTCGGCTTCAGAGTCGGGCGGCCGCTGCGCGGGTCCACCTGTGGCTCACGACCGCCGGGAACGCCATGACAGTTCAGCGGCTTCATCATCGCGTAATTCGGCCTGAACAGGAGCCAGCCGTTCGTAATCGCCAAAACCGCTTTTCGCTCTTCACGCACACCGCGAAGAAACCGCACCAGATCCCGCAACGCGTCGATGCTCCGCTTCTCATGTCGCCGATCGATCATTTCCGCGGCCAGGCCGTTCTGGTCCGAACAGTCCGGCCTCCCGCCCGGCTGAACGTTCGGGTAACAGGTGCCGTACATTTCGTCTTCGGGATCGGGCGGAATCATCCGATCGCGTTCGCCCCAGTGCCAGTAGCGCGTCAGGATCCCCTCAATCGTCGTCGTCTTCCGCGCAAACGCCATGTCGGTCGGCGACATTTCCGGCGTCATAACAGCCACCAGGTCGTCCTGACCGATGACCCGGTCGAGGGCATCTATCAACGGCTTGCGAATGCGATGCGAGGCCGCGACGTCGACGTGATAGGTATCAAGAAACAGGACGAACACGCGCGCGCGCGGATTCTCGAGCATCGCTCGCGATTCGGCGACGGTATTCGGCTCGATGCGCGTTTCCTGTGGTCCGGCGGCGCGGATTTGAACGCGCTCGAACTGTTCCACGCGCTGCGGCTTCCCGCCTTCGAAGATCTCGAAATCGTCCTTGGTCAGGTCGGTCACCGGCGCGCCGTTGCGGGTCGGGTAGGCGTCTACCCGCACGTAGTTCGCTTCGGTACGGAAGGTCGGTGTCTGCGTGGCGGCCGGCTGCTGCGGCGGCTGATCGGCCGGCGGCGGCGGTTGTGGGGGCGCCTGCGCGAGCGCCGCGACCGCCGCCACAATCACGGCCGCAGTCTTCGTCAGTGTTCTCATGGGATCACTCGGAACGCGGTAAGCATCCGCTTCTCACCTTCCGCCAATTCCATAATGTAGTCCCCTGGGGCCAGCGCCGCCAGCGCCAGCTGCGCTGTAATCCAGCGCGACCCGTCCGCGTCGTCTCGAACTGCTGCAGTCACTGGAGCGGGGAGCTCCTTGCCGGTCCGGTCCAATAATCGCGCGTGGCCCGGCGCTGATGCCAGCGTCGGAATCTCGACGCGGACCTGTTCGCTTCGCCGGAATCGCAGGTCGGCGGTCGGCACTTCTCGATTTGCCGTTGCCGGCCCTCGGCGGATCCAGATCGCGCCGGCGGCGTTTGGCGCAGCCGGCAGATGCAGCCGCAGCGACTCGCGAGATGGAATCACGGCGGCGCCAGACCTCGCGCCGACTCGAAGAACGTAATCACCTTCAGGAAGCGGCTCGCGAGGCGTGAGAGCCACTCTGAAGGACCGCGCGCCGGCCGCGATCGTTGCGCTCGCGGTGGCGACGGACTTCCCCTCCGGCGTGAGCAGCTGCGCGTCCACCAGCGCTCCTCCTTTCCAGGCGTCGCCGAGCTGCGCGACGCCGCCGAGCTCGCCGGCGAGCCACACAGCGGCCACCGGTTCCGCGCCTGGCTTCCACCCAGCCGCGGCCTGGAGCCGCAGCGGCAGCTCGCGCGCATAATCGGCAAGCGGCGCAATCGCGGCAGCAGCGGCCAAGGCCTCCAAGTTGATCTCCGGCGCCGGATCGGCAGCGAGGATTGGCGCGGCCGAAGACGCCAGGTAGCCTCGTCGCGCACGGACCTGAACACCGGGGCGTTTTACGCGCACGGAAATCGGATGAAACCGACCGTCCAGTTTTCCGCTCGAGTAGTAGCCGAGCAGGTAGTACGAGCTCAGATCGCCGACCACGCGTCGCAGTACGCGCTCGAGGTCGTTGGAGATAATCGCCAAGCCGTCGGTCGCATCCGCGAGCGTGCGCATCGACTCCGCGCGCTGACGCGCGATGGCGCCATCCACATCCAGCGGCAATGGCGGCAACGGGCCGAGCGGTGACGCAAAGACGACGAGGCCTGCGGGTGTCACGGGATAGAACGAGGCGTTGGCGCGGTTCGCACGATCGAGCAGTAGGCGGTACTGCTGCTCGCCGTCGAAGTACGCGAGTTCAGTTCGGTAACGCTCGCACGCGGTGCTGTCGATTGGCCCGGTGGCCGGGTCGGGCGCAATCGCCGGGCGTCCGGTACCGGGGATGGTTCCGATCGCAGGAGGCGGCTCAGGTCTGCGATTGAGGAGTGCGCCATCCGACTTGTACAGCTGCCATCCGTCGGTGACCGCCAGGATCGCCTTCCGCTCCTCGCGAACGTCGTGCAGCCAGTCTGTGAGACCGGTCAACGCCTCGAGCGTCTTGCGCTCCCGATACCGGGCGATCAGCGCGCGAGTCAGCGCGCTCTTGCCCGACGGACCGTAGCAGGCCTCGAACATCTGCTCGATCGCGTCACGCGTGACGAGGGTGTCGCGTTCGCCCCACGGCCACTGTTTGGTCAGGAAATTCTCGATGGCCGTCGTCCGGCGAGCGAAGGTAATGTCGCGCGGCGACATCTCTGGCGTCATCACCGCGACCACATCGTCCTCGCCGACGAAGCGGTTCAACATGTCGATGAGCGGTTGCCGAATGCGATGTGAACCGTCGACACGAACGTGACCGGTGTCGAGGAAAACGACCATGACGCGCGCGCGCGGGTTGCGGGCCATTTCGAGCGACTCGCGGACCGCGTTCGGTTCGCGGCGAAGTTCTGGCGGAGTGTTACCGCGGATGTTGACGTGCTCGAACTGCTCGATGTTCTGCAGTTGGCCGCCTTCGGTAATCTCGAAGTCGTCACGCGTTAGATCGGCGACCGGAGCGCCGTTGCGCGTCGGGTAGGCGTCCACCCGCACGTAGTTCGCCTCGGTACGAAAAGTCGGTTGGGGAACGGGCGTCTGGCCCCACGCGGCAAGCGCGGCGGCGGCGACAAACGGAGCGCTTCGGGGCACGATCACCCTTGGGGCAGGCCTGGCGCCCGCCAGTCTACACCGGCCCGAGCGCCAGCAGCCCCTCAATCCGCTGACGAGTCTTCGCAATCAGCGCATCGCGATCCGTCAGTGCCAACCCTGCCGTCTCGATCGGCTCCCCGATCCGGATGCTGACCGTCGCCGGCCGGATAATCTTGCTGCCCTTCTGCATCGCGGCGTCGCCGCCCTGCACCGCGACCGGCAGAATCGGGGCCTGTGCCTTGATCGCCATGATGAAGCCGCCTTTCTTGAACGGCAGCAGCTGGGCGGTTTTGCTGCGGGTGCCCTCCGGGAAGATCAAGAACGAGTTACCGCTCCGGATCGACTTCGCACCGGCCTCGATGGATCGCATCGCCGCTTCCTTGTTTCGTCGATCGACGGGAATGAAACCTCCCACTTTGAACGCGCGCGCCAGCAGCGGGATTGCCTCCAATTCCGCCTTGAAGAGGATGTGGGTGTGCGAGTGCAGCGCCTCGAAGAGAATTGGCGGATCGACGTTGCTTTGATGATTGGAGCAGAAGACAACCGCCCTATCGACCGGTACGTGCTCGCGGCCGGCTACCCGAAAGGTGATGCCGCTGAGTCCCATGGAGAGGCGAACGCCCCAATGACCGAGCTTGTAGAGAAAATCCTTCGCGCCAAACAGGATCGCGAGAGTCATCCCAAGCGGCGCGGCGACGAGCACGTAGAGAGAAACCGCGACGTATGTGGCCAGGGAACGGACGACGGCTATGAGCAACCGGCAGGAATCATAAAGCGAAAAGCCCGTCGAACGATTCGTCCGACGGGCTTTCGACTTTCGACTTTCTACGTGTGACTTCTTACGACGCCCGCGCGGCGCGACGGGCCGGCGCGCTGGCTGCCACCGCACGCGGAGCTGCTTTCGCAACTTTGGCGCGTGGCGCTACGGCCGGACGGGCCGCGGCCTTGGCGGTGAAGCAGCGCTCGAGTGCGCGGTCGACACGGCCTTCGATATCGGCCGCCGTCAAACGCATCACTTCCGAGACTTCCGAAATGATCAGGAATTTCGCGCGGTCGAGCATACGCTTCTCACGGAACGACAAGCTTTTCGACTTGGCGAGGAACGTGAGGCTCTTGAGCACGTCGGCGACTTCGTAAATCGAGCCGCTCCGCATCTTGTCGGAGTTGTCCTTGAAACGTCCTTTCCAGTTCTGGTGGTTGTCGATCTTGCCGTCCCCGAGCAGACCGAACAGCCGCTCGACTTCTTCGTCACTAATGGCGCGACGAAGCCCGACGCCGTCGACGTTGCTCACTGGCACGAGGACGGTGGTGTCGTTGGCGACAATACGCAGGTGATAAAAGCCGCAAGTGGTACCGAGGATAGTTTTTTCTTCGATGCGCTCGACGATCCCGAGACCGTGATTCGGGTAAATGACCTTGTCGCCGACTTCAAACGTCACGAGTCCCCCTGTTTGGATGCGCTATATGGAAGGCCTAAGTCGTACCGGCAGTCCATTCAGTATAGCTGACAGATGGCCCGAATTCAACGAGAAATGGCCGAAAAACCGCCGTTTTTGCCCGTTCGCTGCGAATGCAGATCCGTGCAACAGACCGGGGTAACGCTAATGCGACGATGAAGTTGCGGGCATCAGCCGAACGTACCAGCTTTCACATTCTTCCTGAGAGCCGCCCGAGAGGGCGACTTCCAAATGGAGCTGAGCAACATCCCATTTGTGGGCGCCCCGGTTCGACCGTAGCTCGACGATGTGTGGATTCAACAGGTTATCCGCCGAGTTGTGGTCCCGATGTTCATCCTGGACACCGAGGAACAGCGCGAACTCATGATACGGCCCGAGGTGCAGCTCGAACGGCGGAAGGCCAGGCCAGCGCCCATCATAGACACGCTCGGAATATTCGCCGCCCGCGCGACACGACTGCCAATTTCCTTCGAGCATCGAGCGGCGACGATCATTAAAGGATGTGAACTGCGCCGAGGCCAGCGCGGCCGCACCGAGCAATCCCACCAGCGTCATTGTTGCAACCCGCTTCCATTTCGCGGTTCGCCGCCTCATCGCTAACGCCCTCCGGATGACGAGAGTGCAAGGAGCATGCAGTCGGCTGTAGGGAGGCTGCTATGATGGAGACTTCATGAAACACCTTTCATTTCTGCTAGTTATCGTCGTGATGACCTTTGGTTGCAAGAAAGCGGCACCCGCCGGTTCGACCACGCAGGCGGCTGCACCGGCTGCTCAAACGACCGCATCCGCCTCAGCCGCGCCAGCGGCTCCTGTTCCACAGGCGGGCCCCAAGCCGATGCCGGCCCAGATACCGACCGTCCTCGCCCGGGTCAACGGCGAGGCCATCGAAAAATGGGAATTCGACAACGCCGTGAAGAGCGTCGAGCAGCGTGCAGGCGGACCGGTCCCGGCGGAGCGGCGCGATGAAATCCTCCGCGGCGTCCTGGATCAACTCGTGACGTTGCATCTGCTCGCGCAGGAATCGAAGGGTCGCCACATCGAGGTCAGCGACGCCGACATCGACGGCCAGATCGCGCGGATCAAACAGAACTACCCGAATGAGGAGGCGTTCACCAAGGACGTCGCGGCGCAGGGCATGACGATGGATATGCTGAAGTCACAAACGCGGCAACGGATGCTGGCGCAGAAGCTGGTCGAGTCGCCGGACGTGACCGGCGGGGTCCAGGTTCCGGATCCGGACGTCGATGCGTTCTATAAACAAAACCCCGATCGGTTCAAGCAACCGGAAAGCGTGCATGCCAGTCACATCCTGATCGGGCTGCCGCAGAACGCGACGGTGCAGCAGAAAACGCAGGCGCGCGCGGCGGCGCAGGATACCTTGACGAAGATCAAAGCCGGCGGCGACTTCGCTGCGCTGGCGCGCGAGCGATCCAACGACAGCAGCGGCCAGAACGGCGGCGACCTTGGATTCATTCCGCGCGGCCAGACGGTGGCGCCGTTCGAGGAGGTCGCCTTCAAGCTCAAACCCGGCGCGGTCAGCGGGATCGTCGAAACCCAGTTCGGCTTTCACATCATCAAGGTGCACGAGCGTCGCGCCGCGCGGACGGTCCCGTTTGCCGAGGTCAGCGGGCAGATCAAGCAGTTCCTCGAGCAGCAGCAGAAGGAGCAGAAGCTGCAGCAGTTTGTCGAGGGCGCGAAGTCGAAGGCGAAAATTGAGATGCTGGTTTAGGACGGTATAATTCAATTTCCCTCCATGCCGGAGTGGTGAAACTGGCAGACGCGCGGGACTCAAAATCCCGTGACCGCAAGGTCGTGAGGGTTCGATTCCCTCCTCCGGCACCATTTTGAAATCAACAACTGACCGCGCAAGAAGACCGGCAAGCAGCGTTCCGGGATGCTTCGAGTAGGATACGCATCCCGACAAGGTCACATCAGGACCATCGGATGCGCAGGCTGCTGAACATCTTCGGCGACGTTCGAGAGGGCGAGACCGGAACCACCGTCCTGCTCCTGGCGAACATCTTCATCGTGATGGTGGGGGGCTACGTCTGCAAGACGGTTCGCGAGCCGCTCATCCTCGCGGGCGGGGGCGCCGAACTGAAATCGTATGCGGCCGCCGGCCAGGCGGTGGCGCTCATGGCGTTCGTGCCCGCCTACAGCTGGATCGCTTCCCGCGTGACGCGAATCAAGCTGCTCACCGGTGTCACGCTGTTCTTCCTGCTGAACGTCGAGCTGTTCTGGCTGGCCGGGCGTGCCGGCCTGCCCCACCTTGGGATTGCCTTCTTCGTCTGGGTCGGCGTCTTCAACAACGCTGTCGTCGCCCAGTTCTGGTCGTACGGCAACGACCTGTTCGACCGGCTGAAGGGGGAACGGCTGTTCCCGGTCATCGCGCTCGGCGCGGCTCTCGGCAGCCCAGTCGGGGCGTGGTTCGCGAAGGAGCTGTTCGAGCGCGGTGTCCGCCCCTTCACCGTGCTTCAGGGCGCCGCTGTCTGCCTGGTCGTCTCGATGCTGCTCTACTGGAGCGTGGAGTTCCTCGGTCAGCGGCGGAAGGAGGCGCCTCCCCAACGGCTCGAGGGCCGCGGCGGATTCGCACTCATCCTCAACAGCCCCTACCTCGGAATGATCTGCCTGCTCTTCCTGATGCTCAATCTCGTTAACACCACCGGCGAGTACATCCTGAGCAAGGCGGTGACCGGACATGCAGCGAGCCTGGTCGCGGCCCTTCCGGCCGCCGAGCAGGATGCGGCAAAGGATTCGATCATCGGCGCCTACTACGGGAACTACTTCTTCTGGGTGAACATCCTCGTCATCGTGCTTCAGGCGTTCGTCGCCTCCAGGCTGGTCAGGATGTTTGGCATGGCTGGGGCGCTCTTCGCGCTGCCTTGCGTTGCGCTCGGCGCTTACGGGGTTTTGGCCACCGGCGCGAGCCTCGCCGTCACACGGATTGCCAAGACGGCCGAGAACGCCACCGATTATTCGATCATGAACGTGGCGCGTCAGATGCTCTGGCTGCCAACCACCCGCGATGAAAAATACAAGGCGAAGCAGGCAGCCGACACCTTCGTCGTCAGAGCCGGTGACGTGATGGCGGCGGCACTGGTGTGGGTGGGCACTACCGTGCTGGGCGTCGGTCCGCGCGAGTTCGCCTTCGCCAATATGGTGCTCGTGTGCGTCTGGCTCGCGTTGTCGTATCTGCTGCTGCGCGAGTATCGCCGGCGCGCAACGGACGTGGCGGAAGCGCCCGCTGCCTGATCTCTGAGCAATGTCCATACGAAGTGGCCGGGCTTGTCGCCGTTGAGTCGCCGTCTAGCACAGCGTCGACTATCATCTCGAGCGGAGGGAGCCTCATGTCGAGAGCCTTGGCGATGTGGGTAACGGCCATAGGCGTAGTCGCGACTACGCTGACCGTGTTCACCCAGACAGCGAACGTGGAGCGCGGAAAATACCTGGTTGAAGAAATCGCCAGGTGTCAGGAATGCCACACCCCGAGAACCGAGACTGGCGAGTTCGATCGGTCGCGATGGATGAAGGGGACAACCCTGATCGGCGTTCCGTCAACGCCGGTCGCCGACTGGCATCAGAAATCGCCGGATATCTCGTCGACCAGCGCACTGTGGACCCGTTGGGGGCAAGAGGGATTCTCGAAGTTTCTACAAACCGCGAAAAACCCGCGCGGTGGGAAGGCAGGACCGCCGATGCCCGCCTACATGCTCCGTGCCGAGGACGCCGACGCGATTGCTGCATATCTGAAGACGTTGCCCTGACGCGCACGCTGCCGCTTCGCCACACTCCGCGACGCCAAACCGGCCCCGTCGAAGAATGTCTGCAACTTTATATGGTCACAGACACGTGTTGGAGCACGCGTGCTCCCGTGAAACATGATTAGGCCGACCCGCATAACACCACCGAGGTTGCCGCATATCGCGGTTGGGCCGATAGGTTCGGCCTTGTCGCGTAGTGTTTAGTAATGGGGCCCGAACGCGCCCTCCAGACGGGCGCCATTTGGGGTTTTGTTACAGGCTCTAAGTGACGCACGGCGCGAGGGGCTGAGTGGCGACGAATACCGTCCCCACTCAGCCCAATCCTCAAGCGCCTCCGAAACACGCATCGCTGCAGGCGTGAGTTCGGTCACCTGCGCGAGCGTGTGGAGCCCTCAACAAGAAACGGCGGGCGGGGATTTTTTGGCACCCGCCGTTCTATCAGCCGCGCCCGTGCCCTCTTGAAATGGCCGCGTGGTGAAGCCCCAGCGCGGCACTGCTCGCCGGTATGCCCGATAGGACTCCCCGAACTGTGATGTGAGAGCAGGCTCCTCGTAGAGAACGACGAATAGGTGGAAGAGGACGAGCACCAGGAGTGCGTACTTGAGCAGAGACACGCTACCGAAGAGCCACGCCTCGCCCAGGATGAGTGCGAGAACGCCGTTGTACATGGGATTTCGGGTAAAGCGATAGAGACCAGATACGACGAGCACTCGCGGAGGGTCGATGGGTGCGAGAGTGCCCTTGCCCTTGGCGAAGAAGTCCCAGACGCAGCGGAGCAGGACGACCGTACCGGCGATGGCGAGGATGCTGGCACCGACAGAGGA
>Ga0070675_100000216_pt1 | contig 37147 bp, 26 predicted proteins | sample KBSM43metaG_FD_65343 | JGI IMG/M metagenome (GOLD analysis project Ga0070675, IMG submission 65343) | Miscanthus rhizosphere microbial communities from Kellogg Biological Station, Michigan, USA - KBS M4-3 metaG | ecosystem: Host-associated > Plants > Roots > Rhizosphere > Soil ... | reverse complement strand
ATTGGGGTGACGGTCAACAGACGACCGTTGGTTCGAACACGGCGACTTTGGCGCACGTCTATTTTGCGCCCGGTACGTACACGATTAACGCGACCGCGACGGATACCAACGGAGATTCGTCGCAAGCGACGACCGCGGTTGTCGTCATCAATCGACCGCTGCCGACTGTATCAGTGACACCTACGCCAACGAGTGGCAGTAGCAGCACGGTCTTCTCCTTTGCTGTAACCGCTGCAGCGGCAACCGGATCGAACGCATCGATTCAGAATGTCCATCTGGACTTCGGAGACGGCACCGCCGTGGACCTGGGCTCGGTAACATCCACTACGGTACCGCATCAATACTCGTCGAGTGGTTCGGGTCCCAAGACAGTGCGAGCAACGGTCACTGACACCAACGGAGTGACGAGCAGTTCGTCGACCGTGGTGATCATTCTGTAGCTGCTCAGGTCACTCCGACGCCCTTGATTTCGATCATCAAGGGCGATTTACCACTCTGAATAGCGCGTTCCATCAAGTGCGGTTTGATCCGAACCGCTCTTGATGTCGTAGACGCCAGCTTCCGCAGAGGGGTTGTTGGGATCGGGCTCGGCAGGCACCGTCTGCCAGGTGGTGGTGCTTCTGGTAAACGGATCTTCCGGAATCTTCCGCATGTATCCGTCGCTGACCAGCGCGTCGAGCGTGCTCGGATATTGGTTCTTGTCTGCGTAGTACTGATCGATGGCGTCCCGCATCCGGAACAGGTCCTGCTTCAGCACCGACTCTTTCGCAAACACGACGCTCGACTTGTACTGCGCCATGCCGATGCCGGCGAGGATGCTGATCAGCGAGATCACGATCAGCAACTCGATGAGCGTGAAACCGAGTTGGTAAGTTAGTGAATTGGTGAGTTGGTAAGCTGAAACACCCCGCGCGTCGCGCCGCCGATCGAAGACCGCTCGCAGTGTTCTCATTGACCCATTTACCAACTTACCAATTTACCTACTTACCAATTTACCTGCTACCAATCGCGGTATTTCGTTCCGTCGAGGGCCTTGCCGTCGAACCTGGTGTAAACGTCGAACACGTTCTGGCCACCCCAGCGCGTTGAATCCGGTTTGTCCTGATACGAGCGCATCCCCCACTCGTCGCTGCGGGTCATCGGATCGGTCGGAATCTTCCGCAAATACTTCAGCTTCCGCCCGGTGGCATCGTTCGCCGCCGCCACGCCTTCAACCAGCGTGTCGAGATCCGGCGGATAGTTTTCGCTGCCGGCCTTGATCTCGAGCGAGCCAATCTGGCCGGTGTCGGCGGCGTCCTTGTATTTGTCGATCGCCGTCCGCATTTCCCGCAGCGCCCGCCGCAACTCAGCTTCACGCATTCGCTGCGACGTCACCTTGGCCAGCGGCAAGATCGCCGACGCAAGCACCACCAGGATCGTCGCGACGACTAACATCTCAACGAAGGTGTAGCCGGCTTGTCCGGCTGCGCCGGCCAACCCGGGGTGCCGGGTGCTGGGTGCTGGGTGCTGGGTGCTCATAACGTGGTGCCTGGTGCTGGGTGTGCCGCTTTCCTCTCTCTATTGTTGAACCGTTACCGTCACTGGACTGAAGCGGAGACCCATCGCGGTCCCACCGGGACCGGTAGCGCTTCCGCTTACCTGGAATGTCACGCTGCCGGGAGCGATTGCGTCGAACATCACTGCCGCCAGCAGCCCGGTGCCGGATGCGCCGGTCGCATCACTCGAACGAACCAGAGTGATGTCGATGCGGTTATTACTCACCTGCTGATTGAAGACCACGCTCGCCCCGCCGGCGCGCATGAAGCTGCCCTCTTGCACCGTGCGGACCCTGAGCTTGGTCGGATCGAAAATCAGGGTCAGCGTGATCGTCGACAGCCGTGACACGTCGGTCACCGATAGCGGAATCGTGTACGGTCCGCCACCGACGCGCAGCGCCGTGCCCGGCGGCGAGATGATCACTTGTGCCGAGCCGACGCCCGGCGATGTCGTTGGCACGGCCGGCGGCTCCGCCGGAGGCGGTGCTGGTGCTGGTGCTGGTGCGACTGGCGCCGGTGTTGTCGCTGGTTGGGCCGGTGGCGTCGCCGGTGGTGTTGCCGGAGCGGCAGGCGCCGGTTCAGTCGGTGCCTGCGGTGTCGGCGGAGGCGGAGGCGGCGCGACCAACACGGTGCCAGGCACCGGCGACGTTCCGGGCGGCGGAGCAACCACCGGCGCGGCGCCCGGCGCCGGCGCGCGCTGTGGATTCGGCGACGATGGGATTGCCGTTGTCGGAGTGGCTGCGTTCGGCGTTGGCCCGACCGCGCCGAACGCCTGCGCCGGTTCCGGAGGCGGCGCGATCAGCGGCGGCGGACCATTCAAGCCGAGGTTCTGCTGCGATCCGATGAAGATCGGCTTCAGGTCGTCTTCCGTAATTTCGTGCGTGCGGATGATGTGCGGTGTCAGCAGCATCACGATATCGGTCTGATCGATCTGCTGATCGTTGTTCGAAAACAACTGGCTGAGCACCGGCACGTGGATCGCGCCCGGGAACCCCGACAACGCCTTGCGTTCGTTTTCCTGCAGCAGGCCGGCAAGGAGATTCGATTCGCCGTCACGCAGGCGAAGACGCGTTGTCACTTCGCGGTTACCGAACGACGGGATGTTCACGCCGGCGATGACGACGTCATTCTTGCGCGTGCTGTTGATCACGGTCAGGTCGAGGCGAATATCGCCCTCGAGCGTGACGGTCGGCGTCATGTCCACGGTGACGCCGACGTCCTTGTATTGATACGAACTGAGCGGGTTGACGCCCGCGCCGCCGGTCGCGATCGGCGTGTAGCTGGTCGAGATGATCGGAATCTGATCGCCGAGCTTGAGCGAGAGCTTCGTGCCCTCCGCCCCGCGCAATTGTGGCTTGGCGATCACTTTGTTGCGGGTATCGCTCTCGAGGAACCGGACGATGGCGGTTGGAACCGCCAGGTAGAAATCGGTCGAGCTGACGCCGCGCGAGATCGTGTTGACGTTGAAGGGCGGCGGCGATTTGATCGCGCTCGGACCGGTATTGATGGTTGTGGTCTGGCCGCTACCGGTACCGCCGGTGGAGCCCAGCGACACCGGGATCGGCGACGATTCCGGCGAGAACACCATGCCCAACGCGTACTCGGAGAGGTTGAGGCCGTACTGCTTCGTGCGGGTGCGATCGACTTCCAGAATCTCCACGTCGATCACGATCTCGGCGCGCGGCTTGTCGTTCTGCTGAATGATTCTCTCGAGAATCTGCACCATCGCCGTGGTGCCGCGCACGGTCAGCGAGTTGGCGGTCTTGTTCGCGACCATGATCGGCTGGACGGCGATGCCCGGCAGGCGGACCACCGAACTCAGCACCTGCGAGACTTCGGTCGCGTCGGCGTGCGAGAGGTAGAACGTCCGGATCACCTGCTCGTCGTACGCGGCATGTTTCACGTTCGTGTCGGGAAACACGAAGATCGACTTGTCGCTCATTACCTTGTACGACAGCTGGTTCATCTGCATCAGCTGATTGAGCGCCTGCTCGAAAGTGACGCCATCGAGCTGGACCGTGACGGTGCGGTCCTGCACTTCGCGGTCGTAGGTGACGCTGATGCCGTGCGAGTTCCCGAGCGCGTTGAGAATGTCGCGCAGGCTCGCGCCGTTGTACGTGACGCGGAGCGGTTCGCGCGACGCCGGGTTCAGGATTGGAGGCGCGGTCGCGGCCGCGGCGCGTGCCCGCAAGCCTTCGATCGCCGGACGTGGCCGCGAGGCTTCGATGCGCTCGCGGACGATCCGGTCGATCTCGGCGACTTTCGCCGTCGCTAACCGGTTGGTCGGGTCGTATTCGGTCGCCTGCTTGTACTCGCCGAGTGCCGCTTCGAGTTGATCCTTCGCTTCGAATTCTTTCGCCCGGTCGATGTGGAAATACGACGCCGCCACCAGCGCGCGCTGCAAGGCAATCTTGTAGTCCGCGTTCTCGGGGGCTTCCTGCACCGCCTTGCGATACTGGACGACTGCCTCGTCCAGATTGCCGGCTTTCTGCGCGTCCTCGCCGGCGTGGAACGCCTTTCCGGCGGCGCAGCCGTAGGCCGACAGCGCGATGGCGAGCACCACAATCGGCAATCTGCAATCTGCAATCTGCAATCTCATTTATCCGCCTGTGAGACGTATAGTCTGCCGCCCTCGTCCATCGAGGTACGACAACTCGATCGATTCGACGCCGATGCGGATGACGCGATAACGCCCGGCAACCGTTCCCCCTTCAGACCCAAACATCGGCGGACCCTGGCCATCGCTGAGAACGGCAATCTTGACCTTCGTTCCCGGCTGCTCCATCAGCCCGATGAACTTCAGCGTGATCGGCGGTAATGGCGGCGGTGGTGGCGGCCCGGTGGCCACCGGCGGCGCGGTCACAACCGGAGTCGGCTGCATCGACGGCGGCGGAGCTGGCGGCGCTTTCGGCTTGAACCGGAACAGGTTTCGTTCCGCGTCTGACGGCGCCGGCCGCTCGCCTTCCAACGCCTCGAGGTGCACGTCGGGCGCGGTCGGCGTCGGCGGCTTGCGTGCCTGATCCGCGCCTGCCCTAGGATTAGACGATGACTGGCCGCTGGGGGACGTAGCCTGGTTCCCGAACGCGCGGTACCCCAGAAAAGCCAGCGCGGCCAGCAGCACCGCCAACGCGATTTCCTTGCGCCGCTTACCCACCGCTTGCACCCAGCGGATAGTAGGTCGACAGCTCGAGCGAGAAGATCAGCGGCTTGGTCGGATCGACAAACGAGATCGTCACGTCGTCGACCACGACGAACTCCGGTGCGGTCTCGAGCGCGTAGATGAATTGCCGGAACGCGTCGTAGTCGCCTTCGAGCGATACATGCACGACCAGCCGCGCGACGCGGGCATCTTTCTTCGGCACCTCGGGCGCCCAGTGGCGCGCGATCACCTTCACGTTCGCCTTACGCGCCAGCGCCGGCAGCGGACCATAGGTCAACCGCAACGCGGCGAGTTGATCGGCGGGTAACACCTTGCCGTAGAACGTCAACAGCTCCTGCTCGGCGCGCGACTTCCCGGCCACCAGTTCGCGGGCGTTCGCAAAATCCTGCTCCGCCGCTTTCAGCGTCACCGCCGCGTTCTTCGCGCGATCTGCGGCGCCGAGCGATTTCTGGCGCAGAGGATAGACCACCAGCGCATACACCAAAACGTTCGCCAACGCCGCGATCGCGAGCGGCACGATGACGGCGCGCTTTTCGGCGAAGATGCGGCGGCCCAGCGTCACGGCGCCACCTGCGCGCGCGATGGCTGATAGACCGTTTCGATCGTCGCCGAAAGCACGCCTTGTTCGTCGACGTGGTCCTCGACGGTCAGAAGACCGGTGAAGACCTTCGAGGCATCGAGGTTGTCGATGAATTTCTCGACGTCCTGCACGGCGCGAGCCATGACGTTGATCGTCAAAACGATGCCGCGATCTTTGTCGATCGTCGGCCGGACCGTCGTAATGCGCACGTCGTCCGGCAGCGTCGTCTCGAAGCGATTGAAGAGCTCCGTCCACGAAAAGGTGCGGCGATCGATCAACGCGTTCGCCTGGCGCGCTTCGTTCGAAGCAAACTCGATCTGCCTCGGATCGACGGTCGCCCGCAGCTTCGAAGCCTGCTGACGCAAGTCTGCCGCGCGGGATTCATCGCGCGATGCCTCGCCGGCGAGCTGGGTGTCGCTGCGTGAGTAGCGCAGCACCGCGCTGACGTTGAACGCCGTCGCGGCGGCGACCGCCAGCGCGACGACTGCGAGCCAGGCGCGAACCGCTCGCTCGTTGTAAAAGGGCCGTGTCGACAGGTTGGTGCGAATCATGCCTGGGCCGCCTGACGGTCGCGAACCAGCACGCCGACCAGCGGCGTCAGCGTATCGAGCAGCGCCGGGCCGGCAGTGATCCGGTCGGTCAGTGCCGCCGATTGCCGCGGGTCGACCGCCTCAATCGTGACCGGCAGCCGCTCCTGCAACATCGTTCGGACCTCTTCGTCCTGGCCGGGCGCGCAGAGGAACGCCCTGGTGAACCCGGCGCCCTGCAGTCGATCCTCGTAATACATGCCGGTCTGGTGGACGAGATCGGCGAGAGTCCCGTCGGCATCAGCCGTCCGGTTTCGGAAAAAGATGACGTGCGGACCGCGCATGATCGCGATCGACGCCGAATCGAGACACACGTTGATCGCCAGCCAATCACCGTTCAACGAGGTTGGCGACGACCCTGCGAGGATGGCATTGATGACGTTGAACGTCGCCAGGTCGACGATGCCCGCATAGGCGCCGGCATCGCCGCACAGCGTCTCGTACTCCTCGACGACACTGCGCCGCGCCAGCGAAACAATGAACTCCTGGCCGTCAGCGCTGCGGAGCCCGGGCACGTAGCTGACCTGCGCCTCGTCTATCGGAAACGGCGCAGTTTTGCGAACCTGCCAGCGAATGACTTGATCGAGATCGGCGGTGCGCGCCGGCACTTTCTCGAGCTTGACCAGCGACACCTTTCCAACCGCGTCGGGGACGACCAGCGCCACCCGCCTCGGCCGTCCGACCCGTTCCAGCACACGATTCAGCGCCGTTAGCACCGACGATTTGTCGAGTGCGTTCGCCGCGGTGAACGACGGCACCAGCGCGCCCGCCGGAAGCGGTTCGAGCGTATGCGCCGCAACCACCGCCTTGCCGCCGCGCCGTTCCAGCAGTGCGGCCGACACCCGGCCGGCGGCAATTTCCACGGCGACGTCTGGCGAGTCGGCGTCGGAGAGGGAAAACAAACGGCTCATTCGACGAAGGTCACCTTGTTGACCTCACGCAGCGTCGTAACACCGGCCAGCACCTGCTCGACGGCGGACTCGCGCAGGAAGCGCATCCCCTCTTCGCGCGCCACTTTTTTGATTTCCGAGGTCGGCCGCTTCTCGAGAATCATCTCCCGGATGCGATCGCTCAGGTCCAACAGTTCGCAGATGGCGGTGCGACCCTTGTAACCGGTGCCGCCGCACTCGATGCAGCCGAGCCCTTCATAGAAGACCTGCGTGTGCTCGAGCGCCGTGTCGAGCGCCGACTCTTCGAGCATCGCGCGCGAGATCTTCGCCGGCCGCTTACAGTGGTGGCAGATATTCCGCACCAGCCGTTGCGCCAGCACGCAGTTCAAGGCGGAAACGAACTGATACGCCTCGACGCCCATGTTCAGGAAGCGGCCCAGCACATCGAGCACATTGTTGGCGTGGACGGTCGTGAACACAAGATGTCCGGTCAGCGCCGAGTTGATCGCGATTTGCGCCGTCTCGTTATCGCGGATCTCGCCGACCATGATCTTGTCCGGGTCGTGGCGCAAAATCGAACGCAGGCCGCGCGCGAATGTCAATCCCTTCTTCTCGTTGATCGGAATCTGGGTGATGCCCTTTAGCTGGTACTCGACCGGGTCTTCGATGGTGATGATCTTGTCTTCGATCGACTTGATTTCCGACAACGCCGCATAGAGGGTGGTCGTCTTACCGCTGCCGGTCGGACCGGTCACCAGCACCATGCCGTAGGGCTCGGCGATGTACTTGCGGAACCGTTTCAGTTCGGACTCGGGGAAACCGAGAATGTCGAGGCGCAGCTCGGTGAACTGCTCGCTGATCGATTCCTTGTCGAGAATACGGATCACCGAGTCTTCGCCGTGCACGCTCGGCATGATCGAAACGCGGAAGTCGATGGTCTTGCCCGGCATTCGCAGCTTGAAACGGCCGTCCTGCGGCACCCGCTTCTCGGCGATGTCGAGTTCGGCCATCACCTTGATACGCGAAATAATCGAGCTGTGGAATTGCTTGGCGATCGGCCGCATTGCCGGCTGCAACACGCCGTCAATCCGGTACTTGACGTACACCGCATCGTCCTGCGTCTCGATGTGGATGTCGCTGGCGCGGCGCTGAATCGCGGTGTAGATGGTCGAGTCGACGAGTTTGATCACCGGACTGATGTCGCTGGTGAGCCGTTCAACCGTCAGGCTCTCCTCGCCGGCGTCGTCTTCCTTCAACAGCTGCATCTGGAAGCTTTCGGTGGCTTCCTCGAGCACGCGCTGCGAGCTCTCGCTCTTCTTGAGAATCGATTCGATCGCCGATTTCGGTCCGACGACGGTTTTGATCGGCGTGGCCAGCAACACCGCGAGCTCGTCGATCATCGGCAGATCCGAAGGATCGGAAACGACGATCTCGAGTGCCTTGCCGACGCGGCGGTACGGCACGAAGTTGTAGCGCAGCATCAGATCGGCCGGGATCGAGCGGAACAGTTCCTGATCGATCCGGAACGTATCCATCTCGACGAATTCGAGGCGATACCGTTCTGCCAGCCGGCGCGCCTGGTCGATTTCGGCGCGATGCTCGGAGTCGGTAATCGGACCGGGGAGTTCGGCGTGCAGTTCGCTCATGATCCGAGCACCGAGCTCAACTGGAACAGCGGCATGTAGAGCGCCAGCAGCAGCCCGGCGATCACGACGCCCATGAATACCAGCAGGATCGGTTCGACCAGGGTGATGAATCGCTCCATGTTGGTTTCAATCTCTTCGTCGTAAAAGTCGGCGACCGTGTTCAGCATGTCCTGCAGCGAGCCAGTCGACTCGCCCACCTCGGCCATTTTGACGGCCACTTCAGGAAACACTCGACGGGCTTCGAGCGCGGCGGCAAACGATTCGCCTTCACGCACCCGCGCGCTGACTACTTCCAGCTGCGAGGCCATGAACTGGTTGCCGATCGACTTGGCGGCTATATCCAGCGCATTCACTAGCGGCAGACCGCCGCCGAGCAACGTCGCCAGGGTGCGCGCCATCTGCGACGTCGCGAATTTCCCGGCGACCGGCCCCAGCATCGGCAGCTTCAGCATCAGATAGTCGAACCGCGCCTGCTGCCCCGGCCGGCGGACCCAGGTGACGAAGGCGGCGACGGCCACCGCCAGACCGGTGATGAGGAACGGGAACTGGAAGCGGACGACGTTCGAGACCTTCAGGATGATGCGCGTCACGAACGGCAATTCGGCGCCGAACGACGAGTAAAAGTCCGAAAACGCCGGAACGACCTTCAGGATGATGATGGTGACCAGGACGAGCGCAAGCGACACGAGGATCGCGGGATAGACGAGGGCTGAAATGGTTTTTCGCTTGACCGTCGCGATGATCTTCGCGTACTCGACGTATCGACGCAGCACCGCGTCGAGGTTGCCCGACCGTTCGCCGGCCAGCAGCGACGCCGTGTATACCCGAGGAAACAGATCTCCCTGCGCCGCGAACGCATCGGACAGTGCGGTGCCCGATCGCACCTTCTCGTGGACGTCGTCCAGAACCCGCTTGAAGATCGGCGACGTCACCCTTCGCTTCAGCAGATCCAGTGACTGCACCAGCGGCATGCCGGCCTTGAGCAGTGTCGCCAGTTCCTGATTGAAGACGAGGAACTCCCGCGAGTTGATGGCGCGCCGCTCGGGCAGCTGAAGCGACACCCCGGCAATCGCCCCCTTGGGATGGAGCGAGAGGACGAACAGGCCCTTCTCTTCCAGTTCGTGGCGCAGGCGGCTTTCACTCTCGGCAGCGTAAATGCCTTCAGTGATCTCGCCGCTGGGCGATGCGAGACGACAGCGAAACTCCATGGGAACTGGCGCTAATTGTATCAACTTATGGCACGGTCTCTCTGGATCCTTAGACCGTGCACAGTCGCGAAAAGCTGGGCGGGATTGCGCGAAACTTCAGCGTCCGGCGATCGAGAGGATCCGCGAGACGTAGCTGCGGGTCTCCGGGTACGGCGGAATGCCTCGGAACTTCTCTACCGCGGCCTCGCCGGCGTTGTACGCGGCGAGCGCCAGGTCCACCGGCAAACGCGTCAGCAGGCTCTTGAGGTGCTTGATTCCGGCCTCGATGTTCGACTCGGGATCGTAGGGATCGCGGACGGCGTACTGCCGCGCGGTTTCGGGCATCAACTGCATCAGCCCCATCGCACCCTTGCGCGACCGGGCGCCCTGCTTGTACGCCGACTCCACCTGGATCATCGCACGCACCAGTCGCGCGTCGACGCCCTGCTCCTTTGAGTACTTGTCGATGAACTCGCCGTAGGGAACCGCCACGGCCGAGGCTTGCGCCGCGGGCGCCGGGACCACCACTTCGGGTTCCGGATAGGGAACCTCGTCGGGCTCGAAGCGGGCGATCATTCCCGGTTCGACGATCATCTGGCCGCCGTTCCGCAGTGTCAGGACGAGCGACTCGCCGTCCATCGAATGGCCCTTGATCGACATGAAACGGCCATTCGCAAAGAAGGCCAGTTCGGCATTCGCAGAGCCTGACAAGGTCACAAAGGCTACAAAGGACACCACGGCCGTGCGCAGAACTCCCCGCCACGGGCAGGATGACGGAACCTGTCCTTTGTGCATTTTTGTACCTTGGTCTCCTTATCTCTTCGGTATTTTATCGCGGATCGACGAACGCATGGAAAACGCGCACGCCGAGTTCTCGCGGGTCTTTGCTGTTCGCCCCTGGCGTCAGCGCCGGCACGTAGCTCTTATCGACGCCGATCTGCAGTTCGACCATCTCTGACGACCCTAATTGATCCGCTTTGATCGGAATGCGTTTCAGCTCGCGTTTCCCTGGCTCGAGCGTAAAGTCGGTCAGCGGCCGGCCGTTCACGGTCATCTGCACGTCCTGCGGTTCTTTCAGGACGCTGCCCGGGTTATCGACGTCAAAGAAGAATGTGACATCTTTCTTGGGGTTCTTGAACGTAAACGTCGCGTCTTTTTTGGTCCACTGCCACTGGACCGTCTGATTGTTCTCGGCGACTTCCGCCGGATGCCATCCTTCTTTGAACACGGACGGCAGATTCTCGGTCTGCGGCTGCAGTTGGAGACGGCCCACTTTGTAGGCACGCTGCCCGGTCGTTTCGCCGTTCAACGTAAGCCGCTTCTGCGAAGCCACCGAGTACAGCCCGACTTCGATCGTCGCTTCGCCCACGTATGGATAAATGGGAACGAAAATCGTGCGGCTGTACTGATACGTTTGCCCCGGCTTCCATTGCCGCGTCGGCACTTCGGGATTGTGATCGTCGTTCCAGATCATCTCGCCGTCGGTGTCCATCACGTGCACCATGACGCGATAGTCTTCATCGAACTTCGCATCGTTCGCGACCGTCCACTTGTAGGTAATGTCCAGAGGGCTGCCGAGTGGAGCTCTGTCGTGATTGAGAGTGATGCTCGGGGTCGCAACGGCAGGCTGTTCGGGATCTTTTTTACGGCAGCCGTAAGCACCCGCCGCAACCGCGGCGGCCAGCAAGAACACAGCAACGCGATTCATGAATGGATGACTCTACGATAGTTGTTGCATCTATCGCAATCTGTTACGCTTCCCGCGGTTCATGAGGGTACGTCCGCGGCCCCTCCTCTACGCTAGGACACCATGAGTCAAGAAGCACTGGGGTTGGTCGAAACCAAAGGCTTGATTGGCGGCATCGAAGCCGCCGATGCCATGGTGAAAGCAGCGAACGTCACGCTCGTCGCCAAGGAATACATCGGCGCCGGCTACGTTACGGTGATGGTGCGAGGCGACGTCGGCGCGGTCAAAGCGGCGACCGATGCGGGCGCGGCTGCGGCGCGACGCGTCGGCGAACTGGTTTCTGTTCACGTCATTCCCCGTCCCCACGCCGAAGTCGAAAAGATCCTGCCCAAGGCTTAGCCCGCCATGGCAGACGCTCGACCGTCACCATCCAATTCGGATTTGCAGTCGATCGCCGAAGCCCGCGATCTGGCTCGCCGCGCGAAGCAGGCGTGGGCCGAGCTCGCGGAATTCAGCCAGGAAAAAATCGACGGCATCGTCGACGCGATGGCCTCCGCGGTTACCCCGCACGCGGAAGCATTGGCTCGGCTGGCTGTGGAAGAAACCGGCTACGGGGTTGTCGAAGACAAGATTCAGAAAAACCTGTTCAGTTCACAGAAGGTTTACAACTTTATCAAGCCGATGAAGACCGTCGGCGTCGTTGCGCGATACGACGATCGGCGGGTCGTGGAGATCGCCGAGCCGTTCGGCGTGGTGGCGGCAGTCGTTCCTTCGACGAACCCGACATCGACCGCGATTTACAAGATTCTGATCGCCGTCAAAGCCCGTTGCACCATCGTCCTCAGTCCCCATCCCGCCGCGGTGAAGTGCATCACGCGGGTGGCCGAGGTGATGGACGAAGCCGCGAGGCGCGCAGGCGCACCCGCAGGCACCATCACCTGTATGACGACGGTGACGCTCGAGGGGACGCAGGAACTGATGAAGCACCGCGATGTTGCGGTGATCCTGGCAACTGGCGGGATGGGTCTCGTCCGGGCGGCCTATAGCGCCGGAAAGCCGGCGTACGGCGTCGGGCCGGGCAACGCTCCCGCCTTCATCGAGCGCACGGCTCAAGTACGGAAGGCGGTCCACGACATCATCACCGGCAAGACGTTCGACAACGGCGTGCTCTGTTCGTCCGAGAATTCCGTCGTCGTGGACGAGGCCGTCGGCGACGACGTCCGGCGCGAGTTCCAGGCGCAGGGCGGCTACTTCATGAATAAGGCGGAGATGGACGCCCTGGCGAAACAGCTGGTTTCGCCGCAACGGCTACCCAACCCGGCGCTTGTCGGAAAGTCCGCCGTAGACATCGCGGAAAAATGCGGGATCAGCGCCCCATCCGGAACGCGTGTCTTACTCGCGCCGCTGGACGGCGTCGGACGCGACTATCCCTTGTCGATCGAGAAGCTTTGTCCAGTGCTCTCCTATTACGTGGTCCGCGACTGGCGAGAAGGATGCGAGCGCTGCAAGCAAATCCTTCGTTATGGCGGCATGGGTCACACCATGTCGATCCATTCGCAAAACGAGCAGGTGATCCTCGAGTTCGGCTTGCACAAACCGGCCTACAGGATCGTCGTCAATTCGCCGACGACGCACGGGTCCGTGGGTTTGTCCACTGGCCTCGATCCGGCGATGACCCTTGGCTGCGGTGGGTTTGGCGGGAACATCACGTCGGACAACATCTCGCCGAGGCACCTTCTTAATATCAAGCGCCTGGCCTACGAGCTGGCGCCGGTAGTCAGCCGGTGGGACCAGGCGGCCGGCGCCCCTGCACCCGCAGCCGCCGCCAGTCTCGCGTTGCCGTCTGCCCCAGCTCGCGAACCGATGCCGGCCGGGATCAGCGCGGAGGCCCTGACCCGCCGAATCGACCAATTCCTCGGTTCCCGTGGCTACAAGTCGGGGGTCAGTCCCGAGACCGCTGGGTCGCGGCCGGGGTCAGACCTGTTACAAGCTGAAAAACCGCTCGACTTTGTGTCGGAGGACGACGTCAGATCTGCATTGAAAGCCGGCAAGAAGCTGGTGGTGGCGGAGCGGGCGATCATTACGCCCGCTGCACGGGATCTTGGCGAGGAGCACCGGGTATTCACCGTCGCTCCGTGGCGTGGCTAAAATGTGCAATCCGGATTTGACGCCAATTGCTGAGGCAGTTGGACTTATTGTTGACCCGCCGGCTGAGCCGATGCTAGACTGGCTGAACATTTTGCGGGGGCGGTAAGCCCTCCCGCGTCACTAATACGCGCCCTCGGCCGATACACCGAGGGACAAGCCCCCGCAGTGGGGGTGACTTACGATGGCCCGGCGGCCGTCGCGGAGCGCCCAGGATGTTCAGACAAAAGTGGCGGCGTCTGGTACTCGTCGCGCTGCCTCCCTTGGCCATCACCCTCGGCGCCTGCGGTTCCGCCGCCAAGTCGACGGGGCGGCAGGCGGTGCCTTCACCGCCGGAAGCGGTTAGACGCCCGGCAACCCCCTCGGTCCCGGCGTCAACGCCCACCCAAACTGTAATTTCGGAACTGGACCCGGTTGTCACGCTGATCGACAGGGCCGACCGTCATTTCAAGGCGGGCCAGACCGAGCTCGAACAGGGACGTTTCGAGGCCGCCCAACTGGAATTCAACCGTGCGGTCAGCATCTTGGTCGAGTCGCCGTACGGTGCCCGCACCGAGCCGCGCATCCGCGAGTACTTTGATCGTCTGGTGGACCGAATCAGCACCTACGAGGTCCGCGCCCTCGCTGCCGGCGACGGATTTACCGAAAAGAAATACGAGCCCGCGAGCATCGACGAACTTCTCGCAATCTCAACCTTCACGACTCCGGCGCCAGCAGCGCCCGAGCTGAAAAACGCGGTCCAGTCAGACCTTGCCACGGCTGAACACGACATCCCGATTCCCTTGAATCAGCGCGTCCTCGGGTACATCGAGCTGTTCCAGGGTCGCCTCCACGATTTCATCGAAGACGGCATGCGCCGCGGCAGCAAATACCTGCCGATGATTCAGAACGTCTTCCGGGCCGAGGGCCTGCCGCTCGACTTGGCCTACGTCCCGCTGGTCGAAAGCGCGTTCAAGCCGAACGCCCTGTCGCGCGTAAAAGCGAAAGGCGTCTGGCAGTTCATGGCCGGAACCGCGATGGAAAACGGCCTTCGTCGCGACTGGTACATTGACGAGCGCTCGGACCCGGAAAAAGCGACCGTGGCGGCGGCCAAGTATCTGCGAACGCTCAGCAACATCTTCGACGGCGATTGGCATCTCGCGCTGGCGTCCTACAACGGCGGACCAGGCCGGCTGCAGCGCGCGATCAAGAACACGAAAATCGATGACTTCTGGCGGCTGGCTGAAAAGCCGAAGGCGCTTCCCCGCGAAACTCGCGAATACGTACCGATGATCCTGGCGGCGATCGTGATTGCTCGCAATCCGACGCAGTACGGCTTCGAGTTCGACACCGAAGCCCCGCTCGATCATGAACGCGTCACGCTTCCTCGAGCCGTGGACCTGCGCCGCGTCGCCGAGTGGACCGACACGTCGATCGATCAGATCCAGTCGCTCAATCCCGAACTTCGCCGCTGGACGACGCCGCTGAAAGACACCGACTACGAACTGAAGGTGCCGGCGGGAACCGCGGAACGAGTTCTGGCGCGTCTTCAGGAATCGGCGGCGCCCGACGTGGCATCGCTGAAGTTCTATACCGTGAAATCCGGCGATACGCTGCTGACGATTTCGCGCAAGCTCAATGTCAGCCGTGCCGACCTGGCCGAAGCAAACTACCTGAAGCCGGCGGCGCGGGTATCGGCAGGTCAAAAGTTGATGGTGCCGGCGGAAGCGACAGTGCTGATGGCCGCCCGAACCGAACGCCGCGTGCCGGTGGCTGAAGCCCGCAAGACGGTTGCGGACGCCGGGCAGTTGGCCGAAGCGACGTCCACGAACCGCGTCAAGGGCGTCTACAGCGTGAAGCGCGGCGACACGCTGGCGTCCATTGCCCGGTTGTTCCAGACGTCGGTCTCATCGCTGAAGACGTGGAACCCGCGGCTCCTCGGCGATCGCGTGACCGCTGGTCAGCGTCTCACGGTTTACCGCCTGGCCAATTAGAACCTTCGATACAATCGCAGTGTGCGACTCGCCGCCGCGATGCTCTTCGTGCTTTCGAGCGCGACGCTCGTAGCGCAGACACCCGCCCGCGATCGGACAACTCCCCTTCCGATAATCGGCACCGCCGCCATTCGCGGACGCGTCTTCGTTTCGGCTACCAATGATGCGGTGCGTCACGCCGTCCTGACGATCTCCGGTGGCGGCACTCGGGTTCCCGCAATCCTGTCGGACGAGGAGGGTCGATTTCAATTCACCGCTCTACCCCCAGCGACGTTCACGATCGTCGCGGCCAAACCAGGCTTTGCGAAGACGTCGGTGACGCTGGAGGTCGGGGCTGGTAGAACTGTCGAGGCACCGCCGATCGCGCTGCCGCGCGGCAGCGTGCTTACCGGATCGATGATCGATGAGGTCGGCGAACCGGTCGTCGACAGCGGCGTTCTGTTGCTGCGCGTGAATCCCAAGGACGACGGCACGGCGCAACAACTGGTCGTCGGCAGTGTATATACCGACGACCTCGGTGCCTTCCGGTTTGGCAGCCTCGCGGCAGGCACCTACTCGGTGAATCCAACGCGTCTGGCCAACGGCGTCATCATGAGCGCCCAACCCGGCACCGATCTCGGCCAGGCGGTCATGCGATTTCGCATTCCAGACTCGGCGCGCTACATCGTTCAAGCCGGCGAAGAACGCTCAGGAATTGTGATTGTCGGCTTACCCGATCGACCGCTGATGCCGCCGCCGGCTCGCCCTTCGCAAGCTGACGCCGGGCGTCCAGGCGTGCAGCCAGATGATTCGCAGACGGCGATCACCGTGCGAGGACGCGTGACACGCGCCGGAGGTCTGCCGCTGTCTCGCGCCGGCGTTCAGCTGATGTCGCCCATACCAGGTCCGCCGGTCGTTTCACAAACCGACAGCAGCGGCCGTTACGAGCTGGTTCTGCCCAATGGCCGCGCCGGAGACTACCGTATCGTCGTTCGAAAACCGGGATATGCATTCGCCGAATACGGTGCGCCGTCGCCCGACCGCCGTGGGGCGTTGCTGCGCCTCAACGCTGGTGACACCCGAGACGACCTGGACGTCGCGCTCACGAAGCTGTCGAGTGCAAGCGGACGAATTCTCGACGACCTCGGGGAGCCAGTTGAAGGCGCGCTCGTGCGAGTGGCGCAATTGCGGTACGCGGACGGCCAGCGCAAGCTCGTCGACATGCCACCTTTGGCGTCGCGCACCGACGACCTGGGGCGCTACCGAATTTCCGGGCTGCGATCCGGTCAGTACGCGTTGATCGCCGCCGTCGGGCAGGTGGTTGTCACTGAAGCCGCTGCCGAATTCCCCGGCTACGGCACGTCGTATTTTCCCGGGACGGCCAACGCGAACGAAATTCAGCTGCTCTCGGTCGGAGCCGCACAGGACCTGACTGACCTCGACTTTCGGCTGGTGCGGCAGAAGAGTTTCATGATCGCTGGACACGCGGCCGACAGCGAGGGAAACCCGGTGACCGGTGGGATTACGCTGACGCCACGGCGCCGTTCCGGAGCGATCGCGGCGGTCCAGATGGGCGCGCGGATTGATCGCGAAGGCGGCTTCGAGTTCCTCAACGTTCCGCCGGGCGAGTACGTCGTGCAAGTCACGCGCGGTATGGGACGGAATGCATTCAGCGAAGGTGAGTTTGCCTATCGTTTCGTGGACATCGTCGATGGGGACGTCAAAGACCTCGACATCCAGACCGGGCTCGGGTCAACGATCACCGGCCGGCTGATCTTCGACGGCGGCGAGCCGCCACCACTCGAGCGGCTCGAGCTTTCCGCCATGCCGGTTGATCTCGACCGCACGCCTGGCGGACAGACGGCGCGCGCCCGGATCAATCCGGAGGATTACACCTTCGAGCTGACGCGGATCAACGGGCCGCGGCGCATACAAGTGATGCAGCCGCCATCCGGTTGGATGCTGAAGGGCGTGGTGATCAATGGCGTCGACGTCACCGATGAACCGCTGGCTTTCGGACGCGACGATCAATCGCTCGACGGCGTCGAAGTGCTATTGACCAATCGCGCCACTCGACTGGCGGGACGGATTCCCGAAACGCGGGACGTGTCGGTGACCGATCTCGGCGTGCTGGTGTTCTCAACACGGCGCGACCAGTGGTACCTGAACACGCGCTACATCCGCCGGAGCTCGGCGCGTTCGGATGGCAGCTTCTCGTTCGAAGGCCTCCCGCCGGGTGAATACTACGTGATGGCAGCTTATCCGCCGGACGATCCCGGAGCGTGGCGCGATCCCGAAGTGCTCGAGAGACTGGCCCTGCAGGCGACGCGAACGCGTCTGTCCGAGGGCCAGCAAATATCGGTGGACGTGCGCCCGCGATAAGTGGTGCTGCCCGCGGTTGTCGCCCACTTTTCGCAGTGGCGCAGTAGCTGCACACCTCTACATCGGTCGGCATAGCAGCAACTGCAACACTCTGATCCGTCAATCACGGTAAGTCGTTGCGATCACACGATCGGCCGACCTGAGACGATGCTTGCAGCGGCGCCGGGAATGCTTGCGTGTCTGCGGACGGCTGCGGTGTTTGGCGTCGAAGCCTCCGCCGTCCACGTTGAAGTGGATGTGTCGACCGGCTTTCCCTCCTTCACGATGGTCGGCCTGCCCGACGCCAGCGTGCGCGAAAGCCGCGATCGCGTCAAAAGTGCGATTCGCAACTCGGGATTCGATTTTCCGCCACAACGGATTACGGTGAACCTGGCCCCGGCCGACGTGCGAAAGGCCGGCGCTTCGTTCGACTTGCCGATTGCGCTCGGCATTCTGGCGGCGTCTGGAATCATCGAACGCCGCCACGCGCCCGAACTCGTCCTGCTCGGGGAGTTGTCGCTCGACGGATCGATTCACCCGACGCGGGGGGTGTTGCCGATCGCAGCCGCCGCCCGGCGTGATGGCCTGTCCGCAATCCTCCTTCCCGCCCTGAACGCGGGCGAAGCTGCGATCGTCACCGGGCTCGGTGTCCTGCCGGTGTCGTCGCTAAGCGAGGCGGTTCGCGCCTTGAACGACCCGGCGAGTGCCGCGCGATACGTCGCCCCCGCCGCCGGACCAGTGCCCACCGCATCACCCGAGGCGCCCGACCTGGCCGATGTCCGGGGTCAGCTGCTCGCTCGCCGCGCACTTGAAGCCGCTGCAGCCGGCGGCCACAACCTGCTGCTCGTCGGACCACCCGGTTCGGGCAAGACGATGCTGGCACGACGGGTGGCGGGAGTGCTGCCCGCACTGACATTCGACGAAGCGCTCGAGGCGACCGCCGTTCATTCGGTCGCGGGCCTGCTGAAGCCCGGCGCCGGCCTGCTCACCGAACGGCCGTTTCGTGCGCCGCATCACACCATCTCGAATGCCGCGCTGGTCGGCGGTGGTTCGATTCCGCGCCCAGGGGAAGTCAGCCTCGCACACCACGGCGTTCTGTTTCTCGACGAGATGCTCGAGTTCAGCCGTCACGTGCTCGAAGTGTTGCGCCAACCCCTCGAGGAAGGATCGGTAACCGTGTCGCGTGCGGCGCGTTCCGCCGTCTTTCCCGCACGATTCATGCTGGTCGGTGCGATGAACCCCTGTCCGTGTGGTTATGCCGGCGATACCGCACGCGCCTGCCGCTGCACGCCGATACAGATCGCGCGTTATCACGAGCGCCTGTCCGGTCCGCTGCGCGACCGGTTGGATTTGACGGTTGAAGTGCCGGCGCTGCCGGCCGACGCGCTGCACGACACGACCGGCGGCGAATCGTCCGTAGCTGTGCGGGCGCGTGTGGTGGCCGCCCGCCAGCGCCAGCTTGAACGCTATCGGGGGGCCCGCGTGCGCACGAATGCCGAACTGGTTCCGGCGTTGATGTCGCGGTTCTGTGCGCTTGATGCGGACAGCCGCCGGCTGCTCACCGCAGCAACGCAGCGACTGTCGATGAGCGCGCGCGGCTACGATCGCGTGCGTAAGCTGGCGCGAACGATTGCCGATCTGGACGCCGCGGACGACATCGCGGCGGACCACATCGCCGAAGCGTTGCAGTTCCGGATGGCCGGTACATGACGGCTACTGTTTGTCGAACACAACCGCCATCTGCACGGCGGCCAGGCAAGCAGAAGCGCGGCGAAATCTTCATGCAAACTCAGGCGAACCCCAACAGTAAAGGTTCGTGTTTTTCCCTAGAATGTGACGATGGCACTGCCGATTCATATCGCGCTGACGACCAACGGCCTCTCACTAGGCGCCGACGAACTGAATCGCGTCGCGGCGGCCCTCGCCAAGCAGGTCCTCAAGGATTTCGGCCCAATCTGGAACGTCGAGGCGACCGTCGACGCGTTCGGTCGGATGGAAGACATTCCCCTCGACTCCTGGCCGATTATCGTGCAGCGGGATGTGCAAGGCGCTGCGGGCTACCACGAGGACGACAACGGGCAGCCATTCGCGCTGGTTGAATACGACAAAGAATGGTCGCTGACCGCGAGTCACGAGTGCCTCGAGATGCTCGCGGATCCGTTTGGCCGCCGGCTGCGCGCCGGAAAAGTGCCGGACCAGGCGATTGCGGTCGGAATCAAATCTGGGCGAGTTTCATACCTTGTGGAGGTGTGCGACCCGAGCGAAGACATCGCCTACGCATATCAGGTGAACGGCGTCACGGTGTCCGACTTCTACACGCCGCAGTATTTCGACCCTGTCACCGCAAAGGGCGTCCGCTACAGCTTCACCGGCGCGATCGATGCACCGCGCAAGGTGTTGCACGGTGGCTATATCTCGTGGCGCGATTCGATTTCGGGCCACTGGTTTCAGCTGCGAATGTTCCCGGACGACCATAGCCGCAAAGTCCCCCACGTTGTCGACTTGACGGCCGACACCGTGTTCGCCAAGCTGTTAAAGGACACCAACCTGCGCGCCGCGATCGATCGCGTCACGCCGCGGCCGAACGCGGTCAAGGCGATGGCAAAGGCGCCGAAGTTGATGGCGGCGCGAAAAAAGAGTCGCGAGGATGTGGACAGCGCACAGGTAGCGAGGGCCAGGGCGCTGCGCTCGACGATTCAGAAACTGAAGCGGTCATGAACGACGACGACGCGGCAGCGCGCAAACGTCGCGCCGCGCAGCTCAAGAAAAAAATCGCGGAAGTTACCGCGCCGCCCGACCCGTCCGCACCCGACGCCTCAGCGCAGCGTCCCGGGGAGAGCGACGCGGAATACGTGCATCGACGGATGCGCGAACTCGAACGATCGCCTAAGCGCCCCTGAGCTTCTTGTAGGCCGGCCGCGATGGCGCCGCCGGCGGATTCTTCTTCAACTCATCGAGCACAATCGCGATCGCTTTTTCCAGCTGCGGATCGCGTCCCGCGATCACATCGGCCGGCGTCTGTTCTACCTCGATGTCCGGTGGAACGCCCTCGTTTTCGACGACCCAGCCGTCTTCAGTCCAGATCGCGAGATTCGGCGCGGTAATCCCACCGCCGTCGATGAACGCCGGGAACCCCAGAATTCCAACCAGGCCGCCCCACGTCCGCTTGCCGACGATGGTGCCGAGTTTTTGTTTGCGGAACATCCAGGGCAGAAGATCGCCGCCCGATCCGGCGGTCTCGTCAACGATCATCACTTTCGGGCCCTGGATTGACGCGGTCGGCGTCTTCAGGTCGGCACCGTATCGCATCGCCCAGTAACTCACCAGCGGCCGCCGCAGGATGTCGATGTAGTAGTCGGCAACCTGCCCGCCGCCGTTGAATCGCTCGTCAACGATCACCGCGTCCTTGTGCGCCTGCGGGTAGAAGTAGCGCTTGAAGTAGGTGTGCCCGGGTTCGGCCGTATTCGGAACGTAGACGTAGGCGACGCGACCGCCGGTGGCCTTGTCGACCTTGCGAATGTTGCCTTCGACCCACGCGCGATTGCGAAGCGCCTGTTCGCTGGCGACCGGAACCACCTGCACGGTGCGCGATCCGGAACCATCGGCGTTCGGACCGACCGTCAATTCCACGATCTTTCCCGCTGTGTTTTCGAAAGTGCTGTACAGATTCGTGCTGGCCTTCAGGTCCACACCGTTCACCGCCAGCAGATACTCGCCCGCCTTGACGTTGACTCCTGGTTCGGTCAGCGGTGAGCGGAGTCGTGGCGTCCAATTCAGGCCGCCGTAGACGGTTGTGAAGCGATAGCGGCCTTTATCCACCTCGTAATCAGCGCCGAGCAGCCCGCCCGGGACGGTATGTTCCGCGGTCGGGACATCGCCCGGTTCGGTGATGCGGTGATGCCCGACGCGCAACTCGCTGGTCATCCACTGCATCACACGATTCAAGTCCGCGCGCGACGTCACGTCCGGCAGGAACGCGCCGTATTTTTCGCGTGCGGCCTTCCAGTTCACGCCGTGCATTCCGGGGTCGTAGAAGAAATCGCGATTGACGCGCCACGCTTCACCGAAGATTTCGGTCCATTCGGATCGCGGCTCGACCTTTACCTCGATACTGTCGGTCGCGATCTTGCCTTCGCCAGGCTTCACCTCGCGGTTGGTCGGGACGATGAACCAGGCATCCTTTGACTGGTACAACAGCTTCTTGCCGTCAGCCGACACTCGATATTCGACCACTTCGGGCACAAATGGCTCCGCCTTGCGCTTTTCGAGATCGAACCGCTGCAGCGTGCGCTTGTCGTCGACCGTGCGAACGAAATACAGCTGGCCGGCGTTACCGGCCTGCAGATTGGAGAGGTCGCCGGCCGGCACGGGCATGTCGAGGATCCGGAACTGAATGTCGTCGAAGTCGATGCGGAACGGTGTCGAGTCGGCTGGCTTCGGCGCGTTGTCCGATCCGCCGCCATGCGGCGCCGCCGCCGATCCGGGTTTGGCCGCATCGCCAGTCGAGTCAGGCGCCGGCGAGTCGGCCGCCGGCTTCGGGCGCGTTTCCTCATCGCTTTCCTTGGCCAGCGGCGACGGCAAATCCTTGCGCAGCACTGCCAGGTAGATGTTCCGGGTCTGTCGCATGTCGGCGCTCGCCTGCGAGAACCAGTCGAGTAGTGGACCGGCGTCGGTTGACCCGAAGAAATACAAGTACTTGCCGCCGCGATCGAACACCGGCTGTGTCACCTCGGCGAGACCATCCGAAATCGGGAACGACTTGTCCTGTTCGATCGAATACACCGACACCGCCATCACCAGCGGTCGCGTCGCGATCGTGTAGGCGATCCACTTGGAATCCGGCGACCAGGCGTGCGACAACTGCGACGAGGGGGTATAGGTTTGCTGCGACGCAATCTTCTTCGACTTGCCTGACTGCAGATCGATCCAGTACACCGACTGTGAGTTGTCCACGTAGGACAAATGCTGCGAATCGGGCGACCAGACCGGATCCTCGTAGAAGCCGTGTCCGTCGAGCGGGTATTGCTTCGGCGCGCCTTTACCATCCTGCGGAGCGACGACCAACTGGTTCTCGCCAGTCGCATCGGAGAAGTAGGCGATCCGGGTGCCATCGGGCGACCACATCGGCAGCTGCTCGTGTACGCCGGTGGTCATCGTCAGATTGCGGACGTCGCCTTTCTCCGCCGGCACGGTCACGATGTCGCCACGAAAATCGAATGCGGCGCGCGCACCAGAGGGCGACAGCGTGGCGCTGCGGATCCATTTATTGCCACGCACGTAGCGCTGTCGCGTTTCCCGCAAGTCGGTTGGTACCGCGAACGTCAGCTTCTTTGCTTCGCCCCGCGCCGGATCGTAGAGGTGCAGGTAACCGGCCTGTTCGTAGACGATGTGACCGCCGCCGGCGGCGGCATTGAGTACGGGAAAGTCGATATGGCGGGTCAATGGCTTGACCTGCTTCGAGCGCCGATCGTACGAGTAAAGGTTGAATTCCCCGTCGCGATCCGATCGGAAATACAGCGTGTCGCCCAGCCACATCGGGTCCGCGTCGTTGGCGCGGCCGGCCGGCTGCGTCACTTTTTCAACGGCGTGGCTCTGCACGTCGAACAAGCTGATCGTGCTGACGCGTCCGCCGCGATACCCTTTCCACTCCAGGAACGCAGGTGCCAGAGGGTTGTAGGCGATGGTGCGGCCGTCGGGCGAATACGCGCCGCGCGCCGCGTTCGGAATCGGCATAGGCGATTCCATACCGCCGTCGAGCGGCACCGTAAACAGCTGCGTGAACCGGTTGGTGAACACGTAGCGCGGCGAGGTGAACAGCACGCTGCGTCCGTCAGGAGTGAATCCCTGAACCAGGTCCGCTCCCGGATGCCAGGTCAGCCGCCTTGGCGCGCCACCTTCAACCGGGACGACGTAGACATCGGTGTTGCCCTCGTACTCGGCACTGAATGCGACGGTCCGACCATCCGGTGAGAACGCTGGACTGCTGATTTCGCCTTGACTCGTCGTCAACCGGCGGACGTCGGCGCCTGAAATTGCCGCGGACCACAGGTCGCCGGCGTAGACGAACGCGACGTGCGTCGCGCTTACCGCCGGCTGCGCGAGCAGGCGTGTGTCAACGGACGTCGCCCGGGTCCTCACGCTGGCGAATGGAAGCGATGCGATCGCCGTGATAATCAGAACGCGCTTGAACATAAGGCCTCTGGTCGAGCGGGTGTTATGAACCCTTCTTGATGGTGTTGGAGAGCGCGAGTGCTGCCCAATTGGTGGCCGCGGCGGAAATCCACTGATTGCGGCCGTGGGGAAAGCCGCTTTCAAACAACGGCTGAAGCGCAATCGCGCGGCTCTGCACGAACCACGACCCGTCAGCTTGCTGGGTCGTCAGAAGAAACTGCGTTCCGCGCATGATTGCGGTGTCGCCGCGCGACGCGGTGTTACTTTCGGTCAACGCGTAGATGGCCTGGCCGGTCGCGTAGGCATCCGAACCAAGGTTGGGCGTCTGGGCCCAGCCGCCATCCGGACGCTGTGCCGCGATCAGCGAGCGGGCCGCGGCGTGGATGGTGGGGCGTGGAGCGCCTGCCCATGACAGACCGAGGAGTTGAAATGCGCGATCTTCAGTGGTTGTCGGGACGGCCTGCTCGAGCCACTTCGCTGCTCGCGCAATCGCGTCGATGTAGCGCTGCCGATCCGCTGTCGGCGCGTAGAGCTGCAGTGCCCGCATTGTCGCGGCGGTCACTTCGATGTCACTCGATTCGATCGGCGGCCGATGGACGAGGATCCGAAAGTGGCCGTCGGCGAATTGCTGGCGAACCAGAAACATCGCCATCGCGTCGGTCGCCTCGTCCGCTGAATGGCCGGCGGCAGAGAGTCCGAGCAACAGGTGGCTGATCGTGTCGTTGTCTCCTGGAATTCCAAACCCTTGCAGAAGCCGGTCGCGCCAACTGTCGATGAACGTGCCAACCGTTGTCTTGTGCTTGCCGGCGATCTCCTCGTTCACTTTCAGCCCAAGACCCCGGGCCGCGGTAACGGTCATCGCGGTGAGCGTGTTGTTGTGACACGAGACACATCCCGATTTCTTCAAAAACGTCTCGTCGCTCTGCTGCAGCAACGGCAGGCTGCGCTCGACTGCCTCGCGCGCTGAATTCGCGCCAACCGGTTTTGGAAAACTGGGAGCGGGATTGTCGTCTTTCGCTCCCGCTTTGACCAACACCGCCATCGAGTCCGGGTTGCCGTGCAGTCGTGCGTGGTAGATGGCCGTTTCGCCGGACGACGTGCGTGCGTTGACGTTGGCGCCGGCCGCGACGAGCCGCTCGAGTAACGGCGCCGACGGCAGATCGGTGGCGGCCGCCAGCATCAGCATGGTACGACCCTGCCCGTCGGTGGCGTTCGGGCTGCCGCCGCGGTCGAGAAAGAACGGAATGCCACGGGAGTCGCCGAATGGCGCTCCCGCAATCGTCGTCGCCACGTCGAGCAGCGGCTTGGGCAGTTGCTGGGCAATCCATTCAGCGCAGCGAACGCACCCTGCTTTCAACGCAACAAGCGGTGGGGCTGGACCGGCGCCTGCGACGTCGGCTTTCGCGTCGAGCAGCATGCGGACCACCGGTTCTTCGGAGAGCAGCGTCGCTTCGAGGAGCACGGAGCTTTCGCTGCCGGTCGCGGACGGATTGGCACCGCGCTCCAGCAGCAGCTTGACGATTGGCGCAGCGCCGGCGTGTCCGGCGGCAGCCATCAATGCCGTGCGACCATGGTCGGACGCGGTGTTCACGTCGGCGCCGCGGTCGAGTAATAGACGCGTCTTCTCGAGGTCATAGCTTGCCCAGATCAACGCCGTCGAGCCGCCGTCGCTACGCGCGTTGACATCGGCGCCGCGATCGAGCAACTGGCGCATGTCATCGACCGACCCGTAAAGCACGGCCTCCATCAGTGGCGTCGTGCCGCTCTTTCCTTTGGCAGCGCCCAAGGACGGTGCTTGCCCAAGCGCCTGACGAAATGCCGTGCGATTGCCGGCGCGCAGCGCTTCGATCAATCGTTGCGCCGTCGGATCGGGCGGCGGCGCCGGGGTTTCGCCCGAAACCGCGTCGGGCCACTCGGCGCCCTGATCAATCCACGCTTTGATCAGCGCGATCTGCTCTGCCTTGAGCGCGCCGGTCGGCGGCATCTGCGAACCCATCGTCGATCCGGTCAGCCGGAGGAACAGGCGACTGGCCTCGGCATTGCCGGGACCGATCATCGCCAGCGTGCCGCCACGCATCGCGTCGGTCCGCCGGTCGAGCCGGAAGCCGTTTTGATGAATCGACGGTCCGTGGCAGCCAACGCATTGCGTCCTGAAGATTGGCTGGATGTCGCGGGCAAAATCGACTCGGGGCGGTTCCTGGGCCGAGGCGGTCGTCGCAACCGCCCCGCTCAGGATGCAGAAAAATGCTGCTGCGCGACGCAGCCGCTTACCGTGCGGGATTCTGATTCGATGATTTCGCGGGGCGGAGACCACCGGGGTCTCCAGGCCGCAACGGCTCGGTGAATTTCTTGCCCGCATCGGTGAGATCGCCCAGCACATCGTCGCCCTCCGGTTTCACGGCGTCGTGGACCCATTTCACGAGGTCGTCGAACGCGCGAATCATTTCCGGCTGGCTGAACTGGCAATGGTTGCCAATCCGATACAGCCGCTGCACCAACAGTCGATCGTTCCCGGACGCGCTGACCGCGCGTTTCAGCCCTTGTTCGACCAGCACCGGGACGAACAGGTCGCCCGTGCCATGCATCGTCAACAGCGGCCGTTCGATTTTGCCGTCGAATGGGACGACCTCTTCGTACGGGCCATTCGCGCTGCGGGCTTGCATGTCGGGAGCCTTGCGCCGCGCCTTGGCGTTCAATTCCTCAGCGCTGACGCCCATACCCGGATCGATGGCGTACTTCACGCGGGCAGTATCGACGGCGCGGTTGCCCGGCGTGTCGATGCCGACGAGCGCGGTCTGCGACGTCGCATAATTCGCATTGAACCGGGAATTCAATCCTTCCATCGCAAACGGTCGCGCTCCGCCGCTGATTTGGATTTCGACGCTGGCCAGCGCGCGGCCCTTGTCGGTGTATTCGGGCGGCTTGCCGACGATGTCGGTAATCCTGGCCGCGTCCTGCTGTAGCGTCTCGCGCGAAAACCGAACGCCGGTGATCACTTCAGCAGCGGCGCTGACGGCGGCAAAGTAATCGAACAACTCCGAGCCGGCCGGGCACATCGCCAGTCCGCCGGCAAACGACGTCGGGAACTCCTGCATGCCGAGCAGCGTGACGTGGCCGCCCATCGACGAGCCGGTCAAATAGGTCCGCTGCGGCGCACGGCCGTTGTTGGCCTTTGTGAAGATGTCGGTCAACGCAATGGTGTCGACCAAACCCTGCCCCGGCACGTAGCCGTTGCAGCGATAGCTCGAGGCCGCCCATGCGAATCCGTTCTGGATCAGATGTTCGCGGATCGGATCGTTGCCCACCCGCAGGTTCGATCCGTTCTGTCCGGCATTTGAAACAAAGCCATGCGCATACAGGACGAATTCGCCGTTCCATTTCTCAGGGATCTCGACGCGGTAAATGCCGCCGTCATATTTTCCGAAGAACGCTTTGGCGCCCGGAAGCGCTTCGAAGGTCGGATCGCCGAGCTGCCATTCCTGTGTCGGACACGGAACGGGCGTGACGCCCGGCTTCCCCATCGCGGTGATGTGTTGAGGCTCGACCGCTGCGAGCGACGCCAGCACAACGGCAATCACCGATCCGTGGACAGTTTTTGTGGCCATCGTCCCTCAGCTCGTGGGTTTCTTCGGCAACGCGAACGCGGTGATCGTCGCGCCCGATCCCATGAACACGTATTGACGGTCGTCGATCATGTAGGTCGTTGGCGGGGCAAATATCTGGCTGCCGGTCTGGTAATTGAAAAGTTTCTGTCCGGTCGCCGAATCGGCCGCAAAAAAATTGCCTTCATGATCGCCGCTGAACACGACGCCGCCGGCAGTGGCCAGCACGCCTGCCCACCCCGCGCCGTCATATTTGATTTGCCATTTCTGCTGCGCCGTCGTCGGATCAATCGCGCGGAGTGCGCCCCACGCTTTATAGCCCACCACCGGAGCCACCGTACCGCCCATCGAGCGGTCGCCGACCTTGACGTTCTCGGGCGGGCGTCGCAACAGGAACCGTGCACAGGTTTCGCGCACCGAGACGAAGAACACCTTGTTCACCGGGTCGTATGACGGCGACATGAAATTCGTGCTGCCGTACCAATCGGGGCAGGTTTCGGCTCCGTCCGGTGTCGGATCGTGGCCGGGAATCAGGATCGGGCGGCCGTCCTTGCCAACCTCCTTCGCCCAGGTCGTGTTCGCGAAAGGTTTGCCGAGCAGCAACTCGCCCGTCGCCCGATCGAGGACGTAGAAGAATCCATTGCGATTCGCCATCATCACGACCTTGCGAGCACGACCGGCGATCGTCAGATCCGCCAGCACCGGCACTTCGTTGGCGTCCCAGTCGTGGGTGTCGTGCGGCGTGAACTGATAGTGCCACTTCAGGGTGCCGTTGTCGGGATCGAGTGCCAGCAGCGAACCGGTGTAGAGGTTGTCGCCGCTTCGCACATCGCCGTTCCAGTCGGGATTAGGATTTCCGGTACCCCAATACAGCAGGTTGAGCGCTGGATCGTAGCTGCCGGTCAGCCAGGTCGGGGCGCCGCCACGCTCCCACCACTCGTTCGTCCAGGTGTCGCTGCCCTTCTCACCCGGCGCCGGAATCGTGAAAAATCGCCACAGCCGGTTGCCGGTCATCGGATCGTAGGCGTCGATGAAGCCGCGATTCGCGAACTCACCACCCGCGATGCCGACGATCAATTTGTCTTTCACAATCAGCGGTGCGCCAGTTCCGGCGAAACCGCGCTCTTCGGTTTCCATCTCGACATCGAAAATCACTTTGCCGGTCTTCATCTCGAGCGCGACGAGATGCGCGTCGAGCGTGGCCATGAACAACCGATCGCCGTAAACGGCGAAGCCGCGATTCACCAGCCCGCAGCAAACCTTGAGGTTGGTCGGCATGGTTTGCCAGCGGCGGTACTCCCAGACCCGGCGGCCGGTTCGTCCGTCGATTGCCCAGGCGTAATTGAGCGGCCCGGTCGCGTAGATCATGCCGTCGATCACGACCGGCGTCGCTTCGAACTTGTTGTTGACCCCGGTCTGGAACGTCCATTGCGCGGCGAGCTGGTCGACGTTGGCCGCGGTGATCTGTTTGAGCGGGCTGAAGCGCTGGCCGGTGTAATCGCCGGAATAGGAGAGCCAGCGCTGCGCGTTGGCGAATCCGTCGCTGACGTCTTTGGTGGTGATTTGCTGCGCCTGGAGCGACGCGATCGCGGCAAATGCGCAGGCTGCCGCCGTGACGGTTCGGGCCGAACGACTGTGCATGGACGCGAATGGTACGCGATGCGCTCGATGTTTTGCGAACTTTCGCCGCATTTTCTCCCTATGACTTCCTGCTTGGGATGCCGAAAGAGCTTGTGTTACAGTTCTGGAGCTTTGGACGCAGTGGCATCGCGTCTTTCTCCATTAATCGCACGGCTATAGTCTGACCCGGGGGAGCTTTCCTATCCTGCCGGCCGTGGACTGCCGACTCAAGACTGCGACTTTCGACTTTCGACTTTTGACTGACGAGTAAAGACGGAGCCCGATGCGAGCACGCCGTTACACGATTGTCGTCGCCGACCGTACGAGTGGCGTGGTTCGCCGCGGCACTATCAGTTTGCGTCCGTTTGCCAGCGCGGTCGCGTTCATCTTGATGCTGCCGGTACTGGTAGGCCTCGGCGCGCGTTGGAGCGCGCGGAGTGAAATCGATCAGCTGCGATCCACCAACGCGGTGCTGGAAATCGAGAACGGCAGCTATCGTGTCGCCACCGGCGAGCTGACCACGCAAATCCAGTCGCTCGAGAGCGTCATCAACGATCTGGGCGAGCGCGCCCATCTCGATCCCGCGCAAGCGCGCGCCATGCAGCGGCTGCCTGCGATCGTGAAGTCGCGCGCGACCGGCGGCAACGTGCAACAGAACGCCGCGGTTTCCGAAATCGCCAAGGCCGCGTTATCGACACCCGAGGATACCTTCGGCGTCCTCAGAGACCTCTTGAAAGGTCTCGAGAGCCGGCTCAGTTTCGTCCGCCGCGACGTTGAACAGCGAGCAGCGCTGTCGGACGCCACGCCGTCGATCTGGCCGACCCACGGCTGGCTGACCGGCACGTTTGGCGGACGTAGCGATCCGTTCAGCGGCGAGCCGGCGTTCCATCAGGGTCTCGACATCTCGACCGACAAGGGCCAGGCCGTGGTCGCCACTGCCGACGGCACGGTTGATTCGGCGTCGTATACAGGCGACTACGGCAACCTCGTCGTGGTTCGCCACGCATTCGGCCTGGCGACGCGCTACGGCCACCTGAGCGCCTTTAACGTCAAACCGGGCCAGCAGGTGAAACGCAACGACGTGATCGGCTTCGTGGGCGCCACCGGCCGCGCCACCGGTTATCACCTGCACTACGAGATTCTCGCTAACGGAAAGCTCCTCAACCCGTTACAGCTCCTCACCCAACCGGCCGCGCGCTAAGCCCGTCGGGCTTCGCGTGTTACAATCGTTGGAATATCCAGTCGCGTTTGGTCCCTGTGGTCGACGTGTAGATGCTCGATACCCTTCTCGCCAAAGTCGTCGGTACTCAAAACGATCGTGAACTGAAACGCCTGCGTCCGCTCGTCGCGGAAATCAACGCGCTCGAGCCGGCCACTAAAGTCCTTTCAGACGAAAAACTCCGCGGCAAAACGGCCGAGTTCAAGCAGCGCGTGGCCAACGGCGAGTCGCTCGACGACCTGCTCGTCGAAGCCTTTGCGGTCGTGCGCGAGGCAGGCCGGCGGGTGCTGAACATGCGGCACTTCGACGTGCAGCTGATCGGCGGCGCGGTGCTGCACAAAGGCAAGATCGCGGAAATGAAGACGGGCGAAGGCAAGACGCTCGTCGCCACACTGCCCGCCTACCTCAACGCCCTCGAGAGCAAGGGCGTGCACGTTGTTACCGTTAACGACTACCTCGCCCGCCGCGACTCCGAGTGGATGGGCAAGATCTACCGGTTCCTCGGTCTGTCGGTCGGCGTGATTCAGCACGAACTGACCGACGCCGAGCGGCAAGTCGCCTACGCTGCCGACATCACCTACGGCACGAACAACGAATTCGGGTTCGACTACCTGCGCGACAACATGAAGTTCGAGCTCGCCCACTACGTGCAGCGCGGGCATCAGTTCGCGATCGTCGACGAAGTGGACAGCATCCTGATCGACGAAGCCCGGACGCCGTTGATCATTTCCGGTCCTGCCGAGGAATCGACCGAGCTGTACTACCAGATCGACCGGGTTATTCCGCACCTGAAAAAGGGCGCGGTCACGCGCGGGGATACCAAGGCCGAGGAACGTGAAGCGCTCGAGGCGACCGGCGACTACATCGTCGATGAAAAACATAAGACCGTCACGCTGACCGAAAGCGGAATGGCCAAAGCCGAAGGCATGGTCAAAAGCCTGACGCAATACAAGCAAGTGCCGGGCGGGCTGTACGACCCCGAGAACATGCAGGTCCTCCACCACCTGAATCAGGCGCTGCGCGCGCACGTGCTGTTTCAGAAGGACGTGGAGTACATGGTCAAGGACGGCGAGATCGTCATCGTCGACGAGTTCACCGGGCGATTGATGCCCGGCCGCCGCTGGAGCGACGGCCTGCATCAGGCGGTCGAGGCGAAGGAAAAGGTCAAGATCGAGCGCGAAAACCAGACGCTCGCGACCGTTACCTTCCAGAACTACTTCCGCAAGTACAAGAAGCTGGCCGGCATGACCGGCACTGCCGACACCGAAGCGGAAGAGTTCGCCAAGATCTACAAGCTCGACGTCGTCGTCATTCCGCCGAATCGAACGTTACAGCGCGTCGAACATCCCGACCTGGTGTATCGCACCGAGACGGAAAAATGGGATGCGATCGTCACCGAGATCATCGACGAGCACCAGAAAGGCCGCCCGGTTCTGGTCGGCACCGTGTCCATCGAAAAATCGGAAAAGCTTTCGACGATGCTCGATCGGCGCGGCATGAAGCGCGGGACGACTACCGGTGGCGGCGCCGACAAACACGTCGTGCTCAACGCCAAGTACCACGCGCAGGAAGCCGAATTCGTCGCCCAGGCGGGCCGCAAGGGCGCCGTCACGATCGCCACCAATATGGCCGGCCGCGGCACCGACATTCTATTGGGCGGCAACCCCGAATTCATGGCGCGCCAGCAGTGCCTGGCAGAGCAAGTCGCCGAGCGGCTGCCCAAAGGCGAAGAACGCTTCGTCGAGGACGAGCAGTACGTCTACTACTACCATCTCGACGGTTTCTATCGGGTCGCGAAGGACGTCTACTCGCGAATTTTCGAGCACTTCAAGCGACAGTGCGATGCCGAGCACGATGAAGTGGTGGCGCTCGCCGGCCTGCACATCGTCGCCACCGAGCGACACGAAGCACGGCGCATCGACAACCAGCTGCGCGGCCGCGCCGGTCGTCAAGGCGACCCGGGCGCGTCGCGGTTCTATCTGTCGCTCGAAGACGACCTGATGCGGATTTTCGGGTCAGATCGCATCGCGGGTCTGATGCAACGGCTCGGCATGGAAGAAGGTGTGCCGATCGAGCACGGGATGGTGACGAGAGCGATCGAACGCGCCCAGAAGCAGGTCGAATCGCAGAACTTCTCAGTCCGCAAACATCTTCTCGAGTACGACGACGTGATGAACAAGCAGCGCGAAAATATCTATGCGCTGCGGCGTCAACTGCTCGAAGGCGCGATCCACCTGAGCGACGAAAACGACGAGGAGACGATCCTCGACACGCGCGAGTACTTGATGGAACTCGCCGAGGAGCTCCTGGACGCGAATGTCGAAACCTACGCGCCGCGCAAAGGCGATTACGAGCAGTGGGATCTCGAAGCGCTCAAGCGGGAGGCGACGCGAGTGTTCGCAGTCGATGCCGAGAAGCTTTCGTTCGACAACCTGAGCGCCGACGAAATTCGCGATGCGTTGTGGAGCGTGATTCTCGCGTCCTACGAGGACAAGGAAAAGGTGGTCGGCCGGGAAGTGCTGCAGCGGGTCGAGCGCGACATCATGCTGCAGATCGTCGATCAGCAGTGGAAAGATCACCTGCGCGACCTCGATCACTTGAAGGAAGGAATCGGCTTGCGCGGCTACGGCCAGCGCGATCCGTTGGTGGAATACAAGAAAGAGAGCTTTGCGCTCTTCCAGGGCATGAAAGCGCGGGTCGATGAAGAGATCGTCCGCTACTTGTGGTGGCTGCGGCCGGTTCTGAACGAAGAAGCCGCCGTGCCGCGCCGCCCCGCGCCGCAGCGTCGGGCCCCGCTCATCCTCAACGATCCGGGCGCCGATTCGGCGGCCTCCACGGTGTTCGGCGCACCGCGCGCGGCAGGCCCGGCGCCGCGATCGTCGGCGACGCAGCAGCAACCGCCGCGCGTCGGCGGTGACGACGCCAAGGTGGCAACCGTCCGGCGGGACGAGCCCAAGGTCGGCCGAAACGATCCCTGCCCATGCGGCAGCGGAAAAAAGTACAAGAAATGTCATGGGGCCGCGGCGTGATACAGAAGTCACAAGTCGAAAGTCGAAAGTCGAAAGCATGCTGAAAACTGAAGCAGCCACGCTGCTCTCGACGCAGGCCGGCATCGCCACCGCACTGACGTTCGACGACGTGCTGCTGGTGCCGCGGCACTCGGACGTCGTGCCGACAGAGGTGGACGTCAGTACCCGATTGACGCGACGGATACGGCTCGCGGTGCCGCTGCTCAGCGCGGCGATGGACACCGTTACCGAATCGAGGCTGGCCATCGCCATGGCGCAGCAAGGCGGCCTGGGCGTGATCCACAAGAACCTGTCGATCGACGAACAGGCGTCCGAAGTGGATCGGGTGAAGCGTTCAGAGAGCGGCATGATCGTCAACCCGATCACGCTGTCGCCGGCCCATCGGATTTACGAAGCGCTCGACCTGATGAAGAAGTACCGCATCTCGGGCGTACCGATTACGGAGGATGGCAGCAAGGAAGGCCGGCTCTGCGGCATTCTCACCAATCGCGATCTCCGGTTCGAGACCAACGTCGGGCGGCCGATTGCGGAAGTCATGACCCGCGAACCGCTCTTCACGGTGCCGGTCGGCACGACCCTCGACAACGCGCGCGAGATCCTGCACAAGCACAAAGTCGAAAAACTGCTGGTCGTCGATCATGACTACCGCCTGAAAGGCCTGATCACCGTCAAGGACATTCAGAAAGCGGTGAAGTACCCGTACGCTTCGAAGGATTCGCTCGGGCGGCTGCGCTGCGGCGCGGCGGTCGGCATCGCGAAAGACACGGTCGAGCGCGCTGAGGCGCTGGTTGCCGCGCACGTCGACGTGATCGTGGTCGACACCGCGCACGGCGCCCATGTCAACGTCCTCGAAATGGTCCGCACGCTGCGACGACGCTTCACCGACGTGGACATCGTGGCCGGCAACGTCGCGACCGCCGAGGCAACCGAGGCGCTGATCGGTTTGGGCGTCGATGCGGTGAAGGTCGGGATTGGCGCAGGATCGATCTGCACCACGCGGATCATCGCCGGCATCGGCGTGCCGATGATCACCGCCGTCATGGAATGCTCGCGAGCGGCGGCCGCGCACGATGTGCCGGTGATTGCCGACGGCGGCATCCGCTTCTCGGGCGACATCACCAAGGCGATTGCGGTCGGCGCCAGCTGCACGATGATTGGTAACCTGTTTGCCGGCACCGACGAGAGCCCGGGCGAGATGATTCTCTATCAGGGCCGCAGCTTCAAGGAGTACCGCGGCATGGGATCGATCGGTGCGATGCGCCGCGGCAGCCGCGATCGCTACTTCCAGGACGAGTTCGATCTCGAGGCGCCCGGCAGCTCCGACAAGCTGGTCCCGGAAGGGATCGAGGGCCGCGTCGCCCATAAGGGCAGCGTCGCCGCGATGGTTCATCAATTGGTCGGCGGTTTGCGCGCCGGTATGGGCTACTGCGGCGCGAAAAACATCGCCACTCTCCAGCGCGAGGCAACGCTGATTCGGATCACGCCCGCAGGCGTCCGCGAGAGCCACGTCCACGACGTCGCCATCACCAAAGAAGCGCCAAACTACCGATCGGAATGAACTGAACGCCGAGTCCGCCGAGAAACGATTTTCTCGGCGCGCTCCGCGCGCTCGGCGTTCTCTGAAGCGATGCGGACGTCGGACCGATAAGGATCCGAGATGTCCCGAACGGCGCTTGCCACTGCCGTAGTGCTCCTTTTAGCCCATTCCCTGTCCGCTGCTGCAGACGCGCGCGTGCACGGCGTCGTCACGGATCAATCGGGCGGCGTTTTGCCTGGCGTCGTCGTGGTTGCGGCGGCGCACGATGGCCGTGTGCTCGGTACGGCGACGACCGATGCGGTCGGCGCGTTCGTGTTCGAGGCGTTGCCGGCGATTCCGGTACGGTTACAGTTTCAACTCGACGGGTTCTCCCCTGCCGTTTCCGATATCACCGTCACGCCGAGCGGGAACGTTCAAGTGAAACAGCGGTTGACCGTCGCCGCGCGCAGCGAGGCCGTCACGGTGTTTGGCACCGCGCCGCCACTACCGCCGCCTCCGGTGCCGATCATCGCCACTGCGCCTGCGGCGCCGGTGCTTGCGCCGATCGTCGACCATGCGCGCGAATCGGTTTGCGGACCGACCAGGGTCAGCGCTGCCGCCGAAACGTTTGGGACCATTCGCGCGAGCCAACTCGGCGCGGAAAACGGCCTGTATTTCGCCGGCGATCAGCTGATCGTCGATCGCGGCTCGGCCGACGGCCTTGCGGTTGCGCAGAATCTGGTGGCGCGGCGCCCATTCAAAACGGCCGCAAGCAGCGCGCTCGCGACCGCTGCACACACGGCCGGCCTGGTGCAAGTCGTCGAGGTCAGCGATCACAGCGCAGTCGTGGTGGTAGTCTACGCCTGCGACGAAATCATGCGCGGTGACGCGCTCGCTGCGTTCAAGCCCGAATTCGTCGTGCCGGCCGAACCGTCCGGCGTGCCCGCGTACGACGATGCGGCGAAAATCCTGTTCGCTGATGAGGGTCAGCTGGTCGGCGTGTCGAGACGGTTGATGGTGATCGATCGCGGCGAAGACCACGGTGTCCGCGCCGGACAGCGATTCACCCTGTTCCGCCGTCCCAGACACGACAGTGGCTCCCCGGTGGTGCTCGGCGACGCGGTGGTGGTGTCGGTTCAGTCCGATTCAGCCACGATCCGGATCGAACACGCGACCGACCCGATCGCGTTCACCGATTTCGCCGCTCCGCAGCGACCGGTCCAAACCATCGGCGCCCGACAGCCGCGCCAGTGAACTGTCTTCCGTGGCTGACTGCCGCTCGGATATTTGAACGCAGAGTTCGCCAAGCACGCCGAGAATCCGCAGGTACGCTCCACTAGTTTCGCGGCTCACCCGTCGACCCTCAAGGCTTCGATCGGATCGATTCGGCTTGCCCGGCGTGCCGGCTTCCAGCATGACAGCGCCGCCGCGATCAGCATCGTCGCGCCAATCGAAGACGTCAGCCATGCGTCGACCGGTTCGATCGAGGGAACCTGGGAGGCAATCGCCCGCGCAATCGGCCACGCCAGGATGCTTCCCATCGCCGCACCCAGCGCCGCGGCCGCCAACACGTTCGATACGACGCCGCGGCTGACGACGGCCGGCGGCGCACCGAGCGCGAGCCGGACTGCGACTTCCCGCTTCCGCTGGGACACCGCGAACGACGCCGACGCAAACACTCCGAGCAGTGCAAACAACGTTGCCGAGACACCAATCAGCGACACGATCCATGCGCTGGCTCGAGACAGCCACAGCGCGCGATCGAGCATCGACGCCAGCGTCTGCACGTGGGCGATCGGCTGATCGACATCCAGTTCGCGCACCGCCGCGCGAAGCGCCGGCACGACGGTCAGCGGGTCGCCGCCGGTCTTGACGACAAAAGTCATGTTGCGGCGCAGCCGGTCCAGCGCCGCCGATTTGGCGACGTCAATTTGTGCGGCCGGCCAGTACATCTCGATCGGCGCCGGCGCCGAGGGGCCAAAGTGCCGAACATCGTCCACCACGCCCACCACAGTCGCGATCAACGTCGCCGAGCCGGCGAAGGTGATCGACGCGTCGAGTGGATTCGCATCGCCCCATACCTCGCGACGCATCGCCTGGTTGACGATCACGCTCAGCGGGCGGTCGGCGCGATCGTCGGACGTAAACGCCCGGCCGGCGCGCAGCCGAATGCCCATCGATTCGAAATAGCCCGGCGTGACAATCCGGTAGTGGGCGATCTCCGGTCGAGTGGAATTCACCGGCAGCCCGGTCACCGCGA
>Ga0070675_100000214_pt1 | contig 37364 bp, 31 predicted proteins | sample KBSM43metaG_FD_65343 | JGI IMG/M metagenome (GOLD analysis project Ga0070675, IMG submission 65343) | Miscanthus rhizosphere microbial communities from Kellogg Biological Station, Michigan, USA - KBS M4-3 metaG | ecosystem: Host-associated > Plants > Roots > Rhizosphere > Soil ... | reverse complement strand
AGGTCTAACACCGCTCTCCGTGGCCTCCGTGTCTCCGTGGTTCGTCATCCTGATTTGTACTTAGGATTTGGAATTTGGGATTTGGGTCTTGGGATTTGGGTTTTGGGATTTCCTCCCCGTCACGCGGCGCCGGCGAGGCGATCGAGTTCGCTCGGATTGAGAATGCGAACACGATGTCGATCGGGAAACGCCAGGATACCGCGGCGGACCAGTCGACTCGTCGTACGGCTCACCGCCTCCGGCGACAGACCCAGATAATCGGCGATATCTGTCCGCGTCATCGGCATCATCAGCGTGCGTGGTCCCGATGATTCGGCGCGCCAGTGTTCATCCCGTTCGAGCATTTTGATGAACATCGCGAACTTACCGGTCGCGGTATGTCTGGTGACGTTGATCGTGTGCCGCTGCGCTTCCCGCAGCTGGTGTGTCACCTTCACGAGAAAACGAAATTGCAGGTCGGCATCGCGAAGTAACAGATCCTTCAACGCATCAACCGGAATCCGATAGAGGGTCACACGCGTAATGGCCTGCGTGGTGTTGACGAACCGGCCGTTTTCGGCGAGGCCGAAGACATCCCCCGGAAACAGGAACGTGGCGATATGTCGCTTCCCACTGGGCAGCTCACGGTAGGACTTGACGACGCCTTTCGAGATCATGAAGACCCATTCCGCGGGCGTTTCTTCGCGATAGAAGATCGTCCGGCGCGGCACGTTCAACGACGTGGCGAGTCCCGAGAGATTCTGGCGATGACGCTCCGTGAGCAGCTGCGTCGCGACGCCCGCTGCGGTCAGCTTCTCGAACGGGATCGCGCGAATCGCCAGCTCGCTGGCACTCATCCCCTCAGCTTTCGACGCCGATCCGTGCGCGTAAACCGGCGACGGTCCATTGCGCCCGTTCGACGCTCGTCGGTGAGTTCCGTGAGTTCCGTGTCGGTCGACGGAGTACGACAAGTCGATTCCTCCTGCGCGGGCGGCGCAACGGCCGTTACGACCATGCCGACCGAGTGCGGATGTAAGGCCCGCACGATGTCATCCGGCTTCATGTCGCTGCCGTATGTGCACATGCCGGGCCGTCAGCCGGGCGGTAAACCCGCGCGAAACGAGGCCCCGTCGACGTCGCGTCCCCGTCGGTGGTGACCCGCACAACAGAGATTTGTGAGGCACGCCAGCCAGCCGGCTGGATCACACCGCAAATCGCCCGGAACGGGCATTGCCGTCTTGCCGGCCGAGGATGCGGTTGGCGTGAAGGTGTTAACGAAAATCATTGCGGTACTGCTCCTAATCTCGCCATCGGCAGCCGCCGATCGCGGGATCGCTAACATTCGTGTCACGCCGGCCACATCCTTAGAGCCTGCAAACGTTTCCGTGCAGGTCGCCGTCGAACGGCACGCTGACAATCGTCGCCTGACGATCGTCGTGGATTCCGGCTCGTACTATTGGAGCAGCGAACGACAGCTCGACGGCAAGGAGGGCCCGTATCTCTCCGTGTTCAACTGCCGCGAGTTGCCTGCCGGTGAATACGCCGTTCAAGTGTCGGTCGTCGGGCCAGACGGCCGGGTGCGCGCTACGGCGAGGAATCGCATCCTCGTGATGTCGCGAACGCCTGGTGAGCTCTATTAGCGGCGCCGGGCATGGAACGGGGCCATGTCGTCGCAGTGTCTCCGCGACACTGGAGCGATGTACTGCTGTTCTCCGTCACAGCAGTCGAACTCGGCGTCCTGTTGATTCTCACGCCCGCACTGTCAGTTCCCGACTGGATATACGTCTTGCAGCACGTCACGGTGCTGGCCATCGCGCTCACGCGACGTGCACCAGCTGTCACGGATCATTCATTCGGCGTGAGCGCAGCCGTCGCTGTCTCTTACGCCTATCCGTACGCGCAGGTCATTTATCTTCAGCGGACACCCGGGTGGCCACTGTGGCCCGAAGGCGGCATGGTCCTCATTCTGTCCGGCGCGCTCCTGAGCATCGTCAGTCTGTGGACGCTTGGACGACGGTTTGGAATTCGACCAGCGCTGCGAGGGCTGGCCGTCCACGGACCGTACCGCGTCGTCCGTCACCCGATTTATCTCAGTTACGTTCTCGGCGACGTCGGCTACAACCTTCAGGAATGCAATCTCGGTACAGTGGCGCTCGTGATCGTCGGCTGGATGGCGATGCTCTACCGCATTGAGAGCGAAGAGCGCGTCATGGCTCACCATCCCGGCTGGGGTGCGTACACGCAACTCGTCCGGTATCACCTTCTGCCGCGGATCTGGTGATCTTCCGCCGAGAACTGGAAGTCACGCGCCCGAGCTAGTAAAAACCGGTCATGCCGATGGTAAGCACCTGACCCTTGAGTTGCCCCACATAGAAGCCAAATGTGCTGTTCACAGGCGACTCGTCGACATTGATTAACTGGATGTTCAGGCGGGCGTTGCGGCTCTTCCAGGGATAGTAATTGCCGCCAACGATAAATTCTTTCGAGTTTCCATAGTGACCAAAAACATAGGAAGTCGATCCGTACAGTTCGACCTGCTTTGGTACGACCATATATCCCGATTGAACGTAGAAGCCATCATCGCGGATGACACCGACGGGTAACGGCCCATCCGCCACGAAATTGTTCAATTTCCTGGCGTAACCCTCGCCTTGGAGAAACAAACCACGGTACTTCGTTCCCGCGGCTGCTGAAATCAGATGGTAGTGCGTCTTCTCTAGCGTCACGCCAGGGGCCAATGTTCCTGTATCAAATACGTTGAGGCTGTCGGAAAGACGAAGCGTCGTGTTAGCAGCTGGCAAATCGAGTGGTGCTTGGCGATCCTCTGGACTGTACGTGTACGCGAAATTGAAGCGAGTCGCGACGTTCTCGTGGTCTTCGAAATCTCCGAACGCTCCACGAGGACCAAATTCACCGGTTGTCGGCAACCACGTGATCGCAAAACCAGCGGAAAGCTTTCGATCGAGTTTTACTGCGGGTACATCCAGGTTGCTGTTGTTGTTGCCGAACATCCATCGATACTCGACTCTGGGGAGTATGTTCCCTTTGGCGAACACCCCTTGCGAGAAGTACGGCCGGAAGAACTCATCGGCCATAACGCGGTCGTAAGACAGCCAATAGGGGTGCGATCCCTGTAGCGACAGTGTTCCTGGATAGGCGTTCCAACCCATTCCGAGATCCATATACGTACCGAAGTTGTAATACAGCGCACCGCCGACGGCCACCTGGTTCGTGTCCTGCACGGTCCAAAGAAACGTCGAGTATCGAAACTTTTGACTGAACAACCATCCCTGCGAAAACAACATCACTCGATGGAACTGGAAATCCTGGCGAGGATTTACAAGGAGCGGACGGCTCAAGTGGTCGATGGCCGTTTGCTCGCCTGGCAACTGGTTTAAGTACCGAGCCGCCATATAACCACTGAGATTCAGCTCGCCGAGGTCGCTCCTGCCAACCGTAAAGCCGCGGCCAGGGTTGAATTCTCCGAAGATGGCCGGATTTCCTGCTGACGCCTCGGCAAGAAGGGACTTGTCATCGTCGTCGCTCTGTGCCGCCGCGGATGTTTGCGCGGTCCCTCCCCCGGTTTGTGTGTTGGCAGCGTTGGGCGTTGTGGGCGACCCAGCGGCGGCCTGAGCGAGAAACTGCCGCAGGGCGTTGATTTCGTCCAGCAGCTCGCGGTTTTCCTTTTCGAGTTGCTGATTCTTTTCAATCAGCTGATCGAGTTTGGTCAGCAGCGCGGCAGCGGTCGTCGTTGCGCCGAGGCTGCCCGCCGACTTGACAAGCGTTACACCTGATGACGCGTCGGCGGGACAGTCCGTCCGATCGCCACGTTCGGACTGGCAGGAGATTCGAGTCTGCCCGACGGGCTGAGTGTCCGCAGGCGTTGCGGGCTGCGTCCCTTGCGGCGTCGCCTGCGCGAAAGCGGATCTCGCGATGAGAACCGCGATCAGCAGGCAAAGTGAGACCGTGCCGGGACGCATGATCCGCGTCGGCTACTGTCCCTTACCGCTCGTACCCTGAACGTCAACCCGCTGGGGTGATGCCGCATATGGATTGCCGTCGAGAGCGTTGGAAATCTGCGTAATCGCCCGCTGCGCGCGTACGCTGTTCCCCGCGTCGTCGAGCGGTGGGGAGATGACGGCGATACCGAACTTGCCGGGTGACACGGCGATGATGCCGCCGCCGACGCCGCTCTTGGCAGGCAGACCTGTGTGATACAGCCACTTGCCGGAATCGTCATACAGCCCCGCGGTCGCCATCACGGCCAGGATCCCAGGCACGTTCTTCTCGTTGATTACCTGCTTACCCGTGACCGGGTTCCTGCCGCCTGCGGCGAGAGTGGCGGCCATTGTCGCGAGATCCTTGGCGTTGACGCCGACCGCGCACTGCCGCGTATAGAGATCGACGGCCTGCTGCCAGTTGGTCTTGATGTAGCCGTAGGCATACATCAACGCGCCGATGGCCTGGTTGCGCTGATTGGTGTCTGCCTCGGACTTGTAGACGTCCTGGAGCACGCTCAGCGGCCGGCCCGCGGCGGCGCTATACATTCCGATGATCCTCTGCCAGACCTCGTCGGCCGTCGTCCCTTGAACCATACTCGTCGCGGAAATGGCCCCGGGATTGACGAGAGGGTTCATTTCGGCTGCACCGGTGCCTACGACGGTCTTGACCGCTTCGACCGCAATGATCGAGTTGAACCGTGCGCCGGTCGCATCCACGCCGATCCGCTTCTCGATGGATTCGAGACCTTGCTCCTGGATGACCTGCGCCATCGTAAAGACCTTGGAGATTGACTGAATCGACACCTCGGTCGTGATGTCGCCGGCCGTGTACACCTTGCCGTCGGCGGTGACCAGGGCGATCCCGAACAGATTCGGGTCCACCTTGGCCAGCGCGGGAATGTAATCCGCGTTCTTCCCCTCGTTCAGCGTCTTGAACTGATTGAACGCGTGGTTGACCGCGGTTTGCGCCTCGGGTGTCGTCGCTCTCTGGGCGAAGAGCGCGAGCCCTCCGACAAGAGCGATCGTGATCATGGCCGGCACCCAAGCTCTCTGCCGCACCAACAGACCTTTCTTCACCATGTCTACTCTCCTGTTATCTTGGCCGAGAAGCTGTACCTGAACGAGAATTGCACCCGCCGGTCAGTTGATTCGAACCCGTCGGAAAAATTTTCGCGGTGGAGCCATTGAAGTTCGCCGCCCATCATCACGTTCGTCACGGGCGCCCACAGCAAATTGGCCGAGGCGTATTCACCCTCGTGGAAAGCGTCCGGCAGCTGGAGGTCGCTGTTCTTGATGTTCACGCTCGCGTATCCGATGGCGGAAGACCATCGGCTGTTCCAGTTGTGATCCAGATAGGCGGAGATGCCGACGTCCTGCAACGCCTCTCCGGTGACGGGCGTTCGCGGATCGCCGGGATTCCGCTCGGCGCCCACATCGATAGGCGCGTCGTTGAAATAGTTCTCGACGCCCTTGCCGTAAATCACCTGCAGGCGGAGCACGTCGTTGGACGTCGGCTTGACGTTCGAGCTGAGGCTGATCCCCCATCCCCAGACGTGGCCGCTGAGATCAAACTGATCCTCGAGGCGGTCGTCCCACGCGAGGTAGCGAAGCGCGCCGCCGACCTGGACGTAGCCCCAGCCACGACCCATGCGGTAATGCCCGGTGATATCGGGGGCGGGGAACCGGCCGAGTACGTTCGACAGCTCCACACGGTTGGCCAACCGTCCCGCGTCGCCACTGGCGCCCGGGTTCTCGATCGCGACCCTGATGTTCGAATCACCGTTCACGTAGGGTTCCCAAAACATCTGGGTATTTCGAAAGAACAGCATTCCGTTCGGGCCCCAGTAATCGAGGATGTTCGGAAACACATCCACATCCATGAACTGGCTGTTGGTCAGGCCTCCGCCGACTTGCCTCCATTGCCCCCACGCATGGCGCAGCCGTATCGTCGTCTCTCCCGCAAACGCCCCGACGCCGAACATGTCGAACTCGAAGACTCCCTTGACCGGCCCGCTATCGGTCATCAACTCTCCCTTGGCGCCGAATCGGCTCTGCCGCGGGCTGAGATAGAAGTGGCCGTCCTGGCCGAACTCGTTGCGGAACGCCGGCAGTTTCGACGGCCGCATGACGTCGTACCAATCCGGGTTGTTCGTGTCGAAATCGACAATGGCATCGGCCTGCCCGAAGCCATAGATCTCCAGCGTGGGCTTCGATGTCGTCGCTGCCGCCTGAGATGTCGTCGTTGCTGCCTGACCTGCGTTTTGCGCAGGCGCCTGCGCGGACGCGGGCGCCTGCGCCTGGGCGATCGTCGAGATCCCAAACACAAGCAACCCCGTACATAAGGCGCTACGTGTCATTTGACGTTGACCCTTTCCCATTCGCGGACGCGCCTGCGTCCTTCGTTGAAAATGCGTTCGTAGTTGCCCTTGCGAATCTTGAGACTCGCCTCGGGTGTGAGCCGCTGCCATACCGGCGTCCACATGTCGTACACACTGAAGTAGGCATCCGGACCAGCAGGTGCGACCGTGTCGGTTCCAAACAGGAAGCGATCGGGATACTGATTGAGCATCGCCGAGACCGTCGCGATCGATTCGGGAGTGGCGACGGCGTACTTGGCGACCTCGTCCCACGAAATATCGAAATCCAGATGGCTCAGCGCGTGATCTCTGAGCATCTCCTCGACCATGTCCGCCTGCCTCGATGAGCGCATCGCCGCACCAGCAGATGACCGCACCGGCTGCACGACGCGACCGAGCCCGATATGCGCCCAGATGATGGTCGTCTTGGGATGGCGCCTGAGCAGCGCCTTCATCTGCGTCAGATACGCCGGCTCCGAATCGGGCTTCGCGAACGGCACGTCGATGTCGTTGTGAATGAGGACGACGAGACCCACGTCGCCCGCGAAGTCGAGGATGCGATCGAGAGCCGGGTTGGTAAGACTGGGCGCGCCCCCGGCGACCTTGGCGGAGACGAACTCCTTATGGATGGTGAACTCACCAATTCCGGAAAAGACACCGGGATAGATCTCGAGCACCCGTCGAATGTGATCGACCGCGTACATGTCGGCCGGGTTGAACCCGGTGATCATGGGATCGAAGCGGGCCTGGTCACCCGGCGGCAACGAACGAAAGGCATTCGCGATGTAGGCGTCGGTGAACGAGTAGTAATAGAGCGGTGCGTCACTCTGCAGGTAGTAAGTGGGTGCATAGTCGCCCGAGTTGCCGTACGACCATTGCTGCTGGAGTGGAATGCCGAAGAGCGTCGATCGTCCGACGCGGCTGCCCATGATGTGGAGAAACGCCTGTGGAGTGATGCCTTGTTGGATGTAGTTCGTGAGATGAAAGTGTGAGTCGTTGAACTGCGCGGAGGCACCGACGTCTGCCGCGTCAGCGCCAGTGCCGGACGCGGCCATCCAGCCACCGGCAATGCCGAAGGCGCCAACGACCAGCAGCGCACTCAGTGCGAAGAGCGACGGAAGCCGTCTCATCACCGGGACGGCGACCGTGCACGTGGCGCGCCGATGAGTCCGGCGCGTCAGCGGAATTGGTGGAAGTTGTTGTCAGCGCGGAGATTCCGCGGACACCGTGGGCGCGTGCGACGGCACGGCACCCGGGGGCTGCGTCACAACACCTCGGGCGTCTCTCAATCCGTCGTGAGGAGACGCGGCACGACGCGATGCGGCGATGATCCGGGTGATGGCCGTCGCGAGATCTTCAGGGAAAAACGGCTTTGGCAATAATTCTGTGAAACCAGCGGCATCAGCCGCTGCGCGTTCGCGCGTCATCACGGATGCCGTCAGCGCGACAACGGGGACGTCCGCAAGTGCCGGATCCTTTCTCAACTCGCGGAGAACCTGGATCCCGTTCATGCCGAACATCCGCAATTCGAGCAGGATGATGTCCGGCTCAGACTGCCGCGCGACGTCAATCGACGCCTGACTATCGGAACAGGGAATGACATGAAAACCGCGAGTCTGCAGATACTCCGCATACATCTCACGGTTATCTTTATGATTGTCAACGAGTAAGACGAGCGGCTGATCATGCGGCATGGCGGGTCTCGATTCGTCTGCGTGCGGGCGCGGCTACTCGCGCTCGTGAACCATCCTCGGCAATAGTCCATCCGGTCGTCTCGTGACCGCATGTTGCGCAGCGCAGCGACAAACGATGCTGCTCGAAATGCAGCAGCGTGTCGTGGCCGAAGAGGCCGCAGATGACGCGTCGCGCCATCCATTTCACGCGTTGAAGCAAGGTGGTCATGTCGTCGCTCCTGTCGCCGAACCGGGCCGACACCTGCATGCCACCCTTGGTCGCCATGCCGATCACGCAGGCGCCAACCCGGCACCGCACGAGCTTGCAAACTGTGCGCCCGTGTGGATCGTCATAAACATTCATGATCGCGCGTGTCGCCACAGGAGTTCGTCATGGTGATCACCGTGCATCGCGATCATCGGCTGGTGCATCGCGCCACAGGTGTCGCACTCTGCGCACGAACCGTCGTGGCCTTTCGGTGTAGATTCGCGCGCCGAGAATTTCCGCGTGTCGGCTCAGTACCCGCTGATAGCGGGAGACGACCCGCAGGCATCGCGCGGCTTCTTCCCGCGGCAACGCCCCGTCGGTCACCAGAAGTTCGCGCAGCAGAATGACATTGTGGTATTCGCCCAGAATGCCGTCGAGGGCTTCAATCCGTCGCTCGTACGCGACCAGGTGATTGCCGCAGCGCCCTTCGAGCAGGCGGACGTGGAACCAGTGATCTTTCACGTAGCGGCGCCAGGTGTGAAAGTGCGACGCCTTCGGCTTCGACCAGGTCGTCAGCATCATGCGCCGCGCCCGCCGATAGCTCTCTTCGAGACCGGGCGCGATGGCGCCAAACCCTTCCCCGCGGACGCGCCAGCGCTTGACGCGGCTACGCTCGCTCCGCAGCGTGCCGGCGGCAATTCTGAGGATTCCCCGCGCGTGTGCCTCGTGATCGGCGCGAGCGCCATTGCGGAGGACTCCCGCGCGGGCGGCCGCGAGCGCCCGTTTGGACAGCGATGCGGGATACCGATGCTCGATTTCCTTGAGGGTCTCGACGATGCCGCGCCCGTCGGCGACGGGTGCCAGCAGGCGGCTGACCGTGCTCAGATCGCGATCGACGGCGCGAGAGTCCTTGTCGAGGACCGGCCGAACCAGTCGGATGATTGCACGAATTTTTTTGACGCGCCGCCGCGCATCGTGCACCGCGTCATCACTCTGTGGGTCGCCGACCGAGTGCAGCTCGGAGATCGCGGCCTCGAGCTGCTTGAGCACGATGCGCCGGACCTCGTTGGATATAGAAGCGCCTTGCTTCAACCGGAACGCCATCGCACGCCCTCCCCTTCATCGTGCGAAACGCCCGACGCGAAACAGCCGCGCCGCGCCAATGGCCAGTAACGATCCGGCCGCCGTGCCGACAGCACCAATCGTCAACTGCGCAAGCAGAGGGCCCGTCGACAGAACGCCGGTCGCAAAAAAGAGTGCGAAGGTAAATCCGCTGGACGATGCGAGCGCGGCCACGAGCAGCTGGCGCCACCCGAGTCCGCGGGGCAGGTGCCAGCCGGCCGCGACCGCCGCGCCGACCGCCGTGAGAATGCCAAGCGGGCGGCCAACCAGCGCACCCAACAACAACGCCCATGTGCCGGTGTCGTAACCGCGAAGCAGGACGCCACCGTTGACGAGCCCGAAGAAAAACAGGATGACTTGCACCAGCGTGTTCCATTCGTGCTCGAAGTGATGCACCGCATCGTCGTCCGGAGGATCGGCGAGCAGATCGAGCCGGCGCGGCTCGTGAGGGAGAAACGGAACAATGGGGACCAGCGCGAAAGCCGGGTGGAGGCCTTCGCGATACAACGCGATCCATGAGAGCGTCCCGCAGATGACCAGGTACGGCCAGAACGAACGCACCTTCAGCGCACGCATCGCGCCGGCGATGCCGAGCGCGACCAGCATCACGCCGAGTCCTCCGCCGTGCACGGCGATCGTCGGGTACTGCGGCGCGATGATAAGCATGCCGACGAGATCGGTGGCGATGGCCAGCAGCAGCACGAACGGGAGTGCGCCGCTACGCGGCAGGATCGTTTTGAGCACGTAGTACGCCGCCGCGATGTCGACGGCGCACGCCATCGGCCACCCGGCTGCAAGGATGGACTCGTAATGGCCGTGCACATACGCCAGGTAGAAGCCTGCGCTTCCCAGCATTCCGCCCGCGGCCGCGAGCAGCGGCAGGCTCCATCGGCGCCACGAGTGCAGGGCGCCACCTGGCATCACGGCTTCGACGATCTCCTGCATGATGAGGCCGACAAAGAGCGCCATGCCGATCTCGTTGACGAGGAACGCAAGCGAGTGGGCGAACACGAAGTACCGTTCGGGTGTCGTATTCGCCCACACCAGCGCGATACCGACTCCCACTGGCAGCGCGAGATAGCGGTGTAGGAAGCGGTCGAGCAGGCGCGCCGCGGCACTGCGATGGCGGCGATGTATCCCGACGTGGTGTGTGGCGAGCGCGTGCGGCTTCATCTCGAGTTCCTCGCGCCGGCGGGCTCACGACGGATGACGCCGGAGTCGACTTTCGCGCCGGACCGGCTCACCGCCTCGAAGAACATCTCATTGCCCGCCACTTCGACGAGCATGAACGACTGGTCCTGGTCGTAGTAGGCCGCGGTCAGCCCGGACGGCCGCACGTCTCCTTTGCGCAGCTGTCCACCCGACCCTGACACGAAATAGTTGATGCCCTTCTGCGGCTTCAGCCGTTCGTAGACATGGTCGTGACCGGAGAACACGACGTCGACGCCGTACTTCACGAGGAGCGGCTCGAGCACCACTCGCAGCGACACATCCGATCCATGGCGCGCGGCGTCGGAGTAGATGGGGTGATGGAAGATACAGATCCGCCACCGATCGTCCGAGCGCTGGAGCGCTTCGTCGAACCATGCCTGCTGCTTCGGATCGAGCTGATTGGTGTCGAGCACGAAGAACCGCACGTCCTTCTTGACGAACGTGAAGTACCGCTCACCCCCCATGTTGAACGGTTTGTAGAAGCGGTTGTTCTGGTCGTCATGATTGCCGAGCGTCGCATAGAAGCGCACGCCCGCCTGCAGCAGCGCCGCATACGGGCGCTCGAATTTGACGACGAAGTCCTGCGGGTCCTGCCGCCCGTACATGTTGTCGCCGAGCATGAGGACCGTGTCGAAGGGAAACGTGGTGCGGGCCGCCGCCATCTGCTGTCCCACGTCGTACTCCGGCTGCTCGCCTGTGCCGTTGTCGCCGAGCACCGCGAATTTCAGGGAGTCCTGGCGCGTCGGCAGTGTCTCCACCGCCCGTGCTGCATTCTGCACGGCCGGCGTGAGCCGGGCCGTCGCGAGCAACGCGGTGAGGAGAACGACTGCGACGCGTCGCATGGTGTCACCCCGTCATTTGGTTGCAATCAGGGCGACGCGTTGTGCGTCCCTGACCCTTCCGCGCAGGATCTCGATGAAACGCGCCGCGACGTCCGGCGCATAGCCGCCCGCTCGGAATGCATCGTGCCACTGGCGTTCGCTGAGGCCGCCGATGAGTGCACCTGCCCATCGCACGTCTGCGCGTGTAATGCGGCCGTCCACCAGTTCTTTGTGCAGACCGTGATAGTCGAACTCGACAAATCCGCGCTTCTCACCCGTGATGAACTGCGTGCGTGAAAAGACCTCGAGGTTGTTGCGCTGCGGCCTGTAGCGACCGGTCTTTCCGAGGCAGAGTCCCAAATCACGCACGACATACCATTGCCTCGGAGAACCGCCTGACGGCGGCCTGTACTCGTACACCGAGTTGTTGGAGTTCTTGAGATCCGAGCTGTTGAACAGCAGCAGGACGACCAGCAGCCCCTGATACGGCCGCTGACCGACGAACGGATTCTGCTGCCACGACCATTCGCCGTGATCCGTGAGCGATGGCATGGCCAGGCGGAAGCGGCCACCACGTTCCAGGTGCACACCCGATTGGTCCCGCATCTTGAACGAACTGAGGTAGTACACCGGCGGCTGGTGATAGCCCAGCGCGGAGAGGACACGCGAGAGGACCACCTCGGATGGCCCTTCATCGCCGTGGTGTCCCGATGGTTGCTTGACGTGCCATTCGCGCCCCTGCGGATCGCGAACGATGACGCCCGGGTTGAAGCCGCCGGTTTTGGGCCGGACGAACGTGTACTCGGCGTGCGGATCAGGTGCGTACCGCGTGCCCCACGGTCCGTTGAAGAGATCGCGAGCATGCAGGTTGTCCGGCGGTTGCCACCACGAGGACATCGCTGTTGGAGACGGGGTGTCGACCGGCCGGACGGCCGCTAAGCAACAGACTGCGGCGCAAACAACAACGGCCAGCACACCGGCATGTGTGATCGATTGTTTGCGGATCATGAGGCGCTTTACGGGAAGAACGGAATGACCGCGGAGATGCGGCGCACCCGTGGCAGCCGGAACGGCTCGGTCGTACTGAACACGGTACGCCATCCCTCATTGCCATGTGCCACGTCCAACCGCGCCAGGGTCGTTTTGTCGGTGTGGACACGCAAGCCGGCACCGTACGACCGCTGCCCCAGATCGAGATCGCCATAATGCTGCGCGACGTTGCCGGCATCGACAAAGAGCGCCGCATACATGTGTTCCCACACCGAGAAGCGCGATTCCGCCTGCAGCACGAGAAGGCTGTTGTCGTGGAACATGAAATTGTGGAAGGAGCGATTCGTGCGGTTGCCGCCCATCGACGGCAGCAGATAGAACGGAATGTCCTCCGTCGGATCGCTGTAGACAGTCCAGCCGTGAAGAGCGAGGACCACCCGCTCATCCGACAGCGGGATGTACTTCGCCGCTTCCGCTTCCCACGTGTGGAACGTAAAGGTGCCATCCGACTTGTCCCAGTAGTTCGTCAACGCGCCTCGATACAACGACCCGTGCGTCGGATAGCCCCGGTGATCCCGCGTGTCGGCGACAATCGACGCTTCCGAGTGCAGGAACTTCGGTTGCGTACTCAGGTCCGCCGCCGGGACGTCCGGAAACGCGACCAGCGTGCTCGGCACATTCGGCGCGAAGGTGCCGCCAGGATTCATCAGCTTCGGACGCCCGAGCCACCCGAGCTCGCCGTTGATCGACAGCCACTCTTTCGTGGTGACCGTCGCATAGCCGACGTAATCGGTCGACTGCAGCCGATACTGGCTGCGGTCGTTATCCGTCACGTCTGGCCCGATGCCGAAGAAATTGACCTGCGTGTTGTCCTGCCAGAACACCTGCCCGCCGACGGTCAGGTGGCCGCCGGCGAGTTGCTGCCGCTCGAGCCGCGCCTGCCCCATCTTGTAGAGGTGCCACGACATCGCCGCCGACGTGTCGAACATCGTCAGATCGTCTCTTCCGAAGTAGCGGCGGTATCCCGGTCCCAACGATAGCCACCCCGAGCCCGTGAGCATGTTCGACAGCTCCGGGTAGAACCCGTTCTTCTGCTGCGAACTGTCTTGCTCACCGAACTGATTCGCGAGCTCAATGGCGGAGGACAGAAACCTGGGCTCGTTCCACAGTCCTGCAGACGCTTGCGAGGTGGTGGTTGCCGGCGGCGCCTGCGGCGCCGGATTCGCGACAGGCGCCGCCTGTGCGAATACCAATCGCTGGCCTGACGAAAACAGGGCGACAAAGAAAATTGCGAGTCGCGCAACCCAAAACACAGACGATCGACAGAACATCAAGTCAGTCCCCTCCAATAGCTGCGTTCAGCTACGGCAAGAGGGGCACCAGCGAGAACTCGGCGGGCTGAAATTCACGAATCACCGTGTATTTCGCGCGCGTGCCTCGCGTGTCTATTCAGCTGATGGGCGGACTCGCAACGGGATGTTGAGACCGGGTCTACGATAGCAGTCAGCACCACGCGGGCGAGTGCACGAAAAAGATGCTGGCCCGTTGAAAATCACAGCCGTTCGCACCCAAGATAGGTTCCCAGGTGTCATGACGCAGATCCTCATCGCGGATGATCACGAGGTTGTGCGACAGGGTGTTCGCGTCCTGCTCGAGGCCAATCCCGATTGGACCGTCTGCTGCGAAGCGGCGACGGGCCGCGAAGCGGTTGCCAAGGCCACGGAATTCCATCCGGACGTCGTCGTCCTCGACATTGCGATGCCGGAGATGAACGGGCTCGAGGCCGCGCGCCAGATCCGGCGCGCGGTGCCGGCCGCGCGAATCCTGGTGCTCACCGTCCACCAAATCGATCAGTTGGCTCAGGAGTTCATCGACGCCGGCGTGCGTGGATATCTGCTGAAGGCGGATGCGGGCCGGATGCTTGTGGATGCCGTCAAGATGGTCCTCAGGGGTGAGACATTTTTCACACCCAGCTTGGTGGAGACCGTTGACGGATCGATCCCTCTCCGCGGCTCGATACCGGCGATCAAACGTCTGACCCGCCGCGAGCGTGAGGTGCTGCAGCTTCTCGCCGAAGGACGATCGAACAAGGAGATCGGTACCGCCCTGCGCATCACGACGAAGACGGCCGAGACGCATCGCGCGCGGTTGATGGCAAAGCTTGGCGTCCACTCGGTCGCCGAACTCGTTCGCTACGCGATTCGCAACAAGATCGTCGAACCCTGAATAGCGAACCCGCCGCAACGAGTCACAACGAGACTCACAACACATCACCAATTCACCGACCCTCGTCACGTGTTGTCATCACGTGGCGTTTTGTCGTCACGCGTCAACGTGATCATCACGCAAACTACAGAATCCACCGTATTGAGGGCGCATGAGCGCCCTTCTACTCTGCCTACATCCTCCGTATTCAGCATTGAGGCGCTGCCCGGCACGCCGGTTGCCATGCGAGAACCGCTCATGCACAGAGACAACAACGCAACGGATGTCGATTGGGCGCAACTCGTTCGCGCCGAATATCTCGAAGTGCCCGGACTCGACCTGACGAGAGATCAAGCGCAGCGCTTGTGGGGCCTCGATCGAACCGCATGCGAGCAGCTGCTCGCGGCGCTCGTCGAAAGCCGGTTCCTCAAACGCACGCGTGACAACCGCTATCTGCTGGCAGGCAGTTCAGTATGAGACGCGGCCCAGATGCGCGTCAGCGTCGAGCAGAGCCGCTCCACATGATGCCAGTCGGTGCGGTGCATCAGCGCGACGGTGCCACCGTCGATCTCGACGCGCACGTCCCAACCGGAAGTCTCGGACACGGCAATTCGGCAGCACGCGTGTCGGTCTCCGGCAGGCGTCAACAGGACAGTCAGGCAGCGCTCGTTCGGCACAGCCATCATGCGGATCATGGTGCGCAGGGTTCGTGCCCGCAGCCCGCGGGCACGCGGCGGTCCGTGCGAGTCGTTCTCACCAAATACGGTCAACCGACTCACAACGCGTTGCTTGTCGGTGCACGATCGGGCCGCCCAACGATTCGTCAGAAACCCGCACGCTGTGCGGCCGTTCCGCAGGTTGCTCTGGCCCAGGTCGTGATCACGCGTGGCGGTATCACGAATGCACCGATGGCGATCAGCAGGCTACGTGTCTGAGCACCAATATGGAAGGGATGCTGATCCACGACGACGATCGGAGTCGTGAAACAGAACGACTCGTTGCAGAACTCTCATCGGAATTGTGTGCGACCGATCCGGACGACCTCGATCCGCTCATCGAGGCGATACTGCCGCGCATCGGTGAAGCGACGCGGTCGGACGCCGTCGCGTTGATTGCCGACGGCGTCGGTGATAGCGAACGACGCACCTACCGCTATGCGTCCGCGATGGATGGCGCGGACGCGGAGACCGCCACATCCGTACCAACTCCCCCGCTCTGGGAACACCTGGAGGTGGATGCCGAGCCGCTCCTGCTCGAGCGGATTCCGGCCGACCTGCCACAGGAATCGCTGACACCCGAGCTCCTCGAGCATTTGCGCCGCGAACCTGTGGAATCGGCGGCGATTCTCCCGGTCTCGATCGCCAACGAGCGCACGTGCGTACTCGTGCTCGAGAACCGCGAGCACCGCACGTGGCCACCCGCACTCGTGACGCAGCTGCGTGTGTGTGCCGAAGTGCTGGCGGCCGGACTCTACCGCCGGCGCCAAGCCGCGTCGCTTCGAGCCTTGCAGCGCGAACTCGAACGAAATGTCTCGCGCGAAAACGAGGACGTGCCGTCGCGCCACAGCGCGTTCGCGCGGGCATCGGCGCAGACGGTCGACCGCTTCAACGAGATCGTCGGCGAGAGCCGCGCACTGCGGGCGGCATTGAGGCAGGTCCAGGAAGTGGCGGCGTCGAGAACCACCGTGTTGCTGCGCGGGGAAACCGGCACCGGCAAGGAGTTGTTCGCGCGGGCGATCCACGCGCGCAGCCCGCGGCGGGCGAATACGTTCGTCGTCGTCAACTGCGCCGCGCTTCCACCTTCGCTGATTGAAAGCGAATTGTTCGGTCACACACGCGGCGCGTTCACCGGCGCCGTCACCACACGCCAGGGACGTTTCGAGCTGGCGCACCGTGGAACACTGTTCCTCGACGAAATCGGTGACCTTCCGCTCGACCTGCAGACAAAGCTACTGCGGGTCCTCCAGGAAGGCACGTTCGAACGGCTTGGCTCCTCCCAGCCACAGAAAGTCGACGTCCGCATCATCGCCGCGACGCACCGCGATCTGCGCCGCATGATTGGCGACGGGACGTTCCGGGAAGACCTCTACTACCGCTTGAGTGTGTTTCCGATCCGGCTGCCTCCCCTGCGGGAGCGCCGCGAGGACATCCCGAAGCTCGTCTGGCACATCATTCAGAAGCATCAGCGGGCGACGCATCACCACATCCGGCAGGTGCCCGACAAGGTGATGGACGAACTCAAACGCCGTTCGTGGGCAGGGAATATCCGCGAGCTCGAGAACGTCATCGAAGGCGCGATTATTCACTCAACCGATGACGTGCTGACGCTGCTCGACGACGGCGGAGAGGTGGAGACGCCGACAGCGGAAGACGCCTCCACCCTGTCCGCGGTCGAGCGCACGCATATCCAAGAGGTCCTGCGTGCGTGCGGATGGCGCATCAACGGCGCCGGCAATGCCGCCGAACGACTCGGCCTGCATCCGAACACGCTCCGCTTCCGCATGAAGAAGTTGGGCATCGTTCGCGAACACTCGTCGCGCGCCAGCGTTCACGTCGCCAGCGCCTGACGATATCCCACCGCATCTCGTGACCGCGCGCGGCGATTCGCCCGAATCCCGCGCGCGCCGCGCTTTCGTACCGGGGAGCGCGCCTTGCACCTTCAAGAATCGCGTCATCACGCGAGAAAACCATGAGTCGATTCATCCAGCAACTGACAATGGCCGCTCTGCTGGCGGCGGCCGCGGCCCCTCTGGTCGCCCAGTCGAGTCCAGCAGCGCGACCGGCCGCTCCGGCCTCACAGCCTACTGCGGCCTCGCCCGACGCGAGCACCGATGGAGGATGGCCGCGCGCGTACGTGTCGCCCTCCGGCGCGAGCATCGTGCTCTACCAGCCGCAGATCGCGAGCTGGCCGGACCAGAAGCACATGACGCTCTTTGTCGCCACGTCATACCTCGCCAAAGACAAGCAGACGCCCGCGGTAGGCGCGCTCAAAGTGGAGAGCGATACGAGCGTCGCGCTCGAGAACCGCCTGGTCGGATTTTCCGAGTTCACGATTACCGAGGCCAGTTTCCCGACGATACCGAAAGACGACGTCAAGGCGATCGTCGACGACATTCTCGCCTCCGTCCCCCGCGAACAGCGTGTCATCGCACTGGATCGCGTACTGGCCATGGTGGACACGAGTCAGGTGATCCCGCACAACATCGATGGAGTGAAGGCAGACCCGCCGCCGGTGTTCTTCAGCCAGACACCAGCGGTGTTGGTCAATCTCGATGGTCCCGTCATTTGGAGTCCAATTCCCGGCACGGACTTGCGGTTTGCTGTCAACACGAACTGGGATCTCTTCGTGTCGCCCGAGCCACAGACCTACTACTTGCGTGTCGACAAGAGCTGGCTGTCGGCGAGCGCGTTCCAGGGGCCTTGGCGTCAGGCCAGTAAGCTGCCGGCCAGCTTCAGCAGCCTTCCGAATGACGGCAACTGGACGGAGGTTCGCGCGGCGCTGCAACCGCAAACCACAGGCGCCGTCCCGACCGTGTTCCTGAGCGAAAGGCCCGCGGAGTTGCTGCTTCTCAATGGCGCGCCGAAATACGTTCCCGTCACCGGCACGAATTTGCAGTGGGTCAGCAACACCGACGCAGACGTCTTCCGCGTCGGGACCAATGGAGCTGTCTACTTCCTGGTGTCTGGCCGCTGGTTCTCGGCGCCCGACTTCTCCGGCCCGTGGACGTTCGCGACACCGACACTTCCAGAGGATTTCAAACGGATTCCGTTGACGCACCCACGATCGCGCGTGCTTGCATCGGTACCTGGAACGCGGCAGGCAATTGAAGCGGTCCTGCTCGCGCAGATTCCCCAGACCGCGACCGTCAATCGACGTGAGATCAGCGCGCCGGCGGTGAGCTACGAGGGCGCACCGCAGTTTGAGCCGATTGAAAAAACGTCGGTTGCGCGCGCGGTGAATACCGACAAACAGATCCTGAAGCTCGGCAACATGTACTACATGCTTGTTGACGGCGTCTGGTTCTTCTCAACAGCCGCGACCGGACCATGGACAGTTGCCGACAAGATTCCGAACGAGATCTATCAAATCCCCATCAGCTCGCCCGCGCACAACGTGACCTACGTCACCGTCGAAAGCGCGGATGAAGACGCGGTGACGTTCGCGGCGGACGCAGCTTACACAGGATTGATGGTGGCGTGGGGAACGCCGGTGTGGGGGTCCGGATGGTACTACCCGCCCTATTACTATCCGGGCGCCTTCTATCCCGCGTACTTCCCGTACTACCCGAGCTACGGATACGGCGCGCGCTACAACCCGTGGACCGGCGCCTACACGCGGGGTGGTGCGGTGTATGGTCCGTATGGTGGTGCCGGCTACGGTGCGAGATACAACCCAACGACGGGAACGTGGGCACGCGGCGCGGCCGCGTACGGACCCGCGGGAGCACGTGGAGCGATCCAGGCGTACAACCCGCGAACGGGCGCAATCGGCTCGACGATTCAAGGATCGAACGTCTACGGAAGCTGGGGATCAACCGCGGTCAAGCGCGGTGATCAGTGGGCGCAGACGTCGCGCCTCACGAGAAATGCCAGCGGCACGACCAGTCGAGTCACACAGGGCAGCGGCGGCGGCGAAGCACTCACCCGCCGTGGGCCGCAGGGCAACGCCGGAATCGGCAAGACGGGTGCGGGCGACGTCTATGCCGGCCGTGACGGAAACGTCTACCGCAACCAGGGTGGCAGCTGGCAGAAATACGGCAGTGGCGGCTGGTCGAATGTCGATCGTCCGGTAGGCACCTCTGGGCAAGTGGGCGATCGCGCCGCACAGAGCGGCGTGAGCCGCGACACCGCGACACAGCTGAATAGCGATCGCAGCGCACGGATGGACGGCGCGCAACGAACGAGCGATTTCAGTCGTGCCGGACGGTCGGGCTCTGGCAGTTATCGACCAAGCGGCGGCGGCTTCGGCAGCGGTGGTGGTGGGTTCCGCGGCGGCGGCGGCGGCGGCGGCGGTTTCCGCGGCGGTGGACGACGCTGACACACATACGAGTGAACAAAAATTCGCCGCGGGGACGTGGATCATCCCCGCGGCGGCACATCGAATCGCTCACCTTCGTGACGGGCCAGACTCAAGCGTAAAAGTTATCGATGAAGCGGCGGTGAACGTCCTCCGCATTCCAGTGGCGGAGAACTAGCCTGGGTCGAGCGGAGGCGCATCCGAGGCCTCCGCACGTACTCGGTAATCTCCGAGCAAGACGGTCACGCTGTCGGTCGCGCCCTGTTCGAGAGCGATGTCCACGAGGCGCTGGGCATCGTCAGCCGGCCGGCGCTGACTCGCCAGGACATCCGCGATCTGATCCTCGCGCACGTGGTCGGTGAGACCGTTAGTGCACAGCAGCAGGCGATCGGACGGCCATAGCTGAACATGCTCGATTGCGATCTCGGTCCCGTTGCCGCGGCTCCCGAGCGCATCGGGGACGGCGCGCGGCACGTCGGGTGCCGATGGTTCCGTGCCAGGCGGCCGTCGGGCTTCGAGGCGCACACGCCGCAGCGCTGCGGACGCCGAAATCAGCCGCTCGAGCGTGTGATCCATCGTCAGCTGAATCAACACGCCGTTGCGAAATAGATACGCCCTCGAGTGCCCCACGTGCGCAAAAAAGAGATCCGCACCCGCGACATAGAGAGCGGTCAGACTCGTCGCCATTCCCGCGAGACTTGCGTCGGCGCGGCTGGCCTGAATGACCGCATCGGTCAGCTGGCGATACAAGAACTCGCTTTGGGCCGCAAAGTCCGAGGCGCTCTCGGGCCCGACGCGCACGTTCCACTTGCCATAGCGGATGGCGAGGTGAGCGAGCGTGCTGAGCGCAAACCGGCTCGCCCGTCCGCCAGTGCCGTCGGTATCAAGGCCGTCGGCGACGAGCATCGCGTACGCGTACTCCTCGAACCGTGGCGGAAGATCGGCTTCAGCCAGGCTCGTCGTCAGCGTTTCCTGCATCCGGCCGAGACGAATGGCCACAAAGTGGTCCGTGTTCTGGAGCTGTGTCTTCCCGGACACCGATACGCCGGCCACTTCAAGGCCGATGCTGGCCGACACCGGCTGAAATGCCAGCGCATCGATTGGACGGGAGACGGCCGCGCGCCATTCGGCGCGCGATGTATCGCGTTGGTCGGTCGCCATGACACTCGCTCACACTCGCGAACCGCGAATCGGAGGCGTAGGCCGCCGCACGACCTGCGGTCCATCGTGTTCTACCAGCGAAAGCTGACGCCGCCGGTAGCTTGCCAATATGCGAGCCCGGAAAGGACGCTCTGGATGATCTGTTCGTCGACCGGACCTGAAAAGGTGTCGATGGTGTTTGCGTGATAGTACCGGATGTCACCACGGACGCCGACCTTGTTGACAAACGCCATCACGCCACCGCCGATATTGCTCCCCCATCCGCCCTTGCGAGAGCTGCCTTCCACATTCAGGAAGTCCGCGCCAATCGCCGTTCTGCCGAAGCCCCCCGAAATAAATGGCTGGAACTGGCCGTCCGCGCCAAGCGGGAACGCTCCAATCGCATTGGCCATGTAGTTGGCCACGTGCGGGCTGCCGTCGATGAGTGCGCTCGTCACGTCGAAGCTGGGCGTCCAGTTGGCGAGGAATTCGGGACCGACGTAACCATGCCAAAGCCAGGCGACCTGTCCACCGAAGTTGGCACCGGTGGAGTTGGTATCGACCCTCGGACTGTCTGTGCTGACGGCCCATCCGCCACCGACAAATCCGGACGCGAGCCAGTGGGTGACTGTCGCACCGACATAGGTCGGTTGCGTCGTCGCTGTCGACGGAGGCGGTTGGGTCACTTGGGCTGCCGCTGAACCCGCGAGCGCGAACGTCAAGACGACGGCAAAGAGGTAGTGTGCTAATCGCATGTGATGCTTCTCCCTTCGGGTGCAGCGAATGGCAAGATCAACTCCAAGAAGTCGTCAATTTGGAGGGGGAAATCTGTCTTCGTCGATCGCCGGGTGACCGCACGTGGTCACCGGACACAATGGGCCGCGACCGTCAGGTCCGGCCGACGCGCGTCACGACTCGCGACGCGGTGTTCCCGCATGGGTGTGAACGAATGAGCCGGTGAGCGTGGTACTTGCCGTTGCGACTTCTTGATCGGCCATCGTGTCGTGGAAGCGCGCTTCCGCTTGCGGTCCTGCCTCGTTGCCGCGTGATCGGTCGATCTTGTCGACGGCAATCGCCTTATCGGTGACGACGGCGACGTGGTCGCCGATGATTTCAACCAGACCCTCACCGACGACGAGGAACTCGTCGCGGCCGTCCTTGCGAATGAGAATCTCACCAGGGAGCATGCGCGTCAGCAGTGCCACATGGGATGGATAGATCCCAATCTGCCCCTCAACCGCCGGCAGCGTGACCATCTGCACGTCGGCCGAGTACGCGATTTCGATCGGCGTGATGACTTCGAGCTTCAATGTGCCGGACATGTTCTGTCGTCCTCCGTGCGACGCAGGTGATGCTGCTCTTCATGTTCAATCCGGTGTGGGGGGCAGCCGGCTAATGAGGGAGAACCATTCGTCAAATTGCGGCGCCGGCGAACGGGGCCAGATGTGGACTGGTCGCGGAGTCCGCCGCCGGCACCGCTACGACGATCGCGTGCCGCATCGCCCCGGAGTCCTGCAGAACCGAGATGAGCTGTGCGATCGTCGATGGCGTCTGGTCACTCGCGACCAGCCGTGCCCGGTGGTGATCGTGTCGACGCACATCACGTATCACCTCGCAAAAGAGCGCACCCAGACGATGGCCTCGGCGATCGCGAGCGAGAGAAGGGACCGACGATCACAGGCGTGGAGGAACCCGGATTGCGCCCGAACGCCGCGGCCGCCGAGGCACCGATGGAACCTGGAATGCGCACGAGCGCGATGGGGAGCAGAGGATGTGCCATCCATTTGATCGCCGTTTGCCGCCTTGCAGACGCTTGACATGGAGGCCTTGAGCGCGTCGCCTCACCGGGTGCTGTCACTCCGTCACGGGCACCGGTGAGCGGCGGGCGAACGGTGCGTGGCTTGCGCACAGCCCATCACGGATCGACGCTTGCTGCGTGCCGGCGCGTATCCATGGATCGAACCCGGCCGTTGTCCCACATCGCCGTCGCCGTCATCGGGTTCGGAATCGGGTGTCGTCACACGGCACCAGCGGCGACGGTGCCTTTCGAGGTGTGCTGAGCGCCTCACAATCCTGAGTCTCCGCCGACGGAGTACCGCGACGACTCGCGGCGCGGGCGAAGTGCAATCCGAGGATCGCGGCTTGCACGATGACACAGCGACCATGAAGGTGGCCTTCGCGGTAGTGATGCTGAGTCTCGCGTTGTCTGACATGACGGCCGCAGCGCCATCGGACGTCCGTGTGAAGATCAGGATCGACAAGCAGACGAACTTCGCGGCGCTGCGTACCTACGCGTGGACGCGCGGTTTTGCCAGCCTCGATCCGGAACTCGACGCCTTCATCGTCGCGGCGATCGAACGTGAGCTCGCCTCTGTCGGGTTGATCAGACAGGAGACTGAGCCCGCTGACGTCGTCGTCAGCTACGGGACCGTCCGCCGAAGCGACATCGATGTGAGCGCCAAGCGAGACCGGAGCTCCGGCATGTACCCGGAGTATTCGACGGGAACGTTCAACGTCTTGATCAGGGAAGCCTCCAGCCGCCGCGAAATCTTGCGTGCGCGCGCCGAAGTGCCGCTTGACGTCGACGACATTGCGCAGCTCGAGGAACACCTCGACGCGATCATCGTGCGGATATTCGCGCACTACCCAACGCGAGTGTCGGACTTGCCGTGAGCCGGGCGTCGCGCGGAGATTCAAGCGAGGGGGCGATTCGAGCCATGGCGACAAAGGCGAGCATTCTCGAGCAGATTGGCGAGCGAAGTCTGCTGCTTCCGGAGCTCATTAATCAGGGCCTGTCGGCCACGGACCGGCTGAAGTACTACCTCACCCTGCTGCAGACGGCGTATGGCTATGCGGCTTCGCCGGGCGGACACGTTCCCGACCTGCACACCGAGCGCGAGGCCGCCGGCATCTCCGACGAGACACTCGATACCGTGGTCGGCAACAGCCGGATGCTCTCGCCCACCGTGGTACACATTCCAGGCGCAGCTGCCATCCTGGACCGGATTTTTGCCGATGTGCGACGAATGCTCGAACCCGTGGCGGCGGCCGCGGCGATGCACGGAGAGCTGGTGGAACGGTCCGCGATCTACGCGCGACGGCTGAACGAGCAGATCGCCCGCGCCCCGACGGCCACCGATGATCAGATCACGTCGAGCGTCATCGAGACGCTCACCAGGGTGACGAGCAACGGCCACGACACGATCAACCAGATCGTCATGGACCTTCACTGGGAATTGAATCGGCTGCAGGCGATGGTGTGTATCGAACTGCTTGACGGCGCGCACATCTACAACCTGCGGGATGTCGATCGACAGCTTGTCCGTGCCTTCATGAGGGGGGTCCACGAGACCGCACCGCTCAAGTTCGATCACCCGGGGCTCGAGACCACCGCCACCCGCGATGGCGATCACCTCGCGATCCAGAACGACCTCGGCGTCACCGACGCGCACGTTCTCGTCATCCACATCAGGGATCTGAAGGCGACGATCATCTATACCGATGCCTACCGTTCGCGGGCGCGCTTCATTCGGGAGCTGTTGGAGCCGCACCACATCGTCTGGCACGAGAAGACCAACGGACACAGCTTCCAGTGGTGCACCGGTTCCTACGAAGCGAAGGATCAGGACGCCCTCGAACACTTTCTCACCTTCGTCGGCTCACGTCTGGTCTTTCTGATCGACTGGAACCGCGCGCGGAAACGGTTGTCCCGCTTCGTCAGGAAATCCGACGCTATCGAGCTCTTAAAGTGGGCAGCCGCCAACAACATCGGTCATGAAGCGTTCCTGAAAACCGGCGACATCAGACTGGTTCACAACGCGCTGGCGCGAACCACGTCGACGCACGTCCATTACGGCGCTCGGCTCGACGAAATCTTGGGACGCGACGGGGCGAAGTGTTTCCTCATGTCCGTGCTGCAAATCGCATCGACCGGTCTGAGCCGACGCTCTTCGCCGCGCCTCATCGACGACGAAATCGAGGCAGAGCTGTTGATGTACCTCCAACGCTCGGATCGCACGCTGCTCGGCGCAATGGCCGAGCACGCGGGTGTCCTCGCCGGCATGACCGAACGCATCCACACCGCGATCGCGCAGCTGCGCGCGCATCAGGCGCCCGCGGAAACGGCGCGAACGGCGACGCTAATGCGCCACTGGAAGTCGGACGCCGACACGATTCTCGAGCGGGCACGACGAACCATCGACAACGTCGCCGACGGATGGCATCTCCGCCGCCTGCTCTCGGAGGGCGATCGGGCCGTCAAAGTTCTCGACGAGGCCGCATTCACCCTCACGCTGGTGCCCGATGGGATCGATTCGTCCGTCGCCGCTCTCCTCGATGAGCTCGCGGATCTCGCCAGTCGTGCGGCACGTGAATACGTCCGCTGCCTCGAAGACGCAAGAGACTTGTCGCGAAGCACGGGCCGCGCCGAGCTGGAACGCTTTCTGGTGGCGGTCGATCGGCTTGCCATGATCGAGACGAGCTGCGATGAAGCGGAACGCGCAGTCCGGGAACGCATGTTCCGCGGCGATGCGACGGACTTCCGGCAGGTGTACGTCGTGTCGGAGTTGACGCGTCAACTGGACCGCGCCACCGATTCGCTCGTCCACTCAGGCCTGCTCGTGCGTGACTACGTGTTGAGCGTGTCACCAGGGGGCTGAGCAAATCCGAAATCCCTCTTTGTGTGTTTGGGGCTTGGGATGTGGGATTGCTAGTTTCCAGTAATCCCGCGGTTCTGCAGCACACGCACCACTGCGCGTCGGTTCTGTGCCTGTTCGTGCTGTTCGATCGTGGCCTGCTGCTGATTGAAGCGCAGGTTGTTCTACTGCTGATTCGTATCGACGAGCGCGCGCGTACTCACGACCGCCTCGTTGGTCGGCATCAGGCCAGCCTGAATGTTGCGCGCGATCTTTAGGTCGTTCCTCGTAAACGTGATCCGGTCGGCGAGGAAATGCGTCGCGCTCTGGGACGTGGCTTCGACATCAACCCGAAGCCCTGGAATCAGCGACGCAACATCGACCTTGATCTGTCGCATCCCAGACATTTGACGCACCCTCGTGTTTGCATTGAGCACGATGGCGACGAAGGCATCATCGGTGCGCACGATCAACCTACCATCAGCGGCACGTCCCGTGACCACCCCGCGAACATGCGCGGCGGCGAACGTCACGATGGACATTCCGAGAACCGCGACGAGGATCGACACGACGATCGCGATCCGTCGCGTGCGACTACGCTCCATCCCTGTAACGACCTTATCTGTGGACACCATTACTCCCAAAACACCAAGTCCACGTCGACGAAACGGCGCAAGAACAGGACCAGCGTCGGGGACGAGACTTCTGTCCCATGCGCGGAGTGAGGCGCGCCAACGTGGGAACCTTCGTTGGCGGAATACGGTGATGCCATCGCTGAATGCCGGGAGTGTCGGACGCGATATCGCTGAACGATGCACTGAGTGTGCGGTATAGCGCTTGCGTTGGACGGCACGCATGACGGGTCGCCTGATTGGTGCAGGAGTGATCGCGTGTCTCGCCATTGCGGCGAGCGTTGATGGCGGCCAATCGCGCTACGAGGCGATCGATCGGAACGATGTCGCCGGCGTGTCGGGATTGCGAATCATCAACATCCGCGACAACATGCTGAAGACCTGCTATGCAGTGTTCCTCGCCGATTCGACGGATTCCGCTGACGTCACCAGCCGCATTGAAATGACGGAGTTGCACAGGGCAGCGACGGCCCGAGATCAGCGCCTTGTCGATCTCCTCGGTGCATTCGAACAGGATAAAAGCGTCTTCGCCGGCACGATGACGCCGAACCCGCTCAAGTACGACTGGCAGGCGAACACGGCGCAAGTCGATTTCGCGCTGTCGGCGCTGAACAACATGTTCGCGCGGCTCGAGCAGGATCTGCTGCGCGCTCCACGCACCTCCATGACTGTTGTCCCCCAGGCGTGTGTGCCGCCCGAGCGCGCGCCGCGCTGAATGCCTCCTGCATCCGGCGACGGAGTAATCGCGCGATCAGGCAATTGCCCCACTTGTTCGATATTGCGCCATGCCTTCACACTCGTGTGCAGTAAAACAAAAATGTCCGGTTTAAATGACATCAGAAGTCTCATAATGAACCGCCTTCGGAGCTCGTCTAACGCCGGCACCAGAGTCGTATGGTCAACCGTCAGCAGTGGCTGGTGCTCATCGTCTTCGCGACGGCATTCCATGGGAACAACGTCGCATGGGCCGCGTCTGGCCAGCTGCGAGTGCTCGTGGTGCACGCGACGCGTCACGACACGCAGCTCCCGCTCCTGACGGACCACGACCTCCCACGCATCCTGAACACCCGGCTGTCCCAAAGCGTTGATTACTACGCCGAGTACATCGACGCGCCACGAATTCCCGCGCCTCAATTCGAACGGGCGTTCCGCGACTATCTTCGTGCGAAGTACAGGAATCAGCGGTTCGATCTCGTCATCGCAATGCAGGACGTCGCGTGGGACTTCGTGCGCAAGTATCGGAGCGTGCTGTTCCCCCGGACGCCAATTGTCTTCTCCTCGAGGAACCGCAACGTGGCTCGTCCGCGCAATTCAACGGGCGTGGTCTCGGAAATCAATTTGCGCGCAACGCTCGATTTCGCGCTGACGCTTCAGCCCGAGACCAAGGAAGTCTTCGTCGTGACCGGCGCGTCGAACCGCGACAAGGTGTATGAAAACCTCGCGCGTGCACAGCTTCGCGGGTTCGAACCACGCGTCGCGCTGACCTATCTGGCAGGCCTCCCGAGAACGGAACTCGAGAGGCGGGTCGCAACCCTGCCGGAGGCGTCGATCGTCTACTACCTGTTGTTCTACCAGGACCGAACAGGAGAAAACCAGAATCCGATCGAGTTTCTCGCGCGTCTCACGTCGCTCGCAAACCGGCCGACCTACTCGTGGTCCGATGCCACCATCGACCACGGCGTGGTTGGCGGACGGCTGGAGGATCAGTCGTCTCTGATTGAAGCGGTGGCCGGCACGGCTGTCCGCATCCTCAAGGGTGAACGGGCGGACACCATTCCGGTCTCGACGATCGATCCGACCGTCGCGCAGGTCGACTGGCGTCAACTTCAACGCTGGCATATCAATGAGTCGCGTGTGCCGTCGGGAACGTCTACTCTCTTCCGGCAGAATGCGCCGAACGACGACGACCACGTTCAGTTGGCTGTGTTGTGGCCGGTCCCATTTGCCGTCGTGCTGATAGCTGTGATGGCGGTATGGACGCACAGGCGCCGAAAGACGCAGGGCGATGCCCGCGGCAGCCCGTTCGCGAAGATCCGACTCGAGGATCGCCTGCGCGATCTTGGCCGCCGTTTGCTCAAGGCACAGGAAGAGGAGCGCTCGCGCATTGCCCTGGAACTGCACGACGACGTCAGCCAGCAAGCCGTGGCGCTCGCGATCGACTTGCAGCGAATCACTGACGCCCCGCCGGGAACCGCTCAGAAGATCGTGCGCGACGCGCAAACGCGGGTGAAGAGCCTGTTGAAAAGCGTGCACGACCTGTCGCATCGATTACACCCAGCGAACCTGCGCCTCGTCGGCCTGCTGGGGGCCCTCGGTCAGCTGCAGCGCGACCTCTCGCGGCCCGGCATCATGATCACGGTGTCGTCAGAGAACGTCGAGGCAATCCTGCCCGACGATATCGCGCTCTGTCTGTTCCGCATTGCGCAGGAAGCGATGCAGAACGCGATCAAGCACAGCGGCGCTCGCAATATCAAGGTTCAGTTGAAGGGCGGCAACGAAGCGATCGCGTTGACGGTCATCGATGACGGCGCCGGGTTTGACGTCGCCGCCGCCGCAGGAAAAGGCCTCGGTTTGATGAGCATGCACGAACGCGCGGAAAGCGTTGGCGGGATGCTCAAAGTGGTCTCTCGCAAAGGCGCTGGGACCCGCCTGCAGGTCACGGTGCCATTTCGTGCTCCCCGCCACGAGGCGAGCAGCATCGCGAGCTGATTACGCCACGTCGTCGCCCGAGTCATCCGCGGACGACGGAAAATCAACCTGGATACGGGTGCGGCGTTCGGCGTCGCTCTCGAAGTGCAGGACTCCCTTCATTCGCTGAACGAGACGAGCGACGGCCGCGAGCCCGAGGTCGGCCTCATGCGGGCGTGCTGCTGAAAACCGGGGATCAACCCGGGCCCGAGGTTCCGGCGCCGAGCTGGACCCGGTGACGATCAGGGTGACGGACGGCCGGACGTGAGCACGTGCCGATGTCTCCAGGACGACGTCTCCTGAGGTCATCCCGCGCGCCGCCCTGATGACGACGTGCAACAGAATGCGTTCGAAATCCCATCGCCGCGCCCGAATCCGCGCCCGTCCGAGAGCGCCCGGCTGCAGTCGCAATGACACGCCAGGAGCGACCGCCCGCTTGAGCATTCCCTCGGACTCCACCACGAGTTGGCTCAGATCAATGGAATCCATCGTCGCCATCTCTGTCTGGCGCGGCGAGGTCAACTGCTGTGCAAGGCGATCCATCCGGTCCACGGCACGATGAAATTCAAGGAAATCGTTTTCCGCGCCCGGATGCCGCATCGCGTCTGCGCATCTGACCATGACGGCCAGCAGGGTCAGGCAGTCGTGCGCGATTAACGCCACGTCATCTCGATCCGACGCCGCAACGTCGTGAATCCGCGGATCGTCAGGTCGCCGTGGGGTCGTCCCTGTCCACCGAATGAGTCGCGAGAGCGCGCTCCAGATTCGTTCGCTCACTCCCCGGGGAACCCACGGGTCAGAAATCGAGGTCGACGACGCAGATGGCGCACGGGGCGGAAATGCTAAGACCAACATGGCCGACTCGCTATTGATCGCGATCAATACGATGTGACGAATCTACTGAACCGCGACGTCTTCTCCCGGCGCCGCATGATTGGCGGCAACAGCCGGTGATGACGGCGGCAGCGGCTCGGGCACGCGGTTGTGGATACGCTGAATCGATCTGAGGTAGGCGTAGACCGCCTTCAGATCGTCGTCATTCATCGCGCCGACGTTGGGCCACGGCATCGGCGGCAGAATCGGCCGCGAGACGCCCATGTGGCGTCCGGTCCGCACGGCCTTGACGAACATGTCCTCAGTCCAGATGCCCAGTCCCGTGTTGTCGTCCGGAGTGAGGTTCGCCGCGAAGCTCACGCCCCAGGGTCCGGAAAACGCGGTGCCGCTCGCCGCCATTGTCATCAGCCATGCCGCCGACGGCGCTGCCGCGCCTCCGGCGATCGGAAACGACTCTGGATGGCCCGACAGCATCCGTGACATGTCCGGCTCCGGCCCCTTCGGTCCCATCTTGAGCGGCGTGTGGCAGTCGTTGCAGCCGCCGATGGTGACGAGGTACCCACCACGCGCGACACGGGCGGCCGCTGCGCCCGCTTCACTGTTTGCCGCGGGCTTCATCCATGAAGCCGCCGCGAGCATCAACGCGGCACCGAGAATAATGACTACTGAATATTGCTTCGACATGTCGTTTCTCCCATAGGGACGTACTACCCTTCACTGAGAGAACGCGACGTTTGGACGAAACAACCGCAAGGAGTCTCTGCGGCCCGTGTCCGTGATTTTGAAATTTGAATGACAGCGAAGACTAGAACTGCCCGACGAGACCGATCAGCAGGCGCCGCGGTGGCGCGAAGGCGTTGCCGGTGCCAAAGAACGGATTGAGTTGTTCGTATGGCGCGAAGTACGGTGCGGTTGGAATCTGTCGCAGGTCCAGGTACTTCTGTGCGTCGGTCTGCAGTTGCGTCTGATTGTTGAACACGTTCAACAGGCGTGCTTCGAGCGATAGCGTGGCGCGTCCTTGAAGCGGCAGCCGATACGTCGCCATCAGATCGAGATTGGCCCACGCCGGATTGCGATGGCTGCCGGCCGGCTCGAGATAATTCAGCGCCACGCCTGCCCAGTCGCGGCCACGCGCGGCCCAGGGACTTCCGCTTTGAACGCGGAGGTAGGTCGAGGCGGTGATGCGGCTGTTCGCCTCGTACGCGGCAAATACCTTGAAGACATGAGGACGATCTTCCCCGAGCGGACCAAATCGGTTTGGATCCTCGACGTTTGTCCCAGGCGCATCCTGAATGAAGGATGACGTGTTGAACACCGCGACCGTCGAGTAATCGAGATCGAAGTTCCCTTCGAAGCGGCTCCAGGTGTAGCTCACGTCCGTCAACAACCGATCCGCAAGCTGGCGGCGTACCGCCGCGGTGACGGCCCGATACGACCGCCGAGCATTGGCCGACCGGCACGACTCGAACGCAGCGCATGGAAGGTTCGCGGCAGCGTAGGGGCCGCTGATCGGCGATGTGCCGTTCATCCTCGTCGGCACGTCTTCGATGAAGTGATGCGTTGTCCGCGACAGGAAAAACACGTCGAGACCGTATCGACGGCCAAGAGGCGTTGCGTACCCGATGACGAACTCGTCGTTATAGGTCGGCTTGAGTGACGGGTCGATCAGTTTTCCACTGGTGCTCGCGAGGGGCCCACTCGAAAGTACGTTGCCCGACAAATCGAAAATCGTGTCGGTCTGGAAGATGCGGTTCGGCGCGAGGCTGCGGGCGGTGGATTTCTGGTCCATCGTGTAATACCGGCCCCAGTTCGCATACGCTTTGTCGCTCTTCGCCCTCCGGAGCTGGTAACTGAGCCCGAGGCGAGGCTGCACTTCATCGCCGAAACCAAAGCGGAGAAATGTGCAACGGTCGCCGTGCGACTCAAATGGCGCCGCGCCGCCTTTCAGGCGCACCGTCAAAGGACATCCGCGGCTGCCTTTCACCACCTCTGAGAACTCATCGCGGTTCAGGAGCAGCCCGGCATTGACGAACAGTCGCGTCCCAAGGCTGATGTCGTCCTGCACGAACAGCGAAGCGGTGCGACCCTGACCAAGCTGCGGAGCTTGCTCGGTGTAATAGCGAGCCCGCAGAACGGGCACTCCGCTCTGGTTCTGAGCCACAATCGCGCCCCAACCGTTCGCAAGGCGATTGAACTCCTCTTCTGTGAACTCGTAGCCTGCCCCCGCCTTCGCGGCGTGGCTCGTGGGGCCGACGTCGAAGAATCTGTTCACCGTGCCGCGGATCTCATGACGACGGTAGTTCTGCGTGTTGCTGAAGGGTGCGCCGCCGACCAATAAGTTTGCTTGAGCGGGATCGGTGTACTGCCCCATCGTCAAGAGCTTGGACGGGTCAAACGTCGGAAGTAGCCCAAGCTGTGTGACGGGTTCGTCCTCGTTCACCTCGTTGAAGTACAGGTACCTGACGTTCAGCACCGTAGTGGGCGTCATGAAGTTCGCCCATTCAGCCGTGCCGATACGGCTGGTGTTGTCGGACGAGGAGCCGCCACCAGGTTGGTAATCCGAATTGAGGCCGATGTTCTTCTGGTGATCCAGCCGGGGACGAAAGCTGACCGTGAGCTGGTGTGCGGCGGAAGGGACCGCCGTCAACTTTCCATAGAACTCAGAACCTGTTCGCACTTCGTCAGGAAGCGGCGTGCCGACTTTGTTGACGCGTGCCCATTTGGCCTGCCGTCCATATCGCGCGGATCCATAGAAGAAGACACGGTCTCTCACGATGGGACCGCCTAACCCCATCGCTGGAATCACATCGCTCGTCAACGCCGGATCACGAAACGCGCCGGGCCTGACGCCGCGCCCACGTAAATCGTCTGGCAGCTTGTACCCGCTCACGAACGATTCCGGCAACCAGTCGAAGCGGGCAATGCCGGCGAATTGATTCGATCCGCTGCGGCTCACGGCATTGGTAACGACGCCGCCGGCGCGGCCAAACTCGGCGCTCACCGCCGCGCGTTTCACGTTCACCTCGGCGATGTCGAGCTGGTTCACCTCGGTCGTGAGGTAGCCGTACGCAGGGTTGGTGATGTTTGCGCCGTCAATGAGATAGGTGTTGTCCTGTCGTGTCCCGCCCGCTGCCTGCCCGACCGCTGACCGATTCTCCGCGACGCCAGGAATCAACTGGAACATGCCGCGGTAGGTCCGTTCCACGGGCAGAGAGCCGAGTGCATCCGCTTTGAAATTGAAGCTGACCTCGGTCGATTTCACGTCCACAACAGGCGTGGCCGCGGTGACGGTAACCTGTTCGTTGACGCCAAGGCCGGACACGAAGTCCACCTGCGTGTCCTTACCCACCTCGACGACGGCGCGCCGCGGCGGGCTTCCGGCTGCGCCGCTCTCGATTGTTACGTCGTACTGCCCGGCAAGGAGATATTCAAACCTGAAGGTCCCGTTGGCGCCTGTGACCACGGTGCGACCGGCAGGAAGATTTGGTCCAGAGGCCTTGACCACGGCTCCGGAAACCGGCTGTCCATCCTGATCGAATACTGTTCCGGAAATGGTGCCCGTGTCGGCTGCCCATGCGAACGCAGGGACAGCGGCGACAAGGGCGACCAACAAGGCCCGCCTTAATCGGTTCCATACAGCCATCTGCTGGATGGACCGGATCGTAGCACGTGGGCTTGAACGCTATCGCTTTCCGAGGAACGTAAAGCCGGCTGCCGCGCCTGATGGCGTCGCCATCGGTGTGACGAGCAGACGACGTCCATGGCCGATTGGGACGGTTCGTCCCGCAACGATCCCAAGGGCGGCGCCGAACGTCACATCGCTCAAGTAGTGACGCTTCATCTGTACTCGCGATGCGGCGACGTAGGAAGCGACCGCATAGGCGGGAATTCCGACTTTCCATCCGAATTCCTGCTGCAGCACGGTTGCCGACGCAAAGGACATTGCAGTGTGTCCGGATGGGAACGAGAAGCCGCCGCCCTCCGGACGCGACCGACGGGACGTCTCCTTCAGCGCGAGTGTGAGGCCCTGCGCGATCAGCTGCGCACGGAACAGCGCCGCGCCGACCCGGGCCGCGCACGGCTTGTGAAGGGCGCGCCCGATGGCGTAGCTCGCAAAGGCGGCGCCCATCTGCAGGGGTGCTCCCCCCAGAACCGCGCCGGACTTGAAGGTCGACCGCAGTTCGGTGTCACCCGAGAACGAGCGACTCGTACTCTTGTCCGCCGCGTGAACACCAAACGCGGCGACCGCCCCAATCGACGCGATCCCGAGCGAACCGCGCGACGGAAGTCTTCGCAGGTCGCTCACGGCTCCGGTGAACAGGCTTCCAGGGCTTTGCGCCGTGCCGCATGGCGACGTTTCGAGACTGTTGACCTGCGCCAGCGCCGGTACCGCGCTGCCCACCGTCGCGACCACCACAGTCGCGCACGTGCACAACATCCTGACCATTGAGCCGCTCATCACCGTTGTCCTTCCGGCATTCGTTCAAATCCCACAAGACGCCACTCGCCGCCACGGAGGCGGAAATACGCGTCGACGGGCTCTTCCCATGACTTCGATTGCGCGTCCACCGCGCTCATCTGCACTTTGATGAACGCGCCGTCCTGTGCTGGAAGTCCTGCTGGCGCGTCGATCGAGGTTGTACGGGCCGAGGCCTCCGCAATCCTCCGCGTCTCACCCGTCACGTTGTCGAATGTCCACCATGACGCACGATAGGCGCGAGGCGCAGGTGCGACATCGGCGTCAACCGCCGCATTTGCGAACGTCAGTGTGCCGTCGGCAAGACGGGGATCCGCGATTGGGTTGACGGCGGTGAGATACGCGCGAGCAATCGCGTCTCGACGCTGGGCAAGCGCACGGACCAGAAAGTCCTCGGCATCCGCGTCGCCGAATTCACCGGCGCGAACCGCCGCACGCAGCAGCGGCGTGCTGAGCGCCGTCAGCTTCCGGGCGGCCCAGAACTTGTCGTCCAAGCGAGCGTTCGCGAACGCCTGATTGCGGACGCGGGGCTTCCACGCTTCTGGATCGAAGTCACTGTTGTCCGCGACCAGGCGACCGATTGCCGGCGACTCGTAATACGGATCCGTGTGCCACTTCGGGAAGGAAAAGCCGAACCCCACGAGCTGCTTCGCGACACCCGCGGGCTCCACCAGGGATTCCTCGCCGGCCCAGTAATCGGCGGGGCCCACGCCGCCGCTTCCCAGCGCCGAGCCGAAATCAATCAGGTTGTGGCGCACGTGCGAGCGGCCGTTCTCAGTCACCAGCGTATCGAGCGAATTGATCGACTTCGCGTCGACGTGATTCAGCCATGCGGCAAATACGCCGTATCCGCGAAGCTCGCGCCGGTTCTCGTGCGCCACGATGTCGTTCGGGTCGTCAGACCGTGTGCCGTAGAACCGCACGCGGCCGACCGGTTTGCCAGGCAGCGCCCGACTGGCGACGACACGATAGCTGCCGTCGGGTTCCTGGTTCGCGCGTTTGAGCAGGTCTCCAATGTCGGTTGCGCGCATCGCACGCCGCTTGCCGCCATATGGCGTAAACGTCGCGCCTTCTCCCACGACGAGCTTCTCTGCGCGCAGGGAGGCAATGTGGTTTTCGGGAACGTTGTAACCGAGTGCCCACATCAACTTCGTCACGGCCACTTCGGTGCCCGTCGACATCGCGCGGTACTCTGGCGGATCGAACTTCAAGAACCACCGGTCGCCGTTCACGTCCTTGACGGTGAATCCCGGCGTCACGCCGTCGCTCTTCGACGACGTAATCGTCCACGGACCCGCCGCCGGGCCAGCGCTCGTGTTCGGCCCTCTCTCGATGTCGTCAGCAGTCAGCAGCCTGTGCCCCGCTCGATTGGTGAACCAGCTCGAATCGGGCACCTCGTCGATCGAATTGAGATTCTGAGCTCGTCCCGCCGCTTCGACGGGTGTGCGCCGCATCGCATTCGAGGCGATGTCGACGAAGAGACTCGTCTCCATCGGCTTCACCGCCGACGCGTCCTGCGTGTCATGCTCGACCCAGATCGGGTCATCGTCAAAGAACTTTGACGTCGCGGCGGAGCCGATGGCCGTGAACGCCGACGCCGCCAATACAACCGCCACCGCGGCGGCTTGCTTCATTGAAAGGGGTGTCATGAGCGGATCCTCGTCCTGAAGGCGTTTAGAAGCGCGGGCTGAAGGAGAACACCACGCTGTTTCCTTCCGGTGTGCGCGCCAGATCAATCCGTGTCACCGAAGTCGTCATCGTGTGCAGTGTCAGCCCGATGCCGTAGGTCTTCTTGAACTCGCTGATCGCGAAGGCCGCGGCGCGCGGCGCCACCTGTCCGGCATCGAGGAAGAGCGCCATGTCAGCGAACGGACCGGCGGTCCAGCGATATTCGCCGCTGAGGAGAAGGCGGTTGCGGTCTCTGAACCTCCACGACGAGTAACCGCGGAGCGTGTCGCTGCCACCAAGATCCGGCATCAGGAAGTACGGCACGTCACCAGCGCCGGCGCTGTTAGTAATCGACGTCAGCGCGCGAAGAGCGATGACCCAGTTCTCGCGGAGCAGCGGCACGAACTGCTGGACCTCGCTGTCAGTGCGCTGAAAGCTGCTGCCACCATTGGTCGCTCGGTAATCGGACCATTCGACCCGATAAAGCCCTCCGCGACGCGTGTATCCAGGCGAGGTGCGCGAGTCGATCTGCGCAAACAGCCGTGTTCGCCGGTACTCCGGATTCAGCGCGGCGTCGGCCAGTTTCGTGTCGAACTGCATCGCCTCGAGTCCGCTGCCGACCGCCAGCAGCCTGGTCGGCTGGACAGTGGCCGCGACGCCGAAGGTGGTGGACGCGTAGGAGAAGTTCCGACGGTCAGCAGTGTTGGAGTCGCTGCCGATCCCGTAGAACGCGAGGCGCGGCGCATCCAGCCGTTTCGCGGCAACGCTGAAACGAACTTTTCCGTCGGCAAGGGCGGGCAACTGCATCGCGGCGTCTATCGCCCTGAAATTCCGGAACGACCACGCGCCGTGCACGTCCCAGGTGCCGCTGTCCGCGTAGCGGCCGCGATAGCCCGGACCAACCGCCATTCCGCCACCCGACATCACACCACCGACGAACGGATACAACCCGTCGCGGCTGAAGGTCGACATGGCTGATTCAACCTTGCCGAGGCGACGCTCGACTGTATCCGGCTTGTACTCCGTCAGATGCTCGCTCTTCTCTTTACGCTGCGCGGCCAGTTGCTCGTCCCGCGATCCCTGTGCGGACGCCGGCGCCGCAACGAGCAGCAGCGCGATCGCCGCGGCGGCGGGCACGAGTGGCCGGAGGACGGGCCTGGACACGCGTTCCGGCCGCAGAATCAGGAGCGCGACGCCGAGCCAGACGACAGTGAGCGCAATATTTGCGATGGCGAACTGCTGGGTGTCCAGGTGAAGACGGTGCGTCCCGACTAGCACGACGCCGGCCGAGATGACGTCTCCGATGCGGACGAAGAACGTGTCGATCGCCTGCTTCGCCTTGTACTTTTCTTCGCGGGTCGTCGGAACCCACAGAAGTTGCCGCGCCGTGTTCATCACCGAGTAGTCGGTCGCGTTCTCGGCCGTCTTGATCCAGCGCACCGCCGAAAACCCGACGCCGGCCGCGATGATCGCGTAGCCGCCGAGCGCGATAAGCGGCAGCGCCAGCAGCACGCCGCCAAGACCGCGATACTTCAGCAGCCGCGACGTGAAGAACGCCTGGAGGAGCAACGCCACCACGTTGACCGAGAACTGATAACTCCCGCTGAACGCTCCAATGAACGCCTGCTTGTTGAAGGTGGGATCGGCCAGCGCGAGCTGGCCGACATGGTTGGTGAGCATGCGAGCAACGAGGTACTCGCCGGTCGT
>Ga0070675_100000213_pt1 | contig 37368 bp, 35 predicted proteins | sample KBSM43metaG_FD_65343 | JGI IMG/M metagenome (GOLD analysis project Ga0070675, IMG submission 65343) | Miscanthus rhizosphere microbial communities from Kellogg Biological Station, Michigan, USA - KBS M4-3 metaG | ecosystem: Host-associated > Plants > Roots > Rhizosphere > Soil ... | reverse complement strand
TGGGGCCCGCCGCCACTCGAGAAGATGACGAAGCTGTTCTTCGAGATGAACGCCTACGACATCGATACGCGGATTTCCAACGAGGGCCGGGTGCCGCTGCTGCCCCTCGTTCACGTCCACGAACTGCAAACCGGCGGCGTGGTCATGTCGGATGACAACCTGAAGGTCACGGCCGCGCTCGTCGATCACCCGCCCGTCGTGCCGGCTTTCGGTTATCGGTTCGATGCTCGTGATCGATCGATCGTCATCTCCGGCGACACAGCGCCATCGGACAATCTGGTGCGGCTGGCGCGCGGCGCCGACGTACTCGTCCACTCCGTGATGTATCCGGCCGCAATCGACCGTCTCGTGGGCCGCGTACCGAACGCGGCAGCGCTGAAGGAAAGCATCCTCGCCCATCAGACGTCGGCAGAAGATGCCGGTCGAATCGCCCAGGCCGCTGGTGTCAAGACGCTCGTGCTCTCTCACCTGGTGCCCGCCGATGATCCGCAAATCACCGATCAGATGTGGATCGAAGCCGCGCAGTCGCGCTTCCAGGGAAAGGTCATCTTCGGCAGGGATCTACTAGAGGTCTGAAGCGAGCGGAACGCCCGAATTTCGGCGCGCTCAGGCTGCGCTGCCGACGAACCAGTTGCGGAAATCGTCCCGAACACCCAGCCACGAAATTTGCCCCGTGTTTTCGATAATTTGCAGCACAGGATGATTTCACTCTAGAACTCCCGACTCGACCGTGTCCGCGCGCTTCGAGGCAGTCGCAGAGCAACCGGCTATACTCGCTGAAACCATGCGACGCGTGGCGTTGCTTCTCGTGCTGATCTTCACGGCGATCGCGTCCGTCGATCCGCTGTACTGCTCCGACGGCTGCACGCGTGCCGACATCGCCGCTACCAGTCAGGGCGCGCAACACGGTGGTGACTGTCCGATCTGCCAGCCCGGATCGGTGGCCACGACGCCGACGTTGCCCGTCGCAGGCTTTCTGTCGACGTCCGCCACGCTCCCGTTCGAGCAGTCACCTCTCGGGTCAATCCCACACTCGATCGAACACCCTCCGCGCGCGTAATCCCGACATCGTTCGGTCAGGAGTCTCTCCATGAGAAGGGTGGGGTGTCGAGATGCGTGTTCTTGTGCTGCTCCTCGCAGCGCTGCAGGTGCAGCCGTCAGCCAGTGTTGAACTCGTTGTCAGCAGTGAGGCGGGTCCCGTGTCGCGCGCACAAGTCGTCGTCGCGGGTAAGACAGTCGAAACGGGATCGGATGGACGAATCGCACTCACGCTCCCTCTGGGTCCCGTCGATATCACCGTGATCAAAGAAGGCTTCAACCCAGTCACGGTAACCGTGACCGCCGTCGCGGGCACGTCTCAAGTCGTGCCCGTGACGCTCGAAGCGCAATCAGCGATCGAAGAGCATGTGACCGTCTCAGCGACGCGCACGGACAAGCGCATCGAGGACCAGCCGATGCGCGTCGAGGTCCTGGACGCCGAGGAGATCGGCGAGAAGCAGCTCATGACGCCCGGCGACATCGTGATGATGTTGAACGAGATGGGCGGTCTGCGCGTGCAGGCGACGTCGCCATCGCTCGGAGCCGCGAGCGTGCGCGTTCAAGGCATGCGGGGGCGATACACGCGCTTCCTGTCCGACGGACTCCCGCTCTTTGGCACCGACGTCGGGGGCCTTGGCTTACTCCAGATTCCGCCGAGCGACCTCGGACAGGTGGAGGTGATCAAAGGCGTCGCGTCCGCGCTCTACGGGGCTGGCGCGCTCGGCGGCGTCGTCGATCTGATTTCACGCAGGCCCACGAACATGCCCACTCGGGACGTGATGCTGAATCGTACGAGCCGCGGCGGCACCGACGCCGTGCTCTTCGCGAGTCAGCCGTTCACGAATGGTTGGAGCGGAACGATTCTCGGCGGCGGCCACTGGCAGGAGCGCAACGACGTCGGTGACGACGGGTGGGCGGACCTGGCGGGGTATTCGCGAGCGGTGGTTCGGCCGCGCGTGTTCTGGAGCGACGGCCAGGGTCGATCGGTGTTCGCGACCGGTGGCGGGATGTGGGAGCAGCGCCGCGGCGGAACGATGCCGTCGGCGGTGTTGCCGGTGACCGGCGCACCGTATCCCGAATCGGTCGACACCGCGCGCGTCGACGGTGGCCTCGTGGCCGTGACGGCCGTCGCGAATCACTATGTCCTGACCGCGCGCGTGTCAGCCACGCGCAAGGACGAACAACATCTTCGTGGCGACGTCCCCGAACATGACATCGCGGACACGCTCTTCACCGAGCTCGCGTTGCGCGGAACGGCGCCACGCCAGACATGGGTCGCCGGCGTCGCGTTCGAGCGTTCGACACTCGACCCCCGGGACAAACCGCGCTTTGCGTACACGTACAACGTGCCCGGGTTGTTCGTGCAGGACGACATCGACGTGCAGCGCTGGCTGACGCTCTCGGCCAGCGGGCGTGTCGACGTTCACAACGTGTACGGCACGTTCGTCAGCCCGCGTGTGTCGGCGCTCCTGCGAGGCGGCGGTTGGTCCAGCCGCATCTCGGTCGGGAGCGGATTCTTCGCACCATCGGCGTTGACCGAAGAGACCGAAGCCGCCGGCCTGGCACGTCTCACGATTGCGGCGCCGCTGAAAGCTGAACGCGGTCGCAGCGCGTCGGTCGACCTCACCCGGTCGTACGGACCGTTGACCGTCACCGCCACCGCATTTCGGTACGACGTCGAGGATCCTGCGGTCGTTGATCGCGCCACCTACACGCTGGCCACCCTCTCCGAGTCCACCATCAACACCGGGGTCGAGACCGTCGCCACGATCAGGCGGGCGCCATTCAGCGTGACGGGCACGTACACCTACGTTCACTCGCGCGAAGGCGTCGGTCCCGAACGCGGAGACATTCCGCTCACGCCGCGGCACAGCGCCGGTCTCGTCGGTATGTGGGAACGCGAAGATCGCGGACGCATCGGTCTCGAGGCCTATTACACCGGCTCACAGCGGCTAGAAGACAATCCGTACCGGTCGCAGAGCTCGGGGTACGTGTTGTTCGGCGGACTCATCGAGCGCCGCGTCGGTCGCGTGCGGCTCTTTCTGAACGCCGAGAACCTAGGCGGCGTCCGGCAGACGCAGTGGGATTCACTTGTTCGGCCGTCTCAGGCGGTGGATGGTCGATGGACGGTCGATGCGTGGGCGCCATTGGACGGCCGAGTCATCAATGGCGGGATTCGGCTAGCTTTTTGAGGATGGGAATGGGATCGATGTCGAGCGCCGAACGAACGGCCCTCGCTAGGCACGGTCGGCGCCTGGAGTACTTCACGATCGCCTGGAACAGCCTCGAAGGACTGGTCGCGATCGGAGCTGGCGTGTTCGCCGGCAGCATTTCCCTCGTCGGTTTCGGCGTGGACAGCTTCATCGAAGTCACCTCCGGCGCCGCGCTGCTCTGGCGCATGTCAGGCGACGACGAAGGGCGGCGAGAGCATCGGGAAGCGATCACCCTGCGAATTGTCGGCGTGTGTTTTGTCGCGCTGGCGGCGTACGTGGGCTACGAAGCGGTGCGGGATCTCGTCTCCAGTTCGCCGCCGAGGCCGAGCCGTATCGGTATCGGACTGGCGGCCGTTTCGCTCGTCGTCATGCCGATCCTCGCGCGCGCCAAGAGGCACGTGGCCAGAGCTCTCGCGAGCGGCGCGATGCGAGCGGACGCGAGGCAGACTGATTTCTGCATGTATCTCTCGGCCATCCTGTTGGCCGGGCTGGCATTGAACCTCGTCGTTGGTTGGTGGTGGGCAGATCCGATTGCCGCGCTGATCATGACGCCGCTCATCATCAAGGAAGGCGTCTCGGCGCTGCGTGGCGACAGCTGCTGCGACTGAAGGGTGAACGCTCCATCAACCTTACGCAGCGCAGATGAGCCAGTTGCGGAAATCGTCCCGAGCTGGCGGTGCACCAACGATGCCGCAGCACATCTTGCCATTGCACATGAACGCGAGCCCGCCGGTGGCTGGGGCTGACAGGGCGCAGCGATGTGCGCGTCTCGCTCACGGACGAACGCGGATGATCGTCTTCCCCTTGATCCGCGCAGTCGGGTTGAACGCGGCGACGGCGTCGTCGAGGGTCGAGACCTTGCCGATGTTCGTCCGCAGTCGTCCGTCCCGCACCCGCTCGACGATCTCACGCAGTTGGGCACGATCGGACTCGACAACGAAGTCGACCGCCAGGCGGTCGGGAGGCCGCGCCCCGGGCGGCCCGACGATGGACACCAGTGTTCCTCCGACTCGGATCAGGCCTGCGGACCGCTTCCCGATGTCGCCGCCGATGACATCGAACACCAGATCGACTCCGCCGACCTCTTCGAGGACGTCGTTCTCGAGGTCGACGAACTCCTTCGCGCCGAAGTCGAGCACCGTCTGACGGTCGGCACCGCGTCCGGTGCCGATGACGTAGGCGCCGGCCTCTCGTGCGAGTTGCGTCACCATCGACCCGACGGCGCCAGCCGCGCCGTGCACGAGGACGCTCTGCCCCGCCTGAAGGCGCCCGTGCTCGAACAGTCCCTGCCACGCGGTCAGGCCCGAGATCGGAAGGCTCGCGCCCACCGTGAAGTCGACGTCGCCCGGCAGCGGTGCGAGATTGCGTGCCTCGACGGCCGCGTACTCCGCCAGGGTGCCATCGCGAGTCCAGTCCGTGAGGCCGAACACCCGCTGTCCCACCGATAGCCCCCTCGTCCCATAACCGAGCGCGATGACAAGTCCGGCCAGTTCGTGCCCGGGTATCGACGGCGTTCGGTCACGGTCGAGGCGATCGGTCCAGGTTGAGGGCCACGTCAGCTCAGTCGGGACGAATCCCGACGCATGAACCTGAACGACCACGTCGTTTATCGCTGCCTTCGCTTCGGGCCGCTCCACCAGCGTCATCCCGGCCGTTCCCGCAGCCTGGTCCGTCACCACGATCGCCTTCACAGTACGCCTCCCTGTGTCGAGTCGGGAAACCGCCCGAATCACTGTCGCAGCTGTCGAAGTAACTCGAATTGTCGGTGCTGTTACTTGAAGAGGTTTGGAACGTTGATGCGATAGAACTCCGCCTCGAGATGTTCGAGCAGAAGCGCGAAGTTGAGAATCACCGTGTCGTTAGCCAGCGCATCTGCCGGATCCGGTCCGCCGTTGAGACTTGCGATGAATGGCGAGACCGCTTTGACAACCTCTGCGTGAGAGGTGGGTTTGTCGAATGCGCCGTTTTCGCTGAGAGGCTTGTCGAGCAAGGCATTCACAAAGCCCGCGTGCCGGGCCTCGATGGTCACGATTGACTCAGCCGCCGCCGCGTAATTCTTGTCACTGATCGCGGGTATTGCCATCAGGAATGCCGCGACGCCGGTATTCTCGAGGATGCCGGACATCTTGATGAAATCGCTCTGATTGGATTGTGCGAGCCCCTTGAAGGTCGGCTTCGGTGGGACGGGCGCCCCAGCCTTTTTCAGGGCTGCCTCGAAAAAGCTCACATGCTTTGCTTCGTCATCCATCATCTCTCTGAATGCGTTTTTGATCGTATCTGGTCCGACCGTTGAACGCGTGCCTGCAGCTGAATTGGTGGTCATTGTGGCCATTGGTGTTCTCCTTCTTGAGGTGGGATCTCCATCCCATCGGTCACCCGGCGAGCTGCTCCGGCATTTCTTTGTTGAAGGCCCGTCGCAGCGCCACCCTCGCGCTCGTCGGCCCGACACCGGCAGCCGTCGCGGAGTCCCAGAAGACAGCTGCGTCGCCGCCAGGAAGCCATGAACGCGAGACGGTCTAGCGCGGGGCCGCAAACAGAGTGCCTGCGCACACGCGTGAAATCGCCGCATGTTCGGAGTGCGCCGCTCGCTTTAGGGCTTGCCTCGTGTACACCGATGCTATGTAGGTGTCTCAGTTGGTTGCGATCTTCTTCGGGCTCCCTCGCACGCGCACCGTGACCCTGTAACTCCCTCCATCCGAGTGAACAGCCCATTCGAGTCGTCGGGTTTGCCACACCGAACGACGCCTGTGTCAGCACCTGTTCACGTTTTCCGCATATCAGGTGTCTCGATTGTTTGGCACGCCCGGTGCTGCACGTCGCATCGCCGCGGGTTGAACACGCGAGCCTCACTTCCCTAACACCGGCGCGGAGAGTGCGATCGCAAACGGACATTCGCAAGTCGGTTGCGTCTTAAACAGGCATCATGACCGAGCCATTCGTCTCCAGGGCGTTTCGTGGCCGCCGACAGACTGTGCCGACCGCCGGGCGACTCCCGCCCGGCCAGTATGAAACGCGGGACTTCCCCGTACTCTCGGCCGGTCCGACGCCGCGCACGTCGGTGGCGGCGTGGGACTTCACGGTTGGCGGTCCAGCAGTACCGCTGGCACGTTGGACATGGGACGAATTCCAGGCGCTGCCGCATGAGACCGTGACGACCGACATCCACTGCGTCACGAAGTGGTCCAAGCTCGACACCGTTTGGGAAGGCATCTCTATCGACACGCTTCTCGCGGAAGCTGCGGCGCGCGGTGTGGAATCGGCTCCATACGTGCTCGCGGTATGCGACGGCGGCTATACGACAAACCTGCCGCTCGCTGACGTAACCCGCGGCAAGGCATGGGTCGCAGTCAGCTACAACGGCGCGCCACTCGCACCTGAGCACGGCGGTCCCGCCCGTTTGCTTGTGCCGCATCTCTACTTTTGGAAGAGCGCGAAGTGGGTGCGGCAGCTGCGTCTCATGGAGCGCGACAAACCGGGATTCTGGGAGTCGTTCGGCTATCACAACTACGGCGATCCGTGGCGTGAACAGCGTTACAGCGGTGACCCGTGAATACCGCACCAGTTCCCGCGTCGTCGCACGCCGCGAAGATCGCGTGGCGGCTCGCCACCGTTACCAGCATCGTTGCGGAAACGCCGCATGTGCGAAAACTCGTCCTCGATGTCCCGGGCTGGCCCGGGCACCGTCCAGGCCAGCACGTGGACGTGCGGCTGACCGCGGAGGACGGCTATCAAGCACAGCGGAGTTACTCCATTGCTTCGGCGTCGCAGGACCGGCTCGCACTGACAGTGGAACGACTGGACGATGGCGAGGTCTCGCCATACCTCACTGACGTGCTGACCGTCGGAGATCGGGTCGAGCTTCGTGGGCCGATCGGCGGGTACTTCGTCTGGGACGTCGCGATTGGCGGCCCGCTATTCCTCGTGGCCGGTGGCTCCGGGATCGTGCCCCTGATGGCCATGCTGCGCCATCGCGCCGCCGCGCTCGAGACCGCAGACGTCCGCGCGCGGCACAACGTGCCGGCGCGGCTCCTGTACTCGTCACGGCGATGGGACGACGTGATCTACCGAAGTGAGCTTGCCAGATTGGCGCAGGACGACGAGACGCTCGAGATCGCCTTTACCTTCACGCGCGAGACCCCTGAGGGGTGGACCGGATTTCAGCGGAGGATCGATCGCATGATGCTGGCGGAAGTCGCCTGGCCGCCGGGCGAGCGACCGCACATCTTCGTTTGCGGTCCCACGCCAATGGTGGAGGCGGCCGCGACCGCGCTTGTCGAGCTCCAGCACGATCCGGCATTGGTGAAAACCGAACGCTTCGGACCTACAGGCGGATCGGCGTAGCGCGCGCGGCATCACGGCGGGCGAAGCACGGGAGGCAAGAATGAACGGCAACGATAAGTACGCGTCCGAGCGGCAATCCATCGACGAGAGTGCTGGCGAGGCTACGAGGCTCGACGGGAACGCCGCGGCCGGAATTCTAAGTGAGGTCTTCGTACCAGACCTCACGACGGCGCGCGCCACGTGCGCCAACTGCGGAACGATTCGGCCGTTAGGTGCACTGTTCGTCTACGCTCACGGCATGGGCATGGTGATGCGCTGTCCCAGCTGCGACGCCGTAGTCCTTCGCATTGCACGCACGCGGACGCGACTTTGGTTCGACCTGACGGGCGCGAGGGTTGTCTTCATGGCCACTGAGGCGCTTGCCGTCGCGTAACGGGGTGCTCCACGCCCCTTTGAGTCGCGAAGGCTTCGATTGACCGTTCACGTCGAAACGGCGCCGTCGAGCGCCGATGGTGCGGACGCGTGTGTGTCGAGGCTTCGTCTCGTTGTTCACGGAGTCATTTCGCTCAAACTGCGACATTCGGCGGCGCGCGCGTATCGAGCTCGAACATCCTCAGTTCGGTGCAGCCAGTTGCGGAAATCGTCCCGAACACCCAGACCGGGTCCGGCCGACCCCGGTCACGCCGTAGAATCATGACCGTCACGAAAGCGGTCGAGCACACGCCTGATCATTCGAAGCGCGTCCCCTATTTCGCATCCTGTGCCGTTCGCATCCGGGCTTCTCTTGTCGGTGGCTCTGGTCTTGGCCTTTTTGACCTCCTGGACGGTTGTTCCTGCGCCGAATCGTCCACTTCTCGCACTCGGCGTGGGCGCGCCAGAACTCTCCCCATGGCTAGCGCTCGGCGGCCTCGTCGTGTTGGTGCTGGCGGTGGGAGCGAGAGATCGCGACATTTTGGCGCGAGCCACGCTCGTGCTCGCAGCGGTGGCGACGGTTCTGGCGTCGGTGCCGCTCATGCAGCTTCCGTTTGCCGTGCGGCGATTCGACGCGACGATGCGAGCGGCTCTCGGCGACGACTTCCTTCGCGGCGTGTCGTCCGATCGCCGCGCTCGCCTGAGACCAGCACCGATAATCTTCCGCGACCTCTTCCTCGGCATCGACGCTGGTCAGGCGCGGGTCAGTCGAAACATCCCATTTGCCGCGCCTCAGGGCGTGCGCCTGACGCTAGACATCTATCGCCCGGTGAGCGCCGGACAATATCCGTCGATCGTTCAGGTGTACGGTGGTGCCTGGCAGCGCGGAGCGCCGGGAGATGATGCGAAATTCGCGACGTATCTCGCCGCCCGCGGATTCATTGTGTTTGCCATCGACTATCGGCACGCCCCCCAATGGCCATGGCCGGCGCAGATCGAAGATGTTCGTGCGGCGCTCGGTTGGATTCGCGAGCACGGCGGCGAGTACGGCGCCGACGTGTCTCGACTGGCACTTCTCGGCCGCTCGGCGGGAGCGCAGCTGGCCATGGTCGCCGCCTATGAGCTCGGCGCGGGCCCCATCATTCCTGTCATGCCTATCAGGGCAGTTGTCAGCTACTACGGTCCGATCGATCTGACAGACGGCTACCGCAATCCGCCCAGACCGGATCCGCTTGACGTAAGGTCCATTGAGGCCGCGTTTCTTGAAGGGACGCCAACTCAGATACCCGATCGCTACCGCGAGGCATCGCCGATCACGTATGTGTCTCCTCGACTTCCACCTTCGCTGCTAATCTACGGCGGGCGCGATCACGTCGTATTGCCACGATTCGGGGCGATGCTCAACGATCGGCTGCACGCCGCGGGTGCCACGTCGGTGCTGCTGACAATTCCATGGGCCGAACATGCGTTCGACGCCATTCCAAACGGACCAAGCGGACAGCTGTCTCTCTACTACACAGAACAGTTTCTCGAATGGGCTCTTACGCCGGCATCTCCAGACCGCCAGCCGTAGTGAGGACGCCGGTGTGACATCACGATTCAAGAATTCCATGCAGTCAAGGAGACGGCCGTGTCCAAGCTTCGCGTGAACGCCTTCAGCGTGTCGGCCGACGGCTTCGGCGCCGGCCCTGACCAGGACCGTGACCATCCGCTCGGCCGCGGCGGTGAGCAGCTGCACGAGTGGTTTCGTCCGACGCGCACCTTTCAGCGTGAGGTCCTGAGGCGCGACGGCGGGACGACCGGCGTCGACGACGACTTCGCGGCACGCTCGTTCGAGAATCTGGGCGCCTGGATCATGGGCCGCAACATGTTCGGGCCGGTGCGCGGACCGTGGCCGGACCATGAGTGGAAGGGCTGGTGGGGCGCGAATCCGCCGTACCATGTGCCAGTCTTCGTCCTCACGCACCATCCACGCCCGTCGCTGGAAATGGAGGGGGGAACCGTCTTCCATTTCGTTACCGATGGAATCGAGGCGGCGCTGCAACAGGCGCAGGCGGTCGCCCAAGGAAAGGACGTGCGTATCGGCGGCGGGGCGGCCACCATCCGGCAGTATTTACGGGCTGGGCTCCTCGACGAGATACACCTCGCCATCTCGCCGGTCCTGCTCGGTCAGGGCGAGTCCCTGTTCGAAGGCATCGACGTTCCAGGGCTCGGCTACAGAGTGAAGCAGTACGTCTTCAGCGGGGCAGCGATGCATTTTGTGGTTGAACGTCGGTGATCATCGTTTCAAGCTGGCTTCGACTTCCCCGAGATTGGAAACCTCGCCTTCATACAGGCGTCGGATCTCCATGCCCCAGGTCGGCCGCCGCGAGAGGTCGGTGTCGACCATTGCTTTCCAGTTCCGTTTCTCTTCGTCGGTAAAGAGCGGCGGCATCGGCGGCAACGGCCGCGGCGAGTCGTTGTAACGCACGAGAAAGGCGTCGTACTCAGTCCGAAAGTGTCCGATCAACTCGAGCAACGGCTCCGCTCTTGAGTGGTCAACGTCACGAACCGCGGAACTCATGAAAAATGAGAGGTTGGACAGCGTGTCGTGCCAGTGCTCAGGGCGATCACTCATATCGAAGACCATTGCGCGATTCGGCGTCATCATTTGCCAGATCCCCGCCTCAGACGCCGGAGAGCGCTGGATGATTCGCGCCCATGCGTTGTGCAACCGAGGGACGTAGATCATCTCAATCCACAGCTTGGGATGCGTCTGCAGGGGGAAAGGCCAATGCACATGGACGGCGGCGGGAATCGTCAGGCGGCCGTTGTCGTCACTGCGGACGACCGTGAGCCGCGTGGCGTTGTAGCTCACGAGATGGACTGGGTTCAGCGAATAGCCCTGATGGGTGTATAGGGCATATCCCGTTTGGGGCCGCCCGTCGCTGTCGACAAGATCGAGGGTGTAACCACTGGTGTAGGAGACGCTCGCAGCGACGAGTAACACCAGCAGCACCAGCGCGATCAGTCGCCGGCGGTGCATGCGGGGCGAGGATATCAGAACGGTCTCCGCGGCCGCGAATGTGCGTGTGAACATCCGCGAATGTACGTGTGAATATAATTGTCCTTCTTTGAGCAACACCGCTTCCCGCATAGGCATGTCCCGACGGCGTCCTGGTGTCAAGCCGACCGCGCTTGTCGTGGACGATCATGCGGAACTGCTGCGTGTCGTCTGCGGGTTGCTCGCATCACGCTTTGATGTGGTGGCAACCGCCCGCGATGGCCTCGAAGCGATCGACCTTGCCCAGCGTCTCGCCCCCGACTTGATCCTGCTGGACATTGTGATGCCAGGTCTCGACGGTCTTCAGGTCGCGGCCCGACTTCACGAACTCGATTTGCCGTCGCGCGTTGTCGTCATGACGTCACACGCGGATGACGACGATTACGTGGAACAGGCATTCCAGGCGGGCGCCTGGGGGTTTGTTCGCAAGATGCGCCTCGCCGCCGATCTTGTGAGGGCACTGGACCACGCTCACGACGGCCGGTTGTTCCTGCCGTCTTTGGGAACCCTGCCGACGGTCGCCGGGTCGGCGCACGCTGTGCAATTCCACTCCTACGACGCGCGTTTTATCCAGGGCGTCAGCGATCTCGCCAACCGTGCGCTGAGGCGCGGCCATGTGGTGGCGGTTGTCGCAACACCAGCGGTTCGTGTGGGCGTCGCTGAACGGTTACAACAATACGGCTGGCACGCCGGCGAGCTGGGTGCGTACGGTCGTTATCACGCCGTCGATGCGGCGGAAGCGCTTGCCGGGGTCATGCGCGACGGTCGCCCCGATCCGCAGCGCCTCGTCGAGAGCGTCGCGGCGCTCGAACGCTTGCGCCTCGAGGCAGCTGACATACGCGATCCTCGCCTGACGCTGATTGGCGAGATTGCAGTGCCGCTCCTGCTGGATGGCCATGTGCAAGAAGCGCTCGAGATCGAGCGCGAGTGGAACTCCCTGACGCGAGCCCTGCCATGGCTCGGCGTCTGCTGCTATCCCATGTCATGTTTCGATGAACGCACAGCGCCTCAACCGTTTCACGAGGTATGCGCTGAGCATGGTTTCGTCAGCCACGCGTTTTGAGCCGCTTGCGCGGCCCTGCGACACTTTGAGAAATTCATGACGATTCGAGAGCTCGAACAACAGCTGCTCGAAGACCGCCTGCGTCTTGCAGCGATTCTTCAAACGTCGACCGACGCGATTGTCGTCATCGACGACCGCGGCGTGATCCAATCGTTCAACGGCGCCGCCGAGCGAATGTTCAGCTGTTCCGAACACGATGTGCTCGGCACCGATCTCGAGCGCTTCGTCCCCGAGCGTTTCGTCGGCGCGTACAAGGGTGATTTCGATCGCTGGCGTCACTCCGACGTGGTGGCCGGCAGGTCGGGCCAGTTGTCCCTATCCTGCGGCCTCGCTGCCGACGGCCGGGAATTTCCTTGCGAAGCGTGGGCCACCCAGCACACCGTCGGAGGCCGTCGACAATTCGTCGTCTTCGTCCGCGACATCACGGACCGCCATCGATTCGAGCAGGCACTCCGGCAGCGGACCGAGTTCGAGACGTTTCTGTTCAACCTCTCGAGCACCTTCATCGGTCTGCCCGAAGAACGGGTGGATGCCGCCATGGAAGGCGGGCTCGCGACCGTCGGTGAATTTCTTCAGATGGATCGCATCACGCTCCTCGAGTTGGCCGCCAACAAGAGCGAGATGGTCGTCGCGTACTCCTGGACTGCTCCTGGAGTACCAAACGCCGCTGCAAAAATCACGCAGCAGGCGCAACCGTGGTGGATGCGTCAAGTGCTGCGTGGTGACGTGTCGCTGACCTCTCGTGTCGATGATCTGCCCTCCGAGGCAGGCGCCGAGAAGGCATATCTTCGCGAGAGAGGCGTCTCATCGGCTGCCTCCATTCCATTGAAAGTGGGAGGCGACATTGCGGGAGCGATCACCTTCGTCACCATCCACAGGCAGGTCTCATGGGACGCAGCGCTGGTGGCTCAGCTGAAGGCCATCGGCGACATCCTTTGGAACGCGTTGAAACGCCGTCAGGCGATGCAGGAGCTACTCGTCGCCCAGGGCGTCGTGCGAGAGAGCGAAACGCGCTTCCGTCTCATTGCGAGCACGGTGCCGGCAATCATCTGGATCGTTGACGAGAACGGGCAGACAACGTACGTCAATGAGTTGTGGACGACTTTTACGGGGCTATCACAGGAGGAAGCGCTCGGAGACTCGTGGTCGACTGTCATGCACCCAGACGACCTTGAGCGGACGCGTGAGACGTTCGCGAACGCGTTCAATCGGCGGGGGCCTTTTCACATAGAACATCGGCTCAGACGCCACGACGGGGAGTTCCGATGGATATTCACACAGGGGGTTCCGCGATATAACGCAGATCAGAGCTTCGGAGGCTACATCGGATCGGCCGTAGACGTAACCGATCGCAAGGAGGCCGAACAGCTGTTGTCGACGCTGAGTCAGCGCTTGATCGAAGCCCAGGAGCAGGAACGGACCCGCGTCGCTCGCGAACTCCACGACGACATCTGTCAGCGATTGGCGCTGCTCCTCCTCAGTCTCGAGGGTGTGAAGCAACTTGTCACACCATCAGGGAACGGGCCTGGGCAGGAGCTCGGACGCGCCATCGAGGCGACCGCGGCGCTCGCAGCCGACGTTCAGAGTCTTTCCCGTCGCTTGCACTCCCCAAAGCTGATGATGGGCCTTGCGGCGGCGGCACTCGGTTTTTGTCGCGAGGTGTCCGAGCGGAGCCGCCTCGAGGTTCGTTTCCAAGCGGAAGGAGACACCGCTCACCTGTCAGAGGATGTTGCGTTGTGCCTCTATCGCGTTCTGCAGGAAGCGCTGCAAAATGCCGTCAAGCACAGCGGCTCGCATCGCGTCGATGTGTCGCTGCAAGGCAGCGCAATTGACGTCGCGCTGATTGTGCGTGATTCCGGGATTGGTTTTCAGTTGGATGAAGTCCTCAAAGGGCGGCGAGGTCTTGGCCTTGTGAGCATGAAAGAGCGGCTGAAGCTGGTCGTCGGTGAGCTGACGATCGATTCCCGCCCGCAGTACGGCACCACAATTCGAGCGTGCGTACCCCTCACGGCTGCGTCGCCTTCGGGCGTTCCACACGCGAGCATCACCTCATTGACGTAAGTTGCTCGTTGCCTCCGCGGATCGCGCCATGCCTCGTTACTTCTTGGCGATGGTGGGATTCACCCAGCCGTTCTTCATCACGCCATGCGACGGACGAAAGCTGAGATAGTCCACATGATCGGGAATGTCGAACCAGCCATGGATGACGCCCGGCGGAACGATCAGCACGTCGCCGACCTTCAACTCGACTTTGCGTGAGCCAACCGCCACGCCGCCTCCGCAGCCCGGACCGTTCGGTCCGCCGTCGGGGTTGTTCGTGCTGCGTCGGCCGTTGACAACTTTTCCGTCAATGAACGCCGTGCCGCCACCGGAGACAATGTAATAGCCCTCGGTCTGATTGTCGTGCGTGATGGCGCCCTGAAGTGCGTCCGCTGGCGGATTGGCCATTTGTTCTCCACACGGCGTCGTTGGGCCCGCAGCCTGAGCATTGCCACGACCAGCAGCAGCTTGGGCATTGCCTCGACCGCTGGCAGCCTGAGCTCTGGCCTCACCGACCGTCATCACTTTTTGCTTCCCGCGATGAATGATGCCCAACTCCATGCTCCAGCCATCGCCGATATCGACGACCCTGGCGTTCTCGTCACGGGTCGTCTGGCTTTGCTCCGTGGCGCTGATCTTGTCGATCTCCGCCTTGGTGATGACCGTCGCGGTCGTCGGATTCCCCGGCCTGGGCTGGGCGTAGACCACGAGAGGAATCAGAACCGCCGCCGCGAGCAAAACTCTGAGTGCAGTGTTCTTCATGGCGTTCCTCCTGAACATGTGTCGTCCCTCGACACTGTTAGCCAGCGAGATGCAAAACTATTAGCCGCAGACGCCTGATCGGCCCGGGTTCGTGAAGGAGTATATCGCCGGCCAATGAGACGGAAAGTGATCGTCAACGACAGCATGCAGAAGGGCTACGTCTATTACCGGACCGAGCCGGTCGGGCGAAACTTCGCGCCCGGCTTCGAGCCGCAGCTCACGCCGAAGCAGATGCTGCGCCGCGGCGTCTTCGGCGGCAAGTACATGACCGATTGCCGCGGCGAATTTCCGCCGAGCTGGTTCGCCCACGCGAAGCTGTGTCACGAACGTCACGACCCGCGTCTCAACTACTTCGGTGTGAACGCGTCGCAGTCCCTTGCCGAGTGGCGGCGAAAGGGCTGGATCCATCCGCAGGATCCGCGCGGATGGTTCCAGTGGTACTGCCGGTACTACATGGGGCGGAGAACGCGCGACGACGCGCGCCAGATTCGGCGGTGGCGTGCGATCGCGCGCCACGTCGCCGCCATCCGCAAACACTGCATGAAGGGCGACACCGACTGCCGGCGAAGGCAGCGGCAGGCGGTGCTGCACTGGGCCTATGACAGCCGCAGGCTCTGACGTCGCCGACGATCGCCGCGTTCGTGGCTGCCCCTAGAAATGAAACCCGAGCTTTACGACGAACTCATTGGTCCTGTTCAAAGGCTCGTATGCGCCGACTTGCTGTCGGGCAGTGATGCGGTTGACCGTAAACGTCGCCGTCTCATAGTTCACCGGCGAGGCATTGACGTTCCAGTGGATGTACTCGGGCTCCACAGACCACTGCCTGGTCATCTGGTATTTCGCACCTGCGCGCAGCGCCCATCCTGAGGGCTGTTCGAAGGAGATATCCGAAAATCCGTCGATCGTGAACGCGGGTGCAAATCGTGTCGCCGGCACATCTCCGCCGCCCAATTGCGAGTCGCGCGTCTTTTGCCAGCCATGCAGGAGGTGGTCGTATTCCAGGTTGAAGCTCAGCGCGTTGTGCGAAGCCACGATGGTGCGTGCCGTAATGCCGACTGGCAGGTACAGATAGTCGTCCGTGCGGTATCGGGCGATGCCCGCCGTGCCATTCGACAGATGACGGATGCCCAGCCCGAACTCCGGTGACCATCCCCATTTGTGGCCGATGAAATCCTTGCCAACCAGGGCACGGCCTTCCACGTACCAGTCCTTGTCGCGACTTTCGCTGCACGGCGACGGATCACCGGTATCCAGTGCGTACCCATTTGGCGACGTGCGGTCGGGTGTGATCAGGAAGGGCGAACACCAGCCATCGTAGGTGGTGCTGCCAAACAGGCCTCGCGCATCGGCCTGGAGAAACCAATGCTGGCCCGGATTGAGTGACATCGTGCCCGTATATCCGCTGCCGAACTTGGGGCCGTGAATCGAAATGCTCGTATCGCCGGGCTCGACATAGTTATAGCCGCTCACAGCGAAGTTCACCTCATTCCCCACCGGCGTGGCCAGGCTGGCATCAATTGGGGCTGCGTCGAGCGAGTGAGTGGGTTGGGTAGATGTGGAACCGGACGTTTGTGCGAACGCTTGGGATGGAATGAAAGCGATGGAACCTACTACCAGGAGTTTCTTCAGAAAACGTGGCACGAAAACACCGCCTCGAGATGGCAGTCGTGCTGGCACTTTCGATTGTGACACATCTTCAGCCGTGGTCTCCTTCGCGATTGATCCGAATCACAGGATAGCTGGAGCGGCCCCTCACCTATGCGTACCGTTCGAATCGATACGCGACCTCAGGACCTTGGTCGCCTTCGTACGCCAGTTGTCCCATCAAGAGCGCGAACGGCTCCATGTAGCGCGCGATGCGTAGAGGTCCGGCATCCACCGGCTCGAAGCCGATATCGGTAATCAACGTCGCTGTGATTGCCTTCGCACGCCTGTCATCGCCACAGTACGCCATGCTCGGTCGTCTCACCTTCCGCCTCGCTTCGAACACGGAGACGAATACTTCGCTGGGAACTGTACCAAATGCAGAAACGACCTTCGCGCGGCGAATCTTCTTCGCGACCTCCTCGGCACCTGATGTCGTCCGCCCGATGACCAGAGCGTTGTCGTCCGCGTTCATCGGCAGCGAACAGGTCACAATGACTTTGCCTGACAGGTCGCCCGCCTGCTTCAACACATCGGCGACGCGAAGCCAATGAACCGCGAGGATCACGGCATCGGCGTCCTGGACCGCTTCCGCCGGGCTGCCAGCGCGCGCGTTGCCTTTCGCTTCACGGGCAAGCCGTTTCAGTTTCTGATCGCTGCGCGCATAGCTGAAGACGACGTCGTGGCCGGCCCTGCTGAACAGGATCCCGAGCTTGCCGCCCATCAGTCCCGATCCGAGGATGCCAATCTTCATCGCTTCACCTTTTCGCGTACTGTTCGTCGCTGACCTTCTCCAACCAGTCGACCACCTTTCCATCCAACGCTTCCGCTATCGCGATGTGGGTCATCGCCGTCGTCGGCGATGCGCCGTGCCAGTGCTTCTCGCCAGGCTCGAACCACACGATGTCGCCAGGTCGGATCTCCTCGATGGGGCCACCTTCGCGCTGCAGGCGTCCGGAGCCCGACGTGACGATCAGGGTTTGTCCGAGCGGATGGGGGTGCCAGGCTGTTCAGCGCACCGGGTTCGAAGGTGACGATCGCTCCGCCAACGCGCGCAGGCGCGTGTGAGCCATTTCTCGTGATGGTCATGCTCCGTACTTTGCACCACAAGGAGCGCTCACGTCGTTGCCATTACCTCAAGTGGCTGACACGGCCGTCTGCGGCGGCTCGGACCGGAGCTGTAACGAAGGGCGCCTCTCGTCACACATGGTGGCTGTAGCTCGATAAGCGGGCTCGCCGACGGTCCCCGTCGACAAGGAGAAACCGATGATTACACAAGACTTGCAGCCATACTTCAGCACGCCGGCCGAGCCGCCAATCACCTTTCTTGGGTTGCCAACCGTCGTCAGAGCGACCGCGCAAACTACTAACGGCGCGTTCGGATTGATCGAGCATCTGACGATGCGGCCTGGGTTCGCTTCGCCATACCACACTCATCGTCTGGAGGATGAAGCGTGGTACATCCTGGAAGGCCAGGTGGCGTTCGTGTGCGACGGCAAATGGACGCTGGCTGGCCCCGGCACATTTGTCTTCGGGCCACGCAACATCCCTCATGGTTTCCGCGTCGAGGGCGACACGCCAGTGCGCATGCTGCTGCTCTGCGCGCCGGGAGGCTTCGAACAGTTCGTCCTGGAGATGAGCAAGCCGGGACACGAACCGCTTCCCCAGGTGGCGGCAAAGTACCAAGTCGATGTCCATGGACCGCTGCCGGCGCGGACGAGCACTACTGTCTAAACGGAGCACATAAAATGAAGCGCGATGGATGTCGGGCTGAGCGACGCCGATCTCGCGCCGCGCATAGCTGACGGCGATCGCGAAGCGGAAGCCGAAATGTGCCGCCGCATGGGCCCGCGAATTCGGCTCTATGGCTTGCGGCACTTGCGATCGCCTTCGGCTGCCGACGACCTCGTGCAGCAGGTGCTCGTGAAGGTGCTTGAAGCGCTTCGGACGGCTCGCTTGCGGGAATCAGACAAACTCGTTCAGTTCGTGCTGGGGACGTGCCGCCTGACGGTGCTCGATCTGAGGCGCAGCGCTCGCCGCCAGGAAGAGTTGCTGGCGGAGTTCGGCCGCGATCTGGTGCCGGAACCGCCTCCGCTGCCCCGGCTCGACGACCGTCAACTGGCCCGCTGCGTGCAAGCCCTCACCGAGCGCGAACGCTCCGTCGTCGTGATGACGTTCTATGACGATCGGATGGGGGCGGAAACGGCCCGGTGTCTTGGAATTTCCGAATCGAATGTTCGCGTCATCCGGCACCGCGCCCTCAGGCACCTACGCGTCTGCATGGGGGCAAGACCGTGACTTCGTCGTACGACCGTGGCCATGTCGATTGTTCGGACCCCATCGAGGCGGCTGTCCTCATGGACTACTGGCTCGCGACGCTGCCTTCGACGGTTGAAGAACGCGTCGAGCATCATCTGATGACGTGCGACGACTGCGGTGATCGGCTCCGCGCGGTGATCGCGCTCGCGGAGGGTCTCCGCGCCCTCGCGCGTTCGGGAGCACTGCAGGTCGTGATCAGCGACTCCTTCGTCGAGCGCGCGGTGGAGACGGGCCTCCAGGTGCGAGAATACGCGCCCCCACCAGGGGGAGCCATTCAGTGCACCGTGGCGGCGGACGATGATTTGCTCGTGGCGCGTCTCGCTCTAAACCTGACCACCGCGTCGCGAGTCGATCTTAGTTGGTGTGATTCGCAGGGTGTCGAACACCAGCGCATGGCAGATATCCCTGTTCGAGCCGACGCGGGAAGCGTGATCTGCCAGCAATCGATCACGTGGGCAAAGGCGTCACCCTCGTCCACGATGGTCGCACGGCTCCTTTCCGTCGATGAAAAAGGAGACGAGCGGCTTCTCGGTGAGTACACGTTCCATCACACGCGAACGATTCCAGGCCCACCCGGTTTCGAGATGCCCTGAAGCTTCATGCAGGTAGTACTGCCCACGCTTCGCGATGCGTACACCAGCCCGCCGACGACCAGGGACAGTGCGGCGAGCTGCATTGCCAGGAACAGCCACCGGAGGTCTCCGCTCAGGAGTGCCGGATGAATCGACGTGAGACGCGACCACTGGAGCGCCGCATCCGTAGTGCTCGCGTACGCCCTCGGCATCTCGACCCAGGTGCCATGCAAATCAATGGCAACAAAGAGCACGGCCAGTCCACCGGCCGCGACCGTCGCCAACCGGCTGTTGATCGCCTCGAGCCCGCGCACCAGGAGCACGAACAGAAACGGCAGCGCCGTCATGAAGTACCACGGGTTGGTCATCGACTGCCCGAACACCGCGTTGCTCACAACCGCGTGATGGATGAGAGCGAGCGCCGTGAAGACCACGACGGCTGCACAGACGGCCAATGCAGCTGCAGCCTGACCGCTGATGCGGGGAACACAAACCGCGTGTTCGACGGAGCGCGCCCGGCGAAGGATCGCGAACACCCCGCCAGCCGCCGCAGCGACCAGGAGGACGCGCCAGTACCATCCGTAGACGTCGGCGAGCGACTGCTGCATCGGCAGAAAGCTCCATCCGCCGACCCAGGGTCTTCCGGGAACAAAGAGTGTGTCGATGAGCGGCGCCCAGCGCAGGCGTTCAAGGGAAGTCATCAACTTCCCTGCGACCGGGCCATCCGCCGCGAGCTGGAGCGACTCCTGCGTCGTGACGATCGTCCCGTAGTGCCGATAGCTCCACAGCCAGAGCGGCGCGACCAGTAGAAGCAAGGCCAACACTACAATCGCCGTCCCTCGAGACAACCGCCCGGAGGGCACTCCGTGGACCCAGCCGATCAACGGCAGGCCGAGGACGAGCACGGGCATCAACGCGAGCCCCGTCTGCTTGCTCCAGACGCTCGCCGCGATACATCCGGCTGCCAGCAGGCCCCGAGTGATGAACGTACGTCCGTCGGCGAGCAACAGCAGACTGACCCCCGCCATGCCGGTGGCGACCGCCAGCGCATCGTTGGCTACGCGCGCGACGTTCTGAAAGAACAGCGGATGCAGACAGACCAATGCGAAGACCGCGACCCGTGGCGCAATGAGTGGCATGACGCGTTCGAGGGCGGCGGCAAACACGGCAAGGCTCACCGCGACGAGAAGGAGGTTCACCACCCGGATGGCGTAGATGGCCTCCAACGGGTGTTTCCTCTTCAGCGAATGCCAGATAGGTACCGCCAGTGCGTAAGCAAGCGGCGGGTGCTGCGCTTGATACAGTCGCGGTGAGGAAAACGATCCTCGCGCCGTAGCGACGGTAGGCGTCGGCGCATTCCAATAGTCAGCGTAGGACAACGCGCCCCACTCCCGTATCTGGTCGCCGCCCCACCGAGAGTGGGGCATGGCGATCACGAGCGGAAGGATTGAGAGGGGCACTCGGATCGCTGTGCTGAACACTGGAATGGCGCCCGTTTGATCGAGATAGGCGATGTAGCCGAGATGCTGATATTCGTCCCACCCCTCGAACGGCGGAAACACGGACAGGTACAACGGCGCGCGAGAGAGAAAGGCGGTGATCAACAGGCCGGCGACGACCCACCAGGCACGCGAGCGTATGGTGGAGCAGGGGGGCATGAAGCGCCTGCGAGTCTACTCGACTCGCAAGAGTGGCGTGCCGCGCACATCTCGACGCCGGCTGCGTCGTGCCTTGACCGTCGTCTCCAACCGTGGGAGTCCCGCAGTCGATAACGTGATAAGGTCACCGAATTCTGTGGGTATCGCGGAAAGGACGAAACCGAATGCTGTCCATGCGAACAGTGATGATGACCGCAGCGGTGGTGGTGGCGTTCAGTGCCGGATGGCTCGCCAAAACGAGCGCGCAGCAGAACGCGCCTGCTCCACTAATCACGTATTTCGGACACGAGAAAGTCGACGCCTCCTTCGCGCAAGCCCTCGCCTCCACGGGCAGCACGGACCTGTTCGCCCGTAAGGATCGGCAGGGCCACGCGTGGACCATTCACTCCAACAGCCGCGGTAAGGCCGACGAAGGCAAGCTGCATTCACACGAGGATTGGACCGGCGTGGTGGTGATCATGAGCGGTGCGGCGACGTTTATTACGCCGGGGACCGCTTCACCCGGCCGCGCAGCAAGACAAACCGCCGAAGGCGGCCAGTTGATTGGCGGTGGTGAATCGCATCGCGTCGGCAAAGGAGATGTGGTGATCATTCCGCCGAACGCGCCGCATATGTACAAGAACATCGAGGAGCCGTTCCGGTACCTGGTGGTGCAGACGCCGTAGGGGTCGTCAGTTCTATTTGAGACGCGCCAACAGCTTCAGGAATCGCGGGTCGTCGCGGAGAATATCGTAGTCAGGATCGTGCTCCACCCAATCGCGCTTCCCCCAGCCGTGGGCGAAGACACGTTCGAGCAGCTCCAACGCCTCCTCCTTCTGTCCCAGCTTGGCATGCAGGCAGGCGGCGTTGATGAGCGTGCTCATATCGTCCGGATACAACTCGAGCGATCGTCGTGACCATTCGAACGCGCGCGCGTCCTTGCCATCGTGGAAGAGCGCTGACGCGCCGAGCGAAAGCGCGCGGCTGTCGAGAGGATTCAAGGCCAGGACGTGCTCGGCACGGCGTATCCCCTCCCTGTTCGCCTGCGCCGCGTCGTCATGGCGGCCGAGCATCCGCAGCGACTGCGACAGCAGCAGCGGGCTTTGAAAGTCCTCCTGTCGCATTTCCGCCGCCTTGCGAAAACGCACCGCCGAGCCCGCGATATCGCCGCGCGCAAAGCTCGTTCGACCCGAGTAGTAATACGCATCGAACAGGTTCGGGTTGATGGCAATCGCCTGCTCGAACGCGCGCTCGGCTCCGTCATATCGCCGCGACAGCGCTAGCGCGCACCCGCGTGCGACGTGAGCCTCCGCTATCCCGGGTGCCAATTCGAGGGCGCGTTCACTGGCGCGCTCTGCTGCCATCAGATCGGCCGCGTCCGCGCCAAACCATTCGTACAACGTAGCGTGGACGGTGGCGAGACCGGCAAACGCCGGGGCGTAGGCAGCGTCCAGCTCGATTGCGCGCGCGAACATCTCGCCGCTTTGCTGCAGGTCCGCCTTCGTCATGCGCGGGAGATGCTGCCGTCCACGGAGGTAATGCTCGAATGCGGCCGCACCCGTCGGTGGGCGAACCAACGCCTCCTTTTCACGTCGGGAAAGAAGGCTGCCGCGCAACGACGTGGCGACACTTTCCGCGATCTCATCCTGGATCGCGAACACGTCGTCGAGCCTGCGATCGAAGCGTTGTGACCACCGGCGATAGCCCGTGGCTACTTCGACGAGCTGGACGGTCACGCGCAGACGATCGTCGGCCTTGCGCACGCTGCCTTCGAGCAGCGTTCCAACCCCGAGCTGCTGCCCCACGGCGCGTACGTCCGCGCCTGGCCCTCGAAACTGAAAGGAGGCCGTCCGCGACGCGACTCGAAGTCCGTCGATGTGCGTGAGCGCGCTAATCAGCTCCTCGGCAAGCCCTTCGCACAAATAGTCCTGATCGCGGTCCGGACTCATATCGGCAAACGGGAGAACGGCGATGGCGGTGACGTCTGCGTTCGAGGGACGGATCTGCTCGAGGGTCTCGGGCGCCGTGCCGGTTCGCAGTGACGCCACGAAGCGATAGCCAAGGCGATGTCGGGTTTCGATGAAGCGCGGCTGCTTCGGGTCATCGTCCAACGCTCTACGTAACTCCTGCACGCACGACGTAAGCGCGTCATCGCTGACGGCGACACCACTCCAGACCGAGGCAAACAGCCGTTCCTTGGAAACGGGCTCGCCCGCGTGCGTCACCAGCATCCTCAAGACCGCGGCTGCTTTGGGCGTCAGGCGGATCTCGCCTTTGCCGAACCACAATCGGCCCGTATCGATATCGAAGTGATAACCGCCGAAACGAACACCCTGCTCCATGTAGGTGATCCAGCCTTCATCGGTCCCGGCGCGATCCCGGCGAAATCCCGGCGCGTTCCCGGGACGTGGGTGGTGAGATTCGGTACCTTTTGTCATAGCGATGGGCACGGAAGCAACCGCCTCGATTGCACAAAGGACGCCGATTCAGCGCGAGTCGATTCTCGTCGACTTCCGGACGCGGGAACTGCGAACGGGGAACTCGCGCCTGTCGCTCAATGGCCAGCCGCTGGAGATTCTGCGAGTGCTGCTCGAACGTCCGGGGGAAATCGTGGGGCGCGAAGACCTCGTTCGCCATCTCTGGCCCAACGGGACCTTTGTCGATTTCGAGCACAGCCTGAACGCCGCGATCAAACGCCTGCGTGCGGCGCTCGGTGACGACCCACAGAACCCGCGGTTCCTCGAGACGGTTCCACGACGTGGATACCGGTGGATCCACACGTCCGTGCTGCGCAGGGTTCGAGTCGCGGTTCTGCCCTTTTCCGCGAACGAGAGTGACCGGGGGTTCGCTGATGGCTTGAGGGACGAATTGTTCATCGAACTCGGTCGGAGTGCCCGTCTGGAGCTCACGTTGGGGCAGTCGACGGACGGACCATCCCAAGCGGATTACTTCCTTCAAGGCAGCGTGCGTCGGTACGGCGCGCGCATCCGTACGGGAGCGTGGCTGATTGATGCGCGACAGCAGGTGCAGGCGTGGAGTGACGTCTACGAACGGTCGGATTCGCAGTCAGCTCCAGCCGTGATCGAAATCGCTTCGCTGATTTCGGCGGCAGTCGTCCGGCGACTCGCGCCGGTCCCTGCGATTCAATCAGAAACCGGCCGAGTCAGCCGCGCGGAGCGAGCGTTGCCAATCAGGTCCGGTCGGCTTTCAGCTGTCGTGCGATAAAGGCCTTCACCATCTCGCGCGCGCGGTCGGTCTGCGGCCCTTCTTTCGCGACCCACTCGTGCTCGCAGCCCTCGAACAGCTCGTACCGGATGTCGCCGCCGGCCGCCTTGTAGGTGTCGGCGAACTTCTTCTGCGCGGGCGGGATCATGTTGTCGTCGAGAGCGCCCTGCATGACGAGCATCGGCACGAGCGTGACCTGTTCGTGACGCTGGAGGATCTCCACCGGATTGCTCTCGTGGATCGTGTCCCACGGCTTGAAGAACGTGGTGTTGTTCTTCACCATGTCTTCGCGTTTGAGATGCTCCGCATTCTCGTAGCGCGCAAACGTGTCGCTGATTGGCGAACGCATCGCGACGTAGGCCACGCTCGCGTCCACCTTTGGCGCGCCCTGCGGCAGCGGAATCGCGTTATAGCGCGGATCGCGCGGCCGCATGGCCAGCAGCTCCGCAACGTGACCGCCGCTGGAACTGCCATAGATGCCGACCTTCGATGCGTCACCGTTCCACGTCGAGGCCTTCCATTTGAGCCAGCGCAGCGCGTAGTTGGCGTCCTGAATGCCAGCCGGGTACGGCGCTTCCGGTGCGCGCGTCATGTCCACGGCGACGACCAGCACACCGCTGCTCGCGATGGAACGGTCCATCGGCTCCTCGGCGAAGCGGTCCTTGGCATTCCACGCACCGCCATGCAGATCGAGTACGGTGGGGAATGGTCCAGTACCCGCGGGTCGGTAGATGCGCGCCATCAGCATGCGCCCCGCCGTGTTGCGCCGGAGCTCGACCTCGGTCACCGTCACTTCGAGCTTCGCGGCGGGGTTGTAGCTGATCTTCGACCCCTCGGCCGCGGCTTCGGCCAGGCGCGGGAAGGACGCTGCAAGCGCCGGCAACCCTGCCGCGAGCGCCGTCATCTTCCCGAGAAACTCCCGACGTCCGGACACGTTGCTTTCCATGCGTTCCTCCGTGCAGAACGAGCCACCAGGGGCTCACGCCGTGCCCGCGATGGGCGGACAAACTATGTGATAGACAAGCGCGGACCGCAAGCGAAAGAAGACTGTCGGTCCAACTCGGCGGTGAGGGCACGACGCAACGCCCGGCGCGCGCGCGAAAGCCCCGACATCACGGTTCCGATCGGGATACGAAGGGCGTCCGCCACTTCCTGATACGACAGCCCTTCCAGCTCGCGAAGCACGAGCAGCTCGCGAAATCGCGTCGGCAATTCGTTCATCGCGTCCTCGACGAGCGACACATTCTCCTCGTGCAGCAGCAAGATCTCGGGTGTGAGCTGCGGAGCGGCGTGCTTCTCTTCGTCGAACGCGTCGCCCGTCCGCTTCACGTCGTGGCCGTAACGGTCGTAACAGGTGTGGCGAACAATCCTGAGAAACCAGGCGCGTCCGTTGCCACCAGAAAATGTTCGAAAGTAGCGGAACGCTCGCAGCGCCGCCTCCTGGACGATGTCCTGGGCGTCGTCCTCGGTTTCGGTCAACGAACGCGCGAGACGATACGCGGCGTTCAGATGCGGCACGACGACTTCCTCGAAGCTCAATACGCTGTCCATACGTCGAGTGTGGTCGGCGGGCGAACGGCGGCCCACCCACGACGCCCGCACGGAACCCGTACGTGCCACGCACAACGACGCTGTAAGATGAGCGGTTTATGAGAATCGGCGCTCCGGGGTCGTTTGGGGCGTACTTAAAGGTGTTGCGGGTGACGGCGGGCTTCACGCAGGAGGAGCTCGCGACCAACGCCGGCCTTTCGGTTCATGCCGTCAGCGCACTCGAGCGTGGCGAACGACGGCGGCCCCACATGGAGACGGTGCGCGCGCTCGCCGCCGCGCTTGGCCTGAAAGAGGCCGCCCGTGACGCGCTCGTGAAGACGGCGCGCGCGCACGAGGACGAACCGGCGTTTGACGAACTCGGCGGCTCTCCCCTGCCGGTCGCATTGACGGCGTTGCTCGGACGCGACGCCGACCTGCAGATCCTGCGGCAATGGCTCGACGATCCCTTTGCGCGGCTGATTACGATCGTCGGTGCTGGCGGCGTGGGAAAGACCCGGCTCGCGCTGGAGATCGCACACGTTGTGGCCGCCGAACGCGCGGCACGCGTCGGTTTCGTTCAACTCGCAGCGATTCGCGATCCAGCATTCGTCGCGTCGGCCATCGTCGAAGCCCTCGGGCTGTCGGATGCGACCCCCACCGACTTGCCGCAGCGGATCCGCGCTGCCTGTGACGACCAGCATCCGATACTGCTGGTGCTCGACAACTGCGAACACGTTCTCGATGCTGCACCGCTGGTCGTCGATCTCCTGACGTCTGCTCCATCCCTTCGCTTGCTCGCGACCAGCCGCGCACCGCTCCGCGTCCGCGGCGAGCGCTTGTACACGCTCGGCCCGCTTGAACTGCACGCGCCTGCCCTTACGCTGTCGCTCGCCGACCTCGCGCACGTCCCGGCCGTGCGTCTATTCGTCGAACGCGTACGCGACGTACGGCCGCAGTTCCGGCTTACGTCGGCGAATGCCCCTGCGGTTGTCGCCATCTGCCGGAGGCTCGATGCCCTTCCGCTCGGTTTGGAGCTCGCAGCACCATGGATCAAAGTGCTGACGCCCGAAGGTCTGCTCCGCAGACTCGAACAGGATGTCCTGTTGCCGACGGTGACCCGCGGCGATCTCCCCGAGCGCCAGCACACGATGAGTGCGACGGTGGCGTGGAGCTATAAGCTGCTCGGGAGCGAGGAGCAGCGCGCCTTTCGTCGCCTCGGTGCGCTGCCGGGTCGTTTCCCGCTCGACGCGGCCGCCGCGGTTCTTGCCGGTGCCGCCGGCCCGTCCACCGGCAGCGATGAATCGCTGCGCGCGGCGGCCGCACTGACAGAGAAGAGTCTGCTCTACCAGGTGCAAGGTCGAGTGACTGCACGTCCGCTGTATCAAATGCTCGAAACCGTGCGCGCGTTCGCGGCATTCGAACTCGACGCGATGGGCGAGCGCGACGATGCGCTGGAGGGGCTGGCCCGGTATTGCAGCCGCGAGGCCGCCGCCGCTGAAGCGGGGCTCGTCGGGCCGGAGCAAATCGAATGGCTGGATCGCGTGCGCGACGATTCGCACAATTACCGTCTCGCCATCGCGTGGCTGATCGAGCAGCACCGTTCGGTCGAAGCCGCGGAGATCACCTGGCGTCTCATGTTCTTCTGGCTCATTCGCGGGCATGCTGCCGAAGGGTTTCGGTGGTACCAGACGATCCTGAACCTGCCGGATCTGCCTCCTGCGGCTGAATCGCGCATGCTCGCAGGGGCGGCTGTCATGGCGCATACGAGGGGCGATCTCGAACAGGCTCGTGCGGTGGCCAGCCGTGCGCTGATGATCGCGCGCGAGGCAGGCGAAGCAACCGTCGTGCTGCACGCGCAGCACGTGCTGGGGCACATCGAACAAGCGGGTGGCAATGCCGACGAGGCCAATGCCCTGCTTGCGGCAAGTTTCGATGGGTTCACGGCGGCGAGAGTGCCGTGGGGCGTCGGCAACGCGCTGATTGGCTTGGCGAGCGGCGCCCTTGCCGCCCGCGACGTCGAGAAGGCCGAACGCCTCCTCGACGAGGCCACCGCCGTGCTTCGACACGCCGGGCCGTGGTTCCTGAACCTGCCTCTTTACATCCACGCCATCGCGGCTGTTCAGCGAGGCGACGCCGACGCAACTATCGCATTGGTCCATGAAAGCCTTCTCTGTAGCCGGCGAGTGCGGGACAGGTTTGCGTTCGTGTACGCGCTGATACCGCTGGCGGCGGCCGCACGGCTCAAAGGGAACGACGCGTGGGCAGCGAAGCTGCTCGGTGCTCGGGATGCGATGACCGAACGCACGGGCTCGACGGTGTCCAGCCACGCGATTCGGCGACTTCGCGAGCAGGTCGAACAACAGGCTAAAGCACGTCTCGGCCTCAGCGAGTGGACCCGCGCATACGAAACGGGTCGGACCGCTTCCATCGACTCGCTGCTCAACGACATCGAGAACCCAGACGTGACGAGCTCATGATTGCCTCGAGGGCGAAGCACCCTCCGCGATGAACGGGTATTTGGCGAGATAGTGCGACAGCGCTCGCGGGCTGATCCCCATCAGTCGCGCCGCGTGTTGCTTCAACGGCGACACCTCGAGTGCCCGGCGGATCGTTTCACGCTCGACCCATTCAACGTTCTGCCGCAGCTTCAAGGACGGAACGGCCGCAGCCACCGTCTCAATCCCCACCTCCATCGTCACGACCTCACGCCTGATCGTCGGAGACCCGGACAACACGACCGCTCGCTCAATCGTGTTTTCGAGCTCACGCACATTTCCCGGCCATCGGTACTTCTGGAGCCACTCGACGACGCCGTCCTCAACCGCCTCGATGACCCTTCCGTTTCGCGTCGCGTGTTTGTCGATGAAATGGTCCATCAGCATCGGAATGTCGTCGATTCGTTCGCGAAGCGGCGGCACGGGAATGGGCACGACGTAGAGGCGATAGAACAAGTCGTCGAGGAAGCGACCCTCCCGGACGAGTTGACGAAGGTCGCGATTGGTCGCGGCGATGACGCGCACGTCCACCCGTTCGGCTCGCTCGGCACCGAGCGGTTCGATTTCCCGCTCCTGCAATACGCGAAGCAGCTTCGCCTGCACCGCGACGTTCATCGTTCCGATTTCGTCGAGGAAGATCGAACCGCCATGGGCCAGCGCGAATTTGCCCCGCTTTGCGGCGGCGGCGCCGGTGAAGGCGCCGCGGACGTAGCCGAAGAGTTCCGATTCGATCAGGGCGTCGGGAATGGCGGCGCAATTGACCTTGACAAATGGCGAGTGCGGCCGCGAGCCGCGGTCGTGTACCGCGCGCGCGACGAGTTCCTTGCCGGTACCCGTTTCGCCGGTGATCAAGACCGTGCTGCGAGCCGCCGACACCAGCTCGATCTGATGGACCACGCCGGCAATCGCACGGCTCGCGCCGACGATGCCGTACTTGTTGACTGTCGCAGTGCGTTGCATGCCGTCCTCACAACGGCAGAACGTTGACGTTCTGCCGGAAGAAATTCTCTGGGTCGTACTTCGTTTTGATTTGCCGCAAACGAGGGAGATTCGGTCCGTACGCCACCCCGGCTGGATCGACCGCATCGGCTTCGAGGTAATTCAAATAGCGCGTCGGCGCCAGAAACGGCGTGAGGGCCGTGAACGTATTTCGCGCCCACGCGATCCCTCGCTCGGTCTCCGTCGCGGTCGCCCACTGCGAGATGACCACGACGTTGAAGCCCGGCGTGCGAAGAGCACACGCCGTGTTCGCCACGGGGACGCGGGTGGCCGCCCCATGGAAGTGCTCGATGATGATCTGGCTCATCGGCGACGGCGCCGCCTCGAACGCCATCACGAGCGTCCGAATCGCGTCATCGCAGAGATCGCTCAGGAATTGCGCCTTCCAGTAGTTGAACGCCCCTTTCGGAAAGGCGGGATCCAACATGTTATTGAGCGCGCTGTACGGAACCACCCCAAGCGCATCCATCACGGGTGAACCAAAACCCTTCAATGGACGAACCGCCGTCTCGCCTTCGGCAAGCGATCCGCAGTGTGCCGCTGCAACGCCGACGACCTTTGCGGTCGAGGGATTGGGCGCGGTCTGAAGCGCGGCGAAGAGCATCATCTCGTCCGGCAGATCCGCGCACGTGTCGCGGAAGAACCGCAGCGCATCGACGGCGCGCGGCAGCGGATGCACGACCACGCCGCCGGTGATGGTCGGACCGACTGCGTGGAGGTCGTATTCAAGCGACGCGGCGACTCCGAAGTTGCCGCCGCCACCGCGGATGGCCCAGAAGAGATCGGCGTTGTCGTCGGCGCTGGCGTGTAGCACCCGGCCGTCGGCCATGACGAGGTCGGCCGAGCACAGATTGTCCAGCGCGAGCCCGTACTTCGGCATGAGCCATCCGACACCGCCCCCGAGCGTGAGGCCAGCGATCCCGGTGCTCCCCACGACCCCACCCGTTGTGGCCAAGCCGTGCGCCTGCGTCTCGCGGTTGAACTCCTTCCACAAGACCCCGCCCTGAGCGCGTGCCGTTCGCGCACTGACGTCGACGTGTATCCCCTTCATCGGAGAGAGGTCGATGAGGAGTCCACCGTCGATGGTGGCGCGTCCTGCGACGTTATGACCGCCGCCCCGGACCGCGACATCGAGACCGAGCGTCCGTGCCAGTTGCAGCGCATCGACGATGTCGGCGGTGCCGGAACAGCGCGCGATGATCGTCGGATATTTGTTGATCAAGCCGTTGTGCACTCGACGGCTTTCGTCGTAGCCCACGTCCTCACGCTGGAGCAGTTGTCCGGTGAAAGACGGGACGACGTGATTGATGGCTTCAGTGATCGGTGACATGAGTTTCCGCTTTCGAATTCCATCAGTCTTCGCGACATCAGTTGCTGAAATTGACGGCTTGCGCGACGCCGCAGCCCACTCCCTGCACCCAGAGATTCACGCCTGGGAAGTTGGAAGAAATATCGTGGCTCGACACAATCATCTTGGCGGTAAACGACTCGTCGTTGCCGTCGCCGGTCCGATAGAAGTCGGCCTGGAGTACGACCGTTGTGTCGCCGGTCACGGCTGTTTCGTCGCTCGCCGACCCCGTGCATTTGAAGCTCGTTCTGTCCAGCAGCTCCGCCGTATCCCAGCGGATACCTTCGTTGTCAAGGCAGGGGCCTGGATCGTTTGGATTGATGCTGATGCTCAAGGGGCCTTGCCCAACGGCGTTGATGCAGGTGAAGCCGCCGCCCGCGTGGACAACAGGCGAGCCGGGTTCGTAGGCGCCGCCGCCAGTCAGAAATACCTTCCCCGTCGGGAAGCCGCTGACGCTTCCGTTGAAGCCAAACCCGACGCGGCCTTGCGCCCGTGCGGCGAGTGGTGTCGCAACCGCCGTGGACGTGTCGGTTGCCGCGCCGTCTAATGACGATGAATCGTTCTCTGGAACCTGAGACGGACTAGAGGGTGTGTAGTTTCGACTACATGCGACCGCGAGTAACGTCCCTGTAACAATGAGCGCTGCTTTCTTCATCATCTCGACCTTCTTTCTCTCCTTTTCGGATTTCCGGCACATCGAGCGTTTGTCACTCTTCGGTCTATGCCGCTCGTCACGTTGTCGAGTGTGAAGGCCGAGCGATGCAGTGACCACACACAACACCCGCCGGAACCCGCACACAACCCGCACGGAACACGCACAGGCTGAGCGGTAATAAGATGGGGGGATTATGAAATCCAGCGCTCCGGGGTCATTTGGGGCGCAGTTGAAGGCGCTTCGCGAAGCCGCGGGGTTCACACAAGAGGAGCTTGCGACGGTGGCGGGCCTCTCGGTCCACGCAGTCAGCGCGCTGGAGCGAGGAGAGCGCCGGCGGCCCCATACCGACACCGTACGGGCACTCTCCGCGGCTCTCGATCTCAGTGACGCGACGCGCGACGCGCTCCTGGCGAGCGGCCGCGTGGCTGCACATGCTGCCGTGTTCGACGACCGAAGCGGCGGATCGCTGCCGCTAGCCCTCACCGCCCTGCTCGGTCGCGACGAGGACCTCGAGGTCTTGCGCCGGTGGCTCGCCGATTCCGCCGTTCGCCTGCTCACGTTGACAGGACCCGGCGGAGCGGGAAAAACACGTCTCGCGCAGGAGCTTGCCCGCGCCATCATGCTCGACGGCGGCGCTCGTGTGGTCTTCGTTCCGCTTGCCGCGGTCCGCGACGCTTCGTTCGTGGCCGCGGCCATCGCTGAAGCCCTCGGTCTGCTCGACATCAGTGCGCTCGACCTGGCAAAGCGCGTCAGAGCCTCGTGCGACGGCCGTCGAACGCTGTTCGTTCTGGATAATTTTGAACACGTGCTGAATGCAGCGCCGCTCGTGGCGGAGCTGCTGACGTCGGTGGCGGCGTTGCGCGTACTCGTCACGAGCCGCGCTCCGCTGCGAGTACGCGGCGAGCGGGAGTACGTCGTTGGTCCGCTCCCGTTGAATATCAGCGACGATGCCTCAGCCGACGACGTCGCGCGCTCACCGGCAGTGCGACTGTTCATCGAACGCGTTCGCGATGTGCGGCCCGAGTTTCGCCTGACGTCTGGGAACGGCGCCACGGTGACTGCGATCTGTCGCCGGCTCGATGCCCTCCCCCTCGCGCTCGAGCTCGCGGCGCCGTGGCTGAAGGTGCTGACACCGGAAGATTTGCTGCGGCGTCTCGCACAGGATGTGCTGTTGTCGACCACCGGGCCGCGTGATCTACCGGAACGCCAGCAGACGATGAATGCGACGGTTGCGTGGAGTTACGGGCTTCTCGATCCGAACGAGCAGTGCGTGTTCCGACGCCTTGGCGTGCTGTCGGGCGACTTTCCGATTGAAGCGGCAGCGGCAGTGGTAGCCGGCCGTGAAGGCCCGCTGAGCAGAAGCGACAGTGTGCTTGCAGCCGCGGCGGGTCTGATCGACAAGAGCCTGCTGCTCCGGCGGGAGAGCTCCGCGTCCGCGCGACCACTCTATTGCACGCTTGAGACGGTGCGTGCATATGCCACGGTCGAACTGAGCGCCGCGGGTGAGCGCGACGATGCAATGGAGGGACTGGTGCGCTACTGCGCCACCGAGTCCCGCCTGGCGGCGGAGGGCCTGGTCGGCCATGCGCAAGGCGAGTGGCTCGACCGCGTACGCGACGACCTCGAAAACTATCGGTCCGTGCTGATTTGGCTCATCGAGCGGGGTCGGTCCGTCGAAGCAGCCACCATCGTCTATCGGCTGTTCTTCTTCTGGGTGATCCGTGGCCACGCCAGCGAAGGCCTCGAATGGTACGAGCGAATCCTGGCTGTGCCGTCACCTCCGCCGTCGGTAGAGGCGACCGCGCTCATCGGAGCGGCCGTCATGCGCTACACGCAGGCCGAGTTCGAAAAGTCGCGGACGGCCGCTACCCGTGCGCTCGCGCTTTCTTCGAGCGCCGCCGACCGCGACTGGATCGCGGTCGCCGAGTTGCTGCTCGGACACCTCGAACATGTCGCTGGGAACGAAGAGGCGGCCCTCGAACGCTATGCGCGCAGCCTCGAGGAATCGCGGCAGTTCACGAACCCCTGGCGCATCGGAAATGCACTGACCGGCATGGCGCGCGTCGCGATGGCGACGGGCCAGTTCGAGGAGGCGGACCGGCTGCTCCGCGAGGCCGCCGCGACGCTTCAGAGCAGCGGACCGTGGTTTCTGTTGCTTCCGCTGTTTCTTCGAGCCACGCTCGCGGTCCGGCGCGGCAACGCGGACGAAGCGCTGTCGATCGTCCGGGAAAGCCTCCCTCCGATCCGCGATCTGCACGACAAGTTCGCGTTCGTGCACACGCTCGTTCCGCTGGCGGCGGCCGTGGCACTCAAGGGCAATGACGTCTGGGCAGCGCAGATTCTGGGTGCCCGCCATGCCGTCACCGAAGCAACCGGCGCGACCATTGTCGATCGATCCGTGAACGAGCTTCGACAGGAGACGGAACGCGCCGTTCGCGGACGTCTCGGCGACGACCGCTGGGCTCGTGCACACGCCGCCGGCCGGAAGAGCACGATCGAGTCGTTGCTGCACGACATCGACAGCCTGCGCATGTCGGCCAGCACGCGCCGCGAGTCATAGGCCAAACACGACGAACGACATGAAGTCGTTCGCGCTATGAGCGACGATGGCCGCCCACAGCGAATTCGACCACCTCACGACCAGGCCCATCACGAAACCGAAGACAGTGATCGTTATCGCAGCGGTTGTGTTGAACGTGCGCAGTGCGAACCAGCCCGGCAGATGAATGGCGAGGAACAGCAGCGCGGTGATCGTATTGGCGAGCCAGAAGTTGAGCCACTCGCCGATCTTCCGCAGCATGAATCCGCGGTATGGAATTTCTTCGATGACGCCCACGAGGAGCGACGTGCCCAAAATACTGTTCCAGGTAACGCGCTCCATCGTCGGGTGCGGCAGCCCGAAGCGGGCCACCGTTCCGGCAACGTTCAGCGCCGTCACCGCGATCCCAACGAGAAGGCCACGGCCGACGTGGTGTTTCAACTTCAGGTATTCCAGCGGATCCACTCGATCGACGTAGCGGAGATAGAACCAGACGGGAGCGATCCAGAAGGTCGTCCGGATGCCGAGGTGGATCACGGCATACGCCAACGTCTCCTGTTGAAATGCGGCCGTGAGCCTCGGATAAATGACGTATGGCCACACGATCCAGCCGAGGTGAAACACGGCGACATACTCAACGAACGGAGCGGCGCGACTACGCTGTGACGACGGCGCTCTGAAGCTTTCACTGCCCACTGACAATCGTTCCGACCATCGACGGATGGATCGAGCAATGGTACGGGCCGACAGCGCGGAGGATCATCGGCGCGCTGAACGCGCCTGGTGCGATATTGCCCGTATCAAGAGTGCCGTCGTTCAACACGACGCGATGCGTGACTGTGTCCACGTTGTGCCACACGACCATCTGGCCGGGCGGTACTGTTGCGGGATTCGGTGAAAACGACTGCGCACCGTTCTCGCGGACGACGTTAATGGTGATGGCGCCGGCGGTCGGGTCCGGCGTGCTGGTCGGACCGGTGGGCGTCGGACTAGTGGGCGTCGGACTGGGTGACGGACTGGTGGGCGACGGACTGGTGGAGCTTCCGCAGCCATACACGGCAAAGGTGGTCGCGATGAGAGCGACCGTCATCAGAAAGCGTTGCATGTTCATCTTTTCTTCACTCCAGCGGCAATACCGGGCCGACGCTTTGTCGAGCTGTCGTTGGCTGCGAGTGTCCTCTCGCTTGCATAGACCGTCTGGGACGCGAATCTATTCCGGAGGTGCGATCAGGAAGGCGACTTGGGCGTGAACGGCTGTCCAGCCGATAACATCTACATGAAAGTGAGCGCCACCAAGCACACCACGGCACTCATGCGGCTCGCGGCCGCTGCCGCCTTCGCGGTCCCTGTGCTGGTCGTCGCGCAACAACAACCTTCGAGTCCGCGCGCCGGCTTTCCGTGTGGCGCACGCCTCGACCCGTCATACTTTCGTGTCGCCGAAGGATCGGGGGGCCACCTGCTGCTCCTCGCGCCTGAAGAAATCGGCGATTCCGCTTCGCTGCTCACGGCGTTCGGAGATCATCCACAAACGATCTTCAGGCTCGCCGGCTCTCTGAACCCCGGCCTGCACGAGTTCAACGTGCCGATCGATTCAACAGTGGAGAGCGTGCTGTTCTCCATCTCCGTGCAGTGCCTCCAGACGGCTGATGTGATACGGCCGTCCGGAGCAATGGCGATCGGCGACGACGTCACCGACCTGCCGAATTTCCGGGCTCAGCACATGGTCATCGTCAAGCGACCGGAGCCTGGCACGTGGACACTACGAGTGGCGGGCAGTGGCATTTCCGGGGTGGTTGTCCAGGCGCGCAGCGGAATCGGAATTTCAGAACCTGAATTTGCGCGGGATTCACAGACCACGTTCGGGCGCGTTCCGACGGCGGCCATCCAAAATACGGTGCGGATTCACGTGAGCGGCCGCGCCTCTGACCTGCGCGCGTCGATCGTGAGCGGCCAACTCACGGTTCTCGCCGAGTTACCGTTAACCGCGGGTGAAACAGACGGCATGTACGTATCGCAGTTAACGCCGGGTACAGAAGGCTTCCGTGTGGTCGTCACCGGGAACGATGTTGCCGGTTTGCCGTTTCAGCGCGTGTCCGCGCCGCTCCTCACTCCGATGCGCTGAGGCGGCGCCCCCGACCTGATGCGAACTGCGGCTTCAGGTATGCACCCCGTATACTCGTTTCGAACCGCCATCCTGCCGCATTCATTCAAAGGAACTTCATCCATAACTATGCGTACTGAGACCACCTTTGAGAAGCTCGGTGCCCTCGCGGCGAGGCACGGGTACGAGTTCCTTCAGCCAGGAACCAACCGGTGAATGTGAAGGTTGACTGAGCAAGCGCACTTCGGTGAGGAGCGAATTTAGAACGACGGGGTGGTATCGACTGACATCGCCGTCGCGCCAAGCTGACGCCGGAGTGCGCCTTCGTCCAGCGCGTTCTCCCAACGCGCGATCGCAATCGTTGCGACCGCGTTGCCAATCAGGTTCGTCGGCGTCATGCCTTCCGACATCAGCCGGTGAATCCCAAGCACAATGGCAACGCTCGCCACGGGAATCTGGCTGACAGTCGACAGCGTCGCGACCAGTACGACAAACGCCGCGCCCGCCACGGCCGCCGAGCCTTTGGACGTCAGCAGCAACACCGTCAACAACCCGAGCTGCTGCACGATCGTGAGCGAAGTGTCGGTCGCCTGCGCGAGGAAGACGGTGGTGGTCGCGAGATAGAGACACGTGCCATCGAGGTTGAAGGAATAGCCCGTCGGAATGACGAGACCAACGACGTCGCGCCGGCAACCGAGCTGCTCGAGTTTCGTCATCATCCGCGGAAGCACGGTTTCCGAAGACGTGGTTGCGAAGACGATCAGCAGCTCCTCGCGCATCCATCGAATGAGCGCCAGCAGGCTGAAGCCACAAAGCCACGCGACGGCGGACAGCGCGCCGAAGACGAAGATCAGACACGTCACGTAGAACGAGATCAGTAGCTCCCCGAGTGAAAACAACGTTCCCGTCCCATACCGGCCGACCGTGAACGCCATCGCACCGAGCGCGCCGAGCGGCGCGGCCCACATCACGATTCCGACCACGCGGAAGAGCGCGGCGCACGCGGCGTCCAGGACCGCCACGAGCGGCCGACTCCGCTCGCCCAGCCGGCTGAGCGCCGCGCCGAACAGGACGGCGATGAACAACACCTGCAGTACGTTGCCTTCGGCGAACGCGCCGAACAGGCTTGCCGGAACGATGTTCATCAGGAATGGAACGACGCCCTGCTCCGGAGCGAGTGCAACATAAGGAGCGACGGAAGACGAGTCGAGTCCACGCGCATCGATGTGCATGCCGACACCTGGCTGCCACACGTTCACCATCAGCAGCCCGAGGACCAGCGCGATAGTGGTCATGACTTCGAAGTAGATCAACGCCTTGAGCGCCACGCGGCCGACGCGTGCCATGTCCCCCATGTTGGCAATGCCGACCACGACGGTGGAGAAGACGATCGGTGCGATGAGCATCCGCATCGCCTTGACGAAGGCGTCGCCGAGCGGCTGCAGACGCTCGC
>Ga0070675_100000211_pt1 | contig 37404 bp, 36 predicted proteins | sample KBSM43metaG_FD_65343 | JGI IMG/M metagenome (GOLD analysis project Ga0070675, IMG submission 65343) | Miscanthus rhizosphere microbial communities from Kellogg Biological Station, Michigan, USA - KBS M4-3 metaG | ecosystem: Host-associated > Plants > Roots > Rhizosphere > Soil ... | reverse complement strand
TCTGCGGCGCGACCGCGTGGCGCAGCGCCTCGGTGCCGGTGAAGCGCTCGAGCGTTGCTGCCAGTCGCGCGTACATGCCGATCAGCGCGCGCCGGTACGGCTCGTCGGCGCGGTGCTCGCCCTGGTCGGGCGAGCTCTCGGCCAGCGCCATCATCGCGCTCGTCACCGGTGCGAGGCTCGACGACATCGACAGTTCGGCGCCGAGTGCGTGCACTTCGGTCAGATAGAAGCGCAGCACCGTCTCGGCCTGGCGCGCCAGCGCCACCTGCAGCGTCTCGGCGGTGACGAATGGATTACCGTCGCGGTCTCCGCCGATCCAGTTGCCCATGCGGAAGAACGGAGCTATCGCGTGGCCGGGCAGCGCATCCTCGAGTTCGCGGTACATCCGCGGGATCTGGCGCAGGAAGGTCGAACGGTAGTAGCTGAGCGCGTTCTCGATCTCGTCGACGACGGTCAGCTTGGCCGTGCGCAGCATCCGCGTCTGCCAGATCTGGGTGACGCGCGCACGGATCAGCGCCTCGTTCTCGGCGCATTCGCGTTCGCTGGATAGCGCGTCGCGCTGCTCGATCAGCTCGGCTATCGTGCGTTCGGCATCGAGGATGCTCTTGCGCTGCACTTCGGTCGGGTGCGCGGTCAGCACCGGCGAGATGTAGGCACCAGCCAGCGTCTTTGCGATGTCGGCGGCGCGGATGCCGGCGCGCGCCAGCCGTTCGAGCGTCATCGCGAGCGAGCCTTCCTGCAGATGGCCCTGGCGCTCGTGGTGGTCGCGGCGGCGCACGTGGTGGCGGTCCTCGGCGATGTTGGCAAGGTGCGAGAAGTAGCTGAACGCGCGGATCACGCTGACGGTCTGGTCGCCCGACAGGTTCTTCAGCAGCCGGTCGAGTGCGCGGCCGGCGGTGGCGTCGCTCTTCAGGCGGTACGCGACCGAGAGCTGGCGCACCCGCTCGACCAGCTCGAACGCGGCCTTGCCCTCCTGGTCGCGGATCACGTCACCGAGGATGCGGCCGAGCAGGCGGATGTCGTCGACCAGCGGACGGTTCTTCTCGGCAGCCGCCTCTTGCGCCGCGTTCGCGCGCGCGGTCGCGGCGCGTGGCTTGGACATCGAACGGGTCTTGGCGTCGGGCATGGGTGTTCGCGATGATGTCGTCGAAGCAGGCGCTGGGGCCGCTCGCGACGCGGTGTCAAGGTGGCGGCGCAAGCCGATGCAAGAGTCGTGCGCGGCGGCCGCGAGTGACGGGCAAGAGCGTCGATGAACGACCTGAATCTTCTCGCGCACCGGGCCCGGCTGCGGCCAAGAGGCGCTGGTTCGCAAAGGTGGCGCCGGTTGCCTTTATGGCTTCGCGAACCCGTGATCGATCGCCGTCATGCCCGCCGGTTCGACCCGCGCCAGAGGGCCGGCGCCTAGCCGCCCAGCGCATCCGTCAAGCCATACGCATCGTTGCGCGCCTCGACCGCCGCGACGTCGTGGCTCAGCAGCACGAGGTCGTGCAGCGTGCCGCTGCGATCGGCGACATGGCGCGACAGCAGCGCCTCGGCGCGAAAGCCGAGCTCCTCGAAGACCGCGATCGCGCCGCGCTGGTCGGTCGTCATCTGCGCGACCAGTTTCTTCAGTCCGAGCTCGAGCGCCTGCGCAAAGCACTCCTGGATCAGCACGCGTCCCAGGCCTTTGCCGCGCCACCCCGGCGAGACCAGCACGCGCAGCTCGCCGACATGCCGGGACCAGCTCAGCTCGTCGGTGAAGATCGCGGTGCAGCCGACCATCGTGGCGCCGTCGCGTGCGACGAGGCTGGCCAGCTCGCCGCTGTCGAGCGCCCGGATCCAGGCGTCGACCACCTTCGGATGGCTGATGTCGCGCGGCAGGAACAGCAGGTCATGCGGCGGCAACGTCGCGACGAAGGCGACCAGCGAATCGCGGTCGGCGGCGGTCATCTGCGCGACCTCGACCGGCGAGCCGCCGCACTCGACCTGCCGGGGAAAGCTTCGCGTCGTCTCGCTCATGTCGAACGTGCCTCCAGCCATGCATCGAGCGCCGGCCACATGCGCTTCACCGCGTTCGGTCCCGCCGCAATGCTCACATGGCCGCCGGGCAGCGTGATCTCGCTCTTGTCGTTCGACCCGACACGCGGCACCAGCGGTGCGCTGCAGGCGGGCGGGACGATGTGGTCGTACTGCGCGGCAATGTGCAGGAACGGCACCGTGATCTTGCCGAGGTCGACCAGCCGACCGCCGATCTTCAGCGCGCCCTCGTGGAACGCGTTCTTGCGCATCAGCTCGTGCGTCGTCTGGCGGAAGTAGCCGCCGGGCAGTGGCAGGGTCTCGTTGCCCCAGCGCTCCATCATCCGGTAGCCCTTGACGAACTGGTCGTTCCAGAGGTTGTCCCACAGGCGCATCTGGCCGGCGATGCGGCTCGCCGGGCGCAGCGAGTCGAAGCCGGCGACGACGAAGTCGGCCGGCACGATGCCGACGCTGTCAACGAACTTGTCGACGTCGAAATGGCGCGAGTCCGAGAGCGAGCGGAACACCTCCATCTTCGAGAAGTCGACCGGTGTCGTAAAGCAGACGAGGTTCTTGACCGGGCCGTCCGGATGGAGCGCCTGGTACATCGACGACAGCATGCCGCCGGCGCAGTAGCCGATCAGGGTCACGTCCTGCTCGCCCGAGTCCTGCTGGACGCGCCGGATGCACTCGGGAATGAAGTCGAGCACGTAGTTGTCGATCTGCAGGTCGCGCTCGTCGTCGCTCGGCGCGTTCCAGTCGATCAGGTAGACGTCGTAGCCGCGGCCGAGCAGGAACTCGATCAGGCTCTGCCCCGGCGCGAGGTCGAGGATGTAGGCCTTGTTGGTCGGCGCCATCACGAACAGGATCGGCACCCGGTAGATCTCGTCGGCGGTCGCGTGGTAATGAACCAGCTCCATCGTGCCGCGCCGGCGCAGCGCGGTCTTCGGCGTCCGCCCGACGGTCGGCGGCGGCGCACCGAGCAGCTCGATCGCCTTCATGCTGCGCTGAAGCGCGCGCTCGACCTCGAGGCGCAGGCGCTCGGTCAGCGCAGGATCGGGTGCCTTCTCGGCGCGCTTGGCGGTTGTCGATTCGGCCATCGCTCAACCTCCCTTTCGGCGTGAGACCGGGCGCTTCGCCGCGGCAGTGGGCGTCGGCGCCTTCGTCAGTGGCGGTGTTCTCGTGCGAGCCGGCGCCTTGGTGGCAGCCGGCGCCTTCGCAGCAGCCGCGTCCTTGTAAATTGCCGTCGTTTGCGTGGACGCCTTCGCCTCGGCCGGAGCCGGCGCTTCGACTGCCACCGCGGCCGCCGGCTTGCGCGTCCGCGGCGGACGCGGCGCGCTTGCGGTGATGACGGCGTCGGCCGGCAGCAAGCGGTCGACCTTGTCCTCGATGCGCCGCAACGACTCCGCGAGCTCGAGCACTTCCTTCCGGCTCGGCAGGTTCGCCCGGCGCAGGTAGCCGCCGATCACCTTCTCGAGCAGCTGCTCCATGCCGAGCGTCACGCTCGAGAACTGGTGCAGCGCGCTGACGATCTGTTCGTTCTTCGTGCTGCCGGTCGCCAGCGAATTGACTTCGCCCTCGAGCTTGGTGACGGCGTCGCGCCACAACTGCAGCGGGTCGACGAGGAATGAGCTGGCCATGGGGTGCTGCCGATCGATGTGCGGGGCCGGTTCCCGCCTTAGCCAGGTTATACGCGCTCGACGCACAGCCGATGCCTAGGGCCTACGAGGGAAGCGATCCGGTCCGCGAGCGGCGATCCGATAAGCTGCGCCGAGTGAGCTCCCGGGACGTTGTCGAACTGCTCTTGCTGAGCTTGCTGTGGGGCGCCGCCTATCTGTTCATGCGGGCCGCCGTGCCGGCCTTCGGTCCGGCCCCGCTGGTCGCCTTGCGCCTCGGGCTGGCGGCACTGATCCTGCTGCCGATCATGGTGCTGCGCGGCGGCATCCCCGAGCTGCTGGCCCATCCGCGCCAGCTGCTGATCCTGGGCATCCCATACACCGCGCTGCCCTTCATGCTGCTCGGCTATGCGTCGCTGCACCTCACCGCCGGCCTGATCGCGGTCCTCAATGCGACGGCACCGCTGTTCGCCGCGCTGATCGCGCACTTCCTGCTGAAGGAGCGCCTGGGCCGCGCGCGCGCCTGGGGCCTTTGCATCGGCTTCGTCGGCGTCGCGGTGCTGATGTGGGGCAGCGGCTCGTTCAAGTCGAACAGCGGCATGCTTGCGGTGCTCGCTGTCCTCTGCACATCACTGTCGTGGGGACTCGGCGCCCACTACGCGCGCAAGCACCTGCCCTCGGTCGACGTGATGGTGATGACGGTCGGCAGCCTGACGGCGGCCAGCGTGTTCCTTGCGCCGTTCGCGGTCGCGAGCTGGCCGGCCGAGAACCCGGGTGCGCGCGCCTGGGCCGAGCTCGCCTTTCTAGGCGTCGCCAGCTCGGGACTCGGCTTCCTGTTGTACTTCCGCCTGCTGCGCCGCATCGGGCCGGTGCGGGCGATGTCGGTGACGTTCCTGAACCCGGTCGTCGCGCTGGCCTCGGGCGCCCTGTACCTGGGCGAACAGGTCACCTTGCAGATGGTCTTCGGCGGCGCCGTCGTGCTGCTCGGCACCGCGCTCAGCCTCGGCCTGATCGGCGGGCCGGCACCGGTCGGTGCGAAGCGCGAGGCCTAGCTCGCGCAGATCGAAATTGCCACCGGCCCTCAGTTCAATGAACCGGCGCTTCGTGACGGGCGGGCGGCCTCGTTCCTCTGACGATCGTCAGCCGTGCTGTTCGTCATCGTGCGGTCAGCCGCACTGTTTGCCGTGATGCGATTAACCGTGCTGGTCGTCGCCGTGCGCGTGATCGTCATCGCGCAGCGGCGGCGAACCGCGCGCAACGCCGCCGGGCTCGATCGCAAAGCGATCGCGCTGCGCCTTGGCGCAGGCGCCCATCACTTGCAACGCCCGCACCACGTTCGGCGTTCCCATCACGAACGGGTTGTCGGCGCCGCCGGGATTGCCGCGCAGCGCCGCCAGCTTCGCGACCGTGCCGTCGTAGCCGGGGTGGTTCGACAGCAGCACGTCGATGTTGTCGCGCTGCGCCAGCGCCGCCATCCGCTCGGTGGCCGCGATATAGCTGTCGAGCCTGCCGAAGTCCTTGCCGAAATTGAAGGCAGTGCCGCCCCACAGCAGGACCTTGTGGGTGCGCCCGCGGTGCTTCACCTCGAAGACCGGCGAGAGCGTACCGACCGTGTGACCCGGCGTGATCTGCGCGGTCACGCGCGTGTCGCCGAGGACGAGCGCTTCGCCCTGCTTCAGCACGGTGTCGACCTGCGGCATGCGATCCCACGAAGCCGAATCGACCTCGGGCTTCACGCGCGCGACCGCCCAGTCGACGTCGCTCATCGCGACGCGCGTTCGATGCTGCTGTACGAGGTATTGCGCGCCGCCGTAGTGGTCGCCGTGCGCATGCGTGACCAGCGCATAGCGGATGTCCGCCGGATTCAGACCGACCTTGCGCATCGCAGGCTCGAGCACGCCGGCCGCCTCCTTGCCGTTGTTGAGCGCGTCGATCAGGATCACGCCGTCCGAGGTCTTCAGCGCCCAGGCGCTGACCCAAGCCGCGCCGACGTAGTACAGGTTGTCGAAAGCCTGGCCCGGCTCGGGCGCCGGACGCGCAATCTGCTGCGAGACGAGGCGGTCGATCGCGTCCTGCGCGGCGACCTTCGGGGGCACGGGTTCGCACAGCGTCAGCAGCGCTTTCAGGTCCTGACCCGCGAGACGCTGCGCGTCGGCGACGTGGCTCGCGATCGACGCGGTGGATGCAACAGGCCGCGCACTGACGCAGGCGGCCAGCGCCGCGGCACCGGCGAGGACAGCAATGACGATCCGCATGGCGACTCCTTCAGTGTGACCCGATCGATTCTGATCGGCTGCCCCGACCGGGTCAAACCGATGCGCAACAGTCGACGCGCGGGTTGGAGAGTTGCGTCTTCGGCGCGCTGCCCACGCGACAAAGCAAATGACCCGAACGCTTGCGCGATCGGGTCGTCAGAGTCAGTGGAATGAAGGGTGCGCGAACGCCCGATCAGGCGCCGCGCAGCCTCGGCCCAGCGAGAACTCGCTTCAGTTCTGGAAGCAGGTGAAGTCCGGACGCGGCACCGCACCCGCCGCCGGGTTCTGCCACGCGACCGGGCCGCACAGGCGCTTGCCGGCCATCATCGCGGCGTCGTGCACCGCGTTGATCAGGCGCTCGTACTCGGGATCGCCCTGCGCCCAGCCCGAGAAGTTGCCGAGGTCGCCCGACGCCGCGAACACGCCGTGGATACCCGGCACCTTGGCGATGGCGGCCGCGTTCTTCACGCCCTCGATCGTCTCGATCATCACGATCAGCACGAGGTTGTTGTTGAACGTCTGACGGTAGTTAGCGCCATTCAGCCACGGCCCGAGGACCTGCGCCGTCTGCGTGCCGCCCTGGCTGCGCCGGCCGAACGGAGGGTAGTAGGCCCACTGCACGACTTCCTTGGCCTCCTCGACCGTGTCGACCGTCGGGACCACAAGCACCATCGCGCCGCCGTCGAGCGCGTGCTGGATCTCGCGCTCGTCTGTGTAGGCGATGCGCGTGCCCGGAATCGCCCTGCGGGTCGGGCACGACGCCGACGATCCGTACGCCCACATGCGCCAGGCATCGCCCCACGTCAGGCCCGAGTGCTGCATCTCGGTCCAGGTGAAGTCGGCGTTGGACTGGCTTGCCTGTGAGCAATAGAACGCGTCCGTGGTCGCGGGGAACGTGCCTTGCACGGTGCGGCCGACAACATGCTGGCCGTCGATCATCTTTTGCTTGACCGGGTTCCAGATCCTCCCGCCCGACGTGTCGTCGTTGCGCGGACCATAGACCCACGAATTCGGATTGATCGCGTTGCCGCTGGACCGATCGGCTTGCGCCGCGAGCGGCATCAGCGACAGGACCGACATGGCGAGCAGGCTCGCCTTCAGGGAAAGACTTCTTTTCTTGACCATCGAACGCTTCATCGAAAGACTCCTTTGGTTTGTCTCCTGCGCCTTCGTCCGCGAAGTCGGCCGCTGCGCGGTTCGATCCTTGCATACGTAGTTCCCGCAGGCCATGAGGGACGCCCCGTGGTTTCAGCGCTCGACGCATGCATTCGCCCACGCGTCTGTAACAACTTGCGACAGCGGTCGACCATCACAGGTGCCCTAAAGTCATCGAGAAGAAGGACCTTCGATGACCCGCCGCATGAGATCGAAACCGTCGTGGATCGCCACCTGCGCACTCCTGGTAAGCGGGTGCAGCACCACAACGCCCGAAGTACCGACGGTCGTGCGCGCGCGGCCGCCCGCGAACTACGACAAGACGATCACGAGCTACTTCGACCTGAAGATCAAGGGGCCGCAACGCGATCGCGTCCTCAACATCGGCCAGCCCGAAGCGGGCGGCTGTCCGGTCGGCGGACGGGCCAGCTCGGAACGCGGATGGGTCGTTCCGGTCCAGTACTCGAGCCGCACCGGCACGTTGACCGGCAAGAAGGCCGGCATCGAGGTGCGCGCGAAGGAGTACTACTTCTGGTTCCGCCAGGACACCATCTACGGCATCACGCCGAAGATGGAGCTCTGCCCCTGATCGTCACGAAGCCGCGCCGACGCCGACAGCGCTAGATCCAGCGTCGCGCGGAGAGCTCGTCCTTCAAGTAGGCGTAGTAGAACGGCGCGGCGATCAGGCCGGCGATGCCGAACGCCGCCTCCATCACCAGCATTGCGAGCAGCAGCTCCCACGCACGCGCCTCGATTTGCGTGCCGATCATCCGGGCATTGAGGAAGTACTCGAGCTTGTGGATCGCGACCAGATACAGCAGCGATCCCGCCGCGACGAACGGCGAGATGCTGAGGCTCACGATCACGACGACCACATTCGAGATCAGATTGCCGACGACCGGGATCAGACCGGCGACGAAGGTGATGAAGACCATCGTCTTCACCAGCGGCAGGTGAATGCCCAGCAGCGGCAGGATCGCGGCCAGGTAGAAGGCGGTCAGCAGCGCATTGACCGCCGCGATCCGAACCTGCGCGAAGAGGATGCGCCGAAACGATTCGGCGAAGCGGCGGGCCCGATTGGCAAGCGCCATCGCGAGCGGCCGGTAGCCGTCCGTATGCACCACATGCCGCAGCGCGATCAGCGCGCCGATCACCATGCCGATCACGATGCGCACGAAGAGCTGCGTCGCCTCGCGGCCCGCCGTCTGGACCGCAGCGACGTGCTGCTGCAACCAGGCGACGACGCGGCTCTGCAAGCCGTCGGCATCCGAGGGCACGGAGTGCGCCATCCAGTCCGGAATCAGGTGGCGCCAGCTCTGGATGACCTCGGCCGACTTCTTCAGCAGCAACACGTAGCCGCCGGTGTCGCTGCGAAAGAAGAAGACGGCACCGAAGATCAGCAGGCTGAGCAGGCCGACCACCACCATCGCGATGAAGGCCACCGCGAGGATGCGCGCGCGCCGCTCGCGCACGAAGGCCAGGCGATCTGTCAGCAGGTGAACCAGCTCGAAGACGAGCAATCCGGCAAGGAGCGCCGGCAGCAGGTTGGCGTGCAGCACGAACCAGAGCAGGAACGCGGCGATCAGCCACGCAGCGATCACGAACGAGCGCGCCGGCTCGTCACTTCCGAACGGCTCGCCCTCGCCTTGCAGAATTTCAACGGAGGCCGTCACAGTGTCCTTCGCTCGCGGTCGATGCGTCGAGTCTAGCCAGCATCCGCCCGCCGAGGCAGTTCCGCGCAGTCGTGCATCAGCCGCCGGCCCGCCGGGTCTCGAACCCCTCGCGCGTCAGCAACGCGATCAGCTGATCCCGGTGGTCGCCCTGGAACTCGAGGGTTCTGTCCTTCACCGTTCCTCCAGTGCCGCAGGCCGCTTTCAATCTTCGAGACAACGCCGCCAGCGCAGCGTCGTCGAGGTTCAGACCGGCCACCACGGTCACCGTCTTGCCGCCGCGGCCACCGACCTCGCGGCGGATGCGGGCGATGCCGTCGCCGCTCGGCTTCGCACGGGCCGCGGACGCGCAGCTGCACACCGCGATCGGCTGTCGACAAACCGGACACATCCGTCCCGACTCGGTCGAGTACACGAGGCCACCGGAGGCTGCGCGCTTGGGCATCCGTCGATTCTGAACGCCCTGCGACGACGAAGCGTGCTGTCCACTCTCTTCTGCGCTCTCGCACGGGACCTCATTCGCGCATCGTCGACTAGCTCGTCGCCGTCAGCCGGTCGACCGCCCTTCGTGCGATCGGCGCGACAACGAGCGTGACCGGAAAGGCGAACGCCCAGGCCGTCAGCCAGGCGCCGATCCACAGTTGCATGAAGGTCGGCACGAGGCCGACAGCGCGGAACGTCGAGATGCCCGAGACCATGAAGGACATCAGTCCGGAGAGGATCAGGCCGAACAGCATCGGTGCGTATTTTTTGGGTATCAAGTCGAGACTCCGGGGAGGCCGCGCAGGCGGCAAGGGTGAATCAGATCAGAAAGCTTCGCGCCGGCAATGCTGAACCAGGTCGCGCTGATTGCGCTCAGCAGGACCGCGAGCGAGGTGTGCGGCACACTCGCATCCGGGCGCATGTGCGTCGGTAGAGTCGGCAGGTCTCGCCTGGAACGGTCAGAAGCAAGCGGTCCCGAGCGCGGCGCCAAGGCGACGCCAGCCCGACGCACCCGCGATCCCGCCGCCGAACGCATCCTCGCCGGCATCGGCCTCGTCCTCGTCGCAGTCGCCTGCTTCGCGACGCTCGACACCGCGACCAAGCTCTCGACCGCCGCCGTGCCGATCCTGATGGGCGTCTGGTTCCGCTATGCGTTCCAGGCGGTCGCGACGACCCTCGTGCTGCTGCCGCGCTATGGCCTCACGGTGCTGCGCACCGAGCATCCGCGCTACCAGTTGCTGCGCGGCGCGCTGCTGCTGGCGTCGAGCACGCTGGCCTTCTTCAGCCTGCGCTACATGCCGCTCGCCGAGTTCACCTCGGTCGTGCTGATCGCGCCGCTGGTCGTCACGCTGCTCGCCGCGACCACGCTGAAGGAAGAGGTGTCGCCGCTGCGCTGGGCGCTGGTCGCCGGCGGCTTCATCGGCACGCTGGTCATCCTGCGGCCCGGCGGCACGGTGTTCAGCTGGGCGATCCTGCTGCCGCTTGCGCTGGTCGTCACCAACGCATGGTTCCAGGTCCTGACCAGCCGACTCGCGCGCACCGAGAAGCCGGTGACGATGCATTTCTACACCGGCTGGGTCGGCACCCTGATCGCGACGGTGCCGCTGCCGTTCGTCTGGACCGCGCTGCCCGACGGTCACTGGTGGGCGGTGCTCTGCCTGATGGGCTTCATGGGCACGGTCGGGCACTTCTTCCTGATCCTCGCGTACCAGCGCGCGCCGGCGTCGACGCTGACGCCGTACCTCTATTCGCAGATCGCGTTCGCGATGCTCGGCGGCTGGCTGATGTTCTCGCACATACCCGACGCCGCCTCGCTGATCGGCATGGCACTGATCGCGGTCTGCGGCGCCGCCGGCGCCTGGCTCACGGTGCGCGAGCGACGCGAGCCGATCGAGCCGGCCGAGTCCTAGTCCAGTGAAACAGAGGCATCGGTTGTGCGCCGGGATCTGCGAGGGTGTGCGGCAAGGCGCGGCTCGCAGCCCAGGCTGGTCGTCTGGGCAAGCGTCGCAACGCCGCCGCGCGCCCTCGCAGATCCCGGCCCACAGGGTGAATGTCTGAAAGGGGCGCACTCGTTGTTGCAAAGCCTTGATGTGGGACCTACCACATCGGCGGCTTCGCGCCTAGATTGCGCCCCTTTCAGACGTTCACGCACAGCCGATTCCTCTGTTTCACTGGACTGATCAGCGCGCAGCGTCGCTGAGCTTCTGCTCGCGCTGCTCAAGGGTCCTGACGACCTGCTGGGCGAGAAACTGCAGCAGCTCGAGCTGCTTCGGATCGAGCGTGCGCGGCTCGCGGTCGATCACGCACACGGTGCCCAACGCCGCGCCCGTGCTGGTGACCAGCGGCGCGCCGGCATAGAACCGGATCCCGGGCTCGCCGGTGACCAGCGGGTTCGAGGCGAAGCGGGGATCGATGGCCGCGTCCTCGACGATGAACACATGCCCGGGTGTCTGGATCGCGTGCGCGCAGAACGCGTGCTCGCGCGGCGTCTCGGTGGCCTGCAGCCCGACCCGCGACTTGAACCACTGGCGACTGCTGTCGACCAGCGAGATCAGCGCGATCGGCGTGTCGCAGGTCTCGGCCGCGAGTCGCGTGATGTCGTCGAAGGCGACTTCCTGCAGCTCGGTGATCGCCAGCCGTTCCAGCTCGGCCAGCCGGAACAGCTCGGGAGCGTCCGCGCCGGACGGCGGCTGCGACGGCCGCAAGGCGGACATCTCCCGAACCATCGCGACGCGCGGGAAGCTGGCGTGAAACGTCGTCCCGTCTTCCAAGGTCGAATGGACTTCGACTTCGCCCCCGTGCGCGTGCACGATCTGCCGGACGATGAATAGGCCGAGGCCGACACTGCTGATGTTGCCGGCCACCGCCGCCCCGCGCGTCATCGGATCGAACAGGCGCGGCAGCAGGTCTTCGGCGATCGCCTCGCCCTCATTGTGAACGGCGAGCGAGAACGCGTCCTGATCGATCTGCGAGGTGACCCGCACCGGACGACCCGGCGCACCGTAAGCGATCGCGTTGGCCACCAGGTTGCCGATCAACTGGATCAACCGATCGGCGCTTCCGCGGCAGACGCCGGCACCGACCCGGCGGTGCTCGATCGTCGTGTCCGGAAATGCCACGCGCAGATCGGCGAGTGCCTCGTCGACCAGCGCATGGAAGTCGATGTCCGCGACTTCGACCTCGAGCCCGGTTCCGATCCGGCCGCGGCTGAAGTCGAGCAGATCAGCGATCAATCGCGTCGCCCGCGCGTTCGAGCTGACAAGCCGGGCGAGCGCCATCTCCTGCTTCGGGTTCAGGCCGCTCCGCGCCAGGATGTGCGCGCTCATCCGGATCACCGACAGCGGGTTGCGCAGGTCGTGGCTCACGATGGCCATCATCTGTTCGGCGAAGAGCGCGCGGTCTTCGGCCAGCGCCTGCTGGCGATCGCGCTCGGCCTGGGCGGCGCGCAAGGCCTGCTGCGTCTCCTGCTCCTTCGCCAGCAGTTCTTCGGCGCGACGGCGCGCAAGCACCAGCTCGTGCTCGTACTTGCCCCGATCCTCGGCGATGAACACCGCGACCTCGTGCACCGCCGAGCCGCCGTGGACGCGGCGCACCGCGTTCCACACCGTCGGCAGCTTCCTGCCGTCCTTGTGCACGACGTCCAGCTTGACCTCGGATACCGACCCCTGGATCTGCATCAGCGGACCCCAGTGCGTCTGGTGGAAGATGCGCCCGCCCATCGTCAGCAGGTCCTGCAGCTTGCAGCGGCCGACGAGCTCGGCCGGCTCGCGCCCGACCCAGGTGCAGAAGGTCTGGTTGACCCGCTGGATCAGGCCGTTGTCGGCAGTGACCAGCAGCCCGCACGGCGCCTCGTTGTAAAGCGCTCCGGCGTCGGACGGCCCTGCCGCTGCCGACGAGCCTTCCATGCTCAGTGCGCGAGGCCGCCCAGGAATTCGTCCACCGCGGCCCGGCTCGCACTCGGCGCGCTCAGGTGCGGGCAGTGGCCGGTGTTCTCGATCAGCCGGAGCGTCGCATTCGGAATCGTGCGCTTCATGTAGTCGCCGACCGCTTGCGGCGCGATCAGGTCGTCGGTGCACTGCAGGATCAACGTCGGCGTCTGCAGGCGCGAGAGGTCGGCGCGGTTGTCCGACAGGAACGTGACGCGCGCGAAGTGCTTCGCGATCTCGGGGTCGGTGCGGCAGAAGCTGTTGGTCAGCTCCACGCTCAGTTCCGGCTGCCCCGGTGCGCCCATGATCGCGGGCGCCATGCTGCTCGACCAGCCCAGGTAGTTGCTTTCGAGCGTCTCGAGCAGCGAGTCGATGTCGCCGCGCTCGAAACCGCCGACATAGTCGCCGTCGTTGATGTAGCACGGCGACGGTCCGATCATCACCTGCGCCGCGAACTTGCCCGGCGCCTTCAGGTCGGCGAGCATGCCGATCATCGCGCTGACCGAGTGGCCGACGAAGATGACCGGCCCCTGCGCCGAGCGCTCGACGATCTCGAGCACGTCGTCGGCGTGGCCCTGCAGCGTGCCGTGCCTGGCCTTGTCATAACACGCGAGATCCGAGAGGCCGCTGCCGACCAGGTCGTAGATCACGACCCGGTACCGATCCTCGTAGTTCGGCGCCATCAGCCGCCACATGTGCTGGTCGCAGCCGAACCCATGCGCGAACACCATCGTCGCCGGGCCATTGCCGCTGACGTGCACGTTGTTGCGCTTCAGGACATCCACACCGACTCTCCAGCCGCCGTCGGCAGCACCGGACGGCATTTTAGGCGGCGAGGGTGACGTGAGCGGCGCGAGGCATCCCCGGGCAACGCCCGGTTGCACTGACGCCGACCGGCTCCCTACACTCGCCGCATGCTGCTCGACGCGCGCATTCCTTCGGAGACCGAGAGCAGGCCCCCGGTGGCGGTTCGGCATCTGCAGCAGGTGCTGCTGTGGCCGCTCCGGCTGATCCCGGCGGGTGTGGCCGACGACGACGTGCGACGCCGCGCACCCTGGCAGCTGATGCGCGACATGGGCGATGCGTCGCCCTGGCGCGAACACGTCGACGAGTACAACGGCGGCGCCGGCGGCTTCCAGGAGCGCCACTACAACGAGTTCGTCAGCTTCCTGCCGTATGTGCAGCGCTTTCTGTATGGCGAGGGACGCACCGAGCGCGGCAGCGGCGACCCGACCACTGGCTCGCCGATGCGCGTGTTCCGGCGCCGCGACATCGCGGCGGTGCGCGTCGTACCACGGCCCGGCGACGCGCCGGTCACCTTGCAGGTCGTCCACATCGACCTGTACTTCTTCTACGGCGTCGACATCGTCCTGCTGAATGTCGAAGTCGCCGCCAGCGACCTTCAGCTGTCGCTCGCGCAAGAGCTGATGTACCGCTTCGGACGGGCCTACCCCGCCGGCTGGGACGGCGACGGCCAGGCGGTGCACTGCCTGGCCGGCGTCGAGTGGCTCGACGCGAAGGGTGCGGTGCTGGCGCGCAGCAACGCGCAGGAGCGCGGCGCGTTCCTGTCACACCTGGCCGAGCATCGCGCGCCGCGCATTTCGGAGCACTGGGACCACGTGCTGGCCCCGCTCGTCAATCACCACTCGGGCAAGGAAGGGCTGCTGCGCTTTCGCCAGATCGAGTACTACCGCATGCCGATGATGGCGTACCTCGCGGTCGACGAGCCTCGCCTGCTGACGCGCAGCGACTTCATCCGCCTCGGCCTCGTCACCGGCGGCAGCGAAGCGGTGCCGGGCAACGAAGTTCCGCTGCCGTTTTCGGAAACGCATGTCGCCGACTTCGAGCAGCAGTTCTGCTACGACCGCTTCTGGGCCCAGTCGGGCGCGGCGCCGAACACGCGCTACCTGTGCTCGGGGCTTGCGCTGATCGCGGTCGGCGATGCGCGGAGCGAGTTCTACCGCTGCGGCGAGCGCGGCGTGCTAGCCCAGTTCCGCCACCAGCACTTCCTGCTCTTCCTGATCGCGCACTTCCAGAAGGCGACCTTGCTGATGGTGTCGGACCAGCTGGCCGAGGCGCTCAATGCGCTCGACATCACCAAGCCGGACAGCATCAAGCGCTTCAAGCGGCAGATCCGCCTGGCCTACGTCAGCTTCCTCGGCTTCACGCACCGTTACTGGTTCCACGAGGTCAGCGAGCAGGCGCAGGTGAAGGCGCTGTTCAACCTGTGCACGCGACACCTGCAGATCGATGCCCTGTACGCAGAGGTCAAGGAGCGCATCCGCGACATGAACTCGTACCTCGACGCCGATGCGCTGCGGCGTCAGGCGAACACGGTCGTGCGCCTCACCGTCGTCACCGTCTTCGGGCTGATCGGCACGATCACGACCGGCTTTCTCGGCATGAACCTGATCGCCGCCGCCGACGCGCCGCTGACGACGCGAACACTGTTCTTCCTCGTCGTGCTCGGCCTCACCATCGCGCTGACGGTGTACACGATGGTGAAGTCGAAGCGGCTGTCCGACTTCCTCGAAGTGGTGTCGGACGAGCGCCTCTCGGCCTGGACCAAGCTGAAGTCGTTCCTCGCCGTCTGGCGCTCCGGCCCCTAGCGACGGCCGCGGCCGCCGCCAGGCCGCTCAGCCGGCGCCCATCTTCCCCTGCAGCACCGCAATCAGGTGCTCCTTTGCCTCGGCGAGCTGCGCCTTGTCGGCGTCGTGCACCTTGCGGAAGAAGGCGGCGCATTCCGGCGACTTGGCCTGCTCTGCATCCTGGATGTACTGGTCGTACGCCATCAGGGCCTGCGCCTTGTTCTGGATCAGCGTGATCCAGTCGTAGGCCAGATCGCTGAGGGGATGCTTGTCGGTGGGCTGCTCTTTCATCGAAGGCTCCTGTCGGTGGTGGTGAGGACAAAGAGCAACCGGCGCGCCCGGGGTCGACGGAGGCGATCTCCGCTTCCAGGAGTCGACGAATCGCGGGTACGCTCGTCGCCAGTCCCGGCCATTCGATGCACACCACTCGAACGTGCTCATGACCACTTTGATTCACGCTGAGGAGACACCTTCATGACGACCCACTCGCGCTGGGTGCCGCCGCTCGGCACGCTGGCCCTCACGCTGACCTTTGCCGGCTGCTCGAGCCTGCGGCCGCCGGTCGCACCGCTGACCAGCCCCGTCGCGCTCGCGCGCAGCTGCGAGTCGATGAACCGCATGGAAATCCCGGCCGCCAGGATCGGGCTGCCGACGACCGGTGCGGTCGTCACGTCGGCCGAACGCGCACCGGTGGTCGCGCCCTACCGCGACCCCGAGGGCGAGCACTTGCTGCCCACGCCCGAGCGCTGCCTGGTGCAAGGGCAGATCAAGCCGGTCGAAGCTTCGGCGCCGCCGATCCGCTTCGCGATCAATCTGCCGCTCGCCAACTGGAACGGACGCGCCTTGCAGTCCGGCGGCGGCGGGCTCGGCGGCCAGCTGATCACCGCACCCGGCAGCAAGGCCTCGGGCCGGTTCGATCCGAACCCGCTCGACGTGCCTTATCCGGTCACGCAGGGCTACGCCACCTTCGGCAGCGACAACGGTCATCCGCCGGGGATCGCCAACGCCGCGTTCACCGCCAACGCCGAGGCGATCCGCAACTGGGGCCACGAGGAGATCAAGAAGACGCGCGACACCGCGCTTGCGGTCATCGAGGCGGCCTACGGACGAACGGCGACGCACGTGTTCTTCAGCGGCGAGTCGGCCGGCGGGCGCGAAGCGATCAAGGCGGTGCAGGTCTATCCGAACGACTACGACGGCGTGATCGCGACGTCGCCGGTGATCAGCTGGAACATGATCCACCTGGCCGACAACCGGACCCGCGACCGCTTGATGGACGGTTGGCTCGACGCGAAGGCGATCAAGCTGATCGCCGACCGCTCGCGCGCCAACTGCGACCTGCAGGACGGCCTGCAGGACGGCGTGATCGGCAAGTACCTCGAGTGCGCCAACGATGCCGCGCAGCTGCTGTGCAAGCCGGGCGACGCACCCGGCACCTGCCTCACGCCGGCCCAAGTCGCATCGGCGACCTCGCAGCGCGAGCCGTTCGAATCGGGCGTCACGCTCGCTTACGGCGTGACCGGCTTTCCGGGCTATGCCGTCACCGGCGACGAGGACGGAGACGGCTGGCAGTGGCGCTTCTACCCGGTCGGCCAGGAGCCGCCGACCCGCGACCTGAAGCCGGGCGTGGCGTGGGAACAGCGGCGCGGTGCGATCCTCAACTTCGCCGCGTACTGGATCCGCCACGCGATCGTCGGCCGCGACGACTTCAACCCGACGCAGTTCGACCCGAAGCCGCATGCCCAGCGCCTGCGCTATTTGTCGGAGCTGTTCGATGCGAACGACCCGGACCTGTCGCGCTTTGCGGCACGCGGCGCCAAGCTGATCATCGTCCACCCGTCGGCGGACAACGCGGCGCCGCTGTCGATGACGGCCGAGTACTATGGCAGCGTTGTCAAGCGGATGGGGCAGGACGGCACCGACCGCTTCCTGCGCCTCTATGTGCCGGCCGGCGGCAGCCACAACGTCGGCGGCACGAGCCAGGTCAACGCGCTCGCGATGCTCGAAGACTGGGTGCTGCGCGGCACCGTGCCGCCCGATGCGCCCGTGGCATTGAACCTCTCGCTGACCGACATGAGCTTCGTCGGTTCGATGCCGGCCTGCCGCTTTCCGGCCTATCCGCGCTACGTCGGCCGCGGCGACCCGCGCCAGGCCGCGAGCTTCCAGTGCACGCCACGGCCCGAATTCGTGTTGCCGCAGTTGCACTGAAGCGCGAGCCGCGAAGACCCAGTCGACGGCTACTCGTTCGCCAACGCGCCGAGCCCGCGCGAAATCGCCTCGGCGACGCGCTGGTGCGCAAGCCGCGCCTCCGCCACCGTCAGCGTCACGTCGCGCTGATGAAGGTACGGCTGGGTCAAGGTCGCGACCGCATGACCGGCGCGGTCGAGGATCGGAAAGCAGAGGTCGGTGATGCCCGGCAGCGTGTCGCTGACATGCTCCTCGTAGCCGTGCTTGCGGATCAACGCGATGCGCGCCGTCAGGCGCGACCGTGACGGCGGCTTCGGATCGTTGCGCAGCATCTGCTCGATCATCTCGGCGCGCCGCTCGTCGCTCTGGAACGCGGTGTGGACGCGCGACGAGACGCGGTCGGCGCGAAAGTCGAAGTGGGCGCCGAGGCGCACCGAGAAGCCCATCGCCTCCGGGCTGTCGACCTGCGCGAGCACGAGGATGCGCTGCTCGTGCAGCACCACCAGGTGGTTGGACTGCCGGGTCGTCCGCGAGAGCTCGTGCATCAGCGGCAGCGCGACCGCGAGCAGGCGCTTGACCGGCGGCTGCCGATGGGCCAGCTCGAACAGCTTCAACGTCAGGCTGTAGGTGCCGTCGGAAGGGCTGCGGCCGACGTAGCCGCGCCGCGCGAGCACCTCGACCATCCGGAACAGCTCGCTCGCCGAACGGCCGAGCCGGGTCGCGATGTGGTTCTGGGTCAGGCCCGACGCGCTGTCGGCGAGAAGCTCCAGGATGTCCAGGCCCTTCTCGAGCGCCGGGGCGCTGTACTGGCTTGCTTCCTTGCTGGTCTTGCGCAACGGCGCCACCCCCTCGACAACGCGCATTGACGCTGCCCGAGGATGAGTTTACGCTTGAAAATCACGTTCATCCATGAATCTGCAGACCTGACGATGCCAAACCGGCTGCTCGACGACAACGCCGTCGCCACCTACCGTCGCGACGGCATCGTGTTCCCGATCCGCGTCGTCGACGAAGCCGAGGCGGGCCGCATGCTCGGCCGGCTGCAAGGCATCGAAGCGGCGCACGGCGGGCGCCTGCCGGCGCGCATCAACCAGAAGCCGCACCTGCTGTTTCCGTGGCTGAACGAGCTGGTCCGCCATCCGCGCATCGTCGACGCCGTCGAAGACTTGCTCGGCCCCGACCTGCTGTGCTGGGGCTCGCAGTTCTTCGCGAAGAACGGCGGTGATCCAAGCTATGTGTCGTGGCACCAGGACGCCACCTATTGGGGCCTGTCGTCGCCGGACGTCGTCACCGCCTGGGTCGCGTTCACGCCGAGCACGGTCGAAAGCGGCTGCATGCGCGTCGTGCCCGGCACCCAGCACCGCCAAGTGCCGCACAAGGACACCTTCGCCGAGACCAACCTGCTGTCGCGCGGCCAGGAAGTCGAGGTCGACGTCGACGAGAGCGACGCCGTCGACGTGATCCTCGCGCCGGGCGAGATGTCGCTGCATCATGTCCTGATCTGCCACGGCTCCGAGCCGAACCGCGCCAACCACCGGCGCGTCGGCTTCGCGATCCGCTACATCGCGGCGAGCGTCTACCAGACCTCGGGCGTGCGCGAGAGCGCCACCCTGGTCCGCGGTCGCGACACCCAGAACCACTTCGACCATGAGCAGCCGCCCGAGGCCGACCTGCATCCCGACGCGGTCGCGCGTCACGCCGCGATCATCGAGACCCAGCTGAAAGTCCTCTATGCGGGTGCCGCCCGGCCGGGCAAGCTCGCCGACGTGTTCCAGAAGCCGACCTGAGCATCGCGGCCGACGTCGCCGCCGCCGACATCCAACCCTTGAGGAGACACCCATGAAACTGCCCTTGCTTGCCTTGACGCTCGTCGCCGCGCTGGCGGCTCCCGCCGCCGCCCAGGACGTGATCAAGATCCGGCTCGCGCACTCGCTGTCGACGACCGAGCCGGCGCACCTCGCGGCCGAGTTCTTCGCGAAGAACGTGGCCCAACGCACCAACAACAAGGTGCAGGTCCAGGTCTTCCCGAGCGAGCAGCTCGGCTCGGGCAAGGAGGTCAACGAGATGATCCGCCAGGGTGCGAACGTGATGAACATCACCGACCCCGGCTACCTCTCCGACTTCGTCCCCGACATCGGCGTGCTGAACGGCCCGTACCTGATCAAAGACCCCAACGACTACGCCAAGCTGCTCGCCTCCGACTGGTACAAGGGCGTCGAGAAGAAGCTCGAGGCCGCCGGTTTCAAGCTGGTGATGGCGAACGGCTTCTTCGGCCAGCGCCACTTGATCGCCGACAAGGCGGTGCGCAAGCCCGAGGACATGGCCGGCATGACGGTGCGCGTCCCGCCGAACACGATGTGGATCGAGACCTTCAAGGCGATGGGCGCGCGGCCGACCACGGTGCAGTGGTCCGAGGTCTACAACGCGCTGCAGCAGAACGTCGTCGCCGGCGCCGAGGCGCCGCTCGGCTCGCTGTGGGGCTCGAAGCTGCACGAGACGCGCAAGGTCATCTCGATGACCGGGCACTTCACCGCGTTCGTGATGTGGCCGATCAACGCCGGCTACTTCGCCAAGCTGCCGGCCGACGTGCAGAAGGTCCTGCTCGAAGAAGGCCAGAAGGCGGGCGACGAGATGACGCGCCTGACGCTCGACCTGCAAAAGGACTACGTCGCCAAGTTCAAGGCCGCCGGCGTGACCTTCGTCGATGTCGACCTGCCGGCGTTCCAGAAGGCGACCAGCAGCGTCTACGGCGCGTTCCCGAAGTGGACGCCCGGCCTGCACGACACCGTGATGGGCGCCCTGCGCAAGTAGCCGGCGCGTGCAGTCGATCTACGCCGCCCTCGGCCTGCCGCCGCCGACCTGGCGGCGGGTCGGCGACCAATTCGAGGAAATCGTCGCGTGCCTGTCGCTCGCGGTGATCGTCCTCTCGGTGAGCTGGGGCGTGATCACGCGCTACATCACCGCGCAGCCGGCGACCTGGGCCAGCGAGGTCGCGACGCTGGCGTTCGCCTGGCTGGTGTTCTTCGGCGCGGCGGCCTGCTTCAAGTACAAGCTGCATCCCTCGATCGACATGCTGGTCGCCCGCCTGCCGCGGCCGCTGCAGACCGGCGTGCGCTGGCTGAACCACGCGCTCGTGCTCGGCCTGTGCGCGTTCATGACCTGGTTCGGCACCCGCTTCGCGATCGATGCGTGGACGAATCCGAGCCCGGTGCTGCGGCTGCCGCTGACCTGGCTGTACGGGCCGGTCGCGTTCTGCTTCGCACTGATGGCGCTGCGCTACGTGCAGGTGCAGCGGCAAGGCCTCTGGACCATCGACGCCGATCGGGAAACCAATGTGGGCTGACTGGATTCCCGGCATCCTGATGCTGGTGCTGTTCGCGATCGAGACGCCGATCTCGTTCGCGATCGCGATCAGCGCGCTCTCGTTCTTCCTGATCGACGGCGCCGTGCCGCTCAACATCTTCGTGCAGAAGATGGTGAGCGCGACCGACTCGTATCCGCTGCTCGCGATTCCGTTCTTCGTGCTCGCCGGCGCGATCATGAACAAGGCCGGCATCACGATGCGGCTGCTCGCCCTCGCCGACGCACTGGTCGGCCACATGACCGGTGCGCTCGCGCAGATGTGCACCGTGCTCGCGACCCTGCTCGGCGGCCTGACCGCTTCGTCGTCGGCCGACGCGGCGATGCTCGCCAAGGTCCTCGGGCCCGAAATGGTGAAGGCGAACTACAGTCCGGCCTTCGCCGCCGTGATCACATCGTGCTCGGCGATCATCGCCTCGCTGATCCCGCCCTCGATCGGCCTGATCATCTACGGCTACATCGCTGACGTCTCGGTCGGGCGCCTCTTCATCGGCGGCGTGGTGCCGGGACTGCTGATCGCTGCGTCGCTGATGATCGTGACGTGGTTCATCGCGAAAAAGCGTGGCTACAAGCCGCTGCGCACCGAGTTTGCCGGGATGCCCAAGGTAGCGCGCACGTTTCGCGACGCCATCTGGGCGCTCTCGATCCCGGTCTTCATCATCGTCGGCATCCGCTACGGCATCTTCACGCCGACCGAGGCCGGTGCGATCACGGTGCTCTACACGATCCTGGTCGGCGTGTTCGCGTACCGCAGCCTCAAGATCGCCGACCTGCCGAAGGTGATGAAGGAAACCGCCCTCGACACCAGCTCGGTGATGCTGATGATCTGCGCGGCTTCCGCGTTCGGCTTTTATCTGGCATGGGAGCGCATCCCGCCGCAGATGGCGTCCTGGCTGGTGTCGCTGACCCAGGACCCGGTCTCGCTGCTGCTGCTGATCAACGTGCTGCTGATCGTCCTCGGCACCGCCGTCGAGGGCACCTCGGCCTTGATCATCCTGACGCCGATCTTCGTGCCGATCCTCGTGAAGCTGCACGTCGACCCGGTCCACTTCGGCATCGTGCTGGTCACCAACCTGACGATCGCCGGCGTGACGCCACCGGTTGGCCAAATGATGTTCATCAGCTCGCAGGTGATGCGCGTGCCGATGGAGGACTACACGGTCGAGGTGCTGCCGTTCCTCGGCGCGATGCTGGTCGTGCTGCTGCTTCTCACGCTGTTTCCGCAGATCACGCTGTGGCTGCCGAACATGGTGTACGGGTTGTCGGCCGGCTGACGCCGGCGCCACGGTGCAGCGACAGTCGCCCTCGTTTGAAAGGCTGATCCGGTGGAAACCTTTCGAGCCGCCGTTCTTTACAGGCTCGGCACGCCGCTGAGCATCGTGTCCGTCGAACGCGCGCCGCTCGCCCCGGGCGACGTCCTGATCCGCAACCGCGCGAGCGGCCTCTGCCACACCGACCTCGAGGTGATCGACGGCAGCCTGGTCTACCCGCTGCCGATCGTGCTCGGGCACGAAGGCGCCGGCGTCGTCGAGGCCGTCGGTGCAGGGGTCACGTTGGTGCGGCCCGGCGATCACGTCGTCGCTTCCTGGAACCCGCATTGCGGCCACTGCTTCTACTGCGATCGCGACCTGCCGATCTTGTGCGAGCCGTTCACCCGCGAGCAGCCGCGCGGCAACCTGCTCGACGGCGCGTCGCGGCTGCGCTGGAACGGAAGCCGGCTCAATCACTTCTCGGTGGTCTCGTCGCATGCCGAGTACTCGGTCGTGCCCGAGTCGGGCGCGATCAAGGTGCCCGACGAGATGCCGTTCGATCGCGCCTGCCTGCTCGGCTGCGGCGTGATGACCGGCGTCGGCGCGGTCAGCCGACTGGCGCGCGTCGAAGCCGGTGCGATCGTCGTGGTCATCGGCTGCGGCGCGGTCGGGCTCAATGTGATCCAGGGTGCCGTCCTCCAGCAGGCGGCGCTGGTGATCGCGATCGATCGAGATCCCGACAAGCGCTCGCTGGCGACGCGCTTCGGCGCGACCCACACGCTCGCCGCCGACGAGGCGACCCTCGACGCGGTGAAGTCGCTCAGCGCCGGCCGCGGCGCCGACCATGTGTTCGAGGCCGCCGGCGCCGAGGCCTCGTTGCAGCTCGCCCTCGAAGTCACGCGTCCGGGCGGGCAGCTGGTCATCCTCGGCAAGACCGCGGTGAACAAGCACGTCAGCCTGCGCTTCGGCTCGCTGATGGGCGAGAAGAGCATCGTCCGCTCGAGCTACGGCGGGGCGCGGCCGCGGCGCGACTTCCCGTGGCTGGCTCGGCTCTACCTCGACGGCAAGCTCGAGCTCGACGCGCTGATCTCGTCGCGCCTGCCGCTTGCGCGCATCAACGAAGGGTTCGATGCGATGCGTCGCGGCGCCGGTGTCCGCCACGTCGTCGTGTTCGACTGAGCGAGCGCGATGCGCCATCCGCCGCTGGCCCCCGGCTGGATCGACCGCCCGCACCAGCGCTTCGCGATCGGCGACATGCCGCTCGAGTCGGGCGAGACGCTGCGCGACGCGTTCGTCTCGTACGTCGTGCACGGTGACCCGGCCCAGCTCGCCGCCGGCTCCGGCATCCTGGCCTGCACGGCGATCGGCAGCACCCACCACCGGCTCGACTTCCTGATCGGACCCGGCAACGCACTTGACACCGACCGCCACTGTATCGTCGTCGCCGACGCGCTCGGCAACGGCCTGTCATCGTCGCCGTCGAACAGCGCCGCGCAGCCCGGTGCGGCCTTTCCACGCATCACGATGCACGACATGGTCGAGTCGCAGCGACGCCTGCTGGAGCACTTGAACGTCGGCCGCCTGAAGGCGGTTGTCGGCGCGTCGATGGGCGGCATGCAGGCACTGCAGTGGGCGGTCAGCGAGCCCAGGCGCATGGAGCGCGCGGTCGCGATGACGCCGATGGCGCGCACCGCACGCTGGTCGCAGCTCGTCAACGAGATGTCCCGGCGCGCGCTGTTCGCCGATGCCGAATGCACGCAGCCGCGGCCGCGCGGCGAAGCGATGCGCTTGTTCGCGCCGTTGAGCCAGCTGCTGATGCCGCGCACGCCGGAGGCTCTCGAAGCGTTCGGATCGCAGCAGGCCCTGCTCGACGAGATCTCCCGGCTCGAACGGGAAGGCGCCGAGCACGGGCCCGACGCGTTCGACTGGCGCTGCCAGAGCCGAGCCTACGACGCGCACGATGTCGGCACGACCCGTGGCTTCGACGGCGACACCGAACGTGCGCTCGCGTGCATCGAGGCCGAGGTGTTGATCGCAGCGCCGCTCAGCGATCTGTACAACCCGCCGTTCGCGGCGCGTGAGGCCGCGCGCTCGATCCGGCGCGTGCAGGTCGTCGAACTGCCTGGCCACGACGGCCACCGCAGCGCCAGCGGCGTCTCCACGCTCTCGACCGAAGCGCTGCGCGACGCGATCCGCGCCTTCCTGCGCTGACTCGCCAAACTTGCCGCGCCGGCCAGTTCGCCGTGATGTCCGACCCGGAGATGATCGCCGCCGTGCTGCGCGATCGGTCCGTTGGCTTTCAGCGCACGGCGCGCCTCAACGAAACGTCGCGCGAGATGAGCTTCGTCGGTCTGTTCGCGGCCAAGGGCCAAGCTGGAAGCGGCATCGGCCGATGGTTCTGCGCGGCCTCGACCCGACGCACATCAAGACATTCCATCCCAAGCTGCCGTGGCCCATGACGGAGCTCAGTCGAACTAGCGGCGACGTACCGCTCACTGCTGGCGCCAGGCCGGCAGCTTCCAGTCGAAGATCAGCGAGAGGAAGCGGAGCACCACGGCGAGCGTGGCGCCCGCCACCAAGCCGAGCGGCGGCGGCCAGCCCAGCACATGGGCCACCACGACGACCCAGCCGCCGGCAAAGGCGCAGACGGCATACGGCCGGTGATCGTTGAAGACGCGCGGGATCTCGTTGCAGACGACGTCGCGCAGCACGCCGCCGAATGCCGCGGTGACCGTGCCCATCAGCACCGCGACGATCGACGGCATTGACGCGTCGAGCGCGATCTGCGTCCCCGAAGCGGCGAACAGGCCGAGCCCAAACGCGTCGGGCGCCTGCATCGCGCGCTCGGTCGGCGGCAGATGGCGGGCCCGCAGCACCAGCATCACCAGCGCACACACAACCAGCAGCGCCCACAGCCAGCCCGCGTGCGCGACCCAGAAAAACGGCCGGCGGTCGAGCAGGACATCGCGCACGGTGCCGCCGCCGAACGCGGTGAGGCCGGCAACGAAGCAGACGCCGACGGCGTCGAGGCGCTTGCGCGCCGCCTCGATCAACCCCGACAGCGCGAAGGCGAACGTTCCGGCCGTCTCGACGACGATCAGCGCATCGGCCAGCGACGATGACGTCGACATCGGGCCGTCACTCCTCGGGCGTGCCCTGCGCCGCGACCCGCGCATGCTCGACAAGGCGGTCGAGCAGGCGGTCGAGATGGCGGCGCTCGGCGCCATCGAGGCACCCGACGATCTCGGCGTTGCGGCGCTCGATCACGGCCATCACGCGGTGCCAGGCTCGCTCGCCCTTGGCCGTGAGCGCGAGCACGACGCCGCGGCCATCGGTCGTGCTCGCCTCCTTGCGCACCAGCCCCTGGTCGACCAGCGCCTGCGCGGCGCGGCTCGCCTGTCCCTTGTTCAGATTCGCCTGCTGCGCGAGGTCGTTGACCGACAGCGGCGCGAACGCGCCGACCGCCGACAGGCAGCGCCCCTCGCTGAGCGGCAGGCCCGCATCGGCCAGATAGACCGCCTGGCTGATGCGGTCGGTCAGCTTGTAGAGCGTGTGCAGGCGGTGCGTCACGGTGCGATCGAGCGCGACCGGGATCTTCTTCGTGCCGGCCATGCGCCGCTCAGTCGAGCCGGATGTTATTGGCGCGGATCACCTGGCCCCACTTGTCGCGCTCGGTTTTCGCGTAGGCGGCCATCTGCGCCGGCGTGCTCGAGAGCGCCTCGAGCCCGAGGGTCTGGAAGCGCGCCTTGACGGCGGTCGTGCCGAGCGCCGCGACCAGCGCCTTGCTCAAGGCGGCGACCGCGGCCGGCGGTGTGGCCGCAGGGACCACCAGACCCTGCCAGGCATAGGCCTCGAAGTCCTTCAGGCCCTGCTCGGCGAGCGTCGGCACGGTATCGAAGCTGGCGACCCGCTTCGGGCTGGCAACCCCGATCGCGCGCAGCTTGCCCGACAGGATGTGCGGATAGGCGCTCGCGGTGTCGGCGAACATGAACGGCACCTGGCCGCCGATCACGTCCTGCACCGCCGGCGCTGCACCACGGTACGGCACATGCGTCAGCTTCAGGCCGCTGCGCTCGCGGAACAGTTCGGTCGCGAGGTGGTGCGGGCTGCCGGCTCCCGGCGTCGCGTAGTTGATGCCGCCCGGCTGCGCCTTGGCCCAGGCCGTGAACTCGGCCAGGGTCTTGACCGGGACGCTGGCGTTGACAACCAGCAGCATCGGAAAGCGCGCCATCAGGCCGACCGGCGCGAAGTCCTTCTCGACGTCGTAGGGCAGCTTCGCGTAGAGGAACGGATTGGCTGCCAAGGTCGCGGTGTCGGCGGTCAGCATCACGTGGCCGTCCGGCTTGGCCTTGGCGGCGTAGTCGGCGCCGATGTTGGTGGCCGCGCCCGGCTTGTTGTTGACGACGATGGTCTGGCCCAGCAGCTTGCCCATCGGCTCGGCCAGCGTGCGCGCCACCACGTCGGAGCCACCGCCCGCGGGATACGGCACGACCCATTCGATCGTCTTGTCGGGGAAAGCAGCCGCGGCCAGAGGCAGCGACAGCGCGGCGATCGCCAGCAGGCGACGGCGATTGAAGGTTGAGTGCAAGCGTGTCTCCGGTTCAGATGGGGTTGGCCTGCGAATGCGATCGCATCGCTTCGGCAGCATGACCTTGTCGGACGCGAGTCTATCGGAATATAGATGCGCGCGCAACTACTTTTCTATCGCAAGGCCTTGACGACCATCTGCTTCGGTCGCCATAATCGTTGCGTGCGCAACCAATACCGCGACGCCTCTTAAGGACATCCGATGAGCTACGAATTCGTGCCCTACCCGTTCGAGGCGAAGCGCCACTCGGCTCGGCTGCCGGCATTGCGCGACGGCCTGGAAAAGCGCCGCCACCCGGTTGTGGTGGTCGGCGGCGGCCCGGTGGGCTACACGACGGCGCTCGGCCTCGCCAGCCACGGCGTCCCGGTGGTCGTGATCGAGGCCGACGACTCGGTCTGCTCCGGCAGCCGCGCGATCTGCATCTCGCGCCGCAGCCTCGAGATCGCCGATCGCCTCGGCGCGTTGCCGGGCTTTCTCGAGATCGGCCTGCCGTGGACCGGCGGGCGCAGCTTCTACCGCGACACCGAGGTCCTGCACTTTTCGATGCCGCAGGACGAGAACCAGAAGTTGCCGCCGATGGTGAACCTGGCGCAGTACAGCATCGAGCAGGTCTTGCTCGACCGGGCCGAGACGCAGCCGGCGCTGATCAACATCCGCTGGCAGACCCGGGTGACCGGCATCGAGGCACGCGACGACGGCGTGCGGCTCACGCTCGCGACACCCGACGGCGACTACGCGCTGCAGGCCGACTGGGTGGTCGCCGCCGACGGCGGCCGCAGCTTCCTGCGCGACGCGCTCGGCCTGAAGCTCGAGGGCACGAGCTACGAGGGCCGCTACGTCATCGTCGACATCCTGCTCGACAGCGACCGCCCGACCGAGCGGCTCGCCTACTTCGACCCGGCCTGCAATCCGGGCTCGACGGTGCTGGTCCACAAGCAGCCGGGCAACGTCTGGCGCATCGACTACCAGCTGCGCGACGGCGAAGACCCCGACGCGGCGATCCGGCCCGAGAACGTGATGCCGCGCGTCGAGAGCCTGCTCTCGATGATGGGCGAGAAAGGCGCATGGAAGCCGATCTGGTCCGGCATCTACAAGGCCAACGCGCTGACCCTGCCGCGTTACCGCCACGGCCGCGTGATGTTCGCCGGCGACGCCGCGCATCTGGTGCCGATCTTCGGCGTGCGCGGCGCGAACTCGGGCATCGACGACGCCGACAACCTGGCCTGGAAGCTGGCGTTCGTGGTCAAGGACCTGGCGTCGAGCACGTTGCTCGACAGTTACTCGATCGAGCGCGTCGCCGCCGCGCGCGAGAACCTGTCGCATGGCACCAAGAGCACCGAGTTCATGGCGCCGCCGTCGTTCGCGTTCGACCTGATGCGCACGGCGGTGCTCGGCCTTGCGAAGAGACAGCCGTCGCTGAGCTCGCTGATCAATCCGCGGCAGACCTCGGCGATCACCTATGCGACGTCGCCGCTCAACGCGGCGCCCGAACGCTCGGCCGAGTTCGCCGCCGGCCCGGTGCCCGGTGCCGTGCTGCCCGAATGCCCGATCACGATCGCCGATGGCTCGGGCACGCGCGAAGGCCACCTGACCGACCTGCTCGGGCCGCACTTCACCGCGCTGGTCTTCAGCGACGACAGCGCGGTACCCGCCGAGCTCGAAGCGCTCGACCGCGCGCTGGCCGCGAAGCAGGTGCCGTTCAAGCGGGTCGCGCTGACCCGTCGGCTCGGCGATGCCGCGCCGCACGGCTGGGACCACACCGGGCGCCTGTTCCCGATGTACGGCGCCGAGCCCGGCACGCTCTATCTGGTGCGACCCGATGGCCATGTGCTCGGACGCTGGCGCCAAGCCGACGCTGCCGAGGCGCTGGCAGCGATCGACCGCGCGTTGAACACCCAATCGAACCGGGAATGACCATGACCGACACCGAACTCGACGCCGTCTACACACGGCTCTGCAAGACGATGACCCAAGTCGGCGAACCCGGCGCCCCGCTCTTCCTGGCCCGCTTCGCGCTGCTGGCGATCGACCGCATCGGCGACGCAGAGGCGGCAAAGCGCCTGATCGACGCGGCGGCCGAAGACCTCGCGCCGGCGGCTGGCCGCTGAGGAGGCACAGCCATGACGCGAGAACCCTTGTCCTATCAATCCGGCTTCGCCAACGAGTTCGCGACCGAAGCGCTGAAGGGCGCCCTGCCCGAGGGCCGCAACTCGCCACAGCGTGCCCCGTACGGCCTCTACGCCGAGCAGCTGTCGGGCACCGCGTTCACCGCACCGCGCCACGCCAACCGACGCTCATGGCTGTACCGCATCCGGCCGGCGGCCGTGCACGAACCGTTCGAGCCGATGCCCGATCGAGGCCGCTGGCTCGGCCGCTTCGACGAGGTGCCAGCGCCGCCGAACCAGCTGCGCTGGGACCCGCTGCCGATTCCGCCGGCCGACTTACCGACCGACTTCGTCGACGGCACGGTCTCGATGGCGGGCAACCCGAGCTGCGGCATCCACCTCTACGCGGCCAACCGGTCGATGGACGACCGCTACTTCTACGATGCCGACGGCGAGCTGTTGATCGTGCCGCAACAGGGTCGCCTGACGCTTGCGACCGAGCTCGGCGTGCTAGATGTCGAGCCGCTCGAGATCGCGGTGATCCCGCGCGGCGTGCGGTTCCAGGTGCGGCTGCCCGACGGCGCGGCGCGCGGCTACGTGTGCGAGAACTTCGGCGCCTTGTTCAAGCTGCCCGATCTCGGCGTCATCGGCTCGAACGGCCTGGCCCACCCGCGCGACTTCCGCACGCCGGTGGCCGCGTACGAACAGCGCGAAGGACAGTTCGAGCTTGTCGCGAAGTTCGAGGGCCGGCTGTGGCGCGCCGCCATCGGCCACTCGCCGCTCGACGTGGTCGCCTGGCACGGCAACTACGCGCCGTACAAATACGACCTGCGGCGCTTCAACGCGATCGGCTCGATCAGCCACGACCATCCCGATCCGTCGATCTTCCTGGTGCTGCAGTCGGTGAGCGACACGCCGGGTGTCGACAGCATCGACTTCGTCGTCTTCCCGCCGCGCGTGCTGGCGATGCAGGACACGTTCCGGCCCCCCTGGTTCCACCGCAACATCGCGAGCGAGTTCATGGGGCTGATCCACGGTGCCTACGACGCCAAGGCCGAAGGATTCACGCCGGGCGGCGCCTCGCTGCACAACTGCATGAGCGGCCATGGGCCGGACGCCGACACGTTCGCAAAGGCGAGTGCGGCCGACACGACGCGGCCCGACTACGTCACGGACACGATGGCCTTCATGTTCGAAACGCTGGCGGTGATCCGGCCGACGCGCTTCGCTCTCGAGAGCGTGGAGTTGCAGCACGATTACTGGCGCTGCTGGCAGGGGCTGAAGCCCCTCTTCGATCCGACGCGGCGCTGACGGAAGCGTCAGCGTCGGCGACCGACGCCCCGGGTCGCCCACGCGACGACGATCTCCCGATGCGTAGGGATGTTGTGCACGAAACCCTGGCGCAACGCCGCGTCCTGGATCGTCGCCGCCTGAAGCTCCAGGGCCTCGTGCGCGCGCGTGAGCCACTTGTCAGCCCGAGGGTCGTCGCGCTCACCGGCTGCGGTCAGAGCCCGGTGACAAGTCCACTCGACGAGGCGCGGAAACTCGACTCCATCGCGCGCGTTGTCGTCGTCATCCGCCTTCTCTGCCAGCGAGAACAGCTCCTCGAGAGCGCGCATCGCAGCCGGACCATCACCCTGCGCCAACGCGACCCGGGCCAGCCCCGCTGCGGCGTCGTGCCGATACGGGCTGGCAATCTCGATCGCGCGCGCATGCGCCGAACCGAAGGCCTCAGCCGCCTCGGCATGGCGACCGAGCGCCAGCTCGGCCTCGCCGACACGGCACCAGGCCGCGGCCTCGTGATCGCGCGCGTGAACCGCGATCGCCGTCTCGAGCGCCGCGCGCGCGTGCACCAACGCGTGGGCATCCTCGCCTCGCCACAGCGCGAGGGTCGACAGTGCGCACAGCGGGCTGACCTCGAGGGCACGGTCGCCGTTGCTGCGCATCAGGCGCAGCGCCTCCTCGAGCTCGCCGCGCGCCCGTGGCAGATCGCCGAGGCCGAGCCACCCCGCACCGATGTTGCCGTGCGCAATCGCTTCGTTGCGCCGATCGCCAGCGGCGCGGTAGGCGACAAGCGACTGCTGGTCGAACTCCAGCGCACCAATCTCGTCGTTCTGGATTCCGGCAATCACGCCGAGTGCATTCAGGCACGAGCCTTCAATGCGGCCGAGGCCAAGCGCACGCGCCTCGCGCAAGGTCTCGTTGGCCATCGCCTGGCCGTCGTGGGTTCGGCCCTGGAAGGCGAGCGACATCGCCAGCATCCGCTGCGCGAGCAGTCGAATCTCGGCGTCGGCCGCACGGGCAGCCGAATCGACGGCGCGCCGCGCGAACGCCTCCGTCGCGGCGTAGTCCGCGAGCCGATGGGCCCACACACTGCGCCGCCAGGCCGCGTGGCCGCGCCGCCGATCGTCATCGAGCGCCTCGGCCAGTTCAGCCATCGCCTCGATGTCGGCGCGCTGCGCGGTGCGCTCGCCCAGGATGTCGAGCGTCGCTTCGCGCACGTCGAGCAGACGCCAGCGGAGCGGCGCGGTGCCCGTTCCCGGCGATCGGCCGAGCAGCGTCAAGGCCTGCTGCACATGGTCGAGCACGGCGTCGTGCGCCATCCGCGTGCGCGCCTGCTCGGCCGCGCGCGCGTGGTACTCGGCGGCGTTGCCGTCGTCGCCGGCGAGCTCGAAGTGGCGCGCCGCGGCGCCGAGGAAGTCATTCGCGCGCAGCCCCGTCTGCGCGGCCAGCCAGCGAGCCAGCTTGCCGTGCAGCTCGCGCCGCGTTCGCTTCAGCACCGTCGCGTAGGTCACCTGGTGCAGGATCTGGTGCTTGAACGCGTATTCGCGCAGGTCGTCGTTGGCGCTGTCCGCGCGCGGCAGTGCGAGCTCGCGGCGCACCAGCGCCGGCAAGGTCTGGCGCGCGTTGTCGTCGAGGGCGATCAGCGCGCGGTCCCAGAACACCGAGCCGATCACGCTGGCCTGTTGCAGGGTCAAGCGCTCGAGCGCCGGCAGCCCGTCGAGGCGGGCCTGCAGCACGCCGGTCAGCGTGGCCGGCACCTGCGTCAGCATCAGCCGCTCGGCATTGACCTTCCAGCTCTCGCCGGTCTCGATCGCGCCCTGGTCGATGAGCATCTTGACCAATTCTTCCATGTAGAACGGGTTGCCTTCGGCGCCGCCGGTGACGAGCTCGCGCAACGCGACCGGCACCTCGGGCAGCTTCTTCAGCAGCTCGCTGACGAGGAGCCGGCTCATGTCCCGGCCGAGCGGCTGCAGGTCGATCCGGCGGTGCACGCGCTCGGCGCACCAGCTCGCCCGCCGCTCGAACAACGTCGGCCTGCAGCAGGCCACGATCAGCAGCGGCACATCGCGATCGATCTCGGCCAGGTAGGCGAGAAAGTCCAGGCTCTCGTTGTCGGCCCAGTGCAGGTCGTCGAGCTGCAGCACGACCGGTGTGCCGTCGGCCGCACCGATGCGGCGGAACAGTTGCGCTGCGGCGTGGAATGCGCGATTGCGGATCTGCCTGGGATCGTCGAGGATCCCCTTCAGGTGGCGGCTGTCACGCCACTCGATGCCGATCAGGTGGCCGAGCAGATGGGCGTGGCCTTCGGCGATCTCGGCGCCATCGTCACCGACGAACAGCGGCGCGATGCCCTCCTCCATCTTCCTGCGCGCCGTCTCGAGGCTGTCGTCATCGCCGATCTGGAATCGCCAGGCCAGGATGTCGCGCAGCAGTCCAAACGGCTGGCCCTGGGTCTGCGGCGTGGCGCGGCCGCGAAAGAGGAAGAAGCTTTCCGGACGCGCGTCGCTCCAGGCCGAGAACTCGTAGAGCAGACGGCTCTTGCCGATGCCGGCATCGGCCACCACGCTGACTGCCGCCAAGGTGCGATTGACGAAGAGCCGCTTGAAAGCGTCCTGCAGCGCTTCGAGCTCGGCATCGCGACCGATCATCCGGGTCGCGACACCCTCGATGCCGCGGCTGCCGAGCCGAAAGCTGCGCGGCTTCGCACGCACCACGAGGTAGCTCTGGACGAGGCCGTCGACGCCCTTGACCGCGAGCGGCTCCTGCGCCTCGACCTCGAACAGGCCGCGCACCTGCGCGTAGGCGTCGTGGCTGATGCGCAGCGCGCCGGGCGGCGCGGTCTGCTCCATCCGCGCGGCGACATTGACCGCGATGCCGCGGATGCTGCCGTCCGCATCGACCCCGCCGCCGAGCAGCACGTCGCCGGTGTGAATGCCGATGCGCACGTCGAAGCCGTCATGGCCGTGCATCCGCCGGACCTCGACGCCGAGCGTCCTGCCGAGCTCGAGCAGCGCGAGGCCACAACGCACCGCGCGCTCGGCGTCGTCCTCGCGCGCTTCGTCGGCACCGAACGCCGCGAGGATGTTGTCGCCGGCGTACTGCAGCACCTTGCCGGCGTGGGCCCGAACGACGGCCGTGCCGCGCGCCAGCGCGTCGTCCATCACCGCGCTGATCGCTTCGGGATCGAGGCGCTGGGCCAGCAGGGTCGAGCCGACCACGTCCATGAAAAGGATGCTGACCTGGCGCAGCGCCTGCGCCGGGATCGCCGGCGTCTCGGCCGTGTGATTCAACGTTGCGAGCCGGCCCCGCGCCGCGTCCAGCAGCGGCTCGACCACCGCATCGCCGAGCGTCGATCGCTGGCCTTCCAGCGCGGCGATCGCGGCTTCGAGTTGCTGCTGCTCGGTCATCGGCGACGAGGATAACAACCGAGACCGCGCCGGCGAGCGGCATGCAGCGAGCCGGCCGTAGACAGGCTGTCCCGCACGCGAGCGTTCCTCGAACGCGCATCGCCGCTCGCATCGAGACCCGGCCGTTATAGTCGGCCGCCCCGATGCACGATCACTACGACCACAACCAGACGCTGGTGCCCGAGTCCTTCCTCGCGCTGCATTCGCGACACGGACGTGCGCTCTTGCCGCGCGCCGAGATCGAGGCCCGCCACGAGCGCTGCGAGGACGTCGCGCTGCATGCAGCGGCTTTTATCTCGACGCGTCACCAGGACGGCGACGACACCGGCGACGCCTTGCGGCGCTGCCACGATGGCCTGCGTGCCGACCCGGATGCGTTCACGCCGGCCGAGACGGCGTGGATCGTGCGGCGCATTGCCGAGTTGCAGGAGTGGCCACAGCCCGCGTGGCTCGACGACGCCGAGCCCGATCGATCGGACCCCCCGTGAAGGCGCCGCAGCGCCTGCGCTCGCTGCTCGAAGAAGGCTTCATCGACGCCGTCGTGCGCCAGCTGATGAGCGGCAAGGAGGCCATGGTCTACGTGGTGCGCTGCGGCGACGAGACGCGCTGCGCGAAGGTCTACAAGGAGGCGACCCAGCGCAGCTTCCGGCAGGCCGTCGACTACACCGAGAACCGCAAGGTCAAGAACACGCGCCAGGCGCGCGCGATGGCGAAGGGCACGCGCTTCGGCCGGGAGGCGCAGGAAGCGGCCTGGCAGAGCGCCGAGGTCGATGCGCTCCATCGCCTTGCGGCGGCCGGCGTGCGCGTGCCGAAGCCGTTTAACTTCCACGACGGCGTGCTGCTGATGGAGCTGGTGGTCGATGCCGACGGCGCCGCGGCGCCCCGCCTCAACGACGTCACGCTCACTGCCGAGGCTGCGCGTGCGCACCATGCGACCTTGATCGGCGAAGTGGTGCGGATGCTGTGCGCCGGCGTCATCCACGGCGACCTCTCGGAGTTCAACATCCTGCTCGCCGCCGACGGGCCCGTGATCATCGACCTGCCGCAGGCCGTCGATGCGGCCGGCAACAATCACGCGCAACGGATGCTGCTGCGTGACGTCGGCAACCTGCGCGACTTCTTCGGCCGCTTCGACCCGGCGTTGCTGACGACGCAGTTCGGCGCCGAGATCTGGTCGCTCTACACGCGAGGCGTGCTGCAGCCGACCACGCCGCTTACCGGCAGGTTCGACGCGGAGCAGGCGCCGGTCGACGTGGCCGGCGTGCTGCGCGTCGTCGGCGATGCGCGCGCCGAAGAGGAAGCGCGCCTGCTGCGGATGCGAACCATCGGGTGAAGTCCATGCATGGGTTCTGCCTCGCTGCATCGGAACTTTCTGGTCTGAAGTCCTATCATCCCTTCGTGCGTCGCCTGATCCTGATTCTCATGATCGCCGTGCTGCCGCTTCGCAGCTGGGCCGGCGACATCATGTCGATCGCGATGCACACGGCAACCGAGGTTGCCGGCGAGGCGATGCCGGCCGATTGCCCGATGCATGAGTCCGCTGAGGCTGCGGAGTCCGTCGATCACGGCGTCGGATCGTCGAGTCCGACGAGCCCGATGTGCGACGTCTGCGATCTCTGCCTGCCGTTCACGGACCTAGTCGCGCCCGTCTTCACGCCGGGCGGCGACAACACGCAAGCCGCGCATGACGACGTATCGATCGTCGACCTCAGCGCCGACACAGCGCGAGACCTCCGCCCACCCATCTTCTGATCTCCACACCCGAAGTGCGTCCGCAGTTTTCTGCGGTCAGGTAGATAGCGGCCCCGACGGGGTCGTCAACGGGAGTCGAGGTGGACAAGTTGCTGCTCGCCGCGGCACGGTCTCTGGCCCGTGCCCGGCCGGCGATCGCATCCGCGGGAGCAGGTGCGGGTCGGAATCGCCAAGGTCATTTAAATCGAGTCGCAGCGGCGAGGCGCTCGATCGTGGCGGTCATGGCCGGACTCGCGATCGGCATCGCCGATGCGGCGCCGATGGGCTTCAAGGGCAGTTTCATGGCCATGGGCGACCTCGGGCCGAACTGGAAAGAGGGCTGGGTCAACTACGCCCTGACCTCACAAGACGCCATCGGCGCCGGTGCCCTTTACATGCGATCGGACGACGGCACGAAGAGCCGCACCCTGGTCGAGGCGAACTACACGCGCCTCCTCAAGCGCTGGAATCAGCCGGACGCCCAGGCGAACGTCTGGTTCTTCGGTGGCCTCGGCGAGGTCCGGGGCAACGACTTCAGCGGCTCGCGACTTGCGTTGGCACCCGGCATCCAAGTCGACTACGAGACCACCCGCATCTACCTGTCCGCGACGGTGCGGCTCTATCGCGCCGAGCACCTGAACCACGACTTCGCCTCGACCCGCGTCGGCTTCTCGTTCTACGAGGTCGACTACGACGAGATGCAGCCCTGGCTGATCGTCGAAGCGCGCCGCATGCGCGGCCTCTCCGACAAGACCGAGATCACGCCGATGGTCCGGCTGATCCACAACCGCTATTTCGTCGAGCTCGGGATCAACAACTCCCGGCAAGCGCGAGCGAACTTCATGCACATCTTTTGAAAGGAATTCAGATGAACCACCTGACATCGACCCTTGCCGCCATCGTGCTGGCCGCTTCCGCCATTCCAGCCGTCGCTGGGCAGAGCGTCAAGGCCACCGTGAACGGCATGGTCTGCGCGTTCTGCGCCCAAGGCATCGAGAAGCGCCTGTCGAAGCTGCCGGCCGCCAAGGCGGTCTTCGTCGACCTCAAGCAGAAGGTCGTGGCCGTCGAGGCCAAGGATGGCCAGAGCCTGGACGACAAGACCATCACCGACGAGATCAAGGACGCCGGCTATGACGTGACGAAGCTCGAGACGATCGATCAATCGGTCGCCGAGATCAAGGCCGCGATGAAGGCCCGGAAGTGAGCGAGGACGGCAGCGCGGCATTGCGGACGGGCTTCTGGACTTCGGTCCTGAGCCTCTTCGCCAGTTCGAGCACGTTGATCTGTTGCGCCCTGCCCGCGTTGCTGGTCGCGCTCGGCGCCGGGGCCGCGCTGTCGTCGCTGGTCTCGGTCTTTCCGCAGGTCGTCTGGCTGAGCGAGCACAAGGTCGAGCTGTTCTCGTTCGCCGGCGCGGCGCTGATCGTTGGCGGCTGGCTCCAGTGGCGGAATCGAACCGCGCCCTGCCCGCTGGAGCCGGCCCTGCACGACGCCTGCATGCGCACGCGGGCCACCTCGTTCAGGCTCTATGGGCTCAGCCTCGCTCTGTACGGGCTCGGAGGCTGGTTCGCGTTTGTGCAGCCTTTGATTGACTGAGAGGGTTGCCCTGGGCCCTCAGTCAGCTCACTCGGGTTGAACGCCGGAGTCCTTGAACGTCTTCGTCCACCGATTGACCTCGGCTTCGAAGAACTTCCGGTGCTCTGCCGGCGCAAGGCGCCCGTCGGTCACGATGGTGATCCCGAGCGCCTCCTGGCGCTTGATCAGCTCCGGGTCCTTCAGCGCCGTGCGGAGCGCAGCGTTGACCTTCTGGATGACCTCGGGCGGTGTGCCACGGACCGCGTAAAGACCGTGCCAGACCGCAAAGCTGAAGCCCGGCAGGCCGCTTTCGGCCAGCGTGGGAAGCGGTGCCAGCGCCGGCAACGTCATCCGCTGAGGACTTGTCACACCGTACGCCTTGACCTTCTTCGCCTCGATCTGCGGCGTGCTGTTGGTCGCTTGCTCGCACATCAGATCGACCTGCCCGCCGAGCAGGTCATTCATCGCAGGCCCGGTCCCTTTGTACGGGACGAAGATCATGTCGCTCTTCAGCGCGCTCTGCAGCAGGAGACTGCACAGGTGGGAGGCTGAGCCGACGCCCGCGTTGGCCAAGGTGACCTTGCCGCCGTTGGCGGCGACGTGCTTGCGCAGGTCTGCGAAGTTCGTCGCGGGCAGCGACGGGTTGCCGATGAGCGTGGACGGCGCTTCGTTGATCAGCCCGAGGAATTCCAGATCCTCCGGCTTGTAGCTGAGCTTCTTGTACAACGCCGGC
>Ga0070675_100000209_pt1 | contig 37434 bp, 36 predicted proteins | sample KBSM43metaG_FD_65343 | JGI IMG/M metagenome (GOLD analysis project Ga0070675, IMG submission 65343) | Miscanthus rhizosphere microbial communities from Kellogg Biological Station, Michigan, USA - KBS M4-3 metaG | ecosystem: Host-associated > Plants > Roots > Rhizosphere > Soil ... | reverse complement strand
GGCAACATCACCGACATCTGCCCGGTCGGGGCGCTGACCAACTACACCTACCGCTTCCGCGCCCGCCCCTGGGACATCGAGCAGGCCGGCTCGGTCTGCACGATCTGCCCGAGCCAGTGCAACGTCAGCTTCACCGTCCGCGACGAGAAGGTGAAACGGGTGCTGACGCGCGACAACCACGACGTCGACGACGGCTGGCTCTGCGACCGCGGCCGCTACGGGTTCGAGATGTTCGACGCGCCGGAGCGGGTGACCGGACCGCGGCTGAAGGGCGGCGCCGAGGCGGGCTGGGAGGAGGCCGTCGCAGCGGTGGCCGAGGGGCTGAAAAACGCCGGCGGCAAGGTCGCGGCGATCGTCGGCGACGCCTCCAACGAGGAGGGCTTCCTGCTGCAGCGGCTGCTGCGCGACGCGCTCGGCTCGCCACACATCGACTCCCGCCCGTCGCGCGGCGCTGCGCGGGAGGCGCTGGTGAGCCTCGCCCAGCCGAACGTCTCCGCCAGGGTGCGCGACATCGACGAGGCCGACGCGATCCTCGTCCTCGGCACCGACCCGCTGCACAGCAGCCCGATCCTCGACCTGCGGGTGCGCAAGGCGATCCGCCGCAACGGCGCCAGGCTGGTCGTCGCCACCGAGCGCCCGACCGCGCTCGACGGCGGCGCCGAGGCGATCGCCCGTTACGCGCCGGGCCAGGCCGCGCACTTCGTCTCGGAGCTGGCGGGCGCGATCGGCGGTGCCGAGAACGTCGCCACCCCGGTTGCCGAGACGCTGCGCAGCGCCGAGAAGGTCGTCGTCATCTGGGGCGAGCGCGTCGCTCGCGAGGACGGCGCCGCCGAGGCGCTGCTGGAGGTCGCCGCGGCGACCGGCATGGCGGGCGCGGAGGGCGCCGGGCTGCTGGAGATCCCCGACACGACCAATGCCCGCGGCCTGCGCGAGGCCGGCTGCCTGCCCGATGCCGGCCCGGGCCTCGCCGAGGCCACCGCCGGCCGCTCCACCGAGGAGATCCGCGAGGCGCTGATCGACGGCGAGATCACCCACCTCGTCCTCTTCGGCGCCGACCCGCTGCGCGACTTCCCCGACACCCCGGCCTGGGAAGAGGCGCTGACCGCCTGCGACTTCCTCGTCTCCTTCTCGATGCACGAGAACGCGACCACGGCCAAGGCCGACGTCGTCCTGCCGCTCGAGACCCACGCCGAGAAAGACGGCACCGTCACCCACCCCGACGGTCGCCTCCAGCGCGTCCGTCCCAGCACCTCCCGCCCCGGCTCCGTCCAGTCCAACATCGTCGTCCTCGCCGAGCTCGCCAAAGCCCTGGGCCTCGAAACCGGCATCGACTCCCAGCCCACCGCCTTCCAAGCGCTCACGGAGGCAGTCAGCTTCTACAGCGGCATCAGCGAGACCGACATCGGGGGCCGCGGCATCCGCTGGCAGGACACCTCATCTGCCGGCAACCTCCCGGCTAGGGCCTCCGGGGGTGACTCGCCGGACACTCAGCGCGAGGCGCCTGCCCAAACCTCGGAGCCCGATGAGGATCCTCGCCGAGTCGCGTCCGCCGAGTCACCCCCGGAGGCCCCCCTGACGCTAGGCACCTACCGCGACCTCTGGGCCGGCCCCGTCACCGAGCTGAACCCGCCCCTGAAGTTCCTGCAGCCACAGCAGCGCGTGGAGGTCTCGCCGGTCGACGCTGACCGACTCGGCCTGAAGAGCGGCGACAAAGTCCGGGTCGACGGCATCGACGCCCAAGTCCACGTCAAGGAGAGGGTGCCAGCCGGGGTCTGCTTCATGGCCGAGGGCGTCGCTGGCGCCAACGCAAACGCGCTGCTGAACGGCGGCCCGGTCAACGTGAAGATCGAGAAGCTGAGCGGGACCCGCGCCTGATGCTGCCGCTCGCCGACACGCAGCTCGCCGAAGCGACCTGGGTGATGATCGCCAAGTCGATCATCATCTTCGCCGTCATCTTCGGGATCCTGCCGCTGCTGACCATCCTCGAGCGGAAGCTGATCGGCCGCTTCCAGCACCGCTACGGACCCAACCGCGTCGGCCCCTTCGGCCTCCTGCAGCCGCTCGCCGACGTCGGCAAGCTCGTCTCCAAGGAGTCCTTCCGGCCCGAGAACGCGACCAAGACGCTGTTCATCCTCGGTCCGCTGCTGCCGGTCCTGGCCGGGGTGCTCTCGCTGGCGATCATCCCCTGGGGCGACGTCCAGGGCGGGGTCGGCTTCTACGGGATCGACGTCCCGATCGGGATCCTCTACTTCTTCGCCGTCGGCTCGATCGCCTTCTACGGGCTGCTGCTGGGCGGCTGGTCCTCGGGCTCCAAATACAGCCTCCTGGGAGCGATGCGCTCGGCCGCGCAGCTGATCTCCTACGAGGTCAGCATGGGCCTCGCCCTGCTCGGCGTGGTGATGATGAGCGGCTCCCTCTCGCTGGTCTCGATCGTCCACTCGCAGGGCGATATCTGGTTCATCCTCCCCCAGTTCGTCAGCTTCCTGATCTTCATGCTCGCCGGCTTCGCCGAGACCAACCGCACCCCGTTCGACATGCCGGAGGCCGACGCCGAGCTGGTCCAGGGCTTCATGACCGAGTACGGCGGCATGCGCTTCGGCTCCTTCCTGCTGGTCGAATACATGGAGATCCTCGTCGTCTCCGGGATCGCCGCGGCGATGTTCCTCGGCGGCTGGATGGGCCCCGGCCCCAGCTTCCTCGACCCGATCTGGATGCTGGCGAAGATGCTCGGGCTCGTCCTCGTCTTCATCTGGGTGCGGGCGACGCTGCCGCGTCTTCGATATGACCAGCTGATGAGCCTCGGCTGGAAAGTGCTGCTGCCGCTCGCCACCCTCAACGTCCTCGTCACCGCGGTCCTGGTGGTGGTCACGTGAGCTACGACCCCAAGGTGGCCTCCTACCTGGACTCGATCGACGTGGTCGAGGTCCAGCGGGGCCCCGAGCCGGGCGGGGTCGGCGGCGCCTACCGCGCCTTCGGCGAGACCCTGCGCGGGCTGAAGACGACGATGGCGCGGCTGATCGAGGGGCCGATGACGATCGAGTACCCCGAGGAGAAGACGCCGGTCTACCCGCGCTTCCGCGGCCGCCATAAGCTGCACCGCTTCGAGGACACCGGGCTGGAGAAATGCGTCGGCTGCTCGCTCTGCGCCGCCGCGTGCCCGGCCGACTGCATCCGCGTCGTAGCCGCGGAGAACATCCCCGGCGACCGGGTCTCGGCCGGCGAGCGCTACGCCGCCGTGTACGAGATCAACCTCAGCCGCTGCATCTTCTGCGGCTACTGCGAGATCGCCTGCCCCTTCGACGCGATCACGATGGGCCACGACTACGAGATGGCCGACTACGACCGCCGCGACCTGATCTTCACCAAGGAGATGCTGCTCGCCGAGCCGGTCGAGCGGACGCCGCTGAAAAGCGAGGGCGAATAACCATGGAAGAGGTGCTGTTCTTCCTCGCGGCGATCGGCGCCCTCGGCGGCGCCTTCGGGGTGATCGCGATGCGGAACCCGTTCTACTCGGTGCTGGCCCTGATCGTCCACCTCTTCTCCCTGGCGGCGCTGTTCCTGCTGCTGACCTCGGCCTTCGTCGCCGCCGCCCAGGTGGTCGTCTACGCGGGCGCGGTGATGGTCCTCTACGTCTTCGTCGTCGCCTATGTCGGCGGCGGCGGCGAGTCGGCCTGGGAGCCGATCCCGGGCCAGCGCTTCCTCGCCCCGCTGCTCGGCGTCGCCCTCTTCGTCGAGCTCTCGGTCGCCGTCCTCAGCTCCTCCCTCCTCGCCCTCGGCGAAGACGGGGCGGACGTGAAGGCGGGCTTCGGCAACCCGGCCGCGATCGGCCGCCTGCTGCTGGAAAAGTTCCTCGTCCCCTTCGAGGCCAGCTCCATCCTGCTCCTCCTAGCCGCTGTCGGCGCCATCGTGCTCGCCGCCCGCCGTGGTCACGAGGACACCCCCTCTGAATGTTTTGCGCGGGAGGAGCTGGGCGTTAGAGGCGACAGCCTCCAGCCTCCCCATCGACGAGTTGCGAGTGAAGAGGGGGTGTCCTCGTGACCATCGAGTGGTTCGTGGTTCTGTCGGCTTTGCTCTTCGCCACCGGCGCCCTCGGCATCCTCCTGCGCCGCAGCCCGATGGTGATCCTGCTCTGCCTCGAGCTGATGCTGAACGCCGGCAACCTGGCGCTGGTCGCCTTCAGCCGCATGGTCGGCAACGGCCAGGGACAGGTCTTCGCGGTGATCGTGATGGTGATCGCCGCCTGCGAGGTCGTCGTCGGCCTCGGCCTGATCGTCGCCATCTTCCGCCGCCGCCTGCCGCTCGACGTCGACGACCTGCGGGAGCTGCGCGGATGAGCGCCACCGCCTGGTCCTGGCTGGTCCTGCTCTTCCCCCTGCTCGGCTCGGTCGTGATCGGCCTGGGCTACCGGGCGCTGCCGCAGAAGGTCGCCGGCGCGATCGGGACGATCTCGATCGGCCTCGCCTTCGCCTGCGGCGTCGCCGCCCTGCTCTCCCTGCTCGGCGACCAGCCGGAGGCGCGCCACCACGCCTCCTCGCTCTGGAACTACGCCAGCGTCGCCGGCCTCGACATCAAGCTCGGGATCTTCGTCGACCCGCTCTCGATCTTCATGGTCCTCGTCGTCACCGGCGTCTCCACCCTGATCCACCTCTACTCCTACGGCTACATGCAGTCCGACGCGGGCTACCACCGCTTCTTCAGCTACCTCAACTTCTTCGTCTTCTCGATGCTGCTGCTGGTCCTCGCCGGCAACTTCGTCCTCCTGATCGTCGGCTGGGCCTTCGTCGGCTTCGCCTCCTACGCGCTGATCAGCTTCTGGTACCGGCGCGAGACGGCGACCCGGGCGGGGATGAAGGCCTTCGTGATCAACGTCGTCGGCGACATCGGCCTCGTCCTCGCGGCCTTCCTGATCTTCCGCGAACTCGGCAGCTTCGACTACGGAACGGTGTTCGAGAAAGCACCCCAGGTCTTCAGCACGAACGAGTGGACCATTACGGCGATCTGCCTGCTGCTGCTGGTCGGCGCCTTCGCCAAGTCCGCCCAGCTGCCGCTCCACACCTGGCTGCCGGACGCGATGGAGGGCCCGACCCCGGTCTCCTCGCTGATTCACGCCGCGACGATGGTCACCGCCGGCGTCTACCTGATCGCCCGCACCCACGTCCTCTTCGAACTCGCCCCGACCGCCGCCGACGTCGCCGCCTTCACCGGCCTGGCGACCCTGCTGGTCGCGGCGACGATGGCGCTGGTGATGACCGACCTGAAGCGGGCGATCGCCTACTCGACGATGAGCCAGATCGGCTACATGATCATGGGCGTCTCGATCGGCGCCTACAGCGCCGGCATGTTCCACCTGATGACCCACGCCTTCTTCAAGGCGCTGCTGTTCATGGCCGCCGGCTCGATCATCGCCGCGATGGCCAACGACCAGAACATCGACCGGATGAGCGGCTTCGGCAAGGCGATGCGGTTCACCTCGATCACCTTCGTCTGCGGCGCCCTCGCCCTCGCTGCCTTCCCCGGCACCTCCGGCTTCTTCTCCAAGGACGAGATCCTCGCCTTCGCCGAGGCCCGCGGCGGGATGTACCTGATCTTCACCGTGCTCGGCTACGTCGGCGCCCTGATGACCGCCGTCTACAGCTTCCGACTCGTCTTCCGGGTCCTGCCCGGAAGACCGTGCGCGGAGGCGCAGGAGCTGATCGACACCGGCCACGTCGCCCACGAGGCGCCGAAGAACCCGGCCACCGGCGAGCCCGAGGACACCGACGTCGGCTTCCCCGGACCCGAGCACCACATCGCCGAGCAGTCGGCGCCGATGCGGGTGGCGATGGGCATCCTCGCCTTCGGCGCGATCTTCGCCGGCTTGATCCAGATCCCCGGCGTCGACGACGTCGTCACCGGGTTCCTCGACCCGGTCTTCGAGGGCTCGCCGCTGGCCCAGATCGAACCCTCGCTGGGACAGGACTACCTCGGGCTCGGGATCGGCGGCCTGATCGCCCTGCTCGGAATCGGGATCGCCTACCTCCTCTACGTCGCCCGGCCGGAGCTGCCGCGGCGGCTGGAAACGCGCCTGCGGCCGCTGCACACGCTCTTCGCCAACAAGTGGTACTTCGACGAGGCGATCGACTTCCTCGTCGTCCGCCCGGCGCTGGCGATCGGCCGCTTCGCCAACCGCGTCTTCGAGCGCTTCGTCGTCGACGGCCTCGTCAGCGGCACCGAGGGCGGGGTCCGCGGCGCCGGCGGCGTCGTCCGCGCCGTCCAGAACGGGTTCGTCCGCAGCTACGCGCTGCTCCTGATCGCCGGCTTCGCCGGGCTCGCCCTCTACTTCCTGCTGAGCAGCTCATGAGCAGCGCGATCCTCTGGGCACCGCTCGCGTTCGGCCTCGTCGGCCTCCTCCTCCCCAGCCGGGCCGTCGGCTGGTGGGCGACGCTGGGGACGGTGGCGACGCTGGGACTGGCGGTCGCCGCCGCGCTCGGCTTCGACAGCGGCAGCTCGGTCCTGCAGTACGCCGTCGACGAGCCCTGGATCTCCGGGCTGGGCGTCGACTACAGCCTCGGCATCGACGGCCTCAACCTCTTCCTGATCCTGCTCACCGCGGTGCTCTGGGTCGGCGGCGTCGCCTTCGCCGCCTTCCGCGAACAGGAGCGGCCGAAGACCTTCTACTTCCTGATGCTGGTCGCCGAGACGGCGACGCTCGGCGCCTTCCTCGCCCAAGACCTGCTGCTCTTCGTCCTCTTCTTCGACCTGATGCTGGTCCCGTTCTACTTCCTCTTCGGCGCCTGGGGGCACGACCGCTCGGCCGAGGGCGGCCTCACCGCCTCGGCGGCGACGCTGAAGATGATCGTCTACACCCTGATCGGGTCGCTGCTGATGCTGGTCGCGGCGATCGCCACCGCGGTCCTCGCCGCCGACGGCGGCCACGTCAGCTTCTCGCTCGCCTACCTGAGCGAACACGGCCTCGGCCACGGCAGCCAGCAGTGGATCTTCTGGTTCTTCGCCGCCGCATTCCTGGTCAAGATGCCGGCCTTCCTCCTCCACGGCTGGATGCCCGACGCCTACCGGGCGGCGCCGCTGCCGGCCCTGGTCGTCTTCTCCGGCGTCCTCGCCAAGGTCGGCGCCTACGGCTTCCTGCGGGTGGTGCTGCCGCTCTTCCCCGACGCCACGGTCGAATTCCAGGAGGTGGTCCTGCTCATCAGTCTGGCCTCGATCCTCTACGGCTCGGTGATGGCCTTCACCCAGACCAACGTGCGGCTGATCGCCGGCTACTCGTCGGTCGCTCAGCTCGGCTTCATCACCGCCGGGATCTTCGCCCTGCGGGCCGACGGCTCCGACGGGGCGGTCCTGCAGATGGTCAACCACGGCCTCGTCGTCGCCCCCACCTTCGTCATCGTCGCCCTGCTGCTGGAGCGGACCGGGACCGAAGACATCCGCGAGATGGGCGGGATGGCGCTGCGGGCGCCGGTCCTGGCGGCGCTCTTCCTGATCGTCGCCCTGGCGACCCTGGCGATGCCCGGCTCGGCCAACTTCGTCGGCGAGTTCTACATCCTCAACGGCCTCTTCCAGGCGAAGATCGTCTTCGCCTTCGTCGCGATCAGCGGCGTCGCGATGTCGGCTTACTACGCGCTGCGGCTCTACCAGGGGACGATGCACAACCGCAGGCCGGAGGGGCTTCTGTCAAGAGAGATCGGGGCGCGCGACGCGCTCGTCCTCGTGCCGCTGGTGCTCTGCATCGTCAGCCTCGCCCTCTACCCGCAGCTGATCCTCGAGCGGACGGCGCCGAAGGTGCAGCAGACGGTGGCGCGGGTGCAGGGCGGCGAAACCCCGGAGGCGAAGCTGGCGAGCAAACCGTGAACTTCAACGAGCCCCACATCGACTACGCCGGCATCTCGCCGCTGATCGCGCTCACTGTCGGCCTCTGCGTCGTCCTCCTCAGCGCCGTCTTTCGCCCGCTGCGCCGGACCGCGCCGCTGCTGACCCTGCTCACCCTGGGGGCGGCCGCGGGCCTGCTGATCTGGCAGTGGGGCGACCCGAAGACGCTGATCACCGGGGCGCTGCGGCTCGACGACCTGGCGATCTCGATCTCCCTGATCTCGATCCTCACCGCCGGCTTCTGCGTCCTGCTCTCGATCCGCGAGCGGGCGACCGAGGAAGCCGGCTCCGGCGAGTACCACGCGCTCCTGCTCGGCTCCGTGCTGGGGATGACGATGCTGGCCCAGGCCACGAACCTCGTCACCTTCTTCGTTGCCCTGGAGACGCTCTCGATCCCGCTCTACATCCTCTGCGCCACCAACCTGCGGCGCGAGGGCTCGCTCGAGTCGGGGCTGAAGTACCTGATCGTCGGCTCGATCGGCTCGGCGACGCTGCTCTACGGGATGGCCTTCCTCTACGGCGGCACCGGCAGCACCGACTTCGCCGGGATCGCCGAGGGGATCGCCCGCAACGGCCTCGACGGCGACCCGCTGATCCTGATCGGGATCGCGATGGCGGCGGTCGGGCTCGCCTTCAAGACCTCGATCGCCCCCTTCCACCAGTGGACGCCTGACGTCTACCAGGGCGCCCCCACCCCGATCACCTCCTTCATGGCGGTGGCGACCAAGGCCGCGGCCTTCGCCGTCTTCCTCCGCTTCTTCGACGTCGCCCTCGGCTCCCAGCTCGACTCCTGGCAGCCGGCGCTGGCGGCGCTGGCGGCGATCTCGATCGTCGTCGGCAACGTCGGCGCCCTCGGCCAGGACTCGCTGAAGCGGCTGCTCGGCTACTCGGGAATCGCCCAGGCCGGCTACATGCTCGGCGGCGTGGTGGTCGCCTCCGAGGCGGGGACCAGCTCGCTGGTCTTCTACCTCGCCGCCTACGCCTTCATGAACCTCGCCGCCTTCGCGGTGATCGTCGCCCGCGAGCGGGAAACGGTCTTCGGCGACGACATCCGCGGGGTGCGCGGGCTCGGTGCCGAGCGGCCGCTGCTGGCCTGGCCGCTGACGATCTCGATGCTGGCCCTGGCCGGGCTGCCGGCGACGGCGGGCTTCATCGGCAAGCTCTACCTGATCGAGGCGCTGGTCGAAGGCGACGACACCTGGCTTGCTGTGTTCATCGCGGTCGGGACGATGATCTCGCTCGCCTACTACCTGCGGGTGGTGGCGGCGATGTGGATGCGGCCGGAGACCGAAGCGGCTCCGGGTGCCCGAACGGTGATCGCCGGCGCCTCACCGGAGGCCGATCCGGTCGATCCCGAGGCCGGTCGCCGCTGGTACGTCGCCGGCCCGGCGCTCCTCGCCGCCGCCGCGACGGTCTTCTTCGGCATCGTCCCGCAGCCGCTCGTGGACTTCGCCGAACACGCCGGCCGGTCTCTTTTCGGGTAGAACCGCCCGATCGGAGTCCTCCTCACCACCGGCGCGATCGTCGCGGCCGTCGCCGTCGGCGTCTGGTCCGAGGGCCGCTGGCCGGCCGGGGCGGCGCGCGCCTCCCGCAGCGCCCTGACCCTGCTGCTGTACGTGCTGCTGCCGCCGGTGATCTTCTTCAACATCGCCGCCAGCGAAATCGACGTCAGCCACGGGGTCGGGCTGCTGCTGGGGATCGTCGCCTCCTCGCTCGGAGCGCTCTTCGCCTGGTCCGTCGCCACGCGGTTCCTCACCCTCACCCGCCCGCAGGTGGGCGCGGTGATCTGCACCGTGCTCAGCGTCAACACCGGCTACCTCGGCTACCCGCTGGCGGTGGCGCTGCTGGGGCGCGACCAGCTCTCGACCGCGGTGCTCTACGACGTCCTCGTCACCGGGCCCTGCCTGCTGCTCGGCGCCTTCGCGGTCGGGGCCGCCTTCGGCACCAAAGCCGGCGAAACGCCGCGCCAGCGCGTCGGCGCCTTTTTCACCCGCAACCCGCCGCTCTACGCGGCGATCGCCGGCCTCCTCGCCCCCGACGCCCTCGCCCCCAACGTACTCGTCGACCTCTCCCAGGCCCTGATCGTCGCCATCCTCCCGATCGGCTTCTTCGCCGTCGGCGCCACCCTGGCCGAGAACGCCGAGCGGGGCTCCCTGCCGATGCCGCCCCCGCTCACCCGCCCGGTACTGCTGGTGATCGCCACCCGCCTCGCCGTCGTCCCCGGCCTCCTGATGCTCCTCGCCGCCCCCCTGATCGACCTCCCCGCCGCCTACCGCCTGCTCTCCGCGATGCCCTCCGGCCTCAACTCCCTCGTCATCGCCCACGCCTACGGCCTCGACATGGAGATCACCGCCGAGGCCCTCACCTGGTCGACCGCGATCGTCGTCCTGGCGGCGCTGGGGTCGCTGCTGCTCTGATCTCGATCAGAGCTGAGTGGCGATGGTCCCGATCAGGGCTGCGATCAACGCGATCAGCGCCGCACCGAAGCCAAAGCCGATCTGGATCAAGGTCTTCTGCAAAGAGTCGAAGCGGCCGTTCAAGGCTCGCATCTCCGCATCCAGGCGCGAGAATCCCTGATCCATTTTCTTGCTCAGGTCGTCGAGCCGCTCGTCGGTCCACGCTTCTCTCACGCCCATGACGATAACCGTAGCAGACAATATGTTACGTCTCTGTGCAGTCTCTGTAAATTCACTGTGTGCTCCACCACGTCGGGATCGAGGTCGCGCCGGCTGAGGTAGAGGCCGCAGCCGGCTTCTTCGAGCTGATCGGGTTCGCCCGGGTGGAGCCGCCGGAGACGCTCCGCGAGTTCACCTGGCTCGAGCGTGAAGGGACGCAGGTGCACCTGATGCCGGAGGAGGAGCCGACGGTGCCCTCGCCCGGGCACCTGGCGGTGGTCGTCGAGGACTTCGAGGCGACGGTCGCGCGGCTGCGCGAGCGCGGCTTCGAGGTCGAGCCCAAACGCGAACATTGGGGGGAGCCGCGGGTGCTGGCGCTTGCGCCTGGCGGCCACCGGGTCGAGCTGATGGCCGCACCGCCGGCGCCGCAGATCTGAGTCGCTGCGACTCCGACCGCTGCCAACCGAGGCGCCCACTACGATGCCCCGGTGCGCTACCCGGTCGAAGACTTCACCGCTGAGGAGCGGGCGCTTCTATCCCCTCATTTCACCAACCTCGGCCGGCCCGTCTTCGCCCTCGTCAACCTGCCGGAGACCGTCAAGGGAGCGCTTTTTGCCCGCTATTCGCGCTATTCCGGGACCGTGCGGCGGCTCTACCTCGAGGAGTTCGCGGCCGATGCCCCGGGCGACGGCCGGCCCTTCGACGAGGAGGAGGGCGCGCGGGCGGCGCAGCTCTACGAGCGGGTCTTCGCCGGCTATGGCGACGACTCGATCGCCCAGCTCGGCGGCGCCCACGTCGCCTGCGAGTGGGTCTCCAACATCCTCACCAAGGTGCTGCAGCGCGGTCGCCTCGCCGCCTACCTCGAGCAGTCGACCCGCTACATCCCCTACGACAGGCCGCTCCCCGACGGCGGCTACCGCTTCTACCGCGGAGACGACCTCGGGCCGGAGTTCGCGGCGGCGATGGACGAGATCTTCGCGATCTACTCCCGCTCCCTGGCCGAGGTCGAGGAGTGGGCGGCGGCGCGCTGGCCGCGGGGCGAGGAGCCCGAGGGCGCTTGGCGGCGCTCGATCCGCGCCAAGGCGCTCGACCTGCTGCGCGGGCTGCTGCCGGCGGCGACCCTCAGCCACGTCGGCATCTACGCCACCGGCCAGGCCTACGAGCAGCTGATCATGCGGCTGATGGCCTCGCCGCTGCCGGAGGCGCGCGAGTACGGGGGCATGATCCTCGCCGAGCTGAAGCAGGTGATGCCGAGCTTCGTCTCCCGCGTCGACCGCCCCGAGCGCGGCGGCGAGTGGATCTCCTATCTGGAGCGGCGGCGCGAGCAGACCGAGAGCTGGGTCGCCCGGCTCGGCCTCGACCGGCGCGACGATGGCGACGACGCCCCCTCGGTCGAGCTGCTCCACGTCGACGGCTCCGAAGAGGACCTCCTCGCCTCCTCCCTGTTCGAGTCGGCGAGCGCGCCCGAGACCGAGGTGCTCGCCCGCATCGACGTCCTCGACCGCGAGGAGCGAGCGCAGCTGCTGGCCGCGGTCGTCGGCGAGCGGGCCAACCGCCGCTACCGGCCCGGCCGCGGCTTCGAGGCCCTCCGCTACCGCTTCGAGATCGTCTCCGACTACGGCGCCTTCCGCGACCTGCAGCGCCACCGGATGCTGACCTGCCAGTGGCAGCGGCTGAGCCCGGACCTGGGCGCCGGGATCCCCGAGGAGGTGCGCGAAGCGGGCGTCGGCGGGGAGTTCGAGCGCGCCCTGGAGATCTCCCGCGGCGAGTACGAGCGGCTGACCGAGGCGGGACTCGCCGAGCAGGCCCCCTACGCACTCAGCCTCGCCTACCGGATCCGCTACACGCTCGATCTCAACGCCCGCGAGGCGATGCACCTGATCGAGCTGCGCTCAGGTCGCGAGGGCCACCCGACCTACCGCGCGGTTGCGCAGGCGATGCAGGAGCGGATCGCTGCCGTCCACCCCGGCGTCGCCGCCGCGATGTCCCACGTCGACAGCTCGGTCGAGCCGCGGCTGGAGCGGATCATGAGCGAGATCCGCACCCATCGCAAGCGCGTCAGCGCCGGTCAGGCGGAGTAGCCGGCTCCGCGTCCCCGCCGGCTTCGTCCTCCTCGTCCCAGCCGCCCTCCGGTTCCATTTCCGCGGCCGCCCGCTCCCCCGGCGTCTCCCAGGGGATCGCTTCGCCGGCCTCCCAGGCCGGCGGTCTCCCGCGAGGAACCAAGCCGAGCACGAGCAGGCCGAAGTAGAAGAAGAAGACCATGGCGACGAAGGAAAGCGGCGTCAGCACGAAGGCGATCCCGGCGACCATCCCCAGAGCCCCCCAGAAGCGCGAGAGGAGGCCGGTGCGCATCGCCCAGAGGCCGACGTAGACGAGGGCGACCACCAGCCCGAAGATGCCGGCGAGGCCGAGGCCGGTCGCGATCGGGGTCAGCGACGCTTCGCCGATCGCCTGCGTCGCTTCGTCGTCTTCCAGCTTGCGGTCTACGCAGGCGCCTTCGTCCTGCTTTTCTTCGCTGCATTCTTCGCGCGCTTCCTTGGGCGTCAGAGAGGGATCGGCCCGGCCGGCGAGGAAATCGTCCGCGCCTTCGTTGGTGACTCCGATCGAAAGACCGGAGGAGATTGCGAGGAAGAGCGGCGCAGCGACCATCAGGCCGATCAGCTGAGGGCGGACGCGGTCGCTGCGGGCGGCGGCGGCCCGGAAGAGGTAGACGAGCGGCAGTGCCAGCAGCAGGTAGGCGAGCGCCTGCATCAGGTCGGAGAGAAGGACCTGACCGGCGTGGGCGTCGACTTCCCGCAGAAGCTCGGCCTGGCCGTCGCCGCTGACGCCAAGTGGCCGCGAGGCGACCAGGAGGATCACCCCGAGGATGCTTGCGATCCCGACCGGGACCGCCCAGCGGGACTCGCGGGCCCGCGTCTGGGCCTTGCTGTCCTCGATCGGCACGCCGCGTACGCTACCCGAGCATGGATCAGGTCGAGAGCCCCCACGCGGTCGTCCCCCTCGAGGCCGGAGCCGGCCCGGAGAACCCACCCTGCCCCGCCTGCGGCGAGCCGCTCTTCGGCTGGATCGCGCAGAAGCCGGGACTGGCCGGGCCGGTGCGGCGCTGCGAGAGCTGCGGGCTCGGCGTGGTCGGCGAGCCCGCAGGGGCCGAGGGGGCGCTGCGCGACCTCGACGCCCACCGCGACGGCGAGGCGATCCGGATCGAGAACCGGGCCAGCTTCGCCTGCTCGCTCGGCGGCGCCGGCTGGTCGGGGCTGCACCCGCAGGCGGAGCACCTCTTCACCGTGGAGGCGGTCCGCCGCCTCGTCGCCCGCCGCGACCAGGTCGTCAAGTCGCGCCGCTGGCAGCCGCTGGCGGGCCTCGCCGCCACCTGGCAGACCCTGCTCAACAGCGTCACCTTCGGCCACGACGTCGCCCTCGGCGCCCTGGGCGACGCCCCGGCGAGGCCGGCGGCGAAGCCCTGGCAGCGCCGGATCGACGCTCTGGCCAGCATCGTCCTCGCCCTTCCGGCGCTGCTGGTCGCGATCCCGATCGAGCTCGCCGGCGGCCTCAGCGGCCGCGGGGCAGTGATCTCAATCCGCGTCGAGCTGTTCTGAGCTAGCTCAAGCCTTCCCGGGCCTCGCGCACGAGCGTGACAGCCTCGGGAAAGAGGACGCGGATCGCGTCGCGGACCTGCATCGCCTGCTCGTCGGCGCTGCCGGTGAGGTCGAGGCGGCCGATCGAGGCGACGGTCATCTCGACCGCCAGCTTGATCGCGTTGTCGGCCCAGGCGACGCGCTGGGAGGACTGCATCTGCTCCTGGAGCTCCTCCATGCGGGCGCGGAACTCCTCCGGGTCGCCGAAAAGGTTGAAGCCCTCCATCGCCCTCCATGTAAGCAGAAGCGACCCACAATTGACCGACAATCGTCGGCTTCTGCGCGCCACACGTGCGCCACGGCGGTCTAGCTTGCCGGCGATGGGCGGGCATGGGGATCGGGAGCGGGGTTCGGCCAGCGTCGAGCAGGCAGGTCTGGCAGCGCTCCTGGCGCTGCTGCTGCTTGCCGGCATCGCGGCGATCGCCTCCGGCGGCGAGGTCGACGGAGGACGGCGCCTCGCCGACGCGATCGGCAGGAAGATGCGCTGCGGCCCGCACCTGCCCGACGGCTGCCGCCACCACCCACTCGTTCCCGCGTACGGCTGGCCGCTGGCGCGGCTGGCGCGGGCACTGGCCCCGGCGCCCGCAGCGCTGCCGGGCCCCTCGGGGCTGCCGCTGGTGCCGGTCGACTTCCGCCGCTGTCGCCGCGAAAGCTGCGCTGTCGCCGCCGGCCCGCACCTCACCGCCTCCCGCCGCCGCACCACCGCCTTCACCGAGCTGGTCGACCGGCGGCGCTCGACCGGCCTGGTCGAAGTCGTCTACTGGCTCTACCGACCGGGCCTCGGCTGGGAGCGGCAGGTGCGCCCCGCCACCCGGGCCGACGTCGAAGCGGCGGCCGGCGTCGAGGTCCGCGCCGAGGACGATCCCGCCCTCGTCCCGCTGGAGACCCTCCCCGGCCGCAACCACTACGAGTTCCCCGCCTCCGAACGCCCGCCCTGGCAGTGGCGCGTCGAAGGCCGCTATCCCGGCTGGTCGAGCTAGGGCGTGCTTGCCGCCTCGGCGGCCTTTTCCTCGTCCGCTTCCTCCTGAGCTTGTTTGATCAGCCCGCGCCAGTCGGTGGTGCGGAATACCAGCAGGATCGCCATGAAGCCGAGGACGACCGACCAGGCGGCCATCGCGATCTGGGTCCCGACCGAGAAGGATAGAACCGCGGTGCGGGTGGGACCGTCGAGGGTTGCCACCAGCAGGGCCTGCTGGGCGCCGGCCCCTCCCGGGGTGAAGGGAACGATGTTGGCGATCGCCTGCACGCTCATCACCAGCATCACGTTGCCGACCGAGCCGCCGATCCCGAAGGCCTCGAGGAAGAACCAGAAGGCGGCGAAGCGGCAGAGCCACCCGACCCCCTGCCAGGCGAAGACCTCGCGCATGTAGCGGCGGGGCTCGGAGAGGATGACGAGGCCCTGACGGACCCGGGCCCAGAAGCGCCGCACCCGGTGGGCGAGGAGGTAGATCGCGATCGCGATCGCCAGCAGGGTCGCCGCCACCGTGATCAAGAAGAGGTTCGGGTGGTCGGCCCAGAAGGAGATCTCGAAGGCGGGCAGGTCCGGGATCTTCGGCAGTGGCGGCAGCAGCCCCTGGGTGATCGCGTAGAGGAGGACGAGGACCCCGACCGAGGTGTCGAAGACGGTCTGGACGAGGAAGGACGAGGTCACCGCTGGGTAGGAGGAATCCGGGATCTGCCGTTTGACGAGGAAGACCTTGGTGGCGTCGCCGGCGTGGGCGGGGACGATCGCGTTGATCCCGGCACCGGCCAGGTAGGCGGCTGAGAGCGGCAGGAAGGGGATCTTCCTGTCCGGGTAGGCGGCCCGCAGCACGTTGCGCCAGGCCCAGGCGCGGGCCAGCTGCATGCAGAGGAGGAAGAGCAGGGCGATCCCGAACGTCGTCCAGTCGATTTCCGAGAGGTGGCGGAAGAATTCGGTCGAGGCGTCGAAGAAACGCCGGAAGCTGTCATGGAGATCGGCCGCGGGCATCGCAGCTAGACTAGCCACGCTCGTGCCGGACACCGACACGCATACCTTGCCGCCCACCGCCCACCGGGACCCCGCTGACGAAGCGATGTGCTCGCGCGCCCGCGAGCGCTACGCCGCCGATCGCAAGAGCCGCTGGCGCAGACGCCGCAAGCGCCACGCCCAGCTGCCGAACCTGATCATCATCGGCGGCCTCAAGTGCGGGACGACGAGCATCCACCACTACCTCGGCCTCCATCCCGAAATCCAGATGTCGAAGCCGAAGGAGCTGAACTTCTTCGTCGAGGAGCTGAACTGGGACCTCGGCCTCGACTGGTACGCGAGCCGCTTCGACGACCGCTTCGAGGTGCGCGGCGAGTCCTCCCCGCACTACACGAACCTCCCCCGCTTCGAGGGCGTCGCCGAGCGGATCAAGCAGAACTGCCCCGACGCGCGGCTCCTCTACATGGTCCGCGACCCGATCAAGCGGATCCTCTCCCACTGGGTCCATGCCACCGGCGCCGGCTACGAGACCGGCGACCTGGTCGAGGTCCTCTCGCGTCCCGACACCTCCTACATGAACCGCTCCAAGTACTGGATGCAGCTGCAGCCCTACCTCGAGCGCTTCGACCGCGAGCAGATCACCCTCATCACCCAGGAGGAGCTGCAGACCGAACGCGAGGAGACGATGCGCAAGGCCTTCGCCTTCGCCGGCGTCGACGAGACCTTCACCTCCGAGCAGTTCGACCGCGAGTGGGAGAAGTCGAGCGCCAAGGAGGGCGATAAATACCAGCTGATGGAGAAGCTGGTGAAGCTGCCGGGCCTGCGCTCCTTCGACCGCAACTTCGACCGCTTCCCGGAGTCCCTGCGCTGGCTGGTCGAGAAGGTCGTCCACGACCCGGACAAGCCCCCGGCGCCGAAGCCGAAACTGCCCGACGACCTCTTCGAGACCGTCCGCAGCCGTTTCACCGAGGACGTCGCCGAGCTGCAGAAGTTCGCCGGCCGCGAGTTCGCCGGCTGGCACGACTACAGCTGAGCGCTTCCGGTTCTCGACACACCCCGGTGTGCTGAAAGTCGGACGCGCGGGTAGGTTCAGACCCGATGCGGCGGCTGATCCCCGATCCCGGCCCGACCACGGTCTCCGAGCAGCTGGAGACCTACTGCCCGTGGGAAGAGGCGCATGAAGACCGGCCCTTCCTGGCGATGAACTTCGTCGCCACCGTCGACGGCCGGGCGACGATCGAAGGCCGATCGGGGCCGATCGGGTCCGATACCGACACGGAGATGCTCTCGGCGCTGCGGACCCGCTTCGACGCGGTGATGATCGGCGCCGGGACGATGCGGGCGGAGCGCTACGCGGGCCTCGAGAAACGGCTCGTCGTGGTCGAGAGCGGCTCCGGCGAGTGGGCGGACCTCGGAGACCTGCTCGCCTCCCTGCACGGGGAAGGCGTGCGGGCGGTGATCTGCGAGGGCGGACCGACCCTTCACGGCTCCCTGCAGTCGGCCGGCCTCGTCGACGAGCTCTTCCTGACGATCGCGCCGAAGCTGGCCGGCGGCGGCGCGCCGCGGATCCTCGAAGGCGGGCTGGAGGAGGTCGCCGGGCTGGAGCTGGTCTGGCTGCTGGAGGAGGACGGGGAGCTCTTCGCCCGCTACCGGCGGGCCTGAGCGGGCGATCCAATAGCGTTCCTCCCCCGAAGCGGACGAGGAGAGGACGGAGATGGACTTCAACCCCAGCCCCGAGGTCGCAGAGCTGCGCGAGCGCGTGCTCGACTTCATGGACGAGCAGGTCTACCCGCAGGAGCGGGAGCTGATGGAAGCGCTCGACGCCGAGGTGGCGCCAGGGGTCCCCTACCCGCAGAACCTCGTCGCCGTCCGCGAGAAGGCGAAGGGCGAGGGACTCTGGAACCTCTTCATGCCCGACGAGCGCTTCGGTCCCGGGCTGAAGAACTGGGAGTACGGGCTGCTCTGCGAGGAGATGGGCCGCAGCCCGATGGCGGCGCCGATGGCATTCAACTGCGCCGCTCCCGACACGGGGAACATGGAGATCCTCGCCGAGCACGGCTCAGCACAACAAAAAGAGGATTGGCTGGAGCCCCTGCTGGAGGGACGGATCCGCTCCTGCTTCTCGATGACCGAGCCCGCGGTCTCAGGCTCGGACCCGACCCTGCTGCAGGCTCGCGCCGAGCTCGACGGCGACGAGTGGGTGGTCAACGGCCACAAGTGGTTCACCAGCGGCGCGATGGGCGCCGAGCTGGCGATCGCGATGGTCGTCACCGACCCCGACGCGCCGCCCTACTCCCGCGCCTCGATGATCTGCGTCCCCACCGACACTCCCGGCTTCAACCTGGTGCGGCCGATCTCGGTGATGGGCCACGACGGCGGTCCCGGCCACTGCGAGATCCGCTACGAAGACTGCCGGGTGCCGAAGGAGTTCCTGCTCGGCGAGCGCGGCGCCGGCTTCGCGGTCGCCCAGGACCGCCTCGGCCCGGGCCGGATCCACCACTGCATGCGGGCGATCGGGACCGCCGAGCGGGCGCACGAGCTGATGTGCCGCCGCGCCAACGAACGCTCCGCCTTCGGCGGCCCGCTGGGCGACAAGCAGTTCGTCCAGGAGGCGATCGCCGCCTCGCGGATGGAGATCGACCAGGCCCGCCTTCTCACCCTCTACGCCGCCTGGAAAATGGACACCGAGGGCAAGCGCGCCGCCCGCCAGGCGATCTCCGCGATCAAGATCGTCGCCGCCAACATGGTCATGGACGTCCTCGACCGGGCGATCCAGATCCACGGCTCCCTCGGCATGACCGACGACACCCCGCTGGCGATCATGTGGCGCTTCAGCCGCATGCTCCGCCTCGCCGACGGCCCCGACGAGGTCCACAAGATGGTCCTTGCCCGCCGCGAGCTCAACCGCTGGGCAAAGCGCGCCGAGGCCGAAGCCGAAGGGAACCTCGAGCCCCGGCACGCTGTACGGATGGTGTGATCAAAAAAGGACCGGCCTAGTCGGCCGGTCCTTTCCTGCATGCTTCGAGTTCCAGCTAGCTGCCGACTGCGTAACCGCCCACGTAGCAGGAGGACGCGGCTCCGGTGCCCGGGAACTTGGTCCCGGCTTCCGAATCTGAGTCCCGCAGCTGTACCGTCACGACCTGACCGTTCGGGTTCGCGTAGTTGAGGCTGTAGATGTCCGTAAATTCACTCTGGTTGTGACCATCGTCCGCATCGAATACTTCGCCGACGTTGAAGTCTTCGATGAAGCTGTAATCACCGTCCTGAGCAGTGAAGAAATCGATCAGCGAGTGGCTCACCGAAGTCGTCGCCTCTAGTTCGATGTCTCCACTGCTGCCCGGACACGCAGCCGTAATCGTCAGCCCGTCGAGGCTGAGAATCGTCTGCTTGCCGCTGTTTTCGTTAGCTCGGTAGAAAATCGGCACGACCGTATCTGCGCTCTTCGCCTTGTCCGCCGTGTTGGCGTGCTCGGCGCTGGGAACGGTGCCGATGCTCCCGAGATTGATGTCAGCGCCGGTCAGTGAGCCGTCCTTGACTTTGGCGCCGTCGACCGCACCCTTCCTGATTTTCGCGCCACTCACCGCGTTCTTCTTGATTTTCGCCGAGGTGACAGCGTTCTTCTTCAGCTGCTTGGAGCCGACGCTGTTCTTGGCAAGACCGGCGGCCATCGCGGTGGCGCCGCCGAGGACGAGGAACACTGCGATCGACGACATCACGTTCGCGTACGTCAACCGCTTGCTTATCTGCTTCACGAATATGTCTCCTTGAGAGGGTCGAGGGACGAAACCAGGGAGGATCTACCCGAACGGGAATCCCCTGCTTCGGACTGGTTTCCGAACCTTTTCAGCCGTCCCGGACGCCTACAACCGGGTTGGACGAGTGATGGAACGGAAGCGCTAGCCCGCCCGCTCGACCCGCTCGGCCTCTTCGGCGAGGCGCTCGACCAAGCGGGCGAAGGCCTCGACGCCCTCGTTGACCTTGCCGTAGCCGCCGGCGGTGTAGCGGGCGTAGACGCCCTCGAGGATGATCGCCAGCTTCCAGTAGCCGAGGGCGACGTAGAAGTCGAGCTCGGAGAGGTCGCGGCCGGAGCGCTCGGCGTAGCGGGTCGTCAGCTCCTCGCGGGTCGGGAAGCCCGGGGCGAGGTTGGCGGGCATGCCGAGGGCGATGGTGTCCTCGCCGCGTTCGGGCCAGTAGACCATCAGCAGGCCGACGTCGGCGAGCGGGTCCCCGAGGGTGCAGAGCTCCCAATCGACGACCGCGGCGACCTCGCCTGACTCGGTGAGGATCATGTTGTCGAGGCGGTAGTCACCGTGGACGATCGTTGCCGGGCCCTGCTCGGGAATCCGCGCCGAGAGCGCCTCGTGGACACGATCGATCGGCTCCAGCTCGCGCGTCTTCGACTTCTCCCACTGTCCCTGCCAGCGGTGCAGCTGGCGGGCGACGTAGTCCTGCTTGCGGCCGAGGTCGCCGAGACCGGCGGCGTCGGGGTCGACGGCGTGGATCTGGACCAGGGTGTCGGCGACGCGCTCGCCGATCGCCCGGCGGTCGCCCTCGTCGGGGAAGGTCTCCGCCTCGGCGAGGCCGCGCAGGATCGGGCCCTCGACGAACTCCATCACGTAGAAGGGCGCCTCGTTGACGCTCTCGTCCTCGCAGAGCCCGACCACCGGCGCCACCGGCACCTCGGTCCTGCCGAGGGCGGAGACGACCTTGAACTCGCGGCCCATGTCGTGGGCGGAGCCGAGCCGCTTGCCCAGGGGCGGCCGCCGCAGCGCCCACTTCTGGCCGGCCCCGTCGGCGACGCGGTAGGTCAGGTTCGAGTGGCCGCCGGCGATCCGCTCGAAGCTCAGTGGGAAATCAACGCCGGAGACGTTCTCCCCGAACCAGGCTTCGACGGCCGGGGCGTCGATCCCGTCCGGAGCCGCGACGGTTCCGTCCTGCTCGGTAGCCTCGTCAGCCATAGGGGCGCAAGCATATTCACGATCCAGGGGGCGGCTGAGCCCGTCGCTCGCCAACCGGCTGCGGATCGGGTTCGCGATCGGGTTCGCCGTGCTGACCGCGATGGCGGTGATCGGCGTCGGCCGCTTCATCCAGCAGCGCCAGGACTTCGAGGACGCGATCTCCCGCTCCTACCAGGTGGAGATGGTGGCGCGGGAACGGATCGCCCGCGGCGACGGCGGCGACGCCGCGCGGGCCGTCGTCTCCCGGCAGGCGCAGCAGCGCAGCGAACTGCGCGACGAGATCTCCGGCGACACCCGCGACACGGCGCTGCTGGTGGCCGCCGGCCTGCTGGCCGGCCTGACCGGAGCGCTGCTCCTCTTCAGCGGCCTGATCTCTTCGATGCGGCGTCCCCTCGAGGAGCTGGTGACGGCGGCCGGACGGCTCGCGTCCGGCGACCGCAGCGCCCGGGTCGAGGTCGGCGGCCTCTCGGAGACCGCCACCCTCGGCGCCGCCTTCAACGAGATGGCCGAGGAGCTCGAGCAGGAGGAGAGCCGGCGCGAACAGCTCGACCGGCTCAAAGACGAGTTCGTCCTCACCGCCTCGCACGAGCTGCGCAGCCCGCTGACCTCGGTCCAGGGCTTCGCCGAGCTGCTGATGTTGGAACGCGACTCGCTGACCCCGCGGCAGGCGGAGACGGTGGAGGTGATCCTCGACAACTGCCGCCACCTGGTGCGGCTGCTGAACGACCTCCTCGACCTCGCCCGCTCCGACGCCGGCCGGCTCTCGATCCAGCCGCGGCCGACCGAGGTCGCGCCGCTCGTCGAGGACGTCGTGCGTACGATGCGCGCGCAGACCGAGGCGGCGGGGCAGCAGTTGCGCGAAGACGTGCCGCCCGGGCTGCCCTCAATCGACGTCGAGCCCGACCGAATCAGGCAAATATTGGTGAACCTGCTTACGAATGCACATGAGTACACGCCCGAAGGTGCGTCCATCGGGGTGGCGGCACAGCCCCTCGGCGCCGAGGTGGAGATCAGCGTGAGCGACGACGGCCCCGGGATCCCGGAGGAACAGCTGCAGCGGATCTTCGACCGCTTCACCCGCGGTGACGCCGGCCTCACCCAGCGCGTCGGCGGCACCGGTCTCGGGCTGGCGATCTCGAAATCGCTGGCCGAGGCCCACGGCGGCAGCATCAGCGCCGAGTCGACCGTCGGCCAGGGCTCGACCTTCCGGCTGCGGCTGCCGATCGCGACGGGCGCCGCCCCCGCCGACGGAACCGGCAGCGCCGAGGGCCAGCCGAGAGCAGAGGCGAGCTGATGGCGACGATCTTGGTCGCCGACGACTCGGAGACGATCCTGCTGCTGATGCGGACCCGGCTGGAGATGGCGGGTCACGCCGTCGCCACCGCGGCCGATGGGCAGGAGGTGCTCGACCACATCGACGGTGTCGCGCCCGACCTGCTCCTGCTCGACGCGATGATGCCGCGCAAGTCCGGGATCGACGCCCTGCGCGAGATCCGTGGCAGCGGCAGCGAGGTCCCGGCCCTGATCGTCAGCGCCCACCAGAACCCGGGCGACGCCGACGCTCCCACCGACCTCGCGATCGACGGCTACATCACCAAGCCGATCGACTTCGACCGCCTGCTGGAGACGATCGCCGAGTTGACCGCGTAACGACTCCGAGATTTGGGGGCCTATAGGGCACCAAAGTTCGGAATGGCTAGCGGCGGGTAACCCGGAACCTGAAGATCGCGGGACTCTGGTCCTGATTGCCGGCGCGGTCGACCGCGAAGACACGGAAGGCGTGGCGGCCGGCTTTGACCGCGTAGGCTCGCGGTGAGCTGCAGCCGCGGTACGGCTTGCGGTCGAGCTTGCAGCGGAAGCGGGAGCCGGCCTCGCTCGAGGCGAAGCGGAAGGCGACCCGGCGCCATTTGCGACGGGAGATCAGCGACGCCGACGGGTGCGCGGTCAGCCGAGTAGAAGGGGAGCTCGTGTCCCGGGGTGGGGGCGGCCGACGGGGTTCTGGTTCCTGCGGCAGTCCCGGTTCGGGCTCGGGCGGAGGCGGCGGGGGAAGCTGCGTCACCGTCCGGAAGTTGTTCGGGTCGGCTTCGGCGAGCGACTCGCATTCGACCGGAGCGGGGTCCCCGCCGAACTGGGGACGGTCGATCAGCGCCGAATCGGTATCGGCACCGCAATCGATCGTCACATCGAAATCCCCGCCTTCGGTGTCGCCGGAGTTGGCCAGGATCGAGTCCGAGCCGGCGCCCGCGAAGTAGGCGTCGGGTTTCTTGTGCCCCAGCAGCTGATTCGCCCCGCCGTCGCCGTAGAAGACGTCTTCGCCGTTGGAGCCCTCGAGGTCCTCGACTTCCCCGACCGAGTCGAGGGTCCCGCCCGAGCACTCGGGGGTGGGCCCGGCCGCCGGCCATCCCGCCTGCCCGGTTTCGAGGTTGGCCTCGACGCCGCCGCCGCCGGTGAACCTGGCCCAGGAGGAGTTGTCGCGGCCGGGGCCGCCGACGATCGTCTCGCCGTCGCAGATCGAGACCGAGAGGAAGAGGTCGTTGCCCTCGCCGCCGAGCAGCTGGTCGCTGCCGTCGTTGTGCGTGAGGGCGTCGTCGCCGCCGAGCGCGGTGAGGGTGTCGGCGGCGGTCCCGGGGCCGTCGACGAGGATGTCTTCGCCGTCGCGGCCCGCGAGCGAGTCGCCCCCTTCGCCGCCGACCTCGACGACCGCGGTCGTTTCGGGAAAGCCGCTGACCGAGATCGAGTCGTCACCCGCCATTCCCGCCAGCAGCAGCGAGTCGAGCGGGGCGCTCAGGGGGCAGGTGGCTTTGGTCGAACTTTCGACCGAGCAGCCTCCGGCGTCGGCGGCGCTCTGGTCGAACGCGCCGGCGGCGAGCTGGAAGCTGACGGCGCCCGAGGTATAGCCGGCGGCGACGCTGTCACCGCCGCTGCTCCCGACCAGGTAGAGCTGCGCGTAGGGGGTGGCGCCGGCGGGGGTCATGAAGCCGACGCTGACCTTGCCGGCGTCGCGCGGCGCGGCACCCGCCTCGCAGCTCGAGATCGTCGCCCCGACGCTCTGGCAGTAGTCCCCGTCGGCCCCGCCCACGATCGTGTCGCCGCCGCCGTTGCCGAGGATCGCGTCCGGTCCGCCGCCGCCGTAGATCGCCTCCGCCCCTTCGGTGCCGACGATGTGGTCGGCGAAGGGGGTGCCGACGACGACCTCGAAGCTCTGGGCTTCGACTTTGTCGACGCCCCCGCCCAGGGCAGCGATTCCGTTGTCGGCGTTTTCCCCGCCGGCGCCCATTTCCAGCTCCAGCCCGCGTTCGCCTCCGGCCGCCGGGAAGCTGCCGGGGACGCTGGGGCCGGCGCCGCCGAATCCGGGCGTGATCCCGGTCGAGTAGCTGAGGGTGTCGGTGCCACCGCCGGTGTCGAGGATGGTGTCGATCGTCGAGTCGCCGCGCACGTAGTCGTTCCCCGCTTCGCCGTCGATCGAGTCGGCGCCGAAACCGCCCGCGAGCCGGTCGTTGCCCGCTCCGCCGCGGAGGAGGTCGTCGCCGATCCCGCCGAACAGCTGGTCGTTGCCGGGGCCGCCGAGGAGGGTGTCGTTGCCGCGCTCGCCGAAGACGACGTCGTCGCCTTCGCCGCCTTCGAAGGTCTGGCTGCCGACGCCGAGGAACTGGCAGCTTTCGGGGCAGGGAGCGGAGGCCGTTATCGGCGCCGCGATGATCGTGTCGTTGCCTCCGCCGCCCTTGACGTCTTCGACCGCCGCCGAGGCGACGATCGTGTCCGCGCAGGGCGTCCCGTAGGTGGTGCCGTCAACCGTCGCCGGCCCTTCGGCGCAGGTCGGAGTGGTGTCAGCGGCAGATGCGGTGGGCAGCAGGAGCGCCGACAGCAGGCAAACGAGGATCAACCCGGGGACGAATCGCACATCTCCTAGATACCCCCGGCTGGGGGATCGACTCGCTCGGGCCGCTCTTTAGCTCTTGGCGACCTCGAGGCGGATCTCTTTGCCCTCGAGCTTGGTCCCGTCGAGGTATTCGACGGTCCGCTCGGCGACCTCGGGATCGACCTCGACGAAGGAGAAGCGATGGAGGACGCGGACGTCGTGGATCGCCTCCTCGGGGAGGACGGCGCCCTCCCGCAAAGCCCAGCGCAGGGCCTCCTCGTTGATGCCGCTGCGCTCCCCGCGGTTGACGAAGAGCTTCGTCGTCTCGGCCTTCTCCTTCTCGTCGCCGTCGCCGTTCGCGGCCGCCTTCGCGGGCGTGCGCTCCTCGCGCGCAGCCTCGGGACGCCCCTCGCGCTCGCGACGCCGCCGGCGCGGCCGCGGGGCGTGCTCGAGCCGCTCCTCCGGGGTCTCCCACTCGCCGATCGTCGTGTTGACGTCGCGCTCGATGCGGGCGATCTCGTCCTTCTGGTCCGGCGTCACGAAGGTGATCGCGCGGCCCGTCCGCCCGACCCGGCCGGTGCGCCCGATCCGGTGCACGTAGGTCTCCGAGGAGTTCGGCACGTCGTAATTGATGACGTGGGTGACGTGGTCGACGTCGAGCCCGCGGGCGGCGATGTCGGTCGCCACCAGCAGCTTCACGCGGTGGTCCTTGAAGGAGATCATCACCCCGTCGCGGACGCCCTGGCTGAGGTCGCCGTGCAGCGCCTTCACGTCGAGGCCTTTGTCCTTCAGCGTCCTTTCCAGCTTGGTGGCGCCGATTTTGGTCCGGGTGAAGATGATCGCCTGCTCGGGTTCTTCGGTCTTCAGCAGCTCGACCAGGCGCGACGCCTTCTCCTTCGCCGGAACCTCGACGTAGGCCTGCTGGATCTTGTCGACGGTCAGCGTTTCCGGGGTGATGCTGATCGTCGTCGGGTCGTACATGTAGCCCTCGGCGAGCTTCTGGATCGGCGGCGGCATCGTCGCCGAGAAGAGCGCCGTCTGGCGCCCGCTCGGGCACATCCGCAGGATCTTCTCGACGTCCTCGATGAAGCCGAGGTCGAGCATCTCGTCGGCCTCGTCGAGGACGACGTAGCGGGCCGCGGTGAGGACCAGCGAGCGCCGCGACATCAGGTCCATCATCCGCCCCACGGTGGCGACGACGACGTGGGCGCCAGAGCGCAGCTGCGACTGCTGCGAGCGGATCGGGGCGCCGCCGAAGACGGCGACGATCTCGATGTCGAGGTGCTCGGCGTAGGAGCGCAGCGCCTGCGTCACCTGGATGCAGAGCTCCCGCGTCGGGGTGAGGACGACCGCCTGCACCTCTTCGTTGGCGGGGTCGAGGTACTGCAGCAGCGGCAGCCCGAAGGCCGCGGTCTTGCCGGTCCCGGTCTGGGCCTGGCCGATCACGTCGTGGCCGCCGAGCAGCTCCGGGATCGCCTGCTCCTGGATCGGCGTCGGATCCTCGTAGCCGAGCTCGTCGAGGGCCTGCTGGATGTCGGGCGAGAGGCCTAGTTCTTTGAAGTTCACTGTGGGTGCGGTCGCTTAAGAGGGGGTCACCGGGACGGGTCCAGGAGGAGCTTGCCGCTGGTGCGGCGGGCGATCAGGTCTTCGTGCGCCCGGGCGGCTTCCGAGAGGGGGTAGACCTCCCCGATCGTAACCGTCAGCTCGTCTTCGGCGATTGCGGTCAGCAGATCTCCGATCATCGGCACCAGCAGATCCTGGCGGGTCAGCAGGTGGGCGAGCCAGAAGCCGATCACCGACTTCGAGCCCCGCAGCAGCGCCGCGGTCGAGAGCTGGCGCTGTTCGCGCGAGGCGATGCCGAAGACGACCATCCGCCCGAGCGGGGCGAGCACGCCCATCTCGGCGTCGAAGGCCTCGCCGCCGCTCATGTGGAGGACCGCGTCGACCCGCTTGCCGTCGTTGGCCTCGCGGATCGCCTCGCCGAGGTCCCCGGTGCGCGAGTCGACGGCGGCGTCGGCACCGAGGTTGCGCACCAGCTCGCGCTTCTCCTCGCTGGAGGCGAGGCCGATCACTCTCGCGCCGGCCCGCTTGGCGATCTGCACCGCCAGGGTGCCGGTGCCGCCGGCGGCGGCCTCGATGACGATCGTCTCGCCGGGCTCGATCCGGGCGCAGCGGTGGACCAGCGCCATCGCGGTCAGCCCCTGCAGGAGCCCGGCCGCGGCCTGGTCGTAGTCGACTCCGTCGGGCAGCTCGATCAGCTGCGATTTCGCCACCGCGACCTTCTCCGCATAGCCGCCGCTGCCGAGCAGGGCGACGACGCGGCGACCGTCGGAGAGCTGGCCGCTGACCTCGGCGCCGGGAATCAGCGGCAGGGTCTGCTCGGCCAGGTAATCGTTGCGGGAGGCGTGGGTGTCGGCGAAGTTGACGCCGCTGCGTTTGACGTTGACCACGACCTCGGAGAGCTTGGGGCTGGGATCCGGGACCTCGACGTGCCGCAGCACCTCCGGTCCACCGAACTCCTCGATTTGGATCGCTTTCATTGGCCGGTGAGTCTCGCAGGGCGGTGGCCGCTCGCGCGGTCACCTCACCCTGGAAGGGATTAGGCTGCCACGCCTATGGCGCTGACTGTCGTCGGATCGATTGCCTTTGACGCGGTGAAGACCCCGTTCGGGGAGCGCGAGCGGATGCTCGGCGGCGCCGCCGTGCACTTCTCCCTCGCCGCCAGCTTCTTCACCGAGGTGCGCCCGGTCGGCCCGGTCGGCGACGACTTCGGCGAGGAGGAGTTCGCGGTCCTGGAGAAGCGCGGGATCGTCACCGAGGACGTCGAGCGGGTCGCGGGCGGGCAGAGCTTCTTCTGGCGCGGCCGCTACGAGTACGACCTCAACGTCGCCCACACCGAGGACACCCAGCTCGGCGTCTTCGCCGAGTTCGAGCCGAAGCTCTCGGCGGCCTCCCAGGGCGCCGACACCCTCTTCCTCGCCAACATCCAGCCCGACCTGCAGCGCCAGGTCCGCGCCCAGTGCGGGGCCGCGAAGCTGAGCGGGCTGGACTCGATGAACCTCTGGATCGAAACTGCCAAGGACTCGCTGACGGCGGCGATCGCCGAGGTCGACGTCCTCGTCGTCAACGACGCCGAGATCCGGATGCTGACCGGCGAGTCGAACCTGGCCCGGGCGGCGCGGGCGGTTATGGAGATGGGGCCGCGGGCGGTGATCGCCAAGCAGGGTGAGTATGGCGCCGCGCTCTTCACCGGCAGCGGCTTCTTCGCCCTCCCGGGCTTCCCGCTCGAGGACGTCCGCGACCCGACCGGGGCCGGCGACAGCTTCGCCGGCGGCTTCTTCGGCTACCTCGACAGCTGCGGCAACCGCTTCGAGGAGGCCGAGCTGCGGCGGGCGATGGGCTACGGGACCGTGCTCGCCTCCTTCAACGTCGAGGAGTTCGGGACCGAGCGGGTCTCCCGCTTGACCCGCGAGGAGATCGACGCCCGCTTCGAGGAGCTGCGGGCGATGACGCAGTTCGAGGGCCCGAGCGCCCCGGGCGCGTAGACTTCCTTCCTCCCGAGGACCCAGTCAAGAAGGAGGGGGCGAATGGCCACCGAGCAGCAGACGCAGGATCAGACCGCCGACGCCAGCGCCCCCGGCGATTCCGGCAACGACTCGCTGACCGTCACCGACAACCGCACCGGGAAAAGCTACGAGCTGCCGATCTCCGACGGGACCGTGCGGGGGATGGACCTGCGCCAGATCAAAGTCAACGAGGACGACTTCGGGTTGATGTCGTACGACCCGGCGTTCACCAACACCGCCTCCTGCCGCTCCTCGATCACCTACATCGACGGCGCCGCCGGGATCCTCGAACACCGCGGCCACCCGATCGAGCAGCTCTGCGAGCGCTCGACCTTCCTCGAGGTCGCCTACCTGCTGGTCTTCGGCGAGCTGCCGACCGCGCCCCAGCTCGACCGCTGGATCTTCGACATCACCCACCACACCTTCGTCCACGAGGACCTCAAGCACTTCTTCGAGGGCTTCCGCTACGACGCCCACCCGATGGGGATGCTGCTGGCCGGGGTCGGGGCGCTGTCGACCTTCTACCCGGACGCGAAGCAGATCGGCGACCCCGAAGAGCGCTACATGGCCGCGGTGCGGCTGATCGCCAAGGTGCCGACCCTCGCCGCCTTCTCCTACCGGCACAACATGGGGCTGCCTTACGTCTATCCCGACAACGAGCTCAACTACGCCGAGAACTTCCTCTCGATGGTCTTCAAGAAGACCGAGGATCGCCACATCCCCAAGGAGGCGCTGACGAAGGCGCTCGACGTCCTCTTCATCCTCCACGCCGACCACGAACAGAACTGCTCGACCAACGCCGTGCGCGGGGTCGGCTCCTCCGACGTCGACCCCTACTCGGCGGTCGCGGCCGGGGTGGCGGCGCTCTACGGGCCGCTGCACGGCGGCGCCAACGAGGCGGTGCTGCGGATGCTGCGGCGGATCGAGTCGCCGGAGAACATCCCCGAGTTCCTCGAGCGGGTGAAGCAGCGCGAGGAGAAACTGATGGGCTTCGGCCACCGCGTCTACAAGAACTACGACCCGCGGGCGCGGATCATCCAGCAGTACATCGAGCCGGTCTTCGAAGCGACCGAGTCGAGCCACCTCGTGGACATCGCGCGCGAGCTGGAGAAACGGGCGCTCGACGACGAGTACTTCACCGAGCGCAAGCTCTACCCGAACGTCGACTTCTACTCGGGGATCATCTACGAGGCGATGGGGATCCCGACCGACATGTTCACGGTCATCTTCGCCATCCCCCGCACCGCCGGCTGGGTCGCCCAGTGGATGGAGATGCAGGAAGACCCGGAGAAGAAAATTGCCCGCCCACGGCAGATCTACACCGGCGAGCGGGAGCTGGAGTACGTGCCGATCGAGCAGCGCGAGGGGCCGGAGAAAATCGTCGGTCCGCCTGCACGTAGGCCGAAACGCCCGCGGCGCGGCGCCTAGTTCCACCGCAAACCCCTCGGCGCACATCCGATCGCGGTTCCGCCTCGTAGGGAGAGCAAAAGGAAAAACTCCCTTATCCAAGGAGGTTCCCGATGCTGAAGCGACTCCTCGTCCTGGCCGCTGCGATGGCGATGCTCGCCCTGCCGGCAAGCAGCGCGACGGCAGCCCCGTCGAAGGACATCGTCGAAACCGCAGCGAGCAAGCCGCAGTTCTCGACCCTCGTCTCGCTGGTCGAAAAGGCCGGCCTCGTCGGCGTCCTCTCCGGGAAGACGAACTACACCGTCTTCGCCCCCACCAACGCGGCCTTCGACAAGGTCCCGAAGAAGACGCTGAACGAACTGGCGAAGAACAAGGCGAAGCTGAAGAAGGTGCTGCTCTACCACGTGCTGCCCGGCAAGGTGCCGGCCAGCAAGGTGCTGAAGACGAAGTCGGCGAAGACCGTCGAGGGCTCGAAGGTGACCTTCTCGGTCCGCGGCAAGAACGCCTTCGTCAACGACGCGAAGATCGTCAAGACCGACGTTCGCTGCAGCAACGGGATCATCCACGCGATCAACGGCGTGCTGCTTCCCCCGAGCAGCTGATACGCGCAGCGGTGCGAGCTATGCCCCTATCGCGGGGATAACTCGCACCGCAAAGCGCACGCGTTAGCCTCGCCTCTGTGTCTCGCTGGAAGCTGACCGTCCGTCACGGGTCGGACGTCGACCATGCCTCGTTCGAGGACCTCGCGGCCGCCGTCGCCGCGATGCGGGAGCGGGCGCTGGCGATCCGCAGCGAGGGGCCGGCCCGGCCGGTGCAGTCGCTGCGGGACTACGGCCCGGGCGACCAGGTGCACGCGCGGCTGCAGCTCAGCAGCGGCGGGCTCCTCCGGAAGTCAGTCGCCGGCATCGACGTCCGCGGCGACGGGACGTTCGTGCCGTTCAGCGGCGGGGTAGTGCGGGAGGAGCTCGACCCGAGCGGGCACGAGACGCCGTTCGACCTCGTGCGCGAGACTCTGGAAGCGGAGCGACCATGAGCAAGACCGACACCGAGATCCCGAAGGGCAGCTACGCCGCCGGCGAGCGAGTGAAGCTGCCTGCCGGCGCCGAACCGCCGTTCACCGTCTTCATCAACGGGATCGAGCAAGACAAGGAGAGCTACAGGATCGAGGCTGGCGAGATCGTCTTCGACCGCCCGATCGTCAAGGAGAAGGTCGGCACCGGTCGCTGGCTGGCGATGTACCTCGGCCTCTTCGGCACCTACCGCAAGAACGAGACGATCGACCTCCAGTTCGCCCGCAAAGGCAAGGTGGAGCTGCGCTCGGACCTGCCCGTCATCCCCTACGCCGAAGGCGAAGGACCGTGAACATCGGCTTCCTCCTCCTCTGCGACCACAGCGAGGCCGTCAACGGCAAGCTCTACCTGACCGGCGGCGGCTGGAACGTCCTCCGCCTCCCCGAGCTGCCGCACGAGTGGTCCTTCTCGATCGGCCTCGGCGTCGACGTCGCCTGGCACGAGACCAACACCCCCCACGAGCTCGTCGTCACCGTCCAGGACCCCGACGGCAACGAGCTCGGCGAGGGCCTCACCGCCAACTTCGAGACCGGCCGGCCCCCCGGTCTCCCCGAAGGTCAAGAGCAGCGCCTGGTCATGTCGATCGCCGCCACCGCCGCCTTCACCACCGCCGGCCCCCACGCCGCCGTCGTCCAAGTCAACGGCGAGGAGCTGGGCCGCGCCCGCTTCTACCTGATGGAGGCCGGGCCCGAGGGCGTCGAGCTCGCCTAGTTGAACACGTAGAGCAGGAGGAAGGCGATGATCGCGAAGGCGGCGCCAGCGGCTTGGATGCCGCGGTCGCCGGCGATGATGCCGGACATCGAGCGGTCGTCGTTGCGGTCGTAGATCAGGTAGAGGTAGCGGAAGATGCCGTAGACCGCGGGCGGAATGGTGAGCATCATCTGGCTGCCGATCAGGGGCGAGTTGACGGTGTAGATCGCGTAGCTGAGGACGGTGCCGGTGGTGACCAGGGAGACCATCTGGTCGAGGAAGGGCAGCGAGTAGTGCTCGAGGACCGGCCGGGTCGAGGTGCCCTCGTGCAGCTCGGATACGGCCTCTTGGCGGCGCTTGGTGAAGCCGAGGAAGGCGGCGAGCATGCCGGTGCAGAGCAGCAGCCATTCGGAGGCGTGGGCGTCGACGGCGCTTGCGCCGGCGGCGACGCGGAGGATGAAGAGGCCCGCCAGCGTCATCACGTCGACGATCACGATCTGCTTGAGGCCGAGGCTGTAGGCGGTCTGGGCGACGCCGTAGCCGACGACCATCAGCCCGACTTCCCAGTTGACGGCACCGAAGGCAAGGGCGACGGCGAGCAGGGCGAGGACGGGGGCGATCGTCATCGCCGCCCGCTCCGAGAGCTCCCCCGCCGCAATCGGGCGATACCGCTTCTTCGGGTGCTTGCGGTCGAGCTCGACGTCGATCAGGTCGTTGAGGAAGTAGCCGGCGCTGGAGACCATGCAGAAGGCGACGAAGGTGATCAGCGCCTGCAGGACCTCGTGCGACTGGTTGAACTTGCCGGAGAAGAGGAGCCCGGCGAAGACGAAGACGTTTTTGACCCACTCCTTCGGCCGCCCGGTCTTGATCGCCGCCCGCAGCGGCGAGCGCCGCCGCACGATTTCACCGGTTTCCGGCTCGCGCGAGTGCTCTGGCTCAGCCGGCACGGTGGGCTGTTCGGAGGTAATCGTTTCCATCTGCGAAGCCGGTCAGGCCGCCTGAATAGGCGGCCTGACCGGGAAGACGAGTTGCGAAAGGGTACCGCCGAGCGGCGGCGTTCTACTGCATGGGCGGCGGCGGTGGCATCGGGCCACCATGCGGCGCGCGCATGAGGTCGCCTTTCTTCGGCAGGACCATGATCGCTTTGGCCGCCTCGCCTTCGGGAGCGGTGACGCTGACCTGCTGGCCGGCCTGGAGGTCGTCGAGGGTCGTCTTCTGGCCTGGTTTGCCGAGCATGTCGGTGTCGGAGTCGACCGGAATCGTGACTTCGCTGCCGTCGTTCTCGGCCAGGGTGATGGAGTCGCCGTCGGTGCTCTTCACCTTGCCCTGGTCGACGCGGACGACCTCGCTCTCGCCGTCCTTGTTGCGAATGTGGAGCTCGGCGTAGGTGAGGTCCTTGATCCCAATCGCCATCGCCGGCGGCGGGCCCGGGGGACGCTTGCCTTTGGCGGCACCATCGCCGGAGGAGCCGCCCTGGGCGGCGGCGACTCCCCCGACGACGAGGGCCGAGGCGATGCCGATCGTCGCGATCGACCGCATGCGCTTCCTCGCTGCTTCGAACATCGGAACCTCCTTGCTGGGTGGCAGGAACTGATCCGATCCTGGAGGCGGGGCATGTGCCGCCGCTGAACCGCAGCTAAGAAGTTCCTAAGCCGGGTCGAGCAGGACGCCCGGGTTCAACATCCCGGCCGGGTCGAGCTCGGCCTTGGCGGCGCCGAGGGCGGCGGCGAAGGGGGCCGGGCGCTGCTGGTCATACCAGGGGCGGTGGTCGCGGCCGACGGCGTGGTGGTGGGTGATCGTGCCGCCGGCGTCGATCAGCGCCTCGGAGACTGCGGCCTTGATCTCGTCCCACTGCTCGACCTCGCCGCCGCGGATCGCGGGGGCGAGGACGGTGAAGTAGGGCGCGGCGCCGTCGGGGTAGACGTGGGTGAGGCGGCAGCTGACCCGCGGCGAACCGGGGCCGTCGGCGGGGACGCCGCAGACCTCCGCGGTCGCCCGCCGCGCCGTCTTCATCACCGTCGCCTGGAACTCCTCGAAGCGGTCCCAGGTGATCGCCGTCTCAAAGGTCTCCGAGAGCACGCCGCAGGCGACGAAGGTGTCCCGCAGGTAGGGCGCCAGCAGGAACGCCCCACGCCACTGCCCCACCGCGCCACCGCCACCGTCGACGGGACGATTTCCCTCCATATCGGGGTACTTTCGTCCCGTCGGCGACGAAGTTCGGACCTCGCCCGGGGTGCCGGCGTGCTCGCGGGCGATTTCCAGCGCTCGGTCCATCGGGGCGTCCACGTGGTGGTCGGCGGACTCGAAGCCGAGGATGAGGAGGTGGGCGTTGCCGTCGGCGGCCCCGGTCAGCTCGGCCTCGACGGCGTCGAGGAGGCGGCAGTTCGAGGGGTGAAGGCCGGACTGGGCGATCGCGCGGACGGCCTCGGCCGCCTGCATGAAGTCACCGAACTCGACGCTGACCGAGGACTTGAACTCGGGCCGGGGGCGCACCCGGACCCAGGCCTCGGCGATCACCCCGAGGATCCCCTCGGAGCCGATCAGCAGCCGGTCGGGCGAAGGCCCGGCGCCGGAACCCGGCAGCCGCCGGCTCTCCCAGGTCCCCCGCGGGGTGACCGCCCGCACCGACTCGACGAGGTCGTCGATGTGGGTCTCCAGGGTCGCGAAGTGCCCGCCCGCCCGGGTCGCGATCCAGCCACCCAGCGTCGAGTACTCGAAGGACTGGGGGAAGTGACGCAGCGTCAGCCCGTGCTCGCGCAGCTGGTTCTCGAGCCCCGGCCCCAGCGCCCCCGCCTGGATCCGCGCCGCCAGCGAGGTCGGATCGACTTCCAGAACCCGGTCAAGCCGCCGCAGGTCCAGCGAGACCACCGCCCGCACCCCCACTCGCGCCTCGACCCCGCCGACCACGCTCGTGCCGCCGCCGAACGGGATCACCGCTGCCCCCTCGGCCTCCGCCCAGCTCAACACCGTCTCGATCTCCGACTCGTCCCGAGGGAACGCCACCAGGTCCGGCGGGTTCTCGAACCGCCCGTAGAACCCACGCACCACGTCCCGATAGGCCTTCCCCAAGGCATGCGCGGTCCGCTCGTAGTGGTCGTCCGAGAACAGATCCCCGAACCCACCCGGCTTCTTCAACCGCGGCTCCCGCAGCTCCACCTCCTCCAGCGGCACCGGCTTCTCCACCCCACCCCCGAACCCAAACCGAGCCCGGATCCCTTCCGCAGCCTCCCGCAGCTGCGTGGCGCTAGGCGCCTGGTCCTCATACCCCCATCCCCAGTGCTTGAGTCGCCGCTCCGTCACCAGCCCAACCTACCTCGGACGGCCGCATATACCCGTTCCTCGCGGGGGGTGGCGCGGATTTGGGGGACCATCCCGAGCAGCTACTGCAGCGCAGGGATGGTGGGACCAAATCGGCGACAGGACCCGCCGCGCCGAGCGGCTGGCCCTGAAGCATCTACCAGTGCACGCCTTTCATCAGGTGCGCAAAAGCAACAGCCTCGGTCGAGGGCGGCTTGTCCCGCGCCTCCTCTTTCTTCCCCTTGGCCGCCTGCGAATCCGGGAACAGCTTGTAGGCGGTGTTGAGGATCGAGTCGCTGGCTTTCGGCGCCACCGCGTACATCAGCTCGCCGAAGTTGCCGAGGCGGGTCGCGACCTTCTTCGGCCGCCGGATCATCGCCTTGGCGATCATCTCCGCCGCCTCCTCGGGGGTGATCGCCGGGAACATGTCGTACATCCGCGTCGGCGCGATCATCGGCGTCCGCACCAGCGGCATGTTGATCGTCGTCAGGTGAACGTTGTCGTCGACCACCTCGGAGGCGATCACCCGGCTGAAGGCGTCCAGCGCCGCCTTCGAGGCGACGTAGGCGGAGAACCGCGGCGGGTTCGTCTGCGTTCCGATCGAGCTGATGTTGATGATGTGGCCCTGCTTGCGGCCGCGCATCGCCGGCAGCAGCGCCAGGATCAACCGCACCGCTCCTAGGTAGTTGAGCTGGATCGTGCGCTCGAAGTCGTGGTAGCGGTCATAGGAGAGCGCGATCGATCGCCGGATCGAGCGCCCCGCGTTGTTGACGAGGATGTCGACGTGGCCGTGGTAGGCGAGCACCTCCTCGGCCATCCGCTCGATGTCCGCGATGTCGGAGAGGTCGCACTGGTGGATGTGGGCGGTACCGCCGCCGGCGACGATCTCCTCTTTCGTCTCCTCCAGCTTGTCGAGCGAGCGGGCGACGAGCAGCACCGTGGCGCCGGCGTCGGCGACCTTGACCGCGGTCGCCTTGCCGATCCCCGAGGAGGCGCCGGTGATCAGGACGACTTTGCCCCGCACCGCCGCCGAGAGCGAGCGGTCCTTGAAGAGGTCGGGGTCGAGGTTGCGCTCCCAGTAGTCCCAGACCCTGGTCGCATAGGACTCCAGCGGCGGCACCTCGATGCCGGAGCCTTTGAGCGCTTTCTGCGTTTTCGTCGAGTCGAAGGTGGTCGGGTAGTCGACGTAGCCGAGGACCTCCGGCGGCATCCCCAGCTGGCCCAGCGCCACCTTCGCCGCCCGCCGGGCCGGCGGGAACAGCTTCAGCGCCGTCCGCACCGCCTCCGTCGCCGGCTCGGTCACGTCGGTGCCCACCCGGACCGCCATCTGCGGCGCGTCGGCGGCCTTGGCGAAGATGTTCATCACCTCGCCGGCGGTGTGCGGGTTGGGATCGGTGAGGTGGAAGGCCCGCCCGTTCAGCCGCGGCTTGTGGGCGATGTGGTCGATCGCCGCGGCGACGAAGTCGACCGGGACGATGTTGATCTCGCCGCCTTCGAAGCCGAGGAACGGCATCCAGCTCGGCGCCACCCGCCGCAGCCGCTGCAGGGTCTTGAACATGAAGTAGGGGCCGTCGATCTTGTCGATCTCCCCCGTCCGCGAGTCCCCGACGACGATCCCCGGCCGGTAGACCCGCCAGGGGCGCTGGCACTCGTCGCGGACCAGCCGCTCGGACTCGTGCTTGGTGCGGAAGTAGGGGTTGTTGTCGAGCTTTTCGGCCTCGTCGAACATCTCCTCGGTCCAGACGCCCCGGTAGAGGCCGGCGGCGGCGATCGAGCTGACCTGGTGGAAGCAGCCGGCCTCGAGCGCGCCGGCGAGCTCGATCGCGTGCCGCGTCCCCTCGACATTGGCGATCTCCTGCGCCTCGGCGTCGGCGGTGAGGTCGTAGATCGCGGCGAGGTGGAAGAAATGGTCGACCTCGCCCCGCATCGTCAGCAGGTCCTCCTCGGAGACGCCGAGCCCGGGCTGGGAGAGGTCGCCGGTGATCGGGACGATCCGCGCCCCGTCGGCGCCGAAGCTGGTCCGCAGCTCCTCCAGCCGGCCCCGCGACCCGGCCCGCACAAGGGCGTAGATCGTGCCCTCGCGCTGGAGCAGTCTCTGGACGAGATTGCGACCGATGAACCCGGTCGCGCCGGTGACGAAGTAGCTCATCGGGTACCAGGGTATCTCGATGAGGGCTCCGGTAAACCCGCTCCCCTAGACTGAGGCCAGAGATGCCAGAGACGGCCACCGTCCAGATCACGATGCCCGAGATGGGCGAGTCGGTGACCGAGGGGATCGTCCTCGAGTGGCACGTCGCCGAGGGCGACACGGTTTCCGAGGGAGACACGATCGTCGAGGTCTCCACCGACAAGGTCGACGCCGAGGTGCCGGCGCCGATGGACGGCGTGATCACCAAGCTGATCGCGCAGGTGGACGACGAGGTGCCTGTCGGGGCGCCGTTGGCTGAGATGGAAGCTGGTGGTGGGAACGCTGAGGGACAGAGCGGTAGGCCCGCGGGTCCTGTCTCCGATCCCGGGCTCTCCCTG